>ERZ808040.51-NODE-51-length-114301-cov-10.371594_pt1 | contig 114301 bp, 119 predicted proteins | sample MGYA00380191_ERZ808040 | MGnify/ENA primary metagenome ERZ808040 (study PRJEB31490, sample SAMN06133395) | mouse gut metagenome | isolation source: J6 | host: mice | place: China: Chengdu | collected 2015-05 ...
GGAGATATCAGAGCGGATGTCAGGCCAGAACAAAGCAAAGGAGCCGAAAAAATGAAACAATACTGCCGGTGGTGTGCCTATCTCTGCACAGGTAACGGTATCTGGTGCGACGAATTAAGTAAAGAAATAAGTGAGGCCGCCGCCAAGTCACCAAACCGTTGTCATAGCTTTGCCTATGTCGGTATAGATGCGTTTGGATCAGATAAAGAGTACAGGCCGCAACAGCCAAAGAAAAAGCAGTGTGATGGACAGATAAGTTTGTTTTAAAACAGGGGGGGCAAGATGTCAAACGAATTACAGACCGCATATGATAACGACCCGCAGTTCCGGCGCTATGTAGATAAATACTGCGCCAAGTATCCGGGAGATACCATTATCACGCCGCCGGAAGCACTTAGACATGAGTTAGTGCGACAGGTATATATAGATCAAAAAAAGAAGAGTCGGAGAAGGGAGTAAATGAATATGGCAATTGAAAAGAGGGTAGTAGATTGTGGATTTTTTGAAGATGATATTTATCTGCCAAAAGAGGCATGTAGTATTGACCAAACAGGAAAGGCCGATGATGCCGACTCATGTAAAGAGTGTTGCGAAAACGCAGCAGGCGATTGTCGTAACTGTGCGGTCCAAAAATGCTTTAAAAGATTGGCCGAATACGAGGATATCGGCCTCACGCCGGAGCAGATCGGGGAGATAGATAAGCTGTATGCGGAAAAATGCAGGGAAGTAGAGGAACTTAAAAAAAACACGCTTACCGGCCTTGAAATGGCTGACGTCGCGGCATCTTTGATAAAATTGCAGAAATATCAAAAACTGGAAGCCGAAGGCCGCCTTATCATATTGGACGAAGAAAAAAAGGAAAAGAAGAATTGAAGAATATGCAAATGTAGCAGCTGTACCAATAAAGAGGATTGCTGTAAAGAGTGCGACGGAATTATTTTAAAGTGCGAAGAGTATAACAGCGCTCCGAGAGAAGAGAGTCACAGCACAAATATATAGCAGAAACGGCAAAGAGGCAGCAGGCGTAAAGGAATCATAAAAATCAAAAGAAAGGAGTCAGTCTCTGGCCAGGGCAACGTATATACAGACTCCATTCAAAAAATGAAAAACGGATTAATAATAGACTGCTTCGCCGGTGGGGATAGAAAGGAAAACGTATGAGTAAAAATAATCCAGTCGGAAATATACCAATACAGACACCTATGTTAAGGAAAATTTTTGATGCGGCATGGAAAACATACGAAAATATGACGGGAAATGAGGTCAAAGAACTTGACAAAGAGATAAAGTCTGTGACGGAAACAAATTGTTGTTCTGATATATATGATATGGCCAAAATACTGGAGTATAGAGTTGACACATATTGCAAAAAATACTTGTCCTCTGATTAGGGGATTGTGGAGGGAAATATGCTGATATTGCCAATTAAGAAAAAGTGGTTTGACATGATTCTGTCGGGCGAGAAGAAAGAGGAATACAGAGAGATTAACCCGTATTATAAAAGCAGATTGGAACGTTGTTTTGGTGTAATCGAATATCACGGCAAATATATTAACGCCTTTGAAGAAAATCCAGAGCGTGAAATAATATTCCGTAATGGTTATAGCAAGAACTCTCCTTCGTTCATTGCAAATTGCACTCTATCAGTCGGAACAGGCAAGGAAAAATGGGGAGCAGAACCGGGAAGGAGATATTTTGTATTGACAGTAAAAGAAATGCAGAAACAACCATACCGGAAGAAAAATGGGAAAATGTCGGAGGAAAAAGTTAAAAATGGAAAAATATGAAAGCAGGATTGGAAGAGAGAGAAAGGCAAGCCGAGTAATGGGATTTGTAGAAGGGGTTGAATGCACAAAAGAAATTATAACCAATGAATTAAAGGATGCTATCCAGAATGGAGTGATTGTAATCGCAAAGGGGTCGGACAAACTTTTTGAAATTATTAATTTGGTTGGAACACTGCGAACAGAAGATTGAATAGCGTCGAAATAGAGCGGTTGAGATTGTAAAATCCGGCGGCATTGAATGGAAACAGGCATAAAAGCACAAATAAAGGAGAGTGTTTGATTTGACCAAAGAACAATTAGAATCATATAAGAGTAAAATCGCGGAGATCGCAGAACTGCAGTATAAATTGCGATACTTGAACGAGGGAGGCGCTATGATCGGACACGATACCATACTGGATTATCGTAAAGGCTATCCGATCCCAAGGGCAGTTATCGGTATTAATCCGGATAAATATCAAAAAAGGAAAAAGAAATACGAGCAAAAAATTAATATTCTCACAAGTGAATGTGAAGAGATTGAAAATTTTGTTGAGGAAATACCCGATAGTCTGACCAGGCGAATTTTAAGGATGTATTATTTGGAAGGAATGTCTCAATACGAAATATCAAAAAGAGTACATATTTCACAAAGTAATATAAGTAAAAAAATTTCGTTTTTTTTGAAATTGGAATAAAAATAATAAAAAAGTGTGATAAAATTAATAATGAAGAGGTAGGACATTTGTTAGTATTCTCCAAAGACATAATGTATTTTGTAAAACACCTGACTGTTTTTCTGTTAGGTGTTTTAATTTATATTTTTTTAATTTCTGCCTATACTAAATCCAGAGGTGATATTATGGATAAAGACAAGCAAGAAAAATTAAACCAAAAACAGTTCAATGAGAAACTGAACAGTATAACACAGAAGATTAAACCGGAGAATCAGAACCAGACGCATAATGTTAGGTCAGAAGGCGTAGAATCGAAAATAAGGCAAGTATAAATGAACCAGGTGGAAAGCATCAGTTAAGTACTGGTGCTTTTTATAATGCAGTGAGGCAGCAGGACTAAGCCTATTCGCCCCATAATTCATCCAAAGATACATTAAGAGCTTTACCAAGTTTTGATAGCGTGGAAACCATACAGTCCCCACGCTTTTCAATATCTTGGATGGTGCGTCTTGGAACACCACTTAACTCCGATAGTTTTGGCACAGAAAGACCTTTTTCAATCCGAATTTCTTTTAATTTCATAAGTTGTACTCCTTATTTCTGGTATAGTGATGACAAGAGTAATGAGTGCAACAATTAAGACCGCGATAGCGGTAGGCCTTGACCAGTTGAAGCAAAAAGCGACAATGATCGCAATGATTAAAAGTGCAGCACATAAAATAGTTTTTTTCATTTTACATACACTTGCCAATGTGATAAGATTGTTTCAAGAGGTAGGGGAAGTTTCCTTCCCCTGTTCTTGGCTATTTGAGAGCGAGTATCAAAGCGGCTATGGAAGATATTATACTTGCTATTGCGACTAGCATTTGTATTATCAGCTTTGCGATTCGCTCTCTTTGCTTTCGCTTTTTCTTATGTGACATTGGCTTTTCTCCTTTCCTTTAATGTAATTATATTATAGCACGCCATAACGTGCTTTTCAAGAGGAAATATATATTTTTAAATAAATTTCGATATTTTTTGATTTATACATCAATTATGAGTAAGAAAATATTGTAGAAATAGGCTATAAATTGATATATAATAGTAGAAAATATTGAGGGGAATTGCAATGATAAAAGATAATAAAAGTGAGAATAATCAGTGTTTTGTAATTATGCCTATAAGTGATCCTGAAGGCTATGAAACAGGTCATTTTAGATGTGTCTATGAAGATATATTCCGACCGGCAATTGAAGAGGCTGGTTTTATACCAAAACGTGCAGATGATGATTGTTCTAGTAGTTTGATTGAAATTAATATAATTAGAGATATTATTGAATGCCCAATGGCAATTTGTGATTTGAGTTCTAGTAATCCGAATGTGTTGTTTGAATTAGGAGTAAGACAAGCATTCGATTTGCCAGTGGTCTTAGTTCAGGAAGTTAATACAACAAGAATATTTGATATTTCAACTATTAATACTATCGAGTACAGAAGAGAATTAATCTATAGGGAAGTTATAGAAGACAAAGAAAGAATAAAAAAGGCCATTATAGAAACAAAGGATAATTCAAGAGGAATTAATTCAATAGTAGGATTGTTGGGAATTGCGTCTGCAAAAAGGAAGGAAAATATTAGTGAGAATGCTTTTTTATATACAATAAGTAATCAAATTCAAAATGTCATAAATAAGTTGGAAAATATGGATTTGAGTAGATGTGGAAATAGTCAAACAGTTAATTTAGAGTTGAGAGAAGAAATTGAAAAATACAAAGATCTGAGTAACCAATTTGAAACTATATGTAAAAAATTTAGTATGGTAAAAACACGGGAAGAAGCAGAAACATTATCACAAGAAATGTTTTTGTTGTATTCAGATTTTGAAAAAAATCGCGAGCGAGATTATGTGAGGATTAAAAAAAGAGTATTGGCTGATATGCATAAGGGATTACTTTCTAAGTTTAAAACGAAAGAATAGTTTATCTATGCATACATTTTATTATAATTGAATTCAAAGAGTCGAGTGTCCTCGGCTCTTTTTGTGTGGAAAAAATATATGCGTAAAAAAAATGAAATAGAAATAATGATAAACGGATATGAGGATGTAATAAAAGAAATCCAAGGACTGAAGACTAAATCTGAAAAAGTAGTTAAGCGTACCGTTTCAGACTTTAAGTCAAGGGGACCAGGTTGGATATCACAGGCAGTTATGGGAGAATACAACATCCAGAAAAAAGATATTAATAAAGCAAAAAAAGCAGTAGTTAAGGGAAAAAGTCAAATTCGGATAAAGGGTGCTAAGCTGGATGATTTGTCAACAATATATCGAGGCCGTTTATTAACTCCTACGCATTTTTCCATGAAACCAACTATGCGGCCAAGCAAAAGTAGACCTTATATCGTATCTGCACAGATTAAAAAAGCAGGCGGTAGAGTGCCGTTAGGGAAAAGGGTTTTTTTGGGAGCGTCTGGGGGAAACGGAAGTAAGCAGATTCCTTTTCAAAGAAAAAGCGATAATAGATATCCGATTATTTCCATAAAAACTGTATCCGTTCCCCAAATGATAACCAATAAGAAAGTATCAGAAGGTATTCATAAGAACATTAACGAGGGATTAGAAAAAAGATTAGATCACCATTTAAAACAAGCACTAAAACACTGATAACTACTGAATAGGTACTGTGAAACAAATAAATCCTATGCGGTGCTGGCGATCCCTAACGATGCCTAGTTAATAAAAAAAATTTTTCATACATTTCGTTTCGCAAAATAGAGAGGATAAACACGATGGCAAAGGAATCTGCACCGGAGTTTGTGGATAAAAAGAAACTAAAAGAAATATTCGGCTTTGACAGCATCCGCAGGGTAGAACAGCTTACACAGGACGGGATCATAGAAACTGTTGCGACGTCGCAAGGAAAAAGAAGCGTCCGGCGCTACGAATTTGAACCGACGATCAAGCGTTATATTAAGTATCTCTCTGATAAAGCATATGGCCGTGAACAGAAAAAAGGCAGTTTAGGAAAAGAAGAAGATAAACTTCAGGCGGAAATTGATTATAAAACAGCAAAAGCACGGATGGCACAGCTGCAATTGGAAGAATTGGAGGGCCGAATGCATTCGGCCGAGGATGTAGAGGCAATGACTACAGACTTATGTCTGGCAGTAAGATCGTCATTACTATCGATGCCGGGGCAGTTGGCAATAGACATAAAAGAGGCACAGAGTACGGCAGAAGTATCAGATATTATCAAAAATGCAGTAAATGATATATTGGAGGAATTATCGAGATATGAATATGATCCAAAAGAATACCGACGGCGGGTAAGGGAACGACAAGGGTGGATTGATAAGACGGAAGAGGATGAGGATGACGACGAATAGCGATCGCATCAGAGCTTTAAATATCACGATAAAACCCTCTGTTGAAAACTTTAAACCGCCCGAGCAATTAACAGTCGGTGAATGGGCAGATAAATACAGAAGACTTTCAGCAGAGAATAGCGCAGAACCCGGCAGATGGAAAACGGCAAGGACTCCATATTTAAAAGAAATTATGGATGCTTTCACGGATCCAAGAGTCCACCATATAGTAGTAGCTGCCAGTTCGCAGGTCGGCAAAACAGAATGCGAAATGAACATGCTTGGATATGCTATTGATATCGACCCGGGGCCTATCATGTGGGTCATGCCCACAGTGGATAATGCGAAGGACTTTTCTAAAAGACGTATCGCACCAATGATACGTGATACTAAGCCGTTGCAAAAAAAGATATCCAGGGCAAAGAGCCGAGACAGTGAAAACACAGTGCTAAAAAAGGCATATCCTGGTGGCATGCTGACAATGACCGGCGCTAACTCGCCAGCGTCGCTGGCATCCGTACCGGCTCGTTATATTTTTGGAGATGAGCGGGATCGTTGGACGAATGACGCCGGCGGAGAAGGTGATCCGTGGAGACTTTTAGAAGCAAGAACCATAACATTTTATAATCATAAAATGGTGGAAGTTTCTACACCGACGGTTAAAGGGTGCAGTAATATTGAGACTGCTTTTAATCTCGGCACACAAGAATACTGGTCCGTAAAGTGCCCTCATTGTGGAGAATATGTTTTTATTAAATTTGACTATATCAAATTTGATCATCAGAGCAAGAAAATAAATGGTAAAAGGCAGTATACGGTGTATAATATTATGTTTGCCTGCCCCGAGTGTGGCTGCGCTTCGACGGAAACGGAAATCAGAAAAAGTCCGAAGAAATGGGTGGCACATAATCCGGGTGCATATAAAAAAGGGGTGCGCTCCTTTTGGATCAATGCCTTTACCTCTCCATGGATAACATGGGAAAAAATTATTTTGATTTTTTTGGACGCAGAAGGTGATCCAAGAAAATTACAGACAGTATATAATACGCTTTTCGGGGAATTATGGGAGGATAGAGGGGATCTGGAAAGTGAGGATGAAATGCTGACGCGCCGGGAGGAATACAAGGCGGAACTGCCGGATGGTGTGTTGTGTCTGACTTGTGGCGTAGATACACAGGATAACAGATTGGAATATGAAGTCGTTGGGTATGGTTTTAACGATGAAAACTGGGGGATTGAAAAAGGTATCATTATGGGAAAACCTTCGGAAGAAGATACGTGGGAACGGTTGGATTATATCATCGATCGTTCTTATTATTTTGCCAGCCGTAAGGCTTTGAAAATTTCCCTCACCTTTGTTGATTCCGGAGGACATTATACACAGGAAGTATACGAGGAATGCAACAAAAGACTCAATAAACGCGTTTTTGCAATTAAAGGCGCACATGGCGAAGGCGCGCCTTATATAAAGCCGCCCAGCAAAGTCAATATCATAAAGGATAATAAGAAGGTTGGGACGGCATGGTGTTATATGTTGGGTGTTGATGCTGGTAAAGAACGGATTATGTCCGGCCTGAAAGTAAAAACGCCGGGCAAGCGATACTCTCATTTCCCCTCAAACCCTGAAAAGGGATATGACAGCACTTATTTCGAGGGACTTTTATCAGAAAAGATGGTGTATAAAGGCGGTAAGTGGTGTTGGGAGAAAATTCCAGGACATAACAGAAATGAAAATTTGGACTGCAGGAACTATGCAAACGCGGCATTTCGTGCGTTAAGGCCGAATCTGGATAAGATTTACCGGATTTTGAAAGGAACCGAACCAACTTATAAAAAAACAGAACAGCCGAAGAAAAAACAGCAAAGGCATACAAGTTATGCATCTGATGACTGGTAGGCACTTGAATATGGATATTGGGAGGATGTCGCAGAAAATATGACGAAGACACAGATTGAACGAAAACTGAATAAAATCAATGAACGCCTGGAGTATTATTATGAAAAGGAAAAGGCACTCTTAACAGAGAGCGGCGTACAGAGTTATACGATCGGATCAACGAGTGTGACACGGTATCAATACTCTGCCAATATTCAGAATCAGATCGAAAAATTAGAAGCAGAGCGGGATATGCTCGAAAATAAACTAGAAGGGAAAAGGGCACGCAAGGCAGTGGCGATAGTTCCGCGTGACTGGTAAGGAGTGACTATGGAAGTTATTTATGTGACGGGTTCGGGAGCAAAAGGATATGGACAGGCCGGAGCCAGTACGACAAAACGGGTGTTTAAAAATTTCAATCCGATGTCAGGAAGTCCAAGAGAGGATATTGACGATAACAACTATACGCTGCGGCAAAGAAGCCGGATGCTGACAATGGCCGCGCCTGTTGCAGTATCAGCGATTAAGACAAATCGGACGAATACGGTCGGATTGGGATTAAAGTTAAATCCGCGGCCGGACAGGGATATTTTGGGTTTAAATTCTGAACAGGCAAAAGAATGGGGGCGGCGCGTCAAGGCTGAATTTAAAATATGGGCCGAACATAAAAGGAATTGTGACAGCACATCCATGAACGATTTTTACGAGATACAGCAGTTATGTTTTTACTCGTGGCTGGCGTCCGGAGATGTTTTTATTCTGCGAAAACAAAAAGAAGTCCTTAACTGTCCGTATTCACTGAAATTGCATGTAATTGAGGCTGATAGATGCAGCACGCCAATAGAAAGACTGTCATACAGTCTTTTTGCGACTGAGGGAATAAATAACACAACCGGGAATAAAATCTACGATGGTGTCGAGGTAGATAAAGATGGCGCGGTGGTTGCTTACCATATCCGGAATACGTATCCGTACGAGATGACCACGGAGCAGACTAAATGGGTGAGAGTTAAAGCATACGGTGATAAAAGCGGTATACCGAACGTGATACATATCATGAATTCTGAAAGACCGGAGCAGTACCGCGGCGTGTCATACTTAGCTCCTGTCATTGAAGAGTTACTGCAACTTAGACGGTATACGGAATCAGAGCTTATGGCCGCTCTTGTAGAATCCTTTTTTACAGTGTTTGTTAAAACGGATGCTGATGCCTCAGCTGTCCCATTTAACGATATCGATGGTGATCAGATGGAAGAAACAGATTTACGATATGATCCAAATGAATATGAGTTAGGGCCAGGGGTGATGAATGTATTAAATCCGGGTGAAGATATTGAAACAGCTGATCCCAAAAGACCAGCTTCCGGATTCGACAATTTTTTTAAGGCTATTTGCTGTCAGATAGGTGCCGCGCTTGAAATACCCTCAGATTTATTACTCAAAAAATTTGATGCAAGTTATTCCGCATCCAGAGCAGCGCTTCTCGAGGCGTGGAAGTCCTTTAAAATGTACAGGAAATGGTTTACATCAGATTTTTGCAATCCCGTATACGAAATGTGGTTGTCGGAAGCAGTGGCGAGAGGGCGGATAGATGCACCGGGTTTTTTTGACGATCCGTTATTACGGGAAGCATGGCTTGGATGTGAATGGATAGGACCGTCACAGGGACAGCTTGATCCGGTCAAAGAGGTTGAATCCGAAATCCTTGCTATACAGGAGGGTTTAACCACACATGAGGCTGCAGCGGCACGACTCAATGGAAGTGACTGGAATGCAAACATGAATCAGCTGGAAATTGAAAATAAGAGATTGGACGCACTGTCTCCTGTAAGAAAAATCTCATTTGACAAAACTGAAAAAGAGAAAAAGGAAGGTAATGAAGATGCCTGATATAAAAGCATATAATATTTTATTAAATAAAGAAGATGACAGCGCAGAAGTGAATCTGTATGGGGAAGTAGTCACAAACAGGCCGGTGGACTACTGGACAGGCGAAAAAATAGAAGGTCTTTATATCACGTTGGAGGATTTCTTGAAAGATATCGACGGCTTAAAGGAAAAGTCTAACGTAGTCTTTCACATAAATTCTCCGGGTGGCGAAGTATATGCGGGGACGGCAATTTTTAACCGGATGAAACAGTTTAAAGGAACTGTGACGACGGTAGTGGAAGGTTTGGCAGCCAGTGCCGCCAGTATAATCGCACAGGGCGCTACAGCCGGACACCGGAAGGTGTGTAACGGGGCGCTTACCATGATACACGGAGCATCCACTATGCTGTGGGGATATTACAACGCAAAAGAAATGAAAGAGCAGATCAGAAAAGTTAATGCGGTAGATAAATCACTGGCGGAAATTTACACAAGCTGTACCGGACTGGAAACGGATAAGATTACAGCAATGTTGACAGCGACTACTTGGATGACATCGCAGGAGGCGGTCAATAACGGATTTGCGGATGAGATTGTAGATGCAGATAAAACAGTAGATATGTGTTTGGATGAAAATAAGAGTCTTTTGACAGTGAAAGGAATTGAAATGTCTGTCAAAGGCTTATTTAATTTACCGGATTATATTCCGGTACGAAACAGGGTAACGACCGGAGATGTGCCGGATGTTATAAAAACAGAAAGTAAAGGAGATGTAAAAAGTATGGATTTGAAAGAAATGCAGGAAAAATATCCGGAACTGTGTGCCCAGATCAGAAGCGAAGCGGCGCAGGAAACAAAGAATCAGCTGCAGGATGAAGTGGATCAGGCTGTAAAAAGCGAAGTCGAAAGAATAAAAGAAATCGATGAAATCGCAGGAAAGATCGCAGATAAACAGCTTGTAGAGAACGCTAAGTACGGAGAGGAAAAAATGAGTGCCGGAGATCTTGCGCTGGCAGCGTTAAAAGCGCAGAAAGATGTCAGCGATAAGTTTTTAAATGATTTGGAATCTGACAGTCAGGATTCCGGAGTGGATGACGTGGAGCCGGCTCCGAATAATGGATCGCTTAGCACCAAAGAACAGGTTGAAAAGGATATTGCGGATGGTGCGGCACTGATCGCAGGCGGTGAAGCAAAGAAAGGAGAGACGAAATGAATACGTGTGGCAGGGAAGTAATTGGAACATGTAGCGGCGAAATGCTGATTGCAGACTCTTCCATGGGGACAGATGTGGCAACGGCATTGCTTGCAAAAACTGAGGTGGTCATGGAGTTAAAACGTGGCTCCGTGCTTGCGGCATCTAATACGGGTGGAAAATGCTGTTTACTGAGCGGCACTGAAGGTATGACGGCATCCTATATTTTGGCGGAGGATATTAATACATCTACAACAAACGATGTAACGGCAGAAGTATTCCGAACCGGAAAATTTGTTAAAAACTCTCTCATTGTAGCAGAGAATTATTTGTTATCCGTCGAGGACGAAAAGGCTTTACGGGATGCCGGAATATATTTGGAAAATGCAATGGTATAAAAGGAGGTAGAAAAAAGATGTCAATAAATATTTATCATACACAGACTATGATCGCGGCTATGAACCTGTTAAAACCGCGGCCGACATTTCTTCGGGATAGATACTTCCCGACAACCGACAAAGATAAATTTGTCACAGAGGATGTACTGATCGAATACAAGGATGAATCTTCACGCAAGATGGCGCCCTGCGTCATCCCGAGAAAGGGAGGCATTGCGGTACCACGCGACGGATACAGAACGGAGCGTTATGCACCGGCCAATATCGCGCCGGAAAGAACGCTTACAATTGATGATCTGAAAAAGAAGCAGTTTGGCGAAACTGTATTCTCACAGAAAAAGCCTGCCGAAAGAGAGGCAGAAGTTCTTCGCGACGATCTGAAAGATTTGAGCGAGATGATCGACACGAGAGAGGAATACATGGCGGCTCAGACACTCTTTAATAATGGATATACTATGCGGCATTATGCAGATAAGTACGGCAGCGGCGAATATGAAGAATACGAAATTCGCTTTTACGATGGGGAAACAAATGATGCTGTTTATACGCCGGCAAGTGCCTGGAATACAAATACCAAAGGAATTATTATCGATATGGCAGAAATGGCGGCTATATTAAAACGTCGCGGATTAAAAGCGGCAGATTGTTTGTTCGGTGCCGATGTAGCTAACGTAGTGACAAATAATGATTACATTTTGAAACTGATGGACAACAGGCGCCTCGATTTGATTAATTTGAATCCGGAAGAAGCGGCTAATGGTGTGACTAGCTATGGGAGAGTAAATTGTAATGGCGTAATGCTTGATTTGTATTGTTATTCAGAAGAGTATGTCGGTGAGGATGGTATACCGACAACGTTTATTCCGGAAGGAAAGATTGCCGTTACGGCTCCGGGGATGGGACATACAATGTATGGCGCAGTGACACAGATGGAAGAAACAGATCGTGCATTTCACACATATGCGGAAAGCCGAGTGCCGCATATTACGACAAATACGCATGACAGCGTCAGAACACTGGCGATGAAATCAAAACCGTTAATGGCCCCGTGGTTTAAGAATTCGTCAATTGTAGCACAGGTGCTGTAGAAAGGAGCGGACATATGTTAGTAAAAATTATAAAAGGAACATACGGTCACAGACCGGATCCGGATACGGCGAGGGTTATTCGGAAGGATAGCAAAAGTCCCGCGTTTGAATTAAATGATGCAGAAGCAAAAAGAATTATATCTCTCGGCGTGGCACAGTCCTGCGAGCTTGTTGTTGAAGCGTCCTGCGGGGACGACATGGAGGAAGATCCGGAATATCAGGACAGAATTTTTCCCCAAATGACTGCGGAGAATATCGAGTCGATGGAATTTAATGATTTGAGAAAAGTTGCAAAGATATACGGAATTGACACAAAAGGGACGAAAAATGAACTGATCAGCCGCCTGAAGGAAAAATTCTGCGATGGCATAAAAGAAGAGCAGACCAAAGGCACAAACGAAAATCTTGATGAAGGCAGGAGAACGGATGAAGACTCGGATTCCGACAGTGATGATGACGAACTTCCGCCGGAATTTGCAGCACAGGAGCCGGAATAATGAAGTCCGCATTTAAAGAAATGGTAATGAGGGATCGAGACGTCCTTCTCAACATCAACGAGGCTGGAGAGGAGCATGAGATCGATGGCGAAACTGTCGTATGTGTGATAGATGATTCAGAGTTATTGGAATCCAATGGAGGCGCTGGATATGCACTATCGTTATCACACAAGACTGTATTTGCTAAATGCGAGGACTTGCCGGGGCGAAAGGGGTACGGCGAAGAACTTATGATTGATGGCATACCTTATATGGTGCAGTCATGGAGTGAAAAGATGGGCCTTGCACAAATAGTTTTAAACATAACGTTTAACACGTAACGGGAGGAAGATATGACGGTTACAGATTCGTTGATAAAAATAGCCGACTGGTTAAATAACCGCGTCTGTCAAAAATTTGCATTTAAAGTACCGCCGAAGGAAGGGATGCCTATTGATGACAGATACGAATACAAAGAAGCGCATCCACAGGCTTTTCCGGTATTTATACCGGCAAAAGATAAACTACCGCCGGATATAGAAATAAATATGCCGGCGGTAGCGGTACAGGTGGTAAGTGGCGAAGATGATACTATCGCCAGCCACAGGGACTTAACGTTCAATCTTGCATTAGCATGCTGGAATCCCGGCAGACACAGTAAAGATGTCTATTATCCGTCGGGAAAGAGGCCGGAAATACCGGAAAAATACAAAAGCACATACTCCGGTTGGATGGATGTGTGGAACTTTACAGATATGATTCTTAGGGAGTTAGAATCTGTCGCAAATATTTCAGGGATGCGGATCCAGGGGAATATAACTTTCGGGGCATATAAAGAGCAGGAATCAATAACGGATTACTATCCGCTTTGGTTTACGTGGATCCAGTTTACGGTGCAGGGCAATTTTTTACGAAATGGTGAGGCATATAACGACTTTTTATAAAAGGAGGTATAAGAGTGGCAAATGAGTATTTATACGGAGCGCATGGTCATTTGGGCAAAACGGTAGCGCAGAATGCGGTGCAGTCCGGAACGATAGTGGTTTATGTGGGGACGGCACCTGTCAACTTGATTCGCGGCTATGCACAGGAAAACGTGGTCAATTATCCGGTAAAATTGGTAAATTACCCGAATGCACAGAAAACACTCGGATATTCCAGTGATTGGATGAGCTTTTCGTTATGTGAGGCGGTGAGCGCGCATTTTAATAATGCAAAAGGAAATATTGGACCCATTTATGTGATCAATGTTCTGGATCCTGATATTCACAGGAAAAAAGAAACAACAGATCAGAGTCTTGTGTTTTCTAATGGACAGGCCATGATCCAGAGCGATAAAATAATCCTGGATACGTTGGCATTAGAAAATTTGGCTGAGAATATCGATTATCAGATCGACTACGATTTTATGCGTGGAATGGTGATGATTAAATCGATCGGCGATAATATATTAAGCGGGGCCATTGCAGCAAGCTATTATGAAGTTGATACAGCGGCCATTGATGAAGCATGTATTGTTGGGGGTGCCACAGGGAACGGGGAATATTCCGGACTCGGAGCACTACAGCTTTTATATCAGGAGAAGTATCAGGTATGCAATTTACTTGTAGTACCTGGTTGGAGCGAAAGGCCTGCCGTATATAAAGCAATGTGTACGGCCGCAGATCAAATTAATGGACATTGGGACGCTTTTGTATTAGCAGATATTCCGGTCATGGATGAAAATGATACACAGATTGCATCTATAGCAGAGGCTAAGCGATGGAAGCAGGCACATGGCTATGATGCCGAGAGAAGCAAAGTATTTTGGCCGAAAGGGAAAGATAGTACAGGACTGGTATATCATCTTTCCACGTTGGCAGCGGTAGAATTCTTGCGAACGGATTTTTCTCATGCATCTATCCCTATGGAAACATGTGGAAATAAGGAAATTCCTATCATCGGTCAATTTTTTGGAATAGGTTCCGCAAACAGAGGGTTTGATCAGACAACAGCAAAAGAACTTACATCCTGTGGCATTTCCACTTGTGTTTTCTGGGGTGGGAATTGGGTTCTTTGGGGAGATCATACAGCTGCATATACATACGGTGCAGACGTAGATGCACGGGCAATCTTTGATGTTTCTATGCGGATGCTGTTTTATATTACAAATAGCTTTCAAAGAGAGTGGGGTGTTACCATAGACTCTGTATTTGATAAGCAATTAAGAGACAGGATACTAAATAAAGAACAGGAAAAACTGGACGCATTGGCCGCAAAGGGGGCACTGATCGGGCATCCGGAGATAATGTTTCTGGAATCAGAAAACAGCACTGTCAACATGATGAATGGAGATTTCCGTTGGGATATCGCCGTTACACCGACGCCGCCACTCAAGAGCGCGACGGCATATGTATCCTATACAGATAAAGGATTTGTTTCATATTTTAAAGATAATAAAGAGTAGAGGGGTGGTTGTTATGGAAAAAACGATAGATATCAGAGGTCCTGTCAATGCGAATACAACATACGTAGAGGGTCAGTTGGTCGCAAGAAACACCACGATAACACTCCCTGAAGTGACACATGTTACAGCAAGTGTGCAGGCTGCTCTTGGAGAATATGAAGTGCCGCTTTTCGGTTTGGTAGAAACAATGGAATCTACCATCAAAAAGATAGGGATAGATAATGGACTGTCTAAAATGCTGACGATGGAGCCGAAAACGTATGAACACAGGTGGTTGCAACAAATTACAGAGACGGGAGGCGGTTCGAAAGTCGAAGGATGCAAAGCATTTATTCGTGGAGTCCCTAAGATAGCAATTCCTTCTATTGAGGTAAATCCGGGTGATTCAACAGAATTGGATATTCCGTTGTCTGTGTCAAGGTATCAGCTGTTTGTTGGCGGAGAAGAGATCTGCTTAATCGATAAGCTGGCCGGAATCTGCAGAATACATGGAAAAGACTATGCGGAGAGTGTGAACAATTTATTATAAAATTATGGCAGATCGTGTTGTTGATCTCAACAAAACGATGAACTTGTAGAAAGGAAGAGGATAATTTAAACCTCTTCCTTTTTTGAAAGGAGAAAAAAATGAAAGAAAAGTTGCAGCTCAAAACACCTATTAAAATAAACGGAAAGACTACGGTATCATTGGAGTACGATTTCGACGAAATATCGTGCGAACTGTATACAATGGCATCAAATTATGCAGATGCTAAGACTCTTCAGGCCAATCAACAGGGCAGACCGAGTGCGGCAGTCATGGAGCAAAATGTGTCGTTTCACATGTATCTTGCTATGATGGCGATTATTGCCGTTAATTCGGAGGTTGATATTGCAGATCTGGAGCGGATCAAAGGATTTGATTTAATTCGCCTTACAACGCTTGGAAGAAATTTTATTATAGGGAGATCGGAGGAACGCTCAGCGCAAAACGACTCAGGAGAGCAGTCCGAAGTTACTCCCGAGTCTACCATACCGGAATCAAAGAAGTAAGTAAAATGAGCCTTGTCTGCTTTTTGAAAGAATTTAGCGAAGCGGCGGAGGACATTGCGGAAGAACAAAGTAAGGCCAAAAAGGCAATGGAGATTGCAAGACTACAGTCAAAAAGAGGGAGGTAGCACGTGGGCAGACGTAAAGAACTGGAAGCGATAGTAAGCATTGCAGGAGCTGTCGATCCGTCATTGCAAAAATCCATAGCAAATGCGACAAAGCAGTTTAGTGGTTTAAAGATTGGCATGGCGGCGGTAGGTACTGCAGTGATAGCAGCTACTACCGCTATTGTCAGTTTTGGCGTCGATGCCTGCAAGAGTGCTGCCGCATTTGAGACACAGATAGCCAATGTAGCAACATTACTTGACGGTACCAGCGAACAGGTCGCACAAAGAACGAAAGAGTTAAGCGCGGATGTTTTAGAGGTATCTAATGCAACCGGAATTGCTACAGACGAACTAAACGACGGGTTATATCAGATCATATCAGCGGTCGGGGACAGTGAAGACGCTATTGATCAAATGGAACTGGCAGCAAAGGCCGCCGCCGCAGGCGGATCGGAAACAACAGACGCAATCAATCTGTTGACAGCAGTTACAAAAGGATATGGAGATACATCTGGGGAAGCATTTCAGAAAGCATCTGACCTGTCATTTATGACAGTTAAATTGGGACAAACGTCTTTTCCCGAGTTGGCAGCATCCATGGGCAAGGTGGTGCCGCTTGCTTCAGCATTGGGGGTTTCCCAGGAAGAACTATACGGATCCTTTGCTGCTCTGACAGGTGTTACAGGTTCTACAGCTGAAGTTTCCACACAAATGAAAGCTGTCATGAGCGGACTGATGAGTCCTACGCAGGGAATGACAGACGCGTTAAAGTCGCTCGGCTATGAAAATGCCAATGCCGCCTTAGAATCTTTAGGATTACAGGGAACTCTGGATGCGTTGGGGGGGACGGTCAACGGTGATACGCAGGCATTGGCTAAGATGTTTTCGTCCGTCGAGGCACAGACGGCGATTCTTGCATTAGCGGGTGCACAATCAGAAGATTTTGCGAATAAGACTGCGGCAATGTATGAGGCGGCCGGTGCAACAGATAATGCATTTGCGACGCAGACAGATACTCTGGAATATACGATACAGGCTATCAAAAATTTAGGCGCTAATTTCAAGACCAGTGTCGGGCAGGCGATACTTCCAGTGGTCAAAGATGTGGCGCAAAAACTTTTACCAGTCATATCGACGGCGCTTAGTAATTTACAGCCGTTGCTGACTGGCTTATTTAATAAGGCATCTCCTTTTATTGATTTATTGGGGAATCTGGCAGCCAGCATCTTTCCAGTAATTCAGGAAATGACAGCTTCTTTTTTTGAAGCGATAGGGCCTGCAGATGATTTAATTCCTGCTTTAGGTGGTGCACTTATGGCTCTTGTGCCTGCGGTGACGCCTGTAATGCAGGCTCTTTCCCCTTTGGTCAGTATGATTGGTCAAATGATAACTGCTTTTTTGCCCGCACTTACTCAGATGATCACGGCATTGACTCCTATTCTTCGGGCAACAGCATCGGCAATATCAATTTCTTTGAGTAGTTTGATTCAATCCGTCATGCCTGTTGTACAAAATTTGACTAATATATTTACTGAATTATGTAATTTTGTAACCAATGTATTTACTGGAAATTGGGCAGGCGCATGGGAGAGCGTGAAATTAATATTTTCCAATTGCTTCCAGGCCCTTGTAGGATTGGCTAAAATCCCTATTAATGCCGTCATTTCGATAATAAATGGTGTTATAAGCGGAATTAATAACTTAGGGTTTACGATACCTGATTGGGTGCCGGGGATTGGTGGAAAAGGATTTGAGTTAAATGTCCCGCTCATTCCGATGCTTGCCAGTGGTGGATTTACAACAGGACCCTCTATTGCTGGCGAAGCAGGTACAGAAGCAGTTATATCGTTTAATAGCGCTTATCGGGACGAAAATCTCAGTTATTGGGCCAAGGCTGGAAGAATGTTAGGCATAGATGATGATATACTGACTTCTTTTGAGAGAGGAAACACAGCGACAACCGGGAATATTAACGTAGAGTTTGCACCGAAGATAATCATTCACGGATCTGAGGACTCAAAAAAAGAGGCTGAAGATATCATTAAGGTATTGCGGAGAGAGGAAGAGGAATTCATGGATATGCTTGAAGAAATGTTAAGAAGGAGAGGCGGTGACGATCCGTATGTCTTTGAAGGCTGATGATTATATCGAATATACGACGAGAAGCGGAGATACTTATGACTTATTAGCGATAGCGACTTATGATGATGAGAAGTTATCCAGTCACATTATACAGGCAAATCCGCAGCACATGAAAACGCTGGTGTTCGAAGAGGGCGTTCTGTTAAAAATTCCTAAGTTGGACAAAACAAAGCGCCCTTCCACTCTTCCTCCATGGAGGCGTTGATATGCAATTATATTATGAAGGAGTAGATATTTACAATGCGGTATCAGTAAAAAAATGCATTTATGATTCTTACGGCGAGCAGCAGGCGGATACATTGCGTATTGTATTCGGCGATGGAAATGACAGATGGGACGACTGGAAACCTCAAAAAGGTGATCGGATATCGGTAGTCCTCGGAGCTTGCAATACAGGAGATATGTACGTCATAAATGTTGAGCCATGTAATGGAGAGATGTTTTTGTGCGCCTCTTCTGTCCCCAGAAAGCATAGCGACAAAAGCAGTAAGTCATGGCAGAATATACATTTTATGCAGATTTGCGAAGAAATCGCAGGACGTCATGAATTGACATGTGAATTTTACGGAGTGAAAGATCAAACATACGAATATGTCAATCAGCAAAACCGAAAAGACTTTGTTTTTTTGGAAGAACGTTGCGTTCTGGAGGGATGCGCATTTTTAGTATATAACAATAAATTAATTGTTTACAGCGAATCTAGTCTGGAAAGCAAGCAGCCGGACAACCGACTTATTATTCCGAACAATGTCAGGTTTGATTACAAAGACGAGTCTCCGAATGTCTACAGTAAATGTCTATTAAAAAATGGTACATGGACAGGGTCTTTTGAAACGGAAAATGCGACAGATAAAACACTGACTAAAATTATGAATATAAGGATATCCGGACAGGCGGAAGCAGACAGATATGCAAAGAATTTATTGCGTTTTGAGAATAAAAAAATGACGTCTGGCACTTGCATGAGCAGTGCCTTTTTAGGTGGTTATGCCGCCGGGACACTGGTGGAGCTACAGACGTCAGGTGTAAACAGCTGGGACGGCCCGGTTATCATGAGTCATGTAAGACATGATTTGGTAAAAGCGCAGTCTAAGCTGTTTTTCAGAAAACCATTGGAGGGTTATTAGTGGGAATAATAGAAAAAGGCTTAGTTCTGACATTAGAGGGAACGCCGGATCGGAACGATAATTACACACAGGCGAAAGTACAGGCATCGTCGGCAGTGGGAACATCTACATTGCCGCTGTCTATTCCATGGTATTTAAGAGGCAGCATGGGGAATCTGGAAAAAGGGACGGAGGTAGTATATGCGCTGTTTGATGATGAAAGCGGCATCATCCTTGCAAGATTAGATGGGGAATGGAACGGCAAATTGGAAGAGTCTGCGCTTATGATTGATACAAAAGGGCAGGAATTTCAGATAGAGGGGAATATAAGTGTAAGCGAAGGAATAATCGGGAATAGCATCGTTATTCAAAGCGAGGCTGTTTTGCCGGGCAGAGGTGGAACAAAATGATCGCATATTGGAATGGAATGACATGGGAATGCAGTACAAACCAGATATCAAGATTAGAATCACTGGCAACATCTTTTTCCATGCAGATAGAAACAAATGCAGACAAAGAGGGTGTATCGCCTACGGAAACGGTCGGACTCAATGCGATAGAGATATCGTTAAGCACTACTTATCGGATTGAGACGGGAACACCTGATATTAAAGGGGTTATATCCGCATGGAAGTCTCAAATTGGGAAGGCTGCACCGTTGATCATAGGCAGTGAAATCTTCGGTCCTGATAAAGTACAGTTACAGTCGGTTGATGTATCTAACATACAGATGCGTGCCAATGGATTTTTTACTGCAGTCACATTGGCATTTAAATTTAAAGAATACATCGAAGAGCCAGTAGTGGTGAGTGTGTCAGGAACCAGAGGGACAGCTGCCGGAGAGGGTGGTGTCTTAACTAATAACAACACGTCTACAGATGTCGGAGCATCATCCGCAATTGATGATCCGACAGGCGGTAGTGGCTTGTTAGGTGTTATGGGTGCCGGCAGTGCGGTATTTGTCGGCGCCTCGGCGTCAGATAAGATATCAAAAAAAACGGTACATATCGGAAAGGCTCCGAAAGATAGTAAAAGTGCCAGTTATGCAAAGAGAGGTGTTAACAGGTAAGATGCAGGCAAGCGGAAATGGACATCCAATGCAATGCGTAGCCAACTTGCTGCGTATTGTTCGTGGAGAATGTGTTTATGACAGAGTGAAAGGTATAGATCCCTCCTATATAGATCAGCCGATAACGATCGTAAAACCTCTTGCTATTGCAGATGCGAAATGGCTGATAAAAACATATGAGCCACGGGTTGACGTGAACAATATAGACATAGAGGCGGTAATGGCACAGTATGGGGACTTTACATTTAACGTGCAGGCCGCGATTACAGGAGAATGAGATGGGAGATTTGACGTTTTTAGAAACAGATGCTGACGCTATTTATAATACGACGATAAGAGCATTAGAAAAAAATGTAAATGAGGCTCTATATCCAGGTGATGAACGCCGGATATTTGGTGATGCATTAGTTGCCGTTTTTGTGTCGGTATTTAATCAGGTTAATGATGCATGTAAGCAAAAAATGCTGCAGTATGCGTCCGGCAAGGTTCTGGATGCACTTGGTGCGAGATACGAATGCCACAGGATTGCATCAACGCCGGCCAGAACAATACTGCGCTTTTCAGTCAAGTTTCCTGTTTTGGGGAATATCCTCATCGAAAAAGGAACAAGGGCAACACCTGATTATACGGTGTATTTTAAAACAACCGAAGCGGCAGTTTTACAGGCAGGTAGATTACATGTAGATATACCTGCGGAATCTGTAGGAAATGGTGAAAAGTATAATGACTATCTCATCGGAACGATTAATCAATTAGTTGATTTAGTTCCGTACATTGATACGGTAGAAAATATCAGTGTAACAAACGACGGGGATGACGGAGAACCTTATCCGGAAGTAGATGGCGGCGTTGGAGATGAACACTATAGAGAGCGGATACGTTTGGCACCAACGGCTCTATCCGTAGCAGGACCGCGTGGTGCATATGAGTATCATGCCAGGTCTGCGGATGCCGCTATTGTTGATGTAGCCATTTTGAGTGATGTACAAAACGTTCGTTATAAAGTTCCTGTGTATGCCGGAAAAGCTTTTTTAGGTGGATCAGGTTATGACATAACAACTCTAAAAGTAAGCGCTGAAGGAATAGAAATTCCGACATTGGCGTATGGCGTGGAATACGAAAATGATCTGCTCATCATTACTTTAATAGATAGTACAGGTGACGTTGAATCGATCAATATTGACATCAATGTGGATTTGGCCGGGAAGGTACTGATTGTTCCGATCCTTGAGGGTGGAAAAATACCAGGAGAGGATATATTGCAGAAAGTTGCTGTCGCATGCAGTGCGGAAGATGTCAGGCCCATGACCGATCTGGTGGTGGTTAGACCTCCGATGCAGGTGGAATATGAGATAAACATCACATATTACACCACTGCGGCAAATGAATCAGACTGTATTAATGCCATTGAGGGGAAATCCGGCGCGCTGGATCGTTTTCGGGAGTGGCAGGATACCAAAATGGGGCGTGACATTAACCCGGACAAATTAAGGGCGTTATGTCTGTCACCAGAGCACGGAGTAGGCTGTATACGACTCATAGTCACCTCTCCCGAATATAAAAAACTCAAAGAAACAGAAGTTGCAAAGTGTACACATATTTCCGTACAACACATATTGGAGGCATAGGAAATGAGCAGTACAGAATCTATGAATTTTGTTGAGTTACTGCCGGCGTTTATGAGATCGGATGAAACTGATATCACATTGTCCGGCGTGGTGGACCAGATTACAGAAAAATTATCGGCCAGAATCAGACTGTTGACGACATGGGATCAGATTGACAATATGAGCGTTTCAGAATTGGATGCGCTTGCGGAAGAGTTGCATATCGGTTGGTATGATAAAAGTGCTTCAAGAGATATTAAAGCAAGCATTATTAAAGATTCCGATATTGTCCATGCCAAAATGGGGACAAATTGGGCCGTTATGCGGGTTATAAGGACATATTTCGGCGACGGGAATATCGTAGACTGGTTTGATTATGGAGGCAAACCGTACCATTTTAAAATCGAAACCATGAATCAGGAACTTTTAAAGGAAAAAGAGGCTGCATTTCTAAGAATTTTAGAAGCTGTTAAGAGAAAAAGTGCGGTATTGGATGCGATTCAACTGGTATGCGACGGCGAATGCAATGTGAATGTATTTTTGGTGCACTTTGAAACGGAGATAATCACTACAAAAATAAAAATTTGACAGGAAGGGGAAATAAAAATTATGTCTTCTTTTCACGACTGCCTTACGACAGACGGACAAAAGTTATTTGCATTAATGGCAAAGGGTGGCAAAATTGCATTTACGAAAATAGTAGTCGGTGATGGAATCATGCAGGAGGGAATCAACGAGCGTGATATGAAGTGTGTAATTTGTCCAAGGTGCACACTGCCGATAGAATCCGTTACTAAAATAAAAGACAACAGAGTCTGCATCAAGGCAAGTTTTAGAAGTACAGATGCAGCAGGATTTTATTTTAGGGAAAAAGGCGTGTATGCAACTATTAACGATGGAGAAGAACATCTTGTTTTTTATGCGAATAATGGAGTATATGCTGAATGGATTGAAAAAGGCAGTAGTCAGATCATCGAAAAAGTTATTCGGACGATCGTATCATTTTCAGATTCTGACAGAATAAATATCACAGTCAACAGCTCAGGGGGCGGTCCGCCGACAATCCAAACGAACGATACAACTATCGAAGAATTTGAAAAGAATAATGACGTCGATGTAGGTACGCAAGTTATCTTACCTAATGGAGATATTTATATTTTTAATGGATACGAATATGTACTGGTAAATGGATCCAGATTTATACAAATGACAGAAACTACCTATATTCCGCCGGAAAAAAGGAAAAAAGGCTGCCTGTATGGATTTGTAACAGACAAGAGAGGATTGATTGTTGAGACATTTGACCGCTATGTTTCCGGAGAGGAAAATCCGAGAGTAAAACATACTATATATGGCATTGAGACTATGGAAAGAGCGCCATTAGAAGAAGATGAAAGATCTTATGCCGCGATACTTAGCAATATCGTATACGTGGATGAAGGGCAGGATGTTGAACGGCAATCAGGCAAGATATACATCATAAATAAAAAGGCACAGGAAGGAGAATAAAAAGTATGGCGAACAATTATAGAAAAGAAGAATTCCAGGATGAAAATGGTGATGTTATATATCCTCACACAGATGCGCGAGTTGTTTTTCTTCCGGACGGGATGACAGTATATGATTTTTTAAATAATGAAGTAACCAACGAGCAGATCAATCAAATATTAGCAGATTAAAGGAGGGGCATATGAAACCTATATCAGAAATTATTGTGAATGCAATCGATAAATACCATAAGGGTCTTAAAAAGAAAATACTGAAGACAACAGAAGAGGTTGAGGCAAACACAAACGAAAACAATCTGGTTGCGGCCGTGGTAGTCGGTGAATTGATTGAAGATGTCAACAGTCAACCGAAATTTATCATAGATGAGGCCGGGAAAATAATCGGTTACAAAACTTCGGGAGGTGCCGATACAGTATTCCCTTTTAGCGCGACTAAAATAGAGATAATAAGCAACACAAGGCCAATGGTTGAGATAAAAGGCTCAAAACATGGATATGTCGTATACACCGCTCATACCAGTGCAAGACCAAAAAACATGCAAACCAGTGCAAATGTTAATCTGACAAGTCTTTACACCCGGACCTCGACGGGAGTAAATGTATCAGCCACCCAGGTAACATATTACGAGTTTAATGTAACCGATGACGACATCATATCATTTGTTCTTGAGGGTGGCTATGGCGCCACAAATGAGGGATACGCTTTAATCGTATGCGACAAGTAAATCTATCATAAGCAGCTGTTAATCAGAGCCAATAGGCTTTATTTTTATACTAAATTAATAAAAAAGGAGTAAATAACATGATACAGTTAACCTATACTGGAGAAAAAAGCCAGTACGATATCTCATTAAAAAAGATGAATCAGCATATTTTACAGATCACGGGAGATTTTCCGGTAAAAACAAAAGGCTTTATCCTGTCGCGGGACGGGTATAACGATAACTGGGATTATTCTAAGTTTAAAACTATATATCGGAAGATCGAGGGCGGGGCACAGTTTTCGGATGATGGAAGCGTATACGTAGCGCCTGAACCACCTGTGATTCCTGATCCGGTTTTACCGGACCCGTACATCCCGACTCTGGACGACATCAAAGCCGAAAAGATAGCCTCTATGAATACCATGCAGCAAGATGTGATCCATAGAGGCATCAATGTTACCTTAACGGACGGAAGTGTGGAGCATTTTACATTGACTGCAAATGATCAGACAAGCCTCATGGGACTGCAGACACAGGTGGCAGCCGGACAGGATAAGATTCCGTGGCATACATCCGATCAGTCAGAACATTGCAAGTATTACTCAAATGCCGATATGGCGCTTATAGTAGCAGCCGCAATGCAGTATGTGTCCTATCATGTCACCTACTACAGGGACCTACGTATCTATATTAACAGTCTCACAGATGAGTCGGCTGTAAATGCTGCTACATACGGAATGCCTATACCGGAAGAATACCAGTCAGAACCGTTGAGAGATATGCATTTGGCTATGGGAGGATCGTAATGGAGATTATCTTATTTGTCATTGGCGGCGGTATTTACGCCGCCATAGAAATCTTGTGGCGTGGCTATACGCATTGGACTATGTTTTTGCTTGGCGGCCTGTGTTTTGTGATTATGGGACTATTGAACGAGCACGTTTTTCCATGGCGGTTGTCATTGCCTGCGCAGACATTGATCAGCGCCGTCACAGTAACAGTCTTTGAGTTTATAACAGGTTGTATCGTCAATTTATGGCTTGGTTGGCATGTTTGGGATTACTCCGGCCTGCCGTTTAATCTGTTAGGGCAGATATGTTTATATTATACTTTATTATGGATACCGCTGTCGGTCATCGGGATAATCTTGGATGACTGGCTGCGGTATTTGTTTTACCTGATATTGCGAGGATATCTCCCCCATATGCAGAAACGGGAGAGACCACACTATTTTATTGGAAATGGAGGTTTCTGATATGGATATATTACCGATCATATGCGCTATGAGCATCCCTTCCGCGTTTACCGGATTTTGTTTTTGGATGCTTGAGCGGCGAATTAATAAAAAACAGGAAACGTCAGAGGCACAGGAGAAGAAGAGAGAACGATATCAATTGTACCTGATAAAAAGTGTTGATGCATCTATTGCGCTTGGAGAAGCAACGGCGCGAGCTGTAGAACGGATACCGGACGCTCACTGCAACGGTGACATGCACGCCGCCTTGGAATACGCCACGAAAGTCAAGCACCAGAAAAAAGACTTTTTGGAAGAACAGGCAATCGAGGCACTGCAGAATTAAAGTTCTTCGGTGAGTGGAGGTGATAAAGATAAAAAAACAACGTAAATACAGAAAATGCTATGAATGCGGTTACTATAAGGCACATATGCAGAAAAGAGCCAAAAAGAGCAGGAGGAACGATAAAGGAAAAATCCCTGGCGGCATCTTTTTTAAATTCCTGATCGGCATAGTAATACTGCACGGAATGATATGCGTATCAATCTCCTATGCTCTTGCGTGGACGGAGCACACGCAGGTAGTTGAGGGAGTAAGCTCCACAATTATTACCGAGATCGTCGCCCCTATAGTCATTTACGGCGCGACAAAAACGATAGAAAACATATTTCAAAAAAACAAACTGGCATTCAGTGAACCGATTAATCAAAATTTAACATCCGCAGGGGCGGAAGAAAGCGAGGATTTATAATGACAATCTCGACATTTACGATTATTTTAACGGCATGTGCTGTAGTAACATCCCTTTTGGTACAGGGGATCAAAAAGTTTTTGGATGACATAAAGGTCAGGTATGCTTCGAACATTGTCGTCCTGGTGGTGGCGCTGATTGTAGGATGCGGCGCGGCTGCGCTCTACTACGTTAATTATCAGGTGCCGTTTAATGCACTTAACAGTGTTTATTTGGCACTTATGGGAGTGGCTAACTGGTTAGGGAGTATGCTTGGATATGACAAGGTAAAGCAGGCCATTGAGCAGATCAAAGGAGCTTAAAATGAAAGAAAAAATCAAAAATACAATTGCAGTCATTTTGCTCGTCTGCTTTTGGGTGTTTGTAGGGATTGGCGGCATGTTGCTTATAGCAGCCGGATGTGATTCTGCTGATCCTATTGACCCAATACGGCGGCAAATAAAAAATGAAAGCATGATATCCGGCGGCTTTGGCGGATATTAGGAAAGGAGCGGCAGAAATGGGATTAAAAACAGGACAGACAGGAGTCAACCTGATCAAAGAGTTTGAGGGATGCCGGCTTGAGGCATATAAATGCCCGGCCGGCGTCTGGACTATCGGATATGGGCATACATCAGGAGTAAAGCCGGGCGATAAGATTACACAGGCGCAGGCAGATGCTTACCTTGTATCAGATCTGTCCAAATATGAGGCAAAAGTAAATAAATACGATGCTGCATATCGTTGGAATCAGAATGAGTTTGATGCCCTCGTATCCTTTTCTTATAATATAGGCAGTATTGATCAGCTTACGGCAAACGGAACGCGGACAAAGGCAAAGATTGCAAGTTCAATGCTACTTTATAATAAAGCGGGTGGAAGAGCACTCGCGGGTCTGACACGCCGGCGGCAGAAAGAAAATGCTTTGTTTCTAACAAGTGTTCCTACCGCTACTTCTAAAGTGGGTAATGTTTCAGTACAGGAATATTCTCTTAAAAAAGACGGAGAAAAACAGGTAAGTAAGAATTTTAAAGTGAAGGAGTTCCAATGTAAAGACGGATCCGATAAGATTCTGATCGATGTAGACTTTGTACAAAACAAGCTGCAGAAAATCCGTGATCATTTTGGTGCGCCGGTTATAATCAATTCCGCATACCGGACGGAAGCATATAATAAGGTAGTTAAAGGTGCTAAAGCAAGCTATCATTTGAAAGGGCAGGCTTTTGACATCAAAGTAAAGGACCATACGCCGTTAGTGGTAGCGCAATATGCGCAGACGCTTGACGTTGGCGGTATCATTCAGTACAATAATTTTATACACGTAGACAGCCGGAATGTGCGGTACTGGGCACGGAATAATAATGGCAGTGTCACAATTAAAAAGAACTTCTAAAATTAACGCTCAGTATTCTAAACTTTATCCAGATCGGTACGCCCATCATCGCCATTGAGTCCGGTTATGTCGAGGCGCTTGGCTGGAACCAGTACGGAGGATGGCGTATCGGCATCCGCAGCTTTGACGGGAAACGATATTATTATTATGCGCATTTGCGGCAGAATTTTCCATACAGCAAGGAATTAAAGGAAGGCAGCGTCGTAACGGCAGGAGATGTGATCGGCTATATGGGACATACGGGATACAGTACGACAGAAAATGTAAATAATATCGAAATTGTGCATTTGCATTGGGGGATGCAGCTCATTTTTGATGAATCGCAAAAGGACAGCGATAATGAAATCTGGATTGACTGTTATGAACTGAGTAAGTTTCTTTACCGTAACCGCAGCGAGACACAGAAAAATGAGGAGACAAAAGAATGGCGTCGGGTTTATGAAATGAAGGATCCGGCAGTCGAAGAATCCGGGAAATAGTGATTGAAAACGGATTCTGATTCAGCTATACTTTTTGTAACGTTAACTGTTTTCATGTTCTAATTAGGAGAGAAGGTATGGGGAAAAAAGAGAAGGTAGCGTCTGAAAAAAGAAGTCAGGCGGTGCAGTTAAAAAGACTGGTGCGTCAGGCTGTGTTGTCGGTGGGAATAGGAGCCGTTTTACTGCTCGGATTTATCCTGTTTAACATCGGTATGTCGAGAATACATAATGCACAGCTCAATGCAACCGTGGCGTTAAATCAGTATCGGGTCGCGTCAAAGATGCTGACCTATGATATACAGTCTTATGCTGTCACAGGGGAACAGGGGTATTATGATGATTACATGAAGGAATTAAATGAGGACAAAAACAGGGAAAAGGCGCTTGAAACGTTAGAGGACTGTGATCTGAAAGAAAGCGAATGGGCGAATTTAAACCGGATTGCCGAAATGTCAGATCAGCTTGTTCCGTTGGAGCAGGAGACGATCGGGCATGTACAGGCAGGTGATCTTGCAGCCGCACAGGCATGTGTATTTAGCGAGGCATATGGAGAGTCGGTCGATCAGATCAGCCGGCAGACGGATGAGACGATTCTGGCCATCTTGAACAGAATGGACGGCAAACAGGACGGACTGAAAGTGCTGCAGTATATTTTTGAGATTCTGTTTGCATTGTCCTTTCTGTATGTTGTGAAAGAATTTATCAGGACGATAAAATTTTCGGAGAAGGAACTTTTAGAGCCGATCCTCAAGGTGTCGGATCAGATGGCGGTGCTTGCGGGCGGTGAATTCCATGTGGAGCTGGACATGGAGGCGGATGAGAGCGAAGTGGGAAAGATGGTCGCTTCGATCGCCTTTATGAAGAAGAATCTGCTTGGCATGATCAAAGAGATCACCCAGACGCTTGAGAAGATGGGGAATGGAAATTACCAGATTGAGATCAGGCAGGAATACGTGGGTGAATTTGTAACGATCAAGGAATCCTTTGAGCAGATCGGGGAGAAGATGCGGGAAACGATAAAGACGATCCGCAATGTTGCAGGACAGATCGACAGCGGTTCGGAACAGCTGGCTTATGCCGCACAGGATCTGGCCGAAAACTGTACGCTGCAGGCTTCTCAGGTGTCGGAGCTGATGACGGCATTTGACGCCATGACAAGGAGTATGGAAGAAAACGCGCATGAAGCGGAAAAATCAGCACAAATGGCTTCGACAGCGGGTATGACGCTGGAGAAGGGCAACGTGAAGCTGCAGGAATTGAAATCTTCGATTCAGGAGATCGGCAGATGCTCGGAGCAGATCAGCACAATTATAGAAGCGATAGAGGATATCGCGTCCCAGACCAATCTGTTGGCTTTAAATGCGGCGATTGAAGCGGCAAGAGCCGGCGAGGCCGGAAAAGGATTTGCAGTTGTGGCGGAGCAGGTGAAAAATCTGGCGAACGAATCGGCGAATGCAGCAGGCAGGACAACAGAGCTGATCGAAACAACCGTTTCTGTCATGAATAAGAGCATTTCCATCGCAGAGGAAACGGAAAACAATATGAACGTGGTAATGACCGATGCAAAAGAAGCTACGGAAAAAATGGGACAAATAGAGCAGATCCTGAAAAGAGACACACTGCGTATGCAGGAGCTGAATGAAAATGTATCGCAGGTTTCCGCCGCCGTTGATAATAATTCGGCCACATCGCAGGAAACTGCAGCTGTCAGTGAGCAGCAGAAGGTACAGGTAGAAACCATGGTAGATTTTATGAACAGATTTGTGATATAAAGACAGAGTATGCTGTGTGGTTTTCGACGGCGCAGGGAAGCACAAAACCGCATGACCGGCGGTCGAATAGGCATTTGAAAATCATTGCAAAAGCACAGTCTCTATGATACAATAGGAACAGTGGGCAGCGGCAAAAAAGTAAGGCTGCTGCAGAGCCTGAAAAAGGTATTTTTATTAAAAATGGAGGAGAAAGAAAATGGCAAAAAAAGTAGTTTTAGCAGGCGCGTGCCGTACCGCAATCGGCACAATGGGCGGTGCACTCAGTACAACACCCGCACCGGTTCTCGGTTCTATCGTTATTAAAGAAGCATTAAACAGAGCGGGCGTTCCCGCAGATGCTGTAGATCATGTATATATGGGATGTGTTATCCAGGCCGGCCTCGGACAGAACGTAGCCCGTCAGGCTTCCATCAAGGCAGGCGTGCCGATCACGACACCCGCTGTAACCGTTAACGTTGTATGTGGTTCAGGTCTTAACTGTGTCAACATGGCTGCACAGATGATCATGGCAGGCGACGCTGATGTGGTAGTAGCAGGCGGTATGGAAAATATGTCCATGGCTCCTTATGCAGCAATGCAGGGACGTTACGGATACAGAATGAACAATGCAACGCTTGTGGATACAATGGTAAATGATGCATTATGGGATGCTTTTAACAATTACCACATGGGTATTACGGCAGAAAACGTTGCAGAGAAATATGGTCTGACAAGAGAACAGCTCGATGAGTTCGCAGCATGGTCACAGCAGAAATGTGAAAAAGCAAGAGCAGAAGGCAAATTCAAAGACGAGATCGTTCCCGTAGAAGTAAAGAAGAAAAAAGAAGTTGTTGTTGTAGATACGGACGAAGGTCCGCGTGCAGGCGTTACGGCAGAGAGCATCTCCAAACTGCGTCCTGCATTTAAACCTGACGGCGGTATCGTTACGGCGGCAAATGCTTCCGGCATCAATGATGGTGCGGCAGCGATCGTTGTTATGAGCGAAGAGAAAGCAAAAGAATTAGGCGTGAAACCTATGGCAACATTTATCGCAGGCGCACTCGGCGGCGTAGATCCTTCCATCATGGGCGTAGGTCCGGTACCGGCTACCGAGAAAGCTATGGCGAAGGCCGGCATGAAGATCGATGATTTTGACCTGATCGAAGCGAACGAAGCATTTGCGGCACAGTCACTTGCCGTACAGAAAGATCTGGGATTCAGCAATGATGTTCTGAATGTAAACGGCGGCGCGATCGCTCTTGGACATCCTGTAGGAGCTTCCGGATGCCGTATCCTTGTAACCCTGCTTCACGAGATGCAGAAACGCGACGCGAAGAAAGGTCTTGCAACATTATGTATCGGCGGCGGTATGGGCTGCGCAACGATCGTAGAGAAGTATGAAGGCTGATCTTAAGACAGTAACGGACGCTGCCTGAGAAATATCATCGTTTTGTACAGGAAAATGACAGGGGCGTCATTCTCTGTTATACAAATTTAAGGTAAGGAGACAAAAATCATGGAATTTGTTTTATATGAAGTAAAAGGCCAGGTAGGTACTATCACGATCAACCGTGAGAAAGCGCTGAATGCTTTAAACTCTGCCGTTCTTGATGAACTGGACAAGACACTTGACGCGGTGGATCTGGACAATGTAAGATGCCTTATTCTGACAGGAGCCGGACAGAAGTCTTTCGTAGCGGGTGCAGATATCGGAGAGATGAGCACACTGACCAAGGCAGAAGGCGAAGCATTCGGTAAAAAAGGAAATGACGTGTTCCGTAAACTGGAAACTTTCCCGATTCCTGTTATTGCGGCTGTTAACGGATTTGCTCTTGGCGGCGGCTGTGAGATCTCCATGAGCTGTGATATCAGAATCTGTTCTGACAATGCCGTATTCGGACAGCCTGAAGTCGGTCTTGGCATTACGCCGGGATTTGGCGGTACACAGAGACTGGCAAGACTGGTCAGTCCCGGTATGGCAAAACAAATGATCTATACGGCAAGAAATATCAAAGCCGACGAAGCGCTCAGAATCGGGCTTGTAAATGCCGTATATCCGCAGGAAGAATTGATGGCGGCGGCAGAGAAAATGGCAGCAGGCATTGCAAAGAACGCACCGATCGCTGTTCGCAACTGCAAGAAAGCAATCAATGACGGTTTGGAAGTCGGTATGGATGATGCGATCGTAATCGAAGAGAAACTGTTCGGCGACTGCTTTGAGACAGAAGATCAGAAATACGGTATGGCATTCTTCCTGGATAAAAACAAAGAGAAAGTAAAAGAGCCGTTTAAGAACAAATAAAAAGGCAAAAAGAATTTCTAAAAGGCAAAGGCAAAAAGAATTTCTAAGGCATCAAAGTACGATGCCTAAGAAATTCTATGTTTTGCCTAGGAGAATCGCTTACTGCGATTCTCCCGGAGTAATTGAAATGTTATAAAAATAAAAAAAATATATTTAGGAGGGTTTTTCCATGAAAGTAGGTATTATCGGCGCTGGTACAATGGGTTCCGGTATCGCACAGGCTTTTGCCCAGACAGAAGGGTATGAAGTATGTTTGTGTGATATTAATGAGGAATTTGCTGCAAACGGCAAGAACAAAATTGCAAAAGGATTTGAGAAGCGTGTTGCAAAGGGCAAAATGACACAGGAAGACGCTGACAAAGTTCTTTCCAAGATCACAACAGGCGTTAAAACGATCTGTACGGACTGTGACCTGATCGTTGAAGCTGCTCTGGAAGTAATGGATATTAAGAAACAGACATTTAAGGAATTACAGGATATCTGTAAAGCAGATTGTATTTTTGCAACCAACACATCATCTCTTTCCATCACAGAGATCGGTGCAGGAATTGACAGACCGGTAATCGGTATGCATTTCTTTAATCCGGCGCCGGTTATGAAACTGGTTGAGATCATCCGCGGAGAGAACACAACGGATGAAGTATACAACAAAGTAAAAACGATCGCGGAAGAGATCGGCAAGACACCTGTTGAAGTAAATGAAGCAGCAGGCTTTGTTGTAAACAGAATTCTGATTCCGATGATCAATGAAGGTATCTGCGTACTGGAAGCAGGCGTTGCAAGCGTGGAAGATATTGACGCAGCAATGAGACTCGGTGCAAATCATCCGATGGGACCGCTTCAGTTGGGAGATTATGTAGGACTGGATATCGTTCTTGCAATCATGCAGGTTATTTATTCCGAAACAGGCGATCCGAAATATCGTCCGGCTCCGCTTCTTAAAAAGATGGTACGTGCCGGTAAGTTAGGATGCAAAACAGGAAAAGGATTTTACGATTACAGCAAATAATAAAGCGAAAAGAATGCTGAAAGCAGGCATTTTTTAAGGAATAGTCCATAACAAAATAAACATGGAGGAATAAAAATCATGGATTTTACTTTAAGCAAAGAGCATGAAATGGCGAGAACTCTTTTCAAAGAATTCGCCGAAAAAGAAGCAAAGCCGCTCGCTCAGGAGATAGATGAAAATCATCGTTTTCCGAGAGAGACCGTAGATAAAATGGCTAAATTAGGTTTTCTGGGAATTCCTGTACCGAAGGAGTATGGCGGACAGGGATGTGATCCGTTAACATATACGATGTGTGTGGAAGAACTTTCCAAAGTATGCGGTACAACAGGTGTCATCGTATCTGCACATACGTCACTGTGCTGTGATCCGATTCAGACATACGGTACGGAAGAGCAGAAACAGAAATATCTGGTTCCTCTTGCAAAAGGTGAGAAATTGGGCGCTTTCGGTCTGACAGAACCCGGTGCCGGTACTGATGCACAGGGACAGCAGACAAAAGCAGTTTTAGACGGTGACGAGTGGGTACTTAACGGTTCCAAATGTTTCATCACAAACGGTAAAGAAGCAGATGTTTATGTGATCTTTGCCATTACGGGAACAGTTGAGAAACGCGGCAGAGTCAGCAAGGAAATTTCTGCATTTATTGTAGAAAAAGGTACACCCGGATTTACATTCGGAACAAAAGAAAACAAAATGGGTATCTGCGGTTCTTCTACATATGAACTGATCTTCACAGACTGCCGCATTCCGAAAGACAATTTACTCGGACAAAAAGGCAAAGGCTTCAATATCGCTATGCATACGCTGGATGGCGGACGTATCGGTATTGCGGCACAGGCGCTTGGTCTTGCTGAAGGCGCATTGGAGACAACGATTTCTTATGTAAAGGAAAGAAAACAGTTCGGCAGATCGATCGGTGCATTCCAGAACACACAGTTCCAGTTAGCTGATATGGCGACCAAAGTACAGGCTGCACAGATGTTAGTATACAAAGCAGCTGTGAAAAAAGCAGAGTTTGCTAAAAATCCGAAGATCTCTTACTCTGTAGAGGCTGCTATGGCTAAACTGTATGCAGCAGAAGTTGCTATGGAAGTAACGACAAAGGCTGTTCAGCTTCACGGCGGTTATGGCTACATCAAAGAATATGATGTAGAGCGTATGATGCGTGATGCCAAGATTACGGAAATCTATGAAGGAACCAGCGAAGTACAGCGTATGGTTATTTCCGGAAGCCTGTTGAAATAAGCACATTGAAAAATATGATAAAGGAGATAAGATCGATGAAAATCGTTGTTTGTATTAAACAAGTACCTGATACAAAAGGTGGCGTAAAGTTCAATCCGGACGGTACGTTAGACAGAGGTGCAATGCTTGCGATCATGAATCCCGATGATAAAGCCGGATTAGAAGCAGCACTGAGATTAAAAGATGAATATGGCGCAGAAGTTACCGTTATAACAATGGGACTTCCGAAAGCAGAAGAGGTTCTGCGTGAAGCTATGGCTATGGGCGCAGATAAAGGTATTCTGGTAACTGACAGAGTACTCGGCGGCGCTGACACATGGGCTACCTCCACAACAATTGCCGGTGCACTCAGAAATCTGGAGTATGACCTGATCATTACAGGACGTCAGGCTATTGATGGTGATACCGCACAGGTAGGTCCTCAGATTTCAGAACATTTGGATATTCCGGTTATTTCTTATGCACAGAATATCAAAATTGACGGCGACAGCGTGATCGTTGAACGTCAGTATGAAGACAGATATCATGTTGTAAAGGCTAAAATGCCTTGTCTGATCACGGCTCTTTCAGAATTGAATGAGCCCCGTTACATGACACCCGGCGGTATCTTCGATGCATATCAGAAAGAGATCACCGTATGGGGCAGAGCTGATCTGAAAGATGTTGATGATGCAAACCTGGGTCTGAAAGGTTCACCGACCAAGATCGCAAAAGCTTCCGACAAAGTAAGAAAAGGTGCGGGAGAAAAGGTTACACTTGATCCGGACGAATCCGTAAGCTACATTGTTGACAAGTTAAAAGTAAAACATGTTATCTAAGGCGAAAAGAACTTCTGTGAATAGCAAGAATGGAGGATTGTGATGAGTTTAGAAGAATACAAGGGAGTATACGTCTTTGCGCAGCAGGTAGATAATGAAATCAGCAGCATTGCATTTGAATTACTTGGTAAAGCGAAAGACCTTGCAAAAGATTTAAATACAGATGTAACGGCAGTACTTTTGGGTTCCGGCGTAAAGGATCTGGCAGATAAACTTGCAGAGTATGGTGCGGATAAGGTTATCGTTGTAGATGATCCGGAACTGAAAGTATACAGAACAGAGCCTTATGCACACGCATTGGCATCTGTTATCAACGAATACAAACCGGAGATCGTGCTTGTTGGTGCAACGGCGATCGGTAGAGACTTAGGACCGAGAGTTTCCGCAAGAGTGGCAACCGGTCTGACAGCAGACTGTACTGTTCTGGAAATCGGTGATTTCCCGCTGCAGGCAGTTCCCGGACAGGAACAGAAGCACAACCAGCTTCTTATGACCCGTCCCGCATTCGGCGGTAACACGATCGCAACGATCGCATGTCCTGATAACCGTCCGCAGATGGCTACCGTACGTGCCGGCGTTATGCAGAAGATCGAACCGATCAAAGGCGCAAAGGCAGTAGTGGAAGAATTCAATCCCGGATTTACACCGGACAACAAATACGTGGAAATTCTGGATATTGTGAAAGCAGTAACAGATACGGTAGATATTATGGATGCAAAGATTCTCGTATCCGGCGGACGTGGTGTAGGAAGTCCGGAGAACTTCAAGATTCTGGAAGATCTGGCAGAAGTACTCGGCGGTACGGTAAGCTGTTCCCGTGCAGTAGTTGATTCCGGATGGAAACCGAAAGATCTGCAGGTAGGACAGACCGGTAAGACCGTTCGTCCTAACGTATACTTTGCAATCGGTATTTCCGGCGCTATCCAGCACGTTGCAGGTATGGAAGAATCCGATATTATTGTTGCAATCAACAAGGATGCGGATGCACCGATCTTTGATGTAGCTGACTACGGTATCGTAGGCGATCTGAATAAGATCGTTCCGAAGCTGACAGAAAGTTTGAAAGCGGAGATTGCTGCGAAGTAATCTGATCTGAACAGGTTGTTATAATTGAAGTAACGTCAATAGAAACAGACAGCGGCTGGTATATCAGCCGTTGTCTGTTTTCAGATGGAAATAATCTGTCCAATAGGTTTCCTTTTTTGTTATAGAAGCCGAGATATGGCTGAAAAGTAATTGTAATTTGGGAGATTGGACTGGAAAGAAGCAATGGATAAGGCGGTTGAAAAAACATTGAAAGATGTGGATGAAGTCTGCTTTTTATGCAGTGACTGCAAGATATCAGAAAATGGTGCTTTCATGTTGGAAAAAGCTGCCAATACCAGAAAAATCTTGTAAGGCAAAAGGGGGTATGCTACAATAACTTGCAAGTAAGAAAATAGGGTGACATGGAATATGAAGATGATAGAAATTAATAACCTGACAGCTGCATATGGAAAAAAACAGGTATTAAAAGGCATTTCTCTTGAGAGTGAACGCGGAGAATGCATCGGAATCGTCGGACCGAACGGTTGTGGGAAATCCACTTTTCTATCGATTATGGCAGGGGTACTGAAACCGGCATCAGGCAGCGTATACTATTATGGAAAAGATGCGCTGAAAAATCCTATTGTTTTTCGGAAAATGACAGGATATGTGCCGCAGGAGAATCCTCTGATCCCGGAGCTCAGTGTATATGACAATTTAAGGCTGTGGTATCCGGATCGGACGGAATTGAAAAAAGAGCTGCAGGAAGGTTTTCTGCAGCTATTGGGGATCGGAGAATTTGTGAAAAAGCCTGTCAGGAAGCTTTCCGGCGGCATGAAAAAACGAGTGAGCATCGGCATTGCGCTGGCGGGGATGCCGCCTGTACTGATCCTGGATGAACCGAGCGCAGCGCTTGATCTGGTGTGTAAAGAAGACATTAAACGGTATCTGCAGATTTATCTGGAAAAGAAGGGAACGGTTGTCATCACGACACATGAAGAGAGCGAGCTGTCTTTGTGCGATAGGCTGTATGTAATGAAAGATGGCAGGCTTTTTCCGGTGGACAGAGAGCTTCGGGGAACGGCGCTGACAGCGCAGTTTTAAAGAAAGCGGACTGTATATGAACGTATGGACATACAGACAGCCGAAAAATGGCACGTTTGCCGGATAGAAAATCTGACGCTCATTTTATGGGATGAACACAAAGAGGAGGTCTGATATGGAGCAGTTTGAGGAGATTCCGATTCCTGAAATAGAGATAAATGATAAAAGGCACGGAAGAAGAAGGTTCGCAGTATGGACTGCTGCAGCATGTGCAATTGTCCTGATTGCGGCAGGTTTTCTGGTAATAATGTGGTATGGCTCGGAAGAGAGAGCGCTTGTGAAGGGAATGCTGAATCTGGCGGAAGAAGTGAAAGAGCGGCAGGCGTTATGGGAAACTGCATCGGGTAACGCCCCTGAAGATCCGTTCGGGGCCATGAAAATGACGACGGTGTTTAATGTCAGCAGTGAAGAACTTCCGGTCACATTAGGCGTTGACACCGTGTTTCTCAGGGATGCTAAAGCGCGGAGGCTGCGGGCGGATACGGAAATCAGCGTGATGAACAATAAATTGGCAGGTGTTTCGCTTATTGGACTGGATCATACTTTGATCGTCACCATTCCCGTATTTTTCCGGCAGAATCTGGAATTGGACACGCAGCGCATTGACATGCAGTATAATGATTCCCTGTTCGCAGAAAAGTTTGGCAGGATCGAGGATTTGGAGGTTTCATTGGATTTATTTCCCGAGGAGACAGGCGCGATCTGGAGAGAATTTTATAGAAACCTGTCAGAATGCATGGAGTATATAAGGGATAATGGAATACAAAACGGCGGCATATTAAATGATCATATGTATACCCTAGAAATAGAAAAACTGGAAAAACCGCTTGTTATTTCGGTTCCGGAAAAAGATAACAAACAGTACCAATGCAGTCAATATCGGATAGAGTTTTCCTATGGAGAAGAGGAAGCAGATGCACCCGAGTGCATGGTACTGCTTGCAGCGGTAGATGAAAATGACCGGATCGTTCAGATCACATTGGAAGAGACGGATATCATGATCCGTAGGAAATCCGGGGAATCTGATCCGGCGCAGATACAGTATATCAATCTCAAATTGACCGGCAGCGTTAATTTTCTTGGAGAAGAAAGAAGTATAGATGACATTATTGTCAATATGCAGGCAGAGATACCGCTTTATATTCTGCCGCTTGATAAAAGGCTGTTGTCTGTATTTGGAAACCGCTTTGACAGAGAAGAGGAAACAATAGAAATACAGGCCGGTGCAGAGATTGTTTATGATGAAAATGACAGTAGCGTTACGACACAGCTGCACAAATTGACTGTTGCAGTCGATAGAATCGGCAGCTTTAAAGTCACCGGCAAGGCGGTGGCGGAGCCGCTTTGTGAAGCGATCGCAGAACCGGAAGGAGAGACGATCAGGCTTTTTGAAATAACAGGCGCGCAATATCAGGATCTGGAAGCGCAGTTTTGGCAAAGGATATGGCGGTGGTTAAAAGCGATAGGAAGAGATTGATGATATGAACAGAACTTTTATTTTATGGCGGCTGGAAGGAAAACATACGATAAAGATGCTTCCTGCGATGTTTGCGGATGCGCTTTTTCTGCTGGGGATTTTGGGAATGGTCGCATTGGGGGCGGCGAAATTGTTTCTTCGGGATATACCGGCTGTACAGATTACGGTCGCACTTGTAGAGGAGGATGAGAATCCCCTGACGGATATGGCGCTCAACTATGTACAGGGGATGGAGAGTATCTCTGAAAGCTGTCGTTTTCTGCAGGTTTCAAAACAAGAGGGATTTACCATGTTGCAGGAGGGCAGGGCGGCGGCAGTTGTGCTTTTACCGGGCGGCGTGATAGAAGGGATATTAACCGGCAGTAATGTGCCGGTACAGGTATACTTTCCGGAGAATGCGGGCATAGAGTCGGCTTTGTTAAAAGAGCTGACGGATGCAGGCGTGAGAATGCTGCGTATTGCGCAGGCACAGATTTACGGCATTTATGATACGGCGGAAGAATATGGGGCATTGGAAAGATTATCTGTTCTGGAAACGGAAGTCGATCGGTATAATCTGGCCTTTGCACTGGATAGGCTGGCATTGTTCCGGGAGCGTGAGATTTCTGCACCAGGAGAACTTTCCATGATAGAATATGCGGCGGCGTCCGGCGGTATTTTTTTCCTGCTATTGCTTGGTATGGCCTGCTATCCTATGATGCAGCCATATTCTGCAGTGATGAGAAAACAGCTTGCCAGGGAAGGGATTTCTGTCTGCGCACAGTGTTTTGGGAAGTGGCTGTGCGGTCTGTGCTGTATGGGGACCGGCGGTTTTTGTTTCGGATTGTCCGTAAAAGGACTGACGGCACTTTCCGGATATGCGTATCTGTTTCCGAAGGTGCATGGTGAGCGGCTGGCAGTCGTGCTGATGAGCGGTACGGTTATTTTACTTTGTGTTACAACGTTCGTATTTCTGATCTTCCAGGCAGCGGGAAATGGGACTGCCGCAATTCTTGCACTGTTTTTTCTTGCCTCGGTCATGATGTATTTCTCAGGCGGTTTTCTACCGTCTGTATTTTTGCCGGATATCGTCCGCAGAATAGGAGAAATTCTGCCTACGACGTATTTGATAGAAGCAGCGGGGAGTATGTATACAGGAACCCTGTCAGCGAAAACGGCAGGCGTACTGCTTTTGTATACGGCAGGGTTTGGTATTGCCTCTTTGGCAGCAGGAAGGAGAACGCCATGAAAAGATACAGGATCTGGCTTTGTCTTATGATGAAGAGGATGTTAAAAAAACCTGCGTTTATACTGCTTCTGTTTATTCTGCCGGTGCTGTCATACGGTATGTTCAGGGCGGCACAGAAAGAAACGACGGGAACCGGCGTGGGCATTATGATAGATGGGGAGCAGGACGGCGATACGCGGAATGAGCAGCTTTCGGAATGGTTATCCCGGCAGGGGGCGCAGGAGGGTATCTTTGTTTTTCATGTCTATGAAGAACAGGCGGCCATGCTTCGTGATATAGAGCGGGGAGAACTGGAGTGCGGCGTGGTTTTGCCCGGAGACTTGGTAGAACGGCTGCGTAACGGTACATGGCAGGGATCGGTCATGCTGTACGATGCTTCTTCTTCCGGAATGATCGGAATCATCAAGGAGCAGATCGCGAGTATGATCTTTTCGCTATATTCCGAATTGAATTATGTAAACTATATTGAGAATACGGAAGTCTTCATGCAGGCGGAAGAAAACGGCGCGGCGCGGGAAGAAATCGTTTCGTTTGCGCAGGAAGCATATGAAACGCATCTGACGGACGGCAGCACTTTTGTTTTTGCGTATCATGGAGACCTGGCAGATCCTGAAGATCATATCGCGTATGGCGGCAGCGCTGACGGTGAGAAACAGGCGGGCAGCGAGGATGACTATATGAGTCAAACGATGAAAAAGGGAGGTACAGACCCCGGCTTCAGACTGCGGGGGATTCTGGCTGTCTGTATTTTCTTAAGCGGACTGTGCGGTCTTTTAACGGACTGGAGAGATCGGGCAAAGAGACGGTTTGTGCGGATTGCGCCGGACTGGGCAACCACAGCGGTCAATGTATGGATCCCTACGGTTTATATGTCTTTTGCTGCATTACTGTGCCTGCTTGTGACGGGACAGTCTGTCGGGGCAGGCGCCGTAACGGAGCAGGCAGAGTGGAGCCTGTATTTTGCCGGTATCGGAAAAGAGATATGTCATCTTCTCTTTTACCAGTTTCTTATTGTCGTTTATTGTAGTATAATCAGGTTGTTATTAAGAAAGCAGGAGACAATGGCTGCTGCTGTGCCGATTTTGACATTTGCCAGTGTTGTCTGCTGTCCGGTCTGGATCAGGCTGGCGGTATATATGCCTCTTTTCCGTGTTTTGGAGAAACTGTTTCCCGTTACTTACTATCTGCTGCTATGAAGGAGAATATCGTAAAGGATGGATCAGTAGAAGGCGGGGCGCTGGAGGATTCAGGCCGGGAAACAGAGCAAAAGAGAAACAGAGCAAAAGAAAGGCAGGATATATGTATGGCCAGAAACAAAGAGGTCAAAACCAATGCGATGCGGATATTGGAAAAGGAGAAAATACCCTATACGCAATATACATATGAGTGTGAGGAATTTGTAGATGCGCTGCAGATTGCGGACATGCTTTCGCTTCCTTATGAGAAAGTGTACAAAACGCTGGTGACGGAGGGCAATACGAAAGACTATTATGTATTTGTCATACCGATCGCCGAAGAGCTGGATTTAAAGAAGGCGGCAAAAGCTGTCGGTGTGAAGTCGGTCAATATGATTCATGTGAAAGATATTAATAAAGTGACAGGTTATATCAGAGGCGGCTGTACGGCTGTCGGGATGAAGAAGCGCTACGAAACACGGATCGACGAATCGGCGAAGCAGCTGGAGACAATGATCGTCAGCGGCGGCAGGATCGGATCTCAGATAGCGTTAAAGCCGGAGGATCTGTGTCTGGCAGCGGGAGCGGCGTTTGCGGATATTACAGCGGCGCATTGACGTAAAGGCTGTGTGCATGCATTGGAGAAAACGGAAGAAATGTTTATGCGCAGGCGGTATTCATTTGTGGGCAAAGGAAGGAGCGCTGAAATGGAAAAGAATATTATGGATTATGAAACGGTGGCGTTGGATGATGAAAATGACGCACTTGTCATTATTGATCAGACGAAGCTGCCCGGCACAACGCAGATCATCAGTTTAAAGACTGCACAGGAAATCTGGGATGCCATTTACCTGTTAAAGGTGCGCGGTGCCCCGGCGATCGGTGTGGCGGCGGCATTCGGGATCTATCTGCTGTCCAGGCAGATCGTGACGGACGACTTTGACACATTTTTCGCAGAATTTGGCAGACAGAAAGCATATCTGGATTCGGCAAGACCGACTGCGGTCAATCTGTCATGGGCATTAAAGCGGATGGAGCAGGTGTGTCTGCAGAACCGGGAAAAGCCGGTGGAGCAGATCAAAGCATTATTAAAGAAAGAAGCCGTTCTCATCAAAGAAGAAGATATCAGAGTATGCAGAGCGATCGGCGAATACGGGTTGACGCTTGTGAAGCCGGGAGACGGCATTTTGACACATTGCAATGCCGGACAGCTTGCGACCTGTAAGTATGGAACGGCTACCGCGCCGATTTATCTGGGGCAGGAAAAGGGTTACGGATTCCGGGTCTTTGCCGATGAGACAAGACCGCTTCTGCAGGGAGCCAGACTTACCGCTTATGAGCTTTCTTCTGCAGGGGTGGATGTGACCTTGATTTGCGACAATATGTCGGGAGCCGTGATGCGAAACGGCTGGGTGAACGCGGTTTTTGTAGGCTGTGACAGAGTGGCGGCCAACGGAGATACGGCGAACAAGATCGGGACCTCCGTGGTAGCGGCAGTGGCAAAACGCTATAACGTGCCGGTTTATATCTGCGCACCGACCTCTACCATTGATATGAATACGAAGACAGGAGCCGATATTAAAATAGAAGAAAGACCGGCTGAGGAAGTGACGCAGATGTGGTATAAAGAACGTATGGCGCCGGAGGGCATTAAAGTCTTTAACCCGGCATTTGATGTGACGGACCATGATCTGATCGCAGGCATCGTTACGGAATACGGAATTGCCAGAGCGCCGTATACGGAATCTCTGCAGGAGATTTTTGCAAAGAAGGCAAATGGACAAAAGGAAGATTAGAAAAAGGATCAGGGAAAGGAAAATGCTTATGGAAAATGAAGAAATGATCGAGGAGATCATGCGCCATCTGGATGCAGAATCGCAAAACGGCGTATACCGGATGAGCGTCCTTATGGATGATCAGGCTAAGCATGCCAAGACCGTTTCCAAACAGTGCTGCAATATGTATGGGCGTCCCGCTTCGGAAACGGTCGGACTGCTCGATATGTATACTGATATGAATGCCGGCAGGCCGGACAATGAACGGGAATAAAATGCGTGCCGGTCAATACTTTCCGGTAGTATAATGTCCGAAATTATGTTAAAATTGTGCCATCAGATATCATTTTGAACCCATAAGGAGAAGATCCTATGAAGATTTTTGATTACGACAAAGTAAAAGATCCGTTATTTTTCAAGGATAACGTGCTTCCCGCGCATTCGGCGCATATGATCTGCCGTGACAAAGCGGAGTTTTCCATGAGGAAGAGCTCGCTTAGAATGTCTCTTGACGGTGTCTGGAAATTTTCCTATGCAGTCAATAAAGCCTCTGCAATAGAGGGATTTGAAAAAGAGGACTATGACTGCACGTGCTGGACGGATATCCGTGTTCCGGCGCACATCCAGATGGAAGGATATGATGCGCCGCAGTATGTCAATGTGCAGTATCCGTGGGATGGACGGGAAGAAGTCAGTCCCGGGGAGATTCCGGAGCGTTTTAATCCGGTGGCGAGTTATGTGAAATATTTTCATGTGCCGCAGAATATGCAGGGAAAAGAACTGCGTCTTTCGTTTCAGGGTGTGGAAAGCGGTATGGCAGTCTGGTTAAACGGCAGTTACGTCGGATACAGCGAAGACAGCTTTACGCCTTCCGAGTTTGCTGTTACGCCTTATGTGAAAGCGGGAGAAAACAAACTGGCGGTGCAGGTCTATAAGTGGACGTCTTCGAGCTGGTGTGAGGATCAGGATTTTTTCCGCTTTTCAGGCATTTACCGCAGCGTATATCTGTATGCGGTACCGTCCGTACACATGGAAGATATCAGGATCAAAACTTTATTTACCGGACAGGACTTTACGAAGGCAGAACTGGAGGTCCGGACCAAAGTAAGCGGAAGAGGATCTATCCGTTATACGTTAAAAGATGGAGAAAAGACAGTCTTTGAGCGGGAGAGCAGATTTGGCGGAGAGACGGCATTTTCGCCGCAGCTAAGCAAAGATGAATGCAGGGGCGCTGAAAACGGGCAGGAAGAAAACATCCGGGATAGGGAACCCCAGATAGAAACGTTCCGTGAAGAAATCCGGGAGCCGAAGCTGTGGAGCGCGGAACAGCCGTATCTGTACCGGCTGGAGTGCGAAGTAATCGGAGAAAACGGCGGGATAGAAGAATATACGGAGCAGATGGTCGGCCTGCGTAAGTTTGAGATGAAAGACAACCGTATGCTGTTAAACGGCAGGCGGATCGTATTTAAAGGCGTCAACCGGCATGAATTCAGCGCTGTTTCCGGCAGACACGTTTCTTACGAAGAACTGGAAAAAGACATCGTGACGATGAAAAGGCATAATATCAACGCCATTCGTACCTGTCATTACCCGGATGATACGGCGGTCTATGATCTGTGCGACAGATACGGCCTTTATATGATCGCGGAGTGCAATATGGAGACGCACGGTACATGGGAGCCTTATTTAAGAGGGGCGGCGGACAAATCCTATGTACTTCCGGGAGATCATGATCATTGGGAGGGAATGATGCTTGACCGCATTAATTCCTGTTATCAGAGGGATAAGAATCATCCCGCAATCGTGATCTGGTCATGCGGCAATGAATCTTTTGGCGGCAGGACAATCTTTAAGATGTCGGAGCTGTTCCGTTCTCTGGATGATACGAGGCTCGTACATTATGAGGGTATCGCGCTTGACAGGAGCTATCCCGATACATCCGATATGGAGAGCCGTATGTACCCGAGTGTACGGGACATCGAAGCCTATTTGGAAAAAGAGGATGCCAAACCATATATATGCTGCGAGTATTCTCATGCTATGGGCAATTCCTGCGGGGCGCTGCATAAATATACGAATCTTGCAGACAAAGAGAACTCCGGCTATCAGGGCGGTTTTATCTGGGATTATATTGATCAGTCGATTTATAAAAAGGACCGTTACGGCAGGGAATATCAGGCTTACGGCGGGGATTTTGCCGACCGTCCTTGCGATTTCAATTTCAGCGGAAACGGTATTGTCTATGGCGGAGAGCGGGACGCTTCGCCAAAGATGCAGGAAGTGAAATATGATTATCAGAATCTGTCGGTAGATATTCATGAGAAAGATTTTGAAGTGTGGAATAAGAATCTGTTTATCAATGCGGATGTCTTTGACGCAGAGGCGGTTTTATTACGAAACGGTGTCCCGGTCGCGAAGAAGGCGCTGAATATCAGTGTGGAGCCGGAAAGCAGGCTGCGGTTCCCGGTTCCGTTTACACTTCCGGAGCATGCGGGAGAATATGCGCTTACGGTATCATTTCATTTGAAAGCCGATACGCTTTGGGCGAAGGCCGGATATGAGGTGGCATTTGGACAGGCGGTCATAGCGCGGATGGCGGAAAAGGAAAAAGAGGCGGTTTTACGGCCCATGACGCTGATCCGCGGCAAAAACAATATCGGTGTACGCGGAGCGGAATTTGAAGCATTGTTTTCCCTGGGAGGCGGACTGGTATCGTATCGTTATGCGGGACGCGAGCTGTTGGAGCGGATACCGAAACCGAACTTCTGGCGTGCGCCTGTCGATAATGACGAGGGGAACAACATGCCGGGACGGTACGCGCAGTGGAAACTGGCGAGTCTTTATCTGACGACGAGAGATGCCGGGAAAAAGACGGAGACGGCGGACGGTATCCGGTATGAAAATCCGGAAGTCACGGAAGAAAAAGACTGTGTGGCAGTTACGTATTACTACCGTTTCCAGACAACGCCGGATGCCGCATGTCAGGTGACATACCGGGTATATGGAGATGGCCGGATTCGGACGACGCTGTCTTACGATCCGGTAAAGGAACTCGGCGATATGCCGGAATTTGGTATGATATTTCATCTGAATGCCGACTATGATCATGTGGAGTGGTACGGAAACGGGCCGGAGGAAAGCTATGAAGACCGTAAGGAAGGCGCAAAACTCGGTGTATACAGGAATCTTGTAAAAGACAATATGGCGGCATATCTGGTACCGCAGGAGTGCGGCAATAAGACCGGCGTCCGCTATGCGAAGATAACGGACAGAAAGGGAAGAGGACTCTTATTTACGTATGATGCCGCATATGATTTTAAGAAGGCGGACACGGTGCAGACAGACTCGGGAAACGGCATGAGTTTTTCGGTTCTGCCATACACACCCCATGAACTGGAGAATGCCAGACATCCTTTCGAACTGCCGGAAATACATTATACGGTAGTACGGGCGGCGATGCGTCAGATGGGCGTCGGCGGAGACGACAGCTGGGGGGCGCATGTACACCCGGAATATTTGATCGACGTAGGAAAGAAACTGGAGTTTACTTTTACATTACGCGGTATTTAGCGAATATGGCGGCATAAGGGGACGAAATAGCCGTCGTAAACGGGAATGCGGCGCATATAAAAAGATAAAAAGAAATAAAAATGAGGGAGAGGGAAAAATGAGCAGTAAAGTACAAAAGTATGAACAGGTGGCAGCAGCGGCAGGATTAAAATTTGACAGCATACGGAACGTCATGTATGGACAAAAGAACGGCTACGGAGTCTTTGTATATGCGGAAAATGCAAGCTATCCGTATCTGTTTACCGTCAGTCTGAGTGCGAAATCACCAATGGGATCTTTGAGTAAGGAGGATACAAAGGCATTTGTGAAAGGGGAAGCGCCTGTCGTGTCTTTGATCCAGGACGGGAACCAGATTAAAATGACGTTAAAAGCAACCAAAAATGTGGAAAAGCTCGGCAATTTTGTTAACGGCAGCATCAACGCCGTGACTTCGTTTCTGCGGGGAAAAGGGTTTGAACCGTGCTGCCAGCTCTGTTCACAGCAGGCGGAGATGGCAGGGTATGACGTGAGAGGCAGTTATATGCATTTGTGCCCGGATTGTGCAGGAAAGTTCCGTCAGGATATGACGTTGGCGACTCAGCAGAAGAAAATGAAGAATGAGAATGTGGTCGGCGGTATTGTCGGCGCCCTGCTTGGATCATTGTTAGGTGTGCTCTGCATTGTCATTTTCGGCCAGCTCGGCCGTGTCGCAGCCGTATCAGGTGTAATTATGGCTGTCTGTACGATCAAAGGTTATGAGATGCTCGGCGGCAAACTGACCAAAAAGGGCGTTATCATCAGTATTATCATGATGATCATTATGACATATGTCGGAGACAGAGTGCAATATGCGCTCCTCATTGTACAGGAATTTGAGGCATCGATCTTTGAAGGATACCGTTATGTACCGGTATTTTTGGCAGAAGGTGTGATCGACAACGCCGTATACTGGGCAAATCTTGTTATGCTTTATGCCTTCACCTTGCTCGGTGCAGTACCTACGGTTCGTACAGCGTTAAAAGACCGTAAGAAAGAAAGTCAGTTTGCACAGATCGGTTCTACGAATGTGTTATAGGAATTTACCGTGGCCGCAGTAGTGGAATACAGGCAGGAATTTACGGAGCAAATTACGAAGCGCAGGCTGTTAGGCCTGCGCTTTTTTACGGCGGAGTGATCAAAAAATTCAGAGTGCCGGGTGGATTTCCGGTGCCTTTTTCCAACAAGGAGATCAGTCCTAAGATCGTCTCTTCGATCTCTTCGGGGGAAGAGGGCAGCAGTGTCGTATCCATCTTGACAGCCAGTATGATCAGGACGATCTCCGAAAGCGCCGCCGGATAGTCAAAATAAATCTCACCCTGTTCGATTCCCTGTTCAATAATGGAAGTCAGAACCGGTTTCAGCTCTACGATAAGATGGTTTAAATATTTCTGGTGTAAGAGGAGATGATCCTGTGTCGTAACGCTTTTGGTTCCGGCATGCTGCCTTAGAAATGCCGTGGAGGAATTCCTGCATGCCTGAAAGATCATCGCCATGCGGATAAAAGGCGATACATGTTTCTGTTCCGCAAGATTCTTGGCCGTAGCGATCGGTTTCTCGTAATTTCGTTCGATCAATGCTTCCAAGATTTCATCTTTGGAAGAAAAGTAATAGTAAATGCTGCCTTTGGCAATACCCGCCGTCTGTGCGATTTCATTGACCGAGATAGTCTGTATATCTTTGTTTTCCAGTAAACTTTGTAAGGCGTCCAGTATTTTTTCATATTTTGTCTGATTCGGCATGTCATAGAGTCCTTTCGCTGACATAAGAATGGCCCGGGAAGTCCCCGTAAGAGCGGTACGCGGAGCGTGCTGTCTGTTGTTTGAGTATACCATAGAAGGGATTATTTTGTCATGTGAAAAGTATACGATCAAAGATTTATGGAAAATTTATCATCAGGTATGAGAGATTTTGCTGCAGGAAAGATGGAACACTGCATAATTTGGCCCTGTATGTGTCAATATACCTATATGCTGATAGTAAGAAAAGTCAGGCAATAGCAAAGCTTATAATGCACAATACAGTGCAGAATACAGGAGCGGAAGGGGAAATAGGATGAGCAACCACTTAAAAGACCAGAGCAGTCCCTATCTTTTACAGCATGCCGGGAACCCGGTAGACTGGTATCCGTGGGGAACAGAAGCATTTGAAAAGGCACAGAGGGAAGATAAACCGGTATTTCTGAGTATCGGTTACAGTACCTGCCACTGGTGCCATGTGATGGCGCATGAGAGTTTTGAAAATGAGCAGATCGCGGAGATCCTGAACCGCTATTTTGTTTCCATCAAGGTAGACAGGGAAGAACGTCCCGATATTGACAGTGTCTATATGTCTGTCTGTCAGTCGCTTTCGGGAAGCGGCGGCTGGCCGATGAGCATTTTTATGACGGCAGCACAGAAACCGTTCTTTGCGGGGACTTATTATCCGCCGGAATCCCGCCCGGGCATGATCGGTTTTACAGATCTGCTTCTTGCGATCGCGGAGAAATGGAAGAGCGACAGAGAGACTTTGACAGCCGCGGCGGATACCATTGTTGACCAGATCAGTACATCTAAAAATGACACGTATGATATCTATGAAGAAATCAGGGAAAAGCTTCCGGCTCAGGCAGTGAAGATGCTGTGCGGGAGTTTTGATGCACAGTATGGCGGGTTCGGACCGGCGCCTAAGTTTCCCTTGCCGCACAATCTGCTCTTTCTGATGCTGTATGCCTATTTGGCGGAAAAAGACACAGGCCGGGCGGCCGGGCAGGTAAAAATGACACTCATGCAGATGCGGCGGGGCGGAATTTTTGACCAGATTGGTCATGGATTTTCACGATATTCCACGGACAGATATTACCTTGTACCGCATTTTGAGAAGATGCTGTACGATAATGCGCTGCTGATCATTACCTATGCCGCCGCATACCGGTTTTTTGACGAGGACGTTTTTCTGGATACGGCGAAAAAAACCGCGGACTATGTACTATGCGAAATGACGGGGGAAAACGGAGAATTTTATTCGGCGCAGGATGCCGACAGCGATGGCGAAGAAGGAAAGTTCTATACCTGGAGTTATGAGGAAGTCTGTGCGGTTCTTGGAAAGAAAAAGGGAAAACAGTTCTGTGAATATTATCATATTACGAAACAGGGCAATTTTGAAGGAAAAAACATTCCGAATCTGTTAAACGGACAGGAAATTTCGGATACATTCGACGAAGAGAGAAAAATTTTATATCAGCACCGCCGTTCCCGCATGAAACTGCATCTTGACGATAAAACGCTTACGGCGTGGAATGCGCTGATGATAGGCGCGCTTGCTTTGCTTTACCGGGTCAGCGGAAAGAGAGAGTATCTTCTGGCGGCGCAGAAAGCGGAGCGGTTTTTAAAAGAATACCTTACGCAGGACGCTGTTTTGTATGTGGGCTGCCGGAGAGGACGCCGTTTGGTAAAAGGCTTTCTGGATGACTATGCGTACACGGCAGCCGCGTATCTTTCGCTGTATGAGGCGACGGCGGATGGGGAGTATCTGCAGCGGGCCGGCGTAATTGCAGGAGAAGCCGGAAAGCAGTTTGCCGATGAAAACGGCGGCTATTTTCTGTATGGGACGAAGAACGACGGATTGATCGCAAGGCCGAAAGAAACGTATGATGGCGCGCTGCCAAGCGGAAATTCCGTCATGGCATATGTGCTTGTGCGGCTTTTGCAGTACGGGCAGACGGCATACGAGACGGCTGTCCGGAAACAGTTTGCGTTTTTGTCGGGAGAAGCAAAACACTATCCGGCAGGGCATACAATGTTTATGGCGGCGCTGCTGTGGGAATCATATCCGCCGCAGAAAATCACCGTTGTATTGACCGGATCAGACAATGCAGAACAGATCACGGCGCGGCTGCCGCTTTATGCGGATATCACCGTTTTGACGCAGGAAACGGAAGAGTATCCGCTTCTGCATGGCAGGACTACGTACTATATCTGTAAAAACCATACGTGTCTGCCGCCTGTGAACCAGGCACCCTTTTGCCATAGAGACATAACTTAGAATAAGACCGGGCAAGAATGGAGACTAATTATGGCATATATGGACTATGAGCCTGTGATCGGCACGATCGTAAATATGGCGCGTGGAAGTGACTGCTGCAGTCAAATGATGTCGCTGCGTACGAATAACGGGATTGTGAACTTTATGATAACACCGGAGACAAAAGTGGTTGACTGCAGACCGCTTCGTGCGGGACTGCGTGTTGCGGCATTTTATGATGCATCGCTTCCGGTGCCGCTTATTTTCCCGCCGCAGTATCAGGCACAGATCGTTACCGTTTTGACAAGAGAGGAACAGATCATGCTGAACCGCTTTGACCGTAATCTGACGGCTGAAGATAATTCCCTGCAGCTGAATGTTGCGAGAAATACGAACATTGAAACAATAAACGGACAGAATACCGGATGCAATCTCGGTAATCAGACACTGCTCGTTTATTATACGGCGACGACCAGAAGCATTCCGCCTCAGACGACGCCGCGCAGGATCGTTGTGCTCTGTTAAAACGTCTGCACAAGAATTGACAAATTATCACATCTTCATCTATTTTCATGTCATAGACCCCTTCCTATAATAGAAGTAAGAGAAGTCATGAACAGAACTTATGGTACTTTCAGATAGGGAGGGGTATTATGCAGTACGGACATTTTGATGATCAGAACAGGGAATATGTAATAGACAGAGTGGATCTTCCCTGTTCATGGACAAATTATATCGGTGTAGAGGATATGGCGGCGGTCATAAACCACACGGCGGGCGGTTATCTGTTCTATAAGACGCCGGAATATCACCGGATCAGCCGCTTTAGAGGAAACGCGGTGCCGATGGACAGGCCGGGATTTTATGTGTATCTGCGTGATAATGACAATGCGGATTATTGGTCCGTATCGTGGCAGCCTGTAGGCAAGCCGCTTGCACAGGCAAACTATAGATGCCGGCACGGGATGTCTTATACGGTCTACGAATGTGACTATCAGGGAATTCAGGCGTCCCAGACAATGGTGATCCCCAGAGGGGAAGCGGTGCAGATATGGGATGTAAAGCTTCGCAATACAGGAGAAACCGTAAGAAATCTGAGTGTATTTTCCTATCTGGAATTTTCTTTTCATCATATTATGATCGACAACCAGAATTACCAGATGAGTCTTTATTGTGCCGGGGCATCTTATGAGGATGGCATCATAGAAGAAGATCTGTTTTATGAAGAAAAAGGATATCAGTATTTTACGGCTGATTTTGAACCGGACGGCTTTGACTGTATGCGCGACAGCTTCATAGGGACGTATCACACGGAGTCTGATCCGGCGGCGGTTTTAGCGGGTAAATGTTCTTCTTCGTATGAAAAGGGCGGAAACCACTGCGGCAGTTTGGAGAAAAAGCTGATCTTACAGCCGGGAGAAGAAGTGCGCCTGTTCTTTTTCTTAGGGGAAGGAAACCGGGAAGAAGGAAAGCGCATACGCGAAAAATACAAAGATCCCGCGGCTGTGGACGAAGTATATGCGGATCTGAGAAACTACTGGGAAGATAAATGCGAGAAGCTGCAGATTCAGACACCGAATGAAGGAATGAATACGTTAATCAATACATGGACGCTGTATCAGTCGGAAATCAACGTTATGTTTTCCCGTTTTGCTTCTTTTATCGAAGTGGGCGGCAGAGTGGGACTCGGCTACAGGGATACGGCACAGGATGCCATGACGATCCCGCATTCCAATCCGTTAAAGTGCAGAGAACGTATCGAACAGCTGCTGCGGGGATTAACGAGTGAGGGATACGGACTGCATCTGTTCCAGCCCGAATGGTTTATGGAGAATACGGGAGAGAAGCCGTTTAAATCACCTACGGTCATCCCCGAGCCGGATAAAAACAGCATCATTCACGGATTAAAGGACGCCTGTTCCGATGATGCGCTCTGGCTGGTAGCGGCAGTGACGGAATATATAAAAGAAACAGGGGACACTGATTTCGCCTCTGCGGAGTATCCTTATGCAGACACATTCCTGGACGGAAGCGGCAAAACGGAAACGGTTTACGGGCATTTGAAAAGAATTCTGGACTTTTCCGCGAAGCAGGTGGGACAGACGGGAATCTGCAAAGGACTGCGGGCGGATTGGAACGATTGTCTGAACCTGGGCGGCGGAGAAAGCGCTATGGTCAGTTTCCTGCATTACTGGGCATTGACGGAGTTCATCGGCCTGGCAGAGCATCTGGGAGAGTGGGAAGATGCGAAAAAGTACAAGGCAGCCGCACAGCATGTCAAAGAAGTATGCAACCGGGAACTGTGGGATGGAGAATGGTTTATCAGAGGCATCACGGCAAGCGGCAGGAAGATAGGCTGTCAGGAAGATGCGGAAGGCAGAGTGCATCTGGAATCCAATGCATGGGCGGTCCTTTCGGGAGCCGCGGATGCGGAAAAAGCGGATGCCGCATTGCAGGCGATCGATGAATATTTATACACGCCGTACGGACTTCTTTTGAATACGCCGTCTTATACCGTACCGGATGACGATATCGGTTTCGTGACAAGAGTGTATCCGGGACTGAAAGAAAACGGAGCGATCTTTTCCCATCCGAATCCGTGGGCCTGGGCGGCGGCCTGTGTCAGAGGAAGAGGCGATCTGGCGATGAAATTCTATGATGCGCTTTGCCCATACTGGCAGAATGATAAGATTGAGGTCAGGGAATCCGAGCCGTATTCGTACTGTCAGTTTATAGCAGGGAAAGATCACAGTGCATACGGCAGGGCAAGACATCCTTTTATGACAGGATCCGGCGGCTGGTCCTATTTTGCGGCAACCAGATATATGCTGGGCATCCGGCCGGATTATGATGAGCTGAAGATCGATCCCTGCATTCCTGCGGATTGGAAATCATTCCGGGCGACACGCGTATTCCGGGGAGCATCGTATGAGATCATAGTGAATAACCCTGACGGTGTGATGAAGGGCGTGAAGGAAATACGGATAGACGGTGTGCCGTCGGACAGGATCAAACCGTCCCGGACAGGAAGCAGACACGTTGTAGAAGTGACATTAGGATAGGCAGGTTAAGAAACAACAGGAAGGTCTTAAAAAATAATATAACAGGAGGAAAGAGTTATGATCAAGTTTGGAACCGGCGGATGGCGTGCGGTAATAGGCGATGAGTTCACAAGAGAAAATATCCAGATCTTATCGAGAGCGATCTGTGACAAGATGAAAGAGGAAAAGGTGGAAAAAGAGGGGATCGTACTCGGATATGACAGACGCTTTCTCTCAAAAGAGGCAATGCAGTGGGCGGCGCAGGTTTTTGCCAAAGAGGGGATCAAAGCCTGCCTGATCAATAAATCGGCGCCCACGCCCCTTGTCATGTTCTATGTGATGAAGCATAAGTTTCATTACGGCATGATGATCACGGCAAGCCATAACCCCGCTACTTATAACGGCATCAAAGTGTTTACATACGGCGGCAGGGATGCGGATGAAGTACAGACGGCCGAGATCGAAAAATATATTGACGAAGTGACGGATATTCCGGTAGAGGATATGCGTTATGAGGAGGGGATCGAGAAAGGACTCATTGAAGAGATCTATCCGCTGAATGAGTATCTTGACAGCATCATCGATACCGTAGATATGGAAAAAGTCAAAATGTGCGGTCTGCGCATTGCATTAGATCCAATGTACGGCGTCAGCGAGACTTCCTTAAAAACGATTCTTATGACTGCGCGGTGCGAAGTAGAGACGATCCACGAGAGACATGATACCCTGTTTGGCGGAAAACTGCCCGCGCCGACGGCGGAGACGCTGCGGACACTGCAGAATTATGTGCTGGACAGAAAATGTAATCTGGGCATTGCGACCGACGGCGATGCGGACCGGATCGGCGTCATCGACGATATGGGGAATTTCCTGCATCCGAACGATATCCTGGTACTGCTGTATTATTACCTCGTTAAATATAAAGGCTGGCATGGACCGGCAGTCAGGAATATATGTACGACCCATTTACTGGACAGAGTTGCAGAGAGCTTCGGGGAGAAATGCTATGAGGTTCCGGTAGGATTTAAACATATATCGGCCAAAATGTTTGCGACCGATGCGGTCATCGGAGGAGAATCTTCGGGCGGTATGGCCGTAAGAGGCCATATCAAAGGAAAAGACGGTATCTATGCTTCCGCATTGTTAGTGGAGATGATCGCCGTGACAGGCATGAAACTGTCACAGATCATGGAGACGATACGAAAAGAATACGGCGGCATGGCGTTAGAGGAGCGGGACTATCGTTTCAGTCCGAAGAAAAAGGAAGAAATACACAAGCAGTTGCTGGAAGATAAAATGCTGCCGCAGATTCCCTATGAGGTTGAGAAAATATCTTATCTGGACGGCTTAAAGATTTATCTAAAGGATGGCGGGTGGATTTCCGTAAGGTTTTCCGGTACGGAGCCGTTATTACGGATCTTTTGCGAAATGAAGGAAAACAAAGACGCAGCGGCATTTTGTGAAGTATTTGAGAAGTATCTGGAATTATAAGAAAAAAGCGGTGCATACTTTTAAAAATCATGAGAATGGTATAGACTGAAAGAAAAAGGATTGGGAGTAAATATGAACGCAGTCATTCAAAGGATAAAGGAAAGATGCAGCCGGAGAAAATCACTCAGATGGAGCATGGTGAGGATGCTTCTGTTTGGGTGGTTTTTTCCGTTGTTGATGCTGACCCTCATTATCATACGATTGATCACGGGAAATCTGTATAAGCAGGTGGAACATACGGTCACGGCGTCTTTGGAGAAAACGGTGGAAATTATGCGGATGCAGTTAAAAGACTGCGAAACGGCTTCTAAGAATGCTTCTTATATGGCAGTGATCGCCAGAAGTTATGCCGCGTATCTAAAGGATGAAAACGAAGATATCTTCGAAAAGAATGTGGAAGATTTCTTAAAACAGCAGTATGGCTATAATGATAATTGTAAAAGTGCGGTACTGATGCTGCTTGCGCAGGAAGACTCCTGTTATTATGCGCTCAACAACAGCAACGGGGGAACATATCAGGATATTCGTTTCTTTCAAACAAAGGCAAGGGAGAAAATACTGGAAGCCGCGGATAACCTGGATACCGCTACGACGCTGGTAGGGATGGAAGGCAGGGTCTATATGGTCAGAAATCTCGTCAATTCCAAATTTGTGCCGTATGCCGTATTGGCGCTTGAGCTGGACAATGAATCTTTGATGAAAAGTTATACCAGTATATGGGGATATCTGGATGCCAGTCTGTACTGGAACGGAGAATTATTATTGGGAGAAGACGAAGAAACGCTCGAAATACTGCCGGAACACATTGCAGAAAGCACGGCAGAGCAGGATATTGTATATGATCATCGCAGAGGCGCCTGTTCCTATGCCTATTATAGAGTAGAAATGTATGAAGGCGCGGCGGTCATAACGATCCGTCTGGATAATACGGTACTCCATGCGGAAACGATCACCATGCAGTATTTTTTCCTGATCCTGCTGATTTTTATGATACCGCTGATTGCGCAGATGATGCGTTTCTTCCACAAAAAGGTGACCGTGCCGCTGGGAGAACTGAATACGGCGTCCAACGCAGTCAGGGAAGGAAATCTGGGGATACAGATCGAAAACGAAGAAGACAATGAGGAGCTTTACCGCGTAAAAGATTCCTTTAACCACATGTCCTGGCAGCTTAAAAATCAGTTTGATAAAATTTATCTGGAGGAAATTGCGCTTCGTGATGCCAAGATCATGGCGCTGCAGTCACAGATCAATCCGCATTTTCTGAATAACACGCTGGAGATCATCAATTGGGAAGCGCGTTTAAACGGTAACTATAAGGTGTGCGGAATGATCGAAGCGCTTTCCACCATGCTTGGCGCGACGATGAACCGGAAAGAGCAGCAGTTTCATTCCGTGGCGGAAGAAATGGCCTATGCCGATGCCTATATTTACATTATTTCACAGCGCTTCGGCGCGAAATTTCAATGTACGCAGAAGATAGACGAGAGACTGCTGACGCTGCAGGTGCCCAGGCTGATCGTGCAGCCCATCGTGGAAAATGCCGTAGAGCACGGTATGAATATTACCAGACAGGGACGTTTGGAGATCAGAGTCTATGAAAGAGAAGATGGATACCTTTGTATTGAAGTGGAAGATAACGGGCATCTGACAAAAGATGCAAAGGCCAAGATTGAAAGACTGTTGTCCGAGCAGATAGATCTGTCCGCAGAAAAGAGAGTAAGTCTCGGCATCCGTAATGTTGACCAGAGACTGAAGATGATATACGGCAGGGATTGTGGATTATTTATAACGGGAAGTGAACACGAAAATACGATTAGCACAATTTTGCTCAAAACTACTCCTCCAAGCGAACAATAAAAGGCAAAAAAAGACAATACCAACAATTACTCTTTTCCTATTTTGCGCGTATGATAAAGATGTAAACACAACAAAGCAACAAAAAGAAAAGGGAGGAAAAAACAGAATGAAGAAAAGAGTCATTGCAGCAATGCTTGCAGGTATAATGGTATTTTCCGTGACAGCATGCGGTAAAGATGAAAGCACAGGATCTTCGGATACGCAGACGACAGGCGGCACGGAGGAGAGCAGTGCAGATACGGAAGCTGCAGCAGATACGGCGGATGCAGCGGATACGGAAAGTGAAGAGGCTGAGCAGCCTGCGGCTCCTGTAGAAATCGTCGTTACAACGACATTTGCAGGCGAGGATGCCAGTGCACAGGCTTACAAGGACGGCGTGAAAGCATGGGAAGAGCAGACCGGCAATACGGTAGCGGATACTTCCGCAAGTTCGGACGAGACATTCAAGACAAGAGTGGTAACGGATTTTGAAACAGGTTCCGAGCCTGATGTACTGTTCTTCTTTAACGGAGCAGACGCCAACAGCTTTATCGAGGCGGGCAAAGTACTGTCGATCGATGAAATCCGCACGGAATATCCGGAATATGCTTCTAACTTAAATGATGATCTGATCACTCCTTCACTGGTAGACGGAAAGAAATATGCGATTCCCGTAAAAGGTTTTTGGGAAGCGATGTTCGTCAACACAGAGGTATTGGAAGCAGCCGGCGTGGAAGTTCCCGGAGCAGACTATACCATGGACATGTTTAAAGAAGATTGTGAAAAGATCAAGGCAGCAGGCTATGCACCTATCGCGGCAGCGCTTGGCGATATCCCTCATTACTGGTGGGAGTTTGCAATCTACAATCATCAGTCACCGGCGACACACCTTGACATTCCGGGCAGTGTGGATGATGAAACCGGACAGGCATGGGTTTCCGGACTGAATGATATCAAAGAACTGTATGAACTTGGATATTTCCCGGACAATACGCTTTCTGCAACAGATGACGAGACATTTGCACTCTTTACGGAAGGTAAGGCGGCGTTCCTGATCGACGGTTCCTGGAAAACGGATGGTATCTTAAAGGCCTGCCAGTCAGACCCGGATGATCCTTCTACGCTTGATGCAGAAAAGCTTGCGAAATTTGACGTAACTTATATACCCGGTAACGGCGACAGAAAAGCAACTGATTTAGTAGGCGGTTTCTCCATGGGATATTATATCACAAGAAAAGCATGGGATGATCCGGAGAAAAGAGCGGCAGCAGTAAGCTTCGTAGAATTTATGACTTCCGATGAGATCGTGCCTACATTTGCAGAGCATACAGCTTCACCGCTTAATAATGCACCGGATGTTGATCCGTCTAAGTTTAACGAATTGCAGATCAAATCTATGGAGATGATGGCAGGCGTAACTTCTTTAACGGATGCTGTACAGGATTTATTCCAGGGTGACTGCCGTGTATCAACATTCGATGGTATGCCGGAGATCGTAACAGGCAGAATCGATGCTGCGGATGCGGTAGCGGAAGGACTGGATGTATATCATAATCAATAAGGAGTACAATGAAGTAAAATGATCCGTGCAGACAACGGATAACAAATATAATCGGCAAAACGGGGGCAGGGTATTACCCTGCCTCCTTTTTAAAAAAAACATTGGGAAATTCGGAGGTGGCTTATGGGAGCAAACATTTATCGTAATAAGAAACCGGTGTTCGTATTCTTACTTCCCGCATTCCTGTTTATGGCAGTATATCTCTATTATCCTTTTTTTAAGAATATCATCAACAGCTTCATGGAGATCAAACAGCTTGGAAGCGCGGGAAAAGGTTTTAATACACCGTGGTACAGTAATTATGTGGAAATGTTTCAGGATGCCAATGTACGGACATCCATTAAAAATACAATCTTAATGATGATCGTTACGCTGGTCGGACAGGTTGGGATCGCGCTGATTCTGGCGCTTATGGTAGACAATATCAGAAAAGGAAAGCAGTTTTTCAGGACGGTTTTCTTCTTCCCTATCGTTATTTCGGCGACGGCGTTAGGTCTTTTGTTTAATCTGCTCTTTTTATATGACAAAGGTATGGTCAACCAGATGCTGGAGCTTCTTGGCAAACAGGGTTTGACGGACTGGAAGGCGGAGGGGATCGCGCTGGTCACCATGATGCTTCCGGTCATGTGGCAGTATGTAGGTTTCTATTTCGTTATTCTGGTGACGGGACTGAACAATATCTCCGACGAATTGTATGAAGCGGCCAAGATCGATGGCGCATCCTCATGGCAGAGCGTCCGTTACATATCGATTCCGCTTCTGCACAATGTGATCTGCACCTGCAGCATACTGGCAGTTACGGGGGCGCTCAAGGTATTTGACCTTCCGTGGACGATGTTCCCCAAAGGAATGCCGCTCAAATCAACATTCCTGACAGGCACATATATGTACTATCACGCGATGGAGACGAAGAATGTAGACTATGCTTCTGCACTGGCTGTTTTGATCGTTGTGCTCGGCATTGTATTGTCCAAGATAGTCAATTCAATTTTCCGTGAGAAAGATTACTAGGGGGGATGAGATATGAAGAAGATAAAAGGAAATCCGATCGGACGGGGCATCATTTATCTGATACTGGTGATCTGGTCCCTGACGACCATATATCCCATTGTCTGGGTTGTTCAAAACTCGTTTAAGGCAAAAGACAAAATACTGGCAGATTCGTTTTCCCTGCCGCTTGGAGATCTGTTTACGTTTGCGAACTACAGAAAAGCATTCGATAATATGAATATTTTAAACGCATATAAAAACAGTATTTTCATTTCCGCAATGGTGGCGCTGCTTGTCATCCTGTTTGCCGGCATGGGAGCTTATGCGCTTTCCAGATACCGGTTCCCCGGCTCGGAAATGTTGAATTCGCTTGTGATCGCCGGTATGATGTTTCCGGTTTTTGCAACGATCATTCCGGTATTCCGTATGGAATTTTCCTGGGGAATTGCCAATACGGGCAGTTGGTTTCTGACGATGTTATCCGTTATTCTGCCGCAGGTGGCAGGAAATCTTTCATTTGCCATGGTGGTGCTGATCGGTTATATCAAGAGCCTGCCGGTAGAACTGGAAGAAGCGGCTTATATGGAAGGGTGCAATGCGTTTCAGATTTATTTTAAAGTCGTTTTACCGCTTACGAAGCCTTCTTTTGCAACCGTGGCGATCTTCTCTTTTCTGTGGAGTTACAACGACCTGTTCACACAGATGTTTTTCATGAGAAGACCCGATTTTTATGGTATTACCATGCTGTTAAACCAATTGACATCTCAGGAAGGCACGAATTACGGCCTTATGGCCTCTGCGGTAACTTTGGTTATCGTTCCCGTTATCATCGTGTACTGCTTCCTGCAGAAATATATTATCAAAGGTATGATTGCAGGCGCCGTAAAAGGATAATATAAGATTACTGTAAGATTCTCGGGACAAGACGACGAAGATAGGCTATAATAGACAACAGCTATGAAGATCACGAATACAGATCACGTAAAAATGAGGGAGTATGATGTATAAAGTAGCAATTATTGATGATGAACCCATTATTGCGGAAGGCCTTTTTAAGACTATGGCATGGGAAAAATGGGACTGCCGGGTAGTCGGCTCCGCTTATGATGGAAGGGAAGGACTGGCTCTGATCCGTAAAGAACAGCCGGATATCATTATTTCGGATATTAATATGCCTGAGATGAACGGACTGCAGATGATCGCGGCTTTAAAATCGGAATTTCCCGATATGCAGCTCATCATTCTGACCGGATACCGGGAATTCGAATATGCAAGGCAGGCGATCGAGCTTGGCGTGTCCCGTTTTCTGCTAAAACCTTCTAAGATGAATGAACTGGAAGAAGCGATGGAGGCAGCGACGGCACGGCTGAAACGGATCGAGGGCGGAGATATTGCAGAGATAACGGCAGCCGAAACAGAGGCGGAAAAGGAGAAAGAGGCGGTGTATCATAATGAAGCCAACAGCTTTATTGTGAAGAATGCACTGGAATATATACGGGATAACTCAAAAGAGAAGCTGCGTTTAATAGACGTAGCGGATTCGGTATATGTCAGCCAATGGCATCTTTCCAAGCTGCTTAATAAACATACCGGCAAGACTTTTTCGGAGATCTTAAACAGCGCTCGTATGGACAGATCCAAAGAACTTTTGAAAGATCCGTCTCTTAGGATATGCGATGTGGCGGAGATGGTAGGATTTCAGGATCTGGCGCATTTCTCCAGGGTTTTTAAGAAAATGGAAGGAATGTCGGCGAATGAATACCGGAATACGCATTCGTGAAAAATGGCAATAGGAAGGGAGAAAAACGATGAAAGTCTATCAGGAAAAAGATTATGAACAGGTGAGCAGGAGAGCGGCGAATATCATAGCGGCACAGGTCATTATAAAGTCGGATTGCGTGCTCGGTCTGGCGACGGGATCGACGCCGGTCGGCACTTATGAGGAATTGGTCAGACGATATCAGGAAGGCGATCTGGATTTCTCGGCAGTGCATAGTATCAACCTGGATGAGTACCGGGGGATCGGCGCGGATCATGAACAGAGCTACCGCTATTTTATGAACAGCCATTTATTTGATGCCGTAAATATTGACAAAAAGAATACGTTCGTGCCGGATGGCATGGAACAGGACAGCGAAAAGGCATGCAGGGACTATGATGAGATCATCCGGGCGCATGGCGGCATCGATCTGCAGATTCTGGGACTTGGACATAACGGGCATATCGGATTCAACGAGCCGGACGATACATTTGCCAAAGGAACACACTGCGTTAAACTTTCGGAGAGCACGATCTCGGCTAACGCCAGATTTTTCGCATCTATGGATGAAGTGCCCAAAGAGGCTTATACGATGGGAATCCGCTCTATTATGCAGGCGAAGAAAATTGTTGTCATTGTAAACGGAGAAGGGAAGAAAGATATCGTAAAAGAGGCATTTCTGGGGCCTGTTACACCAAGAGTACCGGCTTCTGTTCTGCAGCTTCATCCGGATGTGACCCTGGTGGGAGATGAAGCGGCGTTATCGGAATATCAGGGGAGTATACTGAAAGGATAAAGCTCTGCATGGAAAATACGGGACTGTCAGGAAAAGACAGTCCCGTATTTTGCGTCTGATCTTATTGGTACACTTCAATGATTACTTTCTGTGCGATAAATTCTTCCCCATCGAAATAACCTTCCGCTTCCAGACCGCCGTCAACCTGGATGGCCAAGAAAGAGGATTCCTGCATATCGATGCCGGCTCCGCCGCCCTGAATGGTCCAGTACTCGAAAGCTGTCGATTCGGTGCAGCGTACGGTGACAAGTACTTCATCGGGACTGCCTGCTTCCGGTATGATTACGAAGGATGAGTCGGAATCATCATATAACGTACGGCTGATGACAAAGCTGTCCTGTGAGACGCTCCTGACCTTTCCTCCGATTATGGTGCTGTCCCGGCTGAAAGGACTGGTATGCCCGGAAGAGCTGTCTGCCGAAGGAGCAGCGTTTTCCGTAGAAGCATTGTTTTCCATAGAAGCATTGTTTTCTGTAGAAGCATTGTTTTCTGTAGAAGTATTGTTTTCTTCCGCTGTCGTGTCCGGTATTTCATTGCCTGTTTCCAGGATTTTGGCGTCTTCTTCCACTTGTTCGGCGCCGGGGGGCATGGAAGGAGCATTTTCTGATTCACGGCCGCCGCATCCTGTCGTTATGACGAGCATAAACGACATCAGAGCGGCAGACATCATACATTTTCTTTTCATATACTGTTTTCTCCTGTTGTAAATTTTAATCATAGGGTATTCATCAACGCGTTGTTCCCTTAACATCATTTATTATAGGAAAAGAATCTTTAATTTATCTCTAAGGATCTTTCATCGTTTTTTTCGGGTAGGAATTAGATGTTGCAAAGAAAGGACGTTTATTTTAGAATCAAGTATGAGGAGATGATAGTGTAAAAATAAATTTTTTATACGCAAATTTGTGCCTGCGGCCCAAATCCGCAGGCTGCGGAAAGGCATGGTTATCAGCATGAAAAAGAAGCAATCAATTATGCGGTTTTTACTGCAGGCGGTCTGTCTGCTGCTTTTTATGATATTTTCAGGAGGCTGCGGCAGGACGGATGAAGCGGGCGCTGTCGTGGAAAATGACGCTGCGGCAGCAGAAGATGATGAAGAAAATCAGACGGACGAAAACCAAACCAACGGGAAACAGCCGGATCCTGACGTAACGTGTACAGAGCCGCCCGCAATAGAATTAAGGAGTATGGCGGATGAAACGAATTATATTATCGTAAAATCATGCGGCTATAACTGGACCTATTTAGAACCGGGAGATCAGGCGACAAGCGTATTGGCTGACAGCGCGGCTCCTTTATCAGAAGGCGCTTCCTGGGTGACATTGAATGTGTCGGACAATACTCCTGAAGGAGAAGATTACAGGCTGTTGATTCCGAACGACCCGGATGAGCTGTTTATCAGAGTATGGAATACGAGCGATATCGGTAAAGATTCCGTGACGTGTAAACCGGTAGAAAGCCGTCTGTATGGCAAAGAGGAAATAATGGCGGAAAATTTTGCGATTCCGGTCCGGGCAGACGGAATCTATGAACTCTGTATTACATGGGAGGAAGAAAACGCTGAAAAAACCGGTTTTTATGGAATTGCTTATTATACGCTGAAAACGGCGGGCGCAGTCACGGAAGCGGCGTTGGTGACCGCAGGTCCGTAAGAATCGCAGATTGAGAGAAAGGTATGGTTGTTGTATGCAGATTTCAAGTCGTTTTACATTGGCAGTACATATTTTCGCCTGTATGGATACGTTCGGGGGCGAATATAAAGTGACGAGTGATTTCCTGGCAGGAAGTACCAATGTCAATCCGGTCATGATCAGGAAGATTTTGGGGCAGCTAAAAGGCGCGGGACTGATTGAAGTAGCCAGGGGAACCGGCGGCGCCACTGTGACAAGGCCGTTAGGAGAGATTACTTTTCTGGATATATACCGGGCTGTGGAATGTGTAGAAAACGGGGAATTGTTTCATTTTCATGAAAACCCGAGCACGGAATGTCCCGTCGGACGAAATATTCATCATATTTTGGACGATAAGCTGCTGCGGGTGCAGGAGGTTATGGAGAAGGAGCTTGCTTCCATTACGCTGGAAGATATCAGGCACGACACGGAGAAATATCTTTGTCAGGAAAGAGAGCAAAGAACCGGCGGAAGATAGAAAGACTGGAAAAGCAGGACATACGGTGCAGAGCCGGTGTCCTGCTTTTTCTCCTGAAGTGCCTTTTGCGATCAGAAAATAAAATTATTAATCCTGATGTAACTATTGACATTACAACAAAGCGGTGATATGGTAATGCTACATGATGTAACAATGGTTATTACATCTATAACGAAAAACGTGTAGAAGGATAAAGTCATGACGCAGATCGAAAAAGCGAAGGGATTTTGGGCGGTGCGCCCGCTGCATATTATGATCTGTGGAGAGTAAAAAATAGCATGATAGCGGAGCATTGGGATGTCATGGAAACGATTGCAGAGAAAGAAAGCTGGCAGGATGAAAATGGGAAATTTTAGAAAAAATTACCGTATTGATCAGGAAATTCCGTATGAAGAACAGCTTCAACAAGCGGCAAAGCTGTTAGATAACGCGCAGATGCTGTTGATCGGCGCGGGGGCAGGAGCCTCCGCAGCGGCAGGATTGATATATGATGGGGAGCGTTTTTACAAAAATTTTCAGGAATTTATTGAAAAGTATGGAAAAATTCATATAAGAGATATGTACTCGTCCGGATTTTATCCTTTTCCGACGCAGGAGGCCAAGTGGGGATACTGGTCAAAGCACAGCATGATAAACCGTTTTCTGCCGCCTGCGCTGCCGCTTTATCAAAAGCTTTATGAAGCGGTTAAAGAAAAAGATTATTTTGTACTGACGACCAATGTGGATCATCAGTTTCAGAAGGCCGGATTTGCAGTGGAACGGATTTTTGCGACACAGGGCGACTATGGCATGATACAATGTGAGAAAGGGTGTCATCCGAAAATTTATGATGCAGAAGAACTGTTTCGACGGATGGACCGGGTAAGGAAGGACTGTCTGGTTCCTTCCGATATGGTGCCGAAGTGTCCGGTCTGCGGCGGCAATATGATGATGCATCTGCGCTGTGACGGAAATTTTGTAGAAGATGAAGACTGGCATGCAGCGTCCGAACGTTATGTTAACTTCGTACAGAAGACGGCCGGTAAAAGTACCGTATTATTGGAACTCGGCGTCGGATTTAATACGCCGGGGATCATAAAGTATCCGTTTTGGCGGATGACGGCTGAAAATCCAAAGGCGGTATATGTCTGTATCAACTATGGCGCGGCAGGCTGTCCGGAGGAGATTGCCAGGCAATCTATATGCATTGCCGGGGACATTGGGGAAGTATTGGAGCAATTGTGGTGACAGGAATTATGGGTTTCCTTTCAAAACCCGATTGTTTGGAATGTTCATGCACAGATGAATACGGAGGAACGAAACATGGATTTAACAGATCGTTTATTGGCTAAATTAATAGAAGATGCCGGCGGATATCAGTTTTCTCCTGTACCGGATACGATCGGAGAAAAGAAAGCGGCCATCCGCTCGCTTATGAATATCCGTATGCCCAAAGAAGTATCGGAGAAGCTTCTGGCAATACAGGATGCTTATTTGCAGGAAGAACTTGCGGAGAAAACCGTTGTGTCTGCATTTGATATCCCGACAATAAAGGAAGCTTATGGAAGCACGAACCCATATGCGGATAAGCTTGTGCTCCGGCAGGGAGATATTACGGGAATCAGGATCGGTGCGATCGTGAATGCGGCCAATTCCCGGATGCTTGGCTGCTTCGTACCCTGCCACAGATGTATCGACAACGCGATACACAGTGCGGCCGGTATGCAGCTTCGTGCCGAATGTGACCATATCATGAGTAAACGCCGGATGCATTACGGCAGACAGTATACGGAACCGACAGGTACGGCCACGCTGACAAAGGCTTATAATCTGCCCTGCGATTATGTGATCCATACGGTCGGGCCGATCGTATACGGAGAACTAAACGAAGCGCTCTGTAAAGAGCTGCAAAGCTGCTATGAAAGTGTTCTGCTCTGCTGCATGGAAAACGGAATTTCATCCGTTGCTTTCTGCTGCATTTCAACGGGAGAATTCCATTTCCCGCCTGATGCGGCGGCAAAGATTGCCCTGCAGACAGTAACGGATTTTCTGAAAATAAACGGAGACTGTATGGAGCGCATCGTTTTTAACGTTTTTAAGGACAGTGATCTGGAAATTTACCGGTCGCTTGTCAGCAAAGCATAGAGGCATGCGTCGCAGATGCCCTGGTTGTTCCAATCCGACTGTCGTGATGTGCCTTCATACCGCAGGCCGCACTTTTGCATGACCTTACCGGAGTTGGGATTTCTCGGATCATGCCTTGCTTCGATCCGGTTAACGCCCACTTCATCAAATAGAAAATCGATCACGGCCGAGAACGCTTCGGAAGTGATTCCTTTATGCCACCATGTCTTTCCGATACAGTAGCCGATATGCGCCATTTTGATCGTCTCTTTTATGGGGTTTACGACGCTTATGGAACCAATCGGCTCGTCGGCAGATTCTTTGAAAACAATGGCCCACTGATAATAGTCCTTTTGGGAATAATTTGCACACCACTCCCGCAGAATGGATTCGGTTATGGAGGCATTCGTATGTGCCGGCCATGTCAGGAATTTGGTGACTTCCGCATCGGAGGCCCAGTTCCTGTACATGGCCGGTGCATCTTCTGTCCGGAACGGACGTAAGATCAGCCGCCTGGTTTCTATGTATTTTGTGCCTTTGTGTTCCATGAATATCATCTGCCTTTCTTTGTCTTATCAGCATTCATTCTACCATATGCGCTTGGGAAATACTATGAATATTGAATAGAAAAGCAGCCTCCCGCATGTGAAAATGATCCTGTTAAAAAAATCGGGCCGGAGGATAGAAGAAGGGCACAGGAGGGTTTGACAAAAGCTTGAGGCGCCTTGGCAACCGAAACAATAGGAATGGTAAATTTTTATAAACCGTCTCATTGCATGAATGGAATATGTGCGCTATGCTTGGAAATAGATCCGGGTAATTGCGAAACTCCGAGGCAGGCCGGCAGTGAAAAAAGTTTCTGCTTCGAGGCGCGCTTTCGCTCCGTTAACAACGCAGCGGTACTAAGTTCGAACCGCATAAAATGCAGTTCTTACTAAGTGCCGGCGTTGTTAAAGGGCCCTTCAGCAGAAATCTTTTTTTACTGCCGGCCTGCCTCATCGTTTCGCAATTGTCTCTTTTATTTATTACAGTATAGCAAGGGGGCATTTTACTGATAAGGGGGTAATCTTTTTTCTTACAGGGGGTTTTTTATGCATTTTTTATAAGAAAGATGTGATATAGAATTATTTTCTGGATATTTTATCCTTTTCCTGCAGATATTTATTACAGATGAATGTGCTTTTTGCACGAAAAAAACACTTCCGCTACTACCGGGTCAAAATGAATTCCCGACTCCTCCCGGATAATATCGAAGCGCCTTACCAGCCCATTTCCATGAGCCACCGGTTCAGCCTGTCTTCCCGCTGTTTCTCTTCGCCGGATACCGGTTTTCCAAGCTCCAGCTCACCGCAGATACGCCCGTCCGACAGATACAGAATCCTCCCGCAGCGGCTTGCAACCTTACTGTCATGCGTCACCAGAAGGATCGTAGTCCCATCCTCGTTCAGCCTGACCAATTCTTCCATGACCCCGGCGGCGGCGCTCTTATTCAACGCGCCTGTCGGCTCGTCAGCAAACAGAATTTCCGGTGCGTTCATCATACTTCTGCAGATACAGGCCCGCTGGAGCTGCCCGCCGGAAACCTGTGTAATGCTGCGCTCCTCCAGTCCGGCTATCGATAACTTACGCATCAATTCCCGCGCCGTCCTTGTCAGTTCGGCCTTCGATCTGCGCGCCTTTTGCTCCCAAAGGCTGCGTCTGTCCTTATTCGCCTGTATTACCGGCAGCAGAATATTATCCAGAATATTCAGGTTCGAGAGCATATTCATCTGTTGAAAAACAAACCCCATACGATGCAGGCGCACTCTGCTCCTTTCATCTTCCGACAGATTCGTGATCTCCGTTTCTTTCAGCCATACCTTACCGCCGGAAGGACGATCCATTCCTGCCACGTGATAAAGAAGCGTCGATTTACCGGAACCGGACGGGCCCATGACCGCCGTCATTGCGCCCTGTTCCACAACAAAAGAAACCCCGTTTAAGATCTGTCCTTTTTCCAGATTTTCCACTTTTAACAATTGATTCATCACACTAATCCTCCATACCGGAGCAGCATTCCCACGCGCTGACTCTTCTGATTTCCCTAATCCCTGTCCATACCGCCGCCGCAGCCGTTACAAGCAGGATACCCGGCAGAACCAAAAACGCCTGCACCGGATCAAACGTAAAATGAAAGCTGTCTACGCCAAAGGAACGCAGCATAACGCCGCAAAGCCCTTCCCCGCATAGATTGCCGCACAAAACTCCGGCCGCAATACCGGCCAGCGCAGGGCAGATTCCTTTTCGAAAATATATACGCCTCATATTGCTTCCGGTAAATCCAAGCGCCTTATGTAAAGAGACCGCATAACGGTTCTTTTCCACGATCAGCCGCATAAACAGCGTCAGGACAACAGCAGTCACTAAAACGGCCATCCCAAGAGCCGACACGGATGCCAGACGAAGCTGCTCAAGCGTCTGGCTGTAAGTATCTTTCACATAATCAGCCACGGCAATAACATCCGCCCCCATTTGACGGTATTCTTCCATCCATAATTCCATGTCCGCGGCTTCATTTAAGGAAACGTACAAAACGCTCCAGACAGGCGGAATTTCATCATCTGTTTGATATGCTTTCGCCGTTCTGCCGCCATTGGTAATGTCAGAATAAATACCGCAGACAAGATACGCCGCCGTTTCTCCACGTATTATCAGATGCAGGCTGTCTCCGACCGACAGTCCCAATTCTTCCGCATTCATGGAAGAAAGCGCAATCTCCTTCTCCCGCTCCGGCGGCCTTCCTTTTGAATAATTTACCGGAAAAATGAGATGATCGCCGGTTTCCACCGGCAAATGAATCATTTCCCCATTGGATAAAACAGCCGTACAGGAACCCGTCCGCAGTACCGCATACTTCTCAACCCGTGCATCTTTTTCCAAAGTATCGGCGATCCGCTTTGTTACCGCATCAATATTGTCTGCCTGCCGCACATCCATGCGGATCGATCCATCGCCGATCCCCATATAGCGTACAAACGCCGGATCGGACATCGTGCTGTACAAATTCTGCGGTACCAGCGCCAAAAAGGTACAGGCCGCCGCTACAAATCCGATCAGCAGATATTGTCCCCGCCCATGCTTCCTCTCCTGATCCCGTGCCGCGGACAGGGCCGTGAGTGCAGACATTTTGTCCGTTCTTCTCAGGAAACGATGAACAGATAAAAGAATGATCCCCTCTGTAAAAAGCGCCGCCATCAGGGACAGGATGCCTGCCCGCAGACCATCAGCCGGCACACCATATAATTCCCGTATCTGTCTTTCCAAAGGATCCCTGAAGCAGAAAGCCGTAAGCACGCCGACAAGTCCCCCGCAGACGGAAAAAATAAGATATTTGGCAAAATACAGCCGCCTGATCTGTGCCTTTCCCACCCCGAGCGCCTTTAACATGCCTACCTCTTTCCTGTCCCGTTCCATTTGCAAAAACAGCATAAAACGGATACAGAGAAGGGATATAAGCAATACGACAACACTCACGAGAAAAATAATGAAGATCATTGTCCCATCCGATAGGGCATTCATCATGCGGATCAGCGCTCTGGTGATCGCCGGACCGTTCGCAGGAAGTCCCGCCGCCGCATAAGCCGCGGCAAAGACATTGCTGTCCGTTCCATCCCGCAGCAAAAATTCAATCAGATACTCTTCCGCATATTCTTCTTTCAGCTGCTTATAATCGGCCTCGTTTACCAGAAAACGTTTGGAGGAAGCCATCATGGAATTCATCTGTGCATCTCTGAGAAATCCTGCGATCACAAACTCCCTGTCCCCAATCTCCATCTGATCCCCCACTGTCAGCTCATAGCGGGAACGATAACAGACCGGAACATAAACCTCCCCCTGTAAAACTTCCGGTATTTCGTTATCTATAGTCAATAGATAATCAAACTGTTCACCCTGCATGGACAGACCGTTATCCTGCGTACTGTCCGCAAGACTTTTTCCTCCGAGCGAAAGTCTGCTGTTGTCCAGATTTAAGAACCGGCAGATCTGCCACTTCTCTACAGCCTCACATGATCCTGCAAAACGGGCAATCTGCCTCTCAGGCAATTCTCCTGAAGATTCCTCATATACTGCCGCCTCCTGATCCCCCGCATGCATCTGCATATAATCGGGTACCTGCGCCTTAGCCATCAGAGAATCGATCGCGCCAAGCAGACCGGAGGCCAGCAATACGGTAAGCGCAAGCAGCATAGCCGAAACCGCCATGAAAAAAACAGCTGCGCCTGAAAACAGCTTATTGTGTTTGATATCGTTTAACACCAGTTTCTTTATCACGTTATTTCCTCTTTTCTATGATCAGGTATGACCGACTGTTTTTAATGCTGGTATTTGTGACATTTTCCTATAGACCGTCTGTCTGTCGGTAATAGGATGAAAAATATTACTGTACGCCATGGAAATACCGCCCCATTATTCCATATAAAATTCTAAAACAAAGCCCGGATCGTCTCCTGCATGCACCCTTGCTCCATCTTCAAAAGGCGCTCCAGATTATAGATGAAAGCTTCTATTTTTCTTCGTTTTTCTTCTTCACTGTATTCCATAAGATCATCAAATACCGTATTTGCATACAAAAACGTCATTTCGGCCACCTCGGCCGGGTAATCGGTTCCGCATATCCCCTGTGCGATCCCTTCTTCGATCAGTCCCGTTAACAGCGGATTCATTTCCGCAAGAAGTTTTTCCTGTATTTTTTGGTGCATAAGCGCATTCTGTGGTTTATGGATCTGCTCCATGAGCTGATCGCCCCAATCGCCGCTTACATTTAACGCTTTTATCATGATCGTCAGACGCTGCAAAACGGGAATATCCTTCTGCGCCGCCAGTTCCTTTGCCTTAACAAACATCTGTCTCACCATCCGGTCGGTCATGGCATCCAGAATATCTTCTTTTGACTGAAAATGATAGTACAATGTTCCCCTTGCAATTCCGATCTCATTTAGAATATCATTCGTGCTGGTATTGTCAAAACCTTTTGTACTGAATAAGCGCTCCGCCACATCCAGTATTTCATTTCTTCGTTCTTCCGCTTCTTTTACGACCCGCATCTGTTCTATGGCTCCTGTTATTTCCTATAATATACTAATATACTTTCTACCGACTGTCTGTCGGTTTCATTGTAACATCAGCAGGAACATACTGTCAATCATATCTCTGAAACTGACAGTATGTTCCTGCTATAAATATCTCTGAAACAGGTCGTTTGATTTGAACAGCCATACCAAACTTAAAGATATCGGAAAGATTTTACCATCCCAGTTCCAATAGCCAGTTATTTAACAGTCTCTCCCTTTCCTTCTCCTTTATCTCCAAGTCTTTCGGACTGATATACTCGCCCTTAATGTTACCGTCTACAATATACAACACTCTGGAACACTTTGCGGCTACCTTTGCATCATGGGTTACCATCATAATCGTTGTTCCTTCTTCGTTTAACTTTACCAGTTCCTCCATTACCTCATTTGACGCAGTTCTGTTCAAGGCTCCCGTAGGTTCATCCGCAAATAAAACCCTGGGCATATTAATCATGCTTCTGCAGATGCAGGCTCTCTGAAGCTGCCCTCCCGAAACTTCATTGATATCGTTATCGGCAATGTCAATAATTCCCAGCTTACGCATTAAGTCCTGTCCGCGCCGGGCCGTTTCCCTGCGCGTTTCGGTATTTTTGTTAGATTGTACCGCAGGAAGAATAATATTGTCGAGAACGGTCAGATTTTTAAGCATATACATCTGCTGAAAAATAAAGCCCATTTCATCAAGACGCAAGTCTGCAAGCTCCTTTTCACCCATTTTTGCAATGCTCTTTCCGCAGAATTTTGCTTCGCCTGCGGTAATGGAATCCATACCCGAAACGGCATACAGGAGAGTCGATTTGCCCGAGCCTGACGGACCCATAACGGCTACCATTTCGCCTTCCGAAACGGTAAAGTTTACATTTTTTAAAATGTTATTCTGGCGTTTGTTCACGATATATGTTTTGCAGAGGTCTTTTACTTCTAAGATATTCATAACCGTTTCCTTTCTTATTCAATGTTAGCAGTGTCGGAGGACTTGATTTTTCTTGTATAAAGTGAGGTCAGGAATGCACTCACCGTTGCTGCAGCAAGAATTATACCGGGGAAGATCAGATACATTTCAACCGGATTGATAATGTAGTTAACTGCAAGCTCCATGCCCATCATTTTAAATACTGGGTCAATGCAGAGGTGAGTAAGAGGCATTGCGAAAATTTCGCCGATCATCACTGCAATCGTTCCCACGAATAAAAATCTTAAAGTGTGGTATGTATAGACATTTCTGTTTCGTGTACCTACGGCTTTCATAAGTGCAATTTCCCCCTGCTCCTTTGCAATAAAAGAACGCTCCATAAGTACGGTTATGAGTGCAGCTAATACGATCGTAAGAACAACCACAAAGGATTTTACTGCGTCAAGAGTTCCCGCAACACCGACCAGATCTGCTACTGCTTCGGCGCAGGTCTTTATATTTTTATAATCGGGAAAAATCCTCTGAATTTCTTTCACTCTTTGTTTTATCTCCCTGCTGTCAGGATGATCCGTAAAAGCAATCTGCGTATTGATACCGGCCTGTGCCTGAACGTAATTTATGTATTCATCGCTGTGAAGTCTGATACCGCTTCCCTGCATATTCATAGACTGGAAAAACGCCGAAATGATATATTCCTTATCTCCGTCAATGGTTTTAATTGTAACGGTATCACCAATATTTGCGTTCAGCTTATCCGCAGCAATTCGCGTTATTGCAATTTCATCGGTATTCTGCGGTGATATACCTGCTGTGTATTCGTACATATCCATTGTTGATCCTGTGCCTTGATAGATATAGATATTACTCTCGTTTTCTCCGAAAGATACGGGCAGGGCAAACAGTATTTCCTGATAGCATTTTGCAGGAATCCCATTTTCTGCAAGAGTCTGTTCCATTTTATCAAGGTGCCTTTCCAGCTTTTCGTGTCCGTCTTCCAGCATACATTCCGCAATTATTTTACTGTCCAGATAGATATCGCAGTCTGCCCATCCAAATGCGGTAGCAAGACTGTCGCTGTTCATTGTAGAAACAGTTGCCGAAAGCATAAGCAGAAGAGCAAGACATAGAAAGAAAGTGAGTGTGATAATGCTGTAACGCCTGGGACTGCTTACAATATCATTCAATGCAAGGAAAGGTGTAACAGGAAGCCTCGATCTGCCTAAACTCATAAGACTCTTTTTGCGGAAGCGTTCACCTGTCTGACCGTTTCTGACCGCGTCAATGGGCGTCAATTTCTTAACCTTGCCTGTGCAGCCATAGCAAAACAGTAAAATTACTGCGATGACAAGGACAGCACAAAGAATATTTGCCAGAACCGGACTTTGATTTCCGACAATAATTGTCTGCGAGGAAACGCTCATAAGCATTTTACCGAAGGGGAAGCTAAGGGCAAGACCGATCACCGCACCGATAACAGAAAGCCCCGTATATTTCACAAGGTATAAAACCCGGATTTTGAAATTTCCAATACCGATCGCCTTCATTACACCGATTTCACGGAATTCCTCAGAAAGTGTAAAGGAGATGGTAAAACGTAAAACCACAAATGCTATTACAATAAACAGAATACTTACCACAAGCAGAACGCCTACCACTATCATATCAAAAATATAGCAGAATTCCATAAATGCTCTGTCCATTGTGAGCGCGCTGTTCTCTACAAGCGGTTTTATCTGCGGCAGAACTGTTTCGATATTGGATGAATATATGTAAATAAGCGTACCGCCGTAATATTCCTCCGTGTTTTCTGCGGAAAGGAAACTCGCAAAATCCTCCCCGCTTATGATATAACGGGTAAATGTCATCTGATTTGAGCCGAAAAGTGCATCCTTTATTTTGTCTGCAAGAACAAATTCACGGCTCACACCGTTTAATTCTATGGTAAGCTTATCACCCACATCAACACCGAGAGCGTCCGCCTTGCTCTCCGTCATATAAAACTCGCCCTGCCTGACCGTTTCAAGAACACTGCCATCAGAAAGAAAATAATTCATACAAATATCGCTGTGAACCATATTGGTACCAGCATCAATAACAATATCCTCGTCCTCATAGATAAAATTATCGGGCGATAAAAACAATATGTTTTCCGTTGCGTAGCGATCCACTGCATTTGCCGAGCTTACCGTTTCGTCAATGGCAACGGCAAGATTTCTATTCATAGTAACCGCAAAATAATCGGGCACATCTGCCATTTCAAAATAACTGTCCAGTGCCGTGGTAACATTTATAATGTTGTTTACACTTGACGACACAAACATTGTGGCAAGAATAATAAATAAAATAAGAATAATATTCATTGCCCTTTTTCGTTTTAAGTCTTTTTTCAGTATGTTCAGATACATTCTTTTACTCCTTTCTCCTGCTTCTGAATTGATTCTACAGGAGAAATTATGAAATAATCCTTAAATGCAAAACTTCAGAGTCACGAAAATAACTCTGAAGTTTAATATCCCTTATGCTTTTCTAACTACAATTGTTATAGAAAAAATATTTTTATTTATTTTTGCAAATATTTCACCGTCCATTTTACGCATTAGTGTTTTGCAAATATAAAGCCCCAGGCCGCTCCCTTTCATACCGGTACTATTGCTTCCACGATAAAAGGAATCAAAAAGATTTGGAAGTTCCTCTTTTTTCAGATTGCACCCCGAATTCTCAATCTGTATTAATTTACAGTCCTCTTCCTCCCCACACGAAATGCGGATGCTCCTGCCATCACCATATTTTATGGCATTTTCCATAACATTTTGCAGAACCTCAACCATACGGTTCGGATCCCCTTTGACAAGGCATTCCGAAATTTCATCCATTTGAAATTCGGTGTGAATTACAGACAGCTTATCCCTATAATAACTTTCTGTGACTTTCATAACTTCCGAAAGGTAATACTCTCCCATACGCACGTCTAAATTCAGAAAATCTTCTCTGGATGCAGTTACAATTTCATTCACATACCCCTTTATTTCTTTCACATTCCTTGTAATGCCCTGTAAAGCTTCGCTCTTTCTCTCCTGTGTATCATACAAATCCTCCGACAACGCTTTCGAATACAATTCAATGGAAGAGAGCGGCGTTTTAATATCATGGGACAAAGAAAGAATCAATGTCTTCCGCTCCTTTTGAAATTCAAGTTCTTTCTCCCGGTTATCCTCCAACTTTTCGCGAAGCATGTCCATTCCCCAGAGGAAACGCCCAAACAGCTTACTTTTTTCTTCTTTTACAGGCATGGACAAATTCCCTTTTGCCAGCTCATAAGATAAATTACTCATATTCTGAAAGGGCTTTAAGACTTTAAGATACACATACACGAGCACGATGTTTGTCACAATCATCATACCCAGCAGCGAAATATTGATGTACAAAGGTAATCGCGTACTTCGCTCCTCCGAATATTCTATCCGATACAGTTTACCCGCTATCTCTTCCACTAAATAATCGTGATCACAGGCTTCTCCGGAAGCAAACTCTCTGATTCCTGCGATCGTCTCATATTGATTTAAACTCATTGCTTCTATTTCAGAAGCCTCTAATTTCTGTTCTTCTATTTCTTTTATCACCCGCCTTGCTTCCACAAGATATAATTTTCCATTGCTGTCATTATTTTGATAAAAATACCGTCTATTTGTTAAAAATATAAGTAATATCTCAACAATAACAATCCAGAGTGCAAATTTTTTAAACTTACTCAAACCGATACCCTACTCCCCACTCTGTAATAATATGCCTGGGCTTTTTGGGTTCTTCTTCTATCTTTTCCCTAAGCCGCTTAATATGTACCGTCAGTGTTTGAAACTCCGAATCACTGTCACTTCCCCAAACGGTATTGAACAAATACTCCTTCTTCATAGTTACATTCTTATTCTCGATAAGCAGTTTTAACAGTTCAAATTCCTTTTCGGTAACATCTTTTTTCTGCCCGTCTACATGGAGCGACTGCTGCACAGTATTCAACCGGAGATTCCCTTCTACAAGCTCTGCCTGACCATATTTTCTTTTAAAAATGCCTTTGATCTTGGCAATTAAAATATCTACATCATAAGGTTTCTCAATGTAATCATCTGCACCAAGATTCAAGCCTTTTAATTTATCATTCTTTTCCACCTTGGCACTGGCTATCAAAATATGGGTATTGGAAGTCTCCCTGATCTTGGAACAAACCGCAAATCCATCCATTCCGGGAAGCATAATATCCAGCACAATGACTCTGGCACCATACTTTTCATACAATTCCAAAGCTTTTTCACCGGTTTGGGCTACACTAACCGTGTAATTCTCCTTTCGCAAAAAATCACACAGCAAAATACCTATTTCTTTGTTATCTTCTGCAATTAATATATCCAGCATAATATATCAGCCTCCTCCGGTGAATTTTGTTTCGGTGACTTTATTCTACCAAATGGCGATAGGCCATGTCTATTATCCCATATCTTCACTTTGTATACAGGATTTTCCGGGTCAAAGTCGTTTCAAACAGTTTTTTGGAAAATGAGAAGCCCCGCGATTTACCGGCCTCATCAAAAACCGCTTTTGCCACCGGGTATGTATTGTATAATTCTTTTCCCATTCCCCAGGCCTGTGTACCCTGCCCGGGAAATAAAACAGCTGTTTTCTTCATATTATACGTTCCTATTAAGCATTCTGATTTTCATACCACTGTGCCTGTGACATGAACAAAACATAATATGTGCCTTTTTTATTAATCAGCTCATCATGGGTTCCGATTTCTGCAACACGGCCATTTTCCATAACAACGATTCTGTCTGCAATTCGGGCACTTCCGAGTCTGTGAGTTACAAGCACCGTTGTTCTTTCATCGGATATCTCTTTGAACTTCTTATATATCTTTGTCTCCTCAATGGGATCGATTGCTGCAGTAGGCTCGTCCAACACGATTACCTTACTGTCTCTGTTGATACCTCTTGCAATAGATACCCTCTGCCACTGTCCGCCTGAAAGGTCGACGCCGTCAAACTCACGGGAAAGCATTGTTTCCAAACCGTCGGGATAAGACTGTGATTCAATATCCACATCTGCTTTCTTTAAGGTTTCCAGCAGAGTTCCGTCTTCCCTTTCCGTATCAAGATTGCTGATCATAACATTTTCACGAAGAGTCATCTGATATTTCTGGAATTTCTGGAATACACCGGACATAAGTCCGTAAAGGCTCGATGACTTAATATCCTTTGTGGGTATACCGTCTATTGTTACACTGCCGCCGGTGGGCTGATATATACCTGTAATCAGTCTCACGAGAGTTGATTTTCCGGCTCCGTTATGTCCCACAATTGCAATGGTTTCACCCTTGTTAATTGTCAGATTAACATCTGTCAGAGATTCCTCTTTTGCTCCCGGATATGTAAAGGAAACACTCTTAAGTTCAATCTTTTCACAGAAATCATTTATCTTTGTTTCACCGTCTGTTTCGGGCATATCTATGAAATCAAGAAGGTTGTTGATTGAACCGCTGTTTTTACCTATATCGCCCACAAGATTAATCATTTCTCCGACCATTTCCTGCATCTTTACGATTGCCGTGAATATTGCGGCAAATGTACCCGCCGTAATATCACCTGTAAGCAATGCTTTAACAAAAAGCAGAAGGACAACCAGATAACCCGCAAGGCCTATTCCTTTTCCCGCAAGATCAAACAGACAGGCTCTCTTTGCCACCTTAAGGCTTTTCTTATTCAGAACAACCATTGTGTCATAATAAAGCTTCTTAAAATAGTTCGTTACGCCCAGGATTCTCGTTTCCTTGAAATATTCCTTGGAGCAGATGGTGCTCTCATAATAATCATAGGATCTTCTCAGCGGAGCAATCTCATCCTCAAGATTAGCGTACATACTTACCTGCACAAGCTTTGTCAGAAGACAGGGCATCATGGAAATAACAATTACTATTGCCAGAATCGGCTTAATAGTAAAAATCCATATTCCCATAAACAGCACATAGGGCAGGAAAAATGCCATCATCATGATAAATGAAAATACCATGTTGAAGATATTATTGATTCCCATCTCGGCCTTGTTGATGCTGTCCAGAGTTGACGCATTTTCATATTCGATGGCTCCAATTTTAGATATCTTAAGATGAACCTTCTGCATCAATTTTCCGATAACCTTCTGGTTAAATGGCAGATACAGGAAATTGTTAAGTGCGTTAACAAGCTCTGCCAGAATAATAACCACGCCGTACACAATAAGAGAAATGTATATGGTCTTTATGCTTCCGCCTGTATTTATTACTTCACTGGTGGTATCATAAAACTTCTGCAGAAACAAAATCTTTACTGCCCATGACAAGCCATGGAGTATTGTAATTACAATGAACAATCCAAAAAAGAAGGGTGTTGCCTTAAATACAAGAGGCGTTATTCTCTTAAGTATCTTAATGGGACTTATTTTCTTTTCACTCATTGATACCACCTCCTCTGACTGTCATACATCGTATAGTAAAGCTGCTTTGCAGCCATTAGCTCATTATGCGTTCCCTGTTCCTCTACATGTCCGTTATCAATTACGTAAATGTAGTCTGCCAGCTTAACCGAGCCCAGTCTGTGACTGAAGAACAATGTGGTTCTTCCTTCACAAAGCTTTGCAAATTCACTATAAAGGTTACTTTCCGCAATGGGATCCAAAGCGGCTGTGGGTTCATCCAGTACACGAATCGGTGCTTCACTTACAAAGCATCTTGCAAGGGCGATTCTCTGCCATTCACCGCCGGAAAGATCCTTGCCTTCTTGTGCCAGCTTACCCAGCAATGTATCCTTACCATTCTCAAGGCCTTCAATAACCGAGTCCAGTTTAAGGGCAGTTATGGCATTGTTGATTGCTTCATCATCCGCTCCGCCAACGCATCCTATGGCGATATTATCCCAGATTGAAATTGAATACCTTGCAAAGTCCTGATAAACAACTGAATAAAAGGCTTTAAGCTGAGCTGCCGTATATTCTCTAAGGTCTCTTCCGTTAATAAGTATCCTGCCCTCATAATCCTGATAAAGACCTGTCAGAAGTTTGGCAATGGTACTCTTTCCCGCTCCGTTTGCTCCAACGAAGGCATAATGCCTGCCGGCTTCTATCTTCATGTTCATATCCTTAAGAATATAGGTTTCCGTACCGGGATATTGGAAGGTTACATTCCTGAATTCCAAAGACTTAAATTCTATACCGCCTTCAGGCACGGCATCCGCATTATCATACTGTTCAAATGCTGCAAACTTTGTAATCTCCTTAAGGTATTCGATATGTGTGGATACAGCCTCGATTAATCTTGTGAGTGACCATGACATGGTGTGTACAAGATCAAAGGTTGCATTTATCAGTGAAAAGAACATACCGATTGTAATAATTCCTGTTGCAACAGGGTTGATAAGCATTGCTGCAATAAAGGTACACAGAAATGCTGTTATCATACTTCCGGATTTAAGCTTTACAAACCATTTGGCACGTGTTCCTGTTTCCATTTTTCTGGAAATCTCATACTGCTCAAACCACTTGTCATTAAGCTTTTCGTTATATCCGAATACCGTTCTCTCATCAACATTTTCTCTTCCCGTCATTACGGTAGTGAGATATTTGTATTTTCTCTGATATTTGGTAATCTCTTTATTGGCCTCATAGGTTGCCTTTCCGCTTATGAACGAAAGATAGAGAAGCGGTATGGCAACAGCTATAATAATCAGTGCAACCCAGGCAATCTGTGTAATAAGGACAATAAGAAGTCCCGCAATTGTCATAAACAGCGATATCAGATTGACTACATTTGTAAAGCCGTCGATAAACTTATGCTCCATTGTGTCGGCAACACGGTTCATTAAATCCATACTGTCCGTATTTTCAACATACTTAAACTCAATCTTTGAACATTTTTCAACATATGCGCCCTTAAGACTGACCCTCATATCCATCTCGATTTTGTTGGCAAGATATGCCTTTATGGGCTCAACAAGCCATTGATATGCTATAATCCCGATAACAATCGCCAGTGAAATATATACCGCTCTTTTTGTTGCGGAGCCGTCTATAAGTCCCAGCGCATTATCAATAAATCTTGCATTAATAATAACCTGGTAGGTTGGCAGAATTGCAACAGCAAGAGACAGAATCAAATACAATATCGTACACACAGGTGAACTGATTATAGAAAATCTCAGGGAATCCAAATATGTATACTTTTTCTTCTCAAAACGTACTTTCTTCATTTTCCTCTCCTAAATTAAGTTTCTTATATCTATACCAAATGTTTTAACAGCATTACAGGATAATAGAATTATTCGTCCGTTGTTTGAGATAGAATTTCTTCTACAAATTTTTGGTCTAACTCTTTTAAATTTTTTATCCTATTTTCTACTCCGCTATATGCCTTAGCACTATGACCTAAATTATATTTCAAAGCGCAATTTCGCAGTTCTAATGAATCACCAATCAATTGTGTATTCATAGTAATAAGCTTTTGCATTTTATCCGGATCAAATTGTTCTTTTAATGTTGCCAAATATTTAAACCTATAATCCACTAATGTTTTTTGATCAAATAATATATGATACAAACGTATATCCGATCGCTCTGATTCTTTTAAATCGTATAATAAATAATCATAATATTTTAACTCAAATATTGCGTCTCTATTATATGATTAATAAGAATACTCATACTTGCAAAAACTATCTCTGGAATAATAATAATCCAATAAATACTTTCTCATTAATGACTTGTCAAACTTATAGTCAGATTCTTGTGACTTAAACAGATTGATAATATAATCATTATTCATGCTGGCGTTTACTTCATCATAACTTATCTCTTGTTTGACATATTTTCCCCATCCTGTCCATAAATCAGCAACATATACTACTTTTCGTTCATTATCATAGCCATATATAAATGAAGAATGAATCTTATGTGTTGTTTGGTATTCTACAGTAAAGGAAAAATAGTATCTATCCAGACAAGCCTCTAAACAATATCCGCTATCTATTTGGTATTCTATATAATCTGTAAAAGTCTCAACACGATCACAACTCCCATTTTAATTTGTTCTAAATCTTGACAGAGGACCAGTTTAAGTATCATACATTTTTACATCATTCTCAAACGCAAGGTCTTTTCTGTTCATATTCCTGATCGTTTGAGTACCATACATTTTTACATCATTCTCAAACAAGAATCAATAACAAATTGACCTTCGTGGCGTTTGAGTACCATACTTTTTTACATCATTCTCAAACTGCTTGTGAATATCCGTTAGATGTTTTTTCAGTTTGAGTACCATACATTTTTACATCATTCTCAAACTGTTGATACTCGATGTTGGAAAGCGTCAGTGTTTGAGTACCATACATTTTTACATCATTCTCAAACCTGGCGCATGGTAAGCAGCACCTTGATCCGGTTTGAGTAACATACATTTTTACATCATTCTCAAACTTGAGAAAATCACATGGATGCTGATGCTCTGTTTGAGTACCATACATTTTTACATCATTCTCAAACTATGAAATGATTCCAGCTACTCCTGAAACCGTTTGAGTACCATACATTTTTACATCATTCTCAAACCCGTCCTCATACAGCTCTATTGATTCAATTGTTTGAGTACCATACATTTTTACATCATTCTCAAACTGGCATAGGTGATAAATAATGGGTTTAATCGTTTGAGTACCATACATTTTTACATCATTCTCAAACTACGCATTGGAAAGCTCAATCTGCTTCGCTGTTTGAGTACCATACATTTTTACATCATTCTCAAACTCTATGTTCAGACAAAAACCGGTGAAAAGGGTTTGAGTACCATACATTTTTACATCATTCTCAAACGGTTACTCCTAATTGCCTGAATTTCATCCTGTTTGAGTACCATACATTTTTACATCATTCTCAAACCCGTCAGACGGTATATAAAGTTCTGGATGTGTTTGAGTACCATACATTTTTACATCATTCTCAAACCTCAAACTTCAAATTCAAAAATGAAATGCCATCAACTGCATAAAATGAGCACTCAAACTGCCTTTTAGATTTCACAGCTATCTCTATCAATTATATAACGAGATATTTCCTTTGAAAAGTTTCTTTCTTGATTTTCTATCAATAACAGATTTATTTCCTCATGGACTGCCAGCCTAATCAATTGTTCCACTTTTCCACTTTCAATATAACTCCCAATGTTCACCAATACTATTATTTTCTTATGCAATAATCTGGAAAGCATTTTTATATATAAATCCAGATTTTCCCAATAATTATCTGCATAATTTTCAGATTTAACCCCTATTACCTTTAAAAGTGCAGAAATATCAATTTCTACGTCCATTGTCAACACATATGGACTTACATGTTCTAATTGAAGAAAATAATTCTGGATTTTCCCTTTTATCTCCTGTGTCAACATATACATATCTTCTGCATGAGCTAGTTCTGTTAATTCCGCATACAATTTATTCAATACTTTTTTATCATTGATATTGATTGCAAAAGGATCTATAATTACCTCTGCACATTTTCCAATTTCCAGTTCTCTGCCGTTTTCCGATAAAACAAAATTTCCCTCTGACCCAGCTGCCTGCATATATAATTCCTGTACGTACTTAGCAAATATCTCAGGCACCTCTATAACCCACTCACAGCATTGAAATTGGCCAAATATAATCTGCTTTTCCAAATCCTTATGAACCAGTTTCATAAAATAACAAGCCTCTCATCCGTATCCAAAACTTCACTTTTAATTTCCCCAATGATCAAGTCCATTCTCGCATACTGTTTTTCTGTAACAGTAAGCAATTGTACCAAACCTTCTGTTGGACTGTTTTTATGAACATTATCTACAATTCCTCGGACTGCGGTCCCATTTAGCGCCAGTTTACAATAGACCGATTCCTGAAGCATCAAAAATCCGCTTTTTAGTAAAAATTTTCTGAATTTCACATAGGCTCTTCGCTGTTCACCTGTCAAAACAGGCAAATCAAAAAATACTAATACTCTCATGAATCTATAACTCAATTTTATAAAATCGAATCAGTGAACTATCATTTTCGTTCAATGCATCAAATACACTTTTACAATATATCTTAACCGCATTATTTACATATTGAACTTTTCCGTCTATCATAATTTCATGATTCAAAATATCAACTATTTGCATTTTTTCTTCATGTTCCAAACATTCCGGCTTCATGCATACAACCTCCCGATCGACCAGAACGCGAAAAGGCTCCATTAAATCGGAGGCAAGATTAAATTGATTGAACATATTGTCATGAAATAATCCAAGCTGGGTAATATAGCCATTGGACACAATCTCTCGCGCGAATGCAGACAATATTATAGAATATCCGTAATTCAAAGCCGCATTAATGACGATATCCGCAGTACGCGTAAAATCCAGACCAAACAGAGCATTAAAGTAAACCTTGGCAGCATGTCCTTCTCTGTTTGATTCATCGTTCCAGATGATCTCTTTCAGGTAAACTGATAATAGTTCTGACTCCTCCTTTCCCAAATATTCTAATAATTCCTTTTGTTTTCTTATTTTCTCTGTTACAATTTCCGTCCAGACCGCTTCTTTAGTGTTCTTACTCCACTGAATCTGCATCCTAACCTTATTACTGGTGTCGTGACTCCCATAATAATTTATTAATTCAGATTCAGGATTTCTCTTTTCATCACAAAAAATTACTTTTATTTTCTTTTTGGCCAGTTCCGACAGTAAGCCGGTCGTAATAGAAACAGCTGTTGATTCTATCAATATCGTTGAGATTTCACCCAGATAAATTTTCGTTATCTCATCACTCCTCACTACCATACAGCCAAGCTGGTAATCCAGCTTGGCACGCTTTGAAATAACGATTATCCGCCAACTCATACTGTTTTTAAATCAATCTCTTGTTGATAGATGCCAGTTGGAGATTGATTCACAATAGATATTTGTTTACAACCCGTTATATTACTATTTAAAACTAAAATTCCTGCTTTCTTCGGTCCTCCTATCATACTCAAATCTGCGGCACCGCTTTGACATTGGAACATATGCAGTATCTCATATAAAACAATACATTGATCTTCTTTACATAATTCGTTAAAAGCATCTCTTTTTTCTCTCAAAGTCTTTTCCTGTGCGCTAAGACGGGAATGATATACCGTACCACCCAGCTTAGAAAGAAATGTATCATATAAGTGCAGTACATCTTCTTCAAAAATCATATCCTGTTCCACGATCACAGTATTTTTGTTCTCCTTTTTTCTCTGAACGAATTTAATTACTTTTTTCAATGTTCGTTCATCACAAGATGTCAAAAGTAATTGTACAGCGCCCTTGAATAACAATTGATTTCCTGTTCTTCCTGACAGCCACATATAAAATCCGTCAACTTTAAACAGCGTATCAATTTTAATTTTATTTAATATCATCCTCGGATTTTTTAATCCTCTGTCTTCTGCAAAATAGCATAGTGCATCACGCTCGCTCTGTTCTATCTGCTTCTTGCAATATAAAGGAACATACTCCAATGTTCTTATTTTATTTCCTTTTTTATCCTCAGATTCTATCAGCATGAAATATGTACCGGCTGCTTTGTTATATCCGCCGTATTTTTTAATATTGCACAGCCTTTCATTACTACTCTTAATAGGTATCTGGCCTAATCCCTTTTTCATGAGCTGTTGATCAAAAAATCCACCACCCATTTCATAGCTTCTTCTTGTCACCAAAATATTATTTTTATCCACATATTTTCTTATAGTGCGTATTGTTCCGTTTTCTCCTGCCTTCCATGCAATTTCACCGCCTAGCCCGATATCTTTATCGGATGTAAACATCTTTTTTAAGTTATAACTTCTGCCGGGATGTTCCTTTATATACCATGTCGCATTTCCGTTAAATTTTGTATGATATACATTGCCTGCCACAATATTCAGATAAGCATCTTTGGCATGATGAAAATCATTCATTTCCCGCACTTTAATCATGCCGAAATCCTGTCTGAATTGTGAAACGATCTTAGCCTTCACATATACGACTTCCGTCTCCGGAAAAACCTGTTTTAAAATGGATGCCACTGCTTTTGTACTTTGTCGTGTCTCCACTAACTGCCTTGCGATGAATCCTGCCAGTTCGGATGCTTCAAATTCCGTACATCTGGACAGCCTTTCGTACTTTTCCTTAGAAATGAATCCACCTTCCCACAGAGCTTTCCAGAATGGCTGCATTTTCTTTCGTACATCCGCTGCAATTGGGTAAACATCCGTTTTTTCCGCATTATACGTTTTTTTAACCAATACCCTGTTATCAAGACTGTCGTCCATAACTTTAGACTGCGGGTAAATATGATCTATATCGTATTGGTTATTGTCCCATAAATCTTCCAACCGGATTATTTCCCCTGAATACATACAGCGGCCTTTTTGCGTATAATATAAATAAAGCTTATCACTCCGCAGCTGATGCTCTTCCGTATTCCCAAGCGCATCTATCCAATTTCTTTCCTCATTTTTACATGCCTTATATAAATCCAGCAATTTACTTTTGCGGGATTCCATTCTTTTACTTTCGGCCTTTTCTCTTGCCATTTCTACAAATATTTTCTTCGGCGGCTGCTCCATTACTTTGTTCAATTCTTTGATAATCTGAAGTGTCTGCCAAATCTGTCGTTTCACTGCCGGCGACACGCGCAGCTGTTCAACCAGATTATAAGAAAAATTCCTTATTTCTTCATTTACGTTTTCCGCTTCAATCTTCTTAGCAAAATCATATTTTTCACTTAATAACTGCATCAGATTTTCATTTGTTTCCCAAAGAAACTGTATAATGCTCATGTTTTCTCCGGTTTCCGGAGACACCGCTGTAATACTTTCTAAAAACTCTTTTGACAAACGTCCCCACCCTGTATAGGATAACGTGCATAATCCCTTTCTTTGTGCCATAGACAAATTCGGATACATTTTAGCAAGTCTCTTACTTAACAATTTTTTATCTTCTCCAAATAAGGTAATGTTTAAGATAATATTCTCTTTTTCATCCTGTGACAACGCACATCCTGTCAACTTTTCTTTAAAATCATGATATGCCCTCAAAGAACTTTTAAAATCACCATCGATTCCTGTAATAACTGCATTCCGGTCAATCAGTCCTTCCTGTAAAAGATAAGCTTTTAGTTTCTTTTGCGTCACTTTTCTATAACGTTGAAACAATCGCTCATAAATTTGCTGTTTTAAAGCAACGCTGATGGGTTCTGCGTCGATCCGAAGATTATTAAGCTCATTCAAGACCATGAATTTGCAATACAGCATAGAATTTTTGGGCAGAACATCTTCATGCATTAAATAGGTGCATTTATTAGTCATCCTTCTTATAAATCTCTCTGCACTGGCTTCTTCATCCACAACTTCTTCAAAATTCCATGGAAATATCCTCTCCTGCTTCCTTTTTATTACCCAATTGGTGGTATCCTCTCCCTTTTTTATGCCATTTAAAGGCCCAACATAATATGGTACCCGGAACGTAAAAAGAAGTTCTATTTTTTCCTCATTTTCTTTTAATACGGGTACGCGTTCTTTTAAATTATTAATAATTTCCCTTAGTTCATATAAATGCACCTGATATGGAATCACACCGTTATCCTTTGTTACCTGCTTGGGCAAAAATGTTCCCTTCTCCATTTCGCTCCTTAAATACTCCGTCTTTTTTTCATCCGCGATTTTATTCATAACTTCTTTTCTCAAAAAAGCGTAAAAGTCTTCTCTACTGCACTGTTTTCCTACCATTTCACATTTTTTCCCGTTTACTTTGGTCATCCCGATATAAGCACTATAGTTTGTAAGTTTTTCATTTGTCTTTACAAAAATCGTTCTATAACTATCTTTTCCCAGATTTTCCTTAACCAGCTTTTTTAAATATATCAGATCATTTTTGTGTTTTTCATACGATGCTGCTTTTGCCTCTGAAATAGACGTATATGATTTCAAAGTATCCGCCAGGATAGTCCAATCATAAACCGCCTTTGCCCGCTCGATAATGACAAATTGTTCTCCCAGATCAGCTTCTACAACATTCGCATATTCTTCATATCCTGCCTCTGAAAATGATATTTTTGGTCTCTCACAGTTATCCAGTTCCTTATTGCCAAAGATATCTCTTAAACTTACTTTTCCACCACAGATTAAACCCAAGGCCGCCTTTTCACATGCCGTTTGAGCCCTCAATAATTTAATCAGTTTTGCCTTTTTCGTTGTTTTGGTCAGTCTGCTGTCTTTTAATATTGACTCTACATCCACCGTCTTATCATCAGTAATATCCAGCGCAAAATCCAGTTCTTCATCCTGCAGCCCTTTTATAAACTGCCTGAAAGTTCCATTAAATTCTTTTATGTTTTCAATATTTCCCGTAAATAAAAAATGTCCCCTATGTTTCATCAAATGATGCAAAGCTAAATAAACCAGTCGGACATCCGGTGTCTCTTCTGTCGTCATCAGCCATCTTCTCAAATGATAAATAGTCGGGAACTGTTTATGATAGTCTATATCCGTATAATCAATGTCCACAAATAAAGCATATGGAAGTTCAGGACATTTCTTTTTTACATCCAATTTATCCGCAGGAACATATCTGCTCTCTTTCATACGCAGATAAAATCCTTCATCTACTTTATTAATTTCTTCTGCAAATATTTCCTGTAATAATTTTATTCTCTGATTTCTTCTATCAAGTCTCCGCCTAGCTGTACGAAATAGTCTTCGTTCTTCTGCAGTATTTGCATTATCAAATAATCTAACTCCCCATAACGCATTGCCATGTTTACGTAAAATCTCATACTGCGCATCTGTAACTGCCCAGCCAAGTGAACCCGTTCCTAAATCCAATCCCAAATAGTAGTCTTTTTTCATTTGAATTACCTTCCCCCATTGTATTACATTACATTTCGCCATATTATACCATTTTATTTGCGCAATTTCCACCATTAGACATAAATTGTAAATCATAAGCCAATTATACTTTTTTTACATACAAAAAAACCTGCAAAGCAGGTTTTTTGTTTCACACACTGTGAGCCACCTAACGGTGGCGGTTTGAATAAATTTTTATTTGAACTTATGATGTAAATTTAGTATGGTACTAAACTTGTTTTTATTATACAGGAAATCAGTAAAATAAGCAATCCTTTTTCTATCACTTCCTCGCTACAATATTAAAAGAATACAAAACATCCCACTTATTTCCTGTAAATTGATAATTTTCTTCTTTTCTGGCGTCTCCTTTTATTTGATACTCCCGCAATTCCACTTCTCCCTCTTCATCCGTATACAGTGCGGTATAATAATAAAACCGCTCCCTGTCTTCGCCCTCCTGTATTTCATAGGCAGTTCTGCCATATCCCGTGTCTGTCCGGCCAGAACCTGCATTTTGCCGTTCAAAAACATTGTCTGCACATAACAGCATAAGGTAAAGGCAAAAATAATCAGAACAGCCGCTTCACGCAGTTTATCCGGCAGCAGGGCCGCAACATAAGCGGTCATTCGATCCATCCTACAACTCCAATGCTCCGAACGCATCACTCTCATCCGCCCATTTATCTCTGCAGTTCATCAGAAACGCTTTCATTTCCGTGTGCCGGTCTCCCATATCGGAAAGTACCGCATCAAAATTATCTCTATCGATGCAGTCATAATCGAGCAAAAACTGATAATATGTTCTTTCGTCCCCATGTTCTTCCAGAACAACCTTCCATGTTTCCTCCGAGTCCGCGCCTTTCTTATGTGCCTGCAGATAGCAGAGCAGTTCTTTTTTTATTTCCGCAGGCAGCGCCGCATCATACATAAGCCTGAGCATGGCAAGCCTTACTTTAAACCGCCTGCGTTGTTCCACATAATAATCCAGATTGTTTTCCCTGCTGCCATAGTCTTCCTCGCCGCATAAAAGCATTTTAGAAAAACCTTCCTCATCTGCCTGCCCCATAAGCGTCAACATACGTGCATCCCATTGTTTGAACCACTCTGAGCTTCCCGCTGCGGCAGGATCAAACAAATAATAGGCATCCAGTTTGTTCACCGCCGCCGCAAGCAAATAAGAAACCGTCCCGTCGGGATCCTGCTTTCCCATAACCGTCGGTTCAAACGCCTTTTCTGCATTCAGGGAGGTATCTGCCTCCGTCGGAACAACTCTTTGCAGGCCCATACAGTCTTTAAAAATCCCCTGCCCGGCGTCTATCTTCCTGCCCGGCAAAAACACGGTTTCCAGGTTCGTGCAGGATGCAAATGCCCACTCCTGTATCCGCACAAGATGCACCGGAAGAGAAATGCTTCGCAGGTTTTTGGCTCCCAGAAAGGTCTTTTTGCCAACTGTCGTTACCGGCAGACCCGACAGTTCATCCGGTATCGTCAGGTCAATATCTTTCCCTTTATAACCGGTTAACATAATTTCTTTTCCAAAAATTCCGCGATACACTGTATCGACATCCGTATTTTCATCATTCATAATTGCATATTGCAAAATACCGTATTTTGTTTCCCACTCATACGTTTTCATATCAGCAGCGACCATGCCTTTCTCTCAATCAAATTCTATTCTGCCTTCGCTCTCCGCTCACAGGTCCAATTCTTCTATCTGCTGCATCAGCACATCCTGTCTTTCGGATATCATCATCTCTTCGTTGTGACGTTTATAATCCTCGCTGCCGTACAGCGCAATAAATCTGGCACTGTCCCTGTTCACCGTACATTCCGTAAGCAGAATGAGCATCTCGTTGCCTTCTCCAAACGTATCCTCCACAAAAGCGAACAGGTAATGCAGTTTATCCCCGGTTTCTTTCGTTTCCTGTTTATAGGAATGCATTTCTTTATCATAACGTTCCTTCAGGAACAGAAACGCGGCTTCTGCATCCGCAGTGGTTTCAAGCCGCAGGCTTTTTACGCAGTCTTCCAGGAAACGAATAACGCTTCTTTGCCTGCGTTTCTCTCTTTCGGAAAGGGAACCTGCTTTTTGCAGCGCCTCCATGCCATTTTGTCTGCCTGCTATCTGTGTATTCAGCATGGACAGCACTTCGTCCGCACTTTTTTCTCCCTGCCCTGCAAAGTTTTTCACTGCTTTTAAGTGGTTTAAAATATGATTGATATAATCGAGTTTTTCGATGTTTTCGCGTATTTCATGCTGCATACGGTCGATCAGCATGGAAAGAAGCGACAATCTTTCGTCAAATCCGGCCTTTCTGGCCCTTTCACCTGCGCTGGCGGGCGCATTTCCTGCCAGGATATCTTCGATACGGTAATCGTTTTTATATTTCTGATATAAGTCATAATACGCACAGAATTCCTTAACAACCCGGGGATTCCTAAGATACTGTTCTATCAGGGATTCTTCTACCTTCAGTCCCTCTTCTTCGTAAAGGAATATCATAACGGATAAGTCTTCCCAGCCTCTCGCCGTAATATAATTTTTCCCCTTTACAGTTGTTTCTACCTGATAGAAGTCTTCTTTATTCAGATCCAGATAATTGGTAATGGCCGTATGCAGATCCCTTTCCTTGGCATATTCTTTCCAGACCGCATAATCCGCTTCCACTTCCAGAATTTTCATTCTGTCGAGGGTCACGATGTCAAACTCCCGTACCGACTTATTGTACTCCGGCGGATTCCCTGCCGTAACGATAATCCATCCTTCCGGCACTTTATGGCGTCCGAACACTTTATACTGCAGAAACTGCAGCATGGAAGGCGCCAATGTCTCCGATACGCAGTTGATCTCATCCAGAAAAAGAATGCCTTCCCTGATACCGCTTTCCTTCATCACGTCATAGATCGAAGCGATGATCTCACTCATCGTATATTCCGATACATCATAAGAGTATCCTTCATATTCCCTGTGCGCGATAAAAGGCAGACCAAGCGCCGACTGTCTCGTGTGATGCGTCATGGAGTAAGAGACGATCGCAATGCCCAGTTCCTGAGCAATCTGCTCCATAACCGCAGTTTTGCCGATGCCGGGCGCTCCCAGCAGGAAAATGGGCCGCTGTCTGACGACCGGAATTCGGTACTCTCCTTCCTCATCTTTTTTCAGATACAACTTGACGGAATCTTTAATATATTCCTTCGCCTGCTTGATATTCATTTTCGTAACCACGCCTTTCCACAGTCTGTATATTTTAGCATTGTATTTTCACGGCATTCTTTCTGATTCCTCTCCGTTTGTCATGTAAACTGCCGTTCATCATTGTCCAGAACGATCCTGATCGCCCACGGCGGCACATCCGGCGCATCATAATCCTCGTTCAAAAAGATAAAAGCCGTATCATAGTCCGGCATCTGTCCGGGATATATCCCATAACCGTCCGTAAAATAAAGCAGTCCTTTCAAATTGTCAAACTCACCTTCCTGCTTTAACTTCTCCACATAGTCAAAAACAGGGCGGAAATCAGTAGAGCCGAATCCCCGCAGTTTTCCGGACGACAGGAAACGGTCAAAATCTTCCGGACATGTTATTTTGGTATCGCTTTGCACTTCATTGTCGCATTGGATAATGTGTACATTGATCTTACTGAAAAAATTTTCTCCCTGCCGCATGATCTGATAGGTCTTTTTTAAAAAGGCCTGTACAAGTTCCCCACGACAGGATGCCGATGTGTCGATTGCAATGACAAAGTCTTTGATCTTATTGGCATCTTTATATTCAAGCGGTTCTACAAGCGGCATATTTCCGTAACGGGATAAACCGTACGTGTAATAAATATAATCAAATTCATCATCGCTTGTCTGCATCGTTTCTCCCATGACCATGAAGCGCCGCAGGAAATCCGTATAATCATATTTTTCCCTCGTAGCCTCTTTTAAGTTTTCTTCCATGCTCTCCGCATTGTTTTTATCTTTGGAAAAACTTTTTAAATCCGCTTTCACCCGTTCGCTGATCTTTCTCCATTCTGTCTGTGAAAGCGTCAGTTCCTCTTTCCGTTCCCAGTAAATATGCTCGTCATAATGGCAGAGTTCCCGCCATTCCCTGTATGCCTTGCTCGATGGCTGCTCTATCCGGAAATGTCTGTAGAGCTTCTCAGCGGTAAGTTTCCCCGCCTGTTTTTTCAAAACGGCAAGCCTGTTTTGTAAAAGCATATCCGACTCCAGGGAGGCTATATGCAGACCCATGTCCAAAACAGTATGTTCCACGGCAATATCCGTTGCCAGATCCCAATATTCCCGTTCTAATTTATCCGTTTGAAAACTATGAAAAAAGACAGCGTGCAGCAGCACATGCAGATACAGCCTTACGACATATGCCGGCTCTTTTTTGTAGGCAGCTAACAATATCTGCGGATCATAATAAAGCGTTGCGCCATCAAATGCAAAGCCGCCCATTTCCCGTCTCTCTTCCAGTTTCAGTTTAGACAGTGCGACGTCCAGAAAACGCATATTCACAAGCAGTCCATCGTGTGCAAGTCTGATGACTTTATATGCCAGTTCCGAAATTTTATCCGCCTTTTCCATAATGATTTCCTTTTCATGATCTTTATGATTTTTTCTGTTTGATGCTGTCCTGTTTTCCCGTTTCTCCCTGATCGGATAAATACTGCTTCGCGTCCTTAAAAAATGCAGCTGTGATCAGGATAATAATAAACCCGATCGGAAATGCCGCTATGATCGCTACCGACTGTAAACTATACATGGAATTCTCCGCAAAGATCAGCGCAATCGGGAACAGAATAAACATAACCGCCCAAAAAGTACGGATTTTCTTATCCGGCTCCGCATCAATCGATAACTTTTTATAGGAATATGACGATACGACCATCGTGATCGAATCAAATGTCGTGGAATAAAAGGCGATCATCGTGAGCACAAGCAGAATGACCGCTAATTTCCCAAGCGGAAGCGTATCAAATATCTTTAATATCGCTTCGGCATAAGAACCGCCTTCCGCAATGTAACCGGAGATATCCAGACCATCTTTCATCTGCTTGGCCAGTCCGTAATTGCCGAGAATGATAAACGACGTAAAAGTCCCCGCCAGTCCCCAGCCGTAACCTCCAAGCACCGTATTTCTCACTGTACGGCCTTTGCTGATCTTTCCGATAAAAAACGGTGTCGCCACGCACCAGACCATCCAGTATGCCCAGTAATATACCGTCCAATTCTGCGGAAAAGAGTTTTCCCGCAGTGGGTCGAGCCATGTCGAAAGACCGACAAAATTCTGTATCATATTACCGAGTGCGGAAAATCCGGTTTCCAGAATGTAAACGGTCTCCCCGCCGGCAAGCAGAAAATACAATAACAATGCGAAAAATAAATACGTACAATACGCCGCCAGTTTGGAGATTCCTTTCATCCCAAACCATACCGTCACGGTATATACAAAAGCGATCAGCAACAGGATTACGATGGTCAGTGTCGTCCCATCGGTAAAGCCAAATACCCTGCTAAGAGATGCCGAAAGCAGCGGCGTTGCCAGGGAAAAGGTCGTCGCCGTACCGGCAATCAGCGCCAGAATAGCGATCAGGTCGATGAGCTTTCCCAAAACGCCATCCACCCGATCCCCCAGAAGAGGGCGGCATCCTTCCGAAAACTTCTGCTTATCACGCCCTCTGACATGCAGCATGAAACCGAATGCTGCCGCCAGCACAATATAAAAGCTCCATGCGATCGGTCCCCAGTGGAAAAGCGGATAAGTAGAAGCCCATTTCTGTATGCCGCCAAGCTCTTCTATATAAGGTTCATTGGCATATAAAGCCCATTCACACAGCGAATAAAAAAGGATATCGGCCGCCATAGTCGAGGTAAAGATCATTGTTCCCCACTGAAAAGAAGTATACTCCACTTCCGTTTCTTTTCCAAGTCTAATAGAGCCGTATCTGGAAAAAGCCATATACATCGTACACAAAAAGATTCCCAGACCAAGCACCGCATAATAAAAACCTCCTTCATCCCCCAGAAATCCCCTGACGGCCTGTATCAAAACGTCCGACTGTCCCGGCAGTATCATAAAGACAGCGCACAATATGATTACGATACATAACGGTACGATCATAGAAAACCAATCGATCTGATCCTGCAGTTTTTCCTGTTTTTTCATTTTCTTCCTATTCCTTGCCGTTTCCTCTGCGTTCTTTAGACGGCTGCAAAACGCTGCATCCCATAAAAAGTGCAGACTATATTTTCATACGTGACCGGTCATCGTAATACTTTCTTTCTCGTATGAATACGCATAGCGCTGCGCACCACATTGAAATAATACACCGATGATATCTCCGCTGCCGCTCTTTAACGGTTCCATATTCGTAAAAGCGCTTTCCGGGCAGCCAAAAGCCGCGGCAAGCTTTTCCATGATGCGGGAACCTGAATGTTCTATATAGCTGCTGTCAAATAAACGCAGTTCATCCAGAGAATCAAATTCATAGATCTGTTCTTTTGGATAACGCCGTATTTTCATAGGCAGTTCCCCGATATGTTCTTTATAAATATCTTCCCACAGCTTGGTCTTCGTTTCCTCTTTATCATATTCTTTTTCCAGTATCCGCAGAAAACTTCTGCTAAACGCCTCACTCCAGAATGCATGTCCAAGCATATACCAGCACGCCCTTCCGCCGATCGCAACCTGTGTGATCAGATCGTCCGCATCTGTCGTAAGGCACCATTCACCGGTTTCTCCGGGTGAAAACACGGCGGCATAGTAAGCGCCCTGCGTCTCTTTTTCAAACGGATTGAGCGCAAAATAATTATCCGCCGAGCAGATATAGGTATTGCGCAGATATTCCCTCGCCGCATAAACAGACGAATGATTGTTCCTTACAAGATACTCTTTATTTTCAACGATGGTTACCGGATACCGGTCGCGCAGATAAAAGAACTGTTCTTTTTGGCAGCCGACTACTATGATGATCTCATGAATGCCTGCTTCCAGCAGCTGCCTGATCTGCCGTTCAATCAGTACTTCTCCCCTTACTTCTATAAGCGCTTTCGGTTTTTCATAGGAGATCGGCGCAAACCGGCTCGATATCCCCGCCGCCATGATTATGGCATTATCAGTCTGATAGCTCATTTTATGCCCCTGTCTTTCTTCCTGTTTACTGCTTTCTACAGCTTCATTCTTCTGAAAAATCCTGCCCTGTCATGTCACAGACAATACGGTAGTATTCTTTCGCATATCTGTACTGCCGCAGGGAGTATTCCCCGAAATCCACGCCAAGCGCTCTCTTATATTCGCACCAATTGCTCCATAAAAGACCGCAGGCCGCAATATAACAATATATTTTGATCCGTGTTTCGACCGGACATGATTCTTTAAAATAAATGCCGATCAGCGCATCGATCTGTTCCTTTTGATAAAAAGAATAGATGCAAAACATCGCAAGATCCACATGCGGGTCCTGCATCGCCGCATATTCCCAATCAATCAGGCAGATTTCTTCCTCTCCCTTCTCATTCCGGAAAAAAAGAAAGTTGTCCGGTACCGCATCTATATGGGTAAGCGACTTCCTGCCTGCATACCTGTCAATGTATTTCCTTAATGCAAAAACATTCTCCTTCGTCTGTTCATAATCTTTATAAACGGACTTTGCTCCCTGCCACAGGGATTCATAAAATGCAATCTGTCCGAACAGATCAAATTCATGGTCCACCGTCAACTCCATCTGATGAAATGTCCTCAGTTTGTCCATACATTTTATAACGTCTTCCTGATGAAACGGATCGCAGACTCTGGAGTTTTCGATGAACTTAGTGATCTTATAGCCGTTTTCGGGATTCAGATAAAGATTTTCACCGCATATCCCCCGCCCCTCTATCGCCTTGTAAACCCCGGCTTCTTTACTCCTGTCGATCAGCTGTTCCGTTCCTTCTCCGGGAATCCGCATAATATAATTCCTGCCGTGACAGGCAAACAGAAACGAACGGTTCGTCATCCCCTTCTTTAATACAGTGATATCTGTGATCTCTTTCATGTTTACCTTTAAAACATCCGCAATAACGGCGATTGCATCCGACTTTAACTGATTGGAATTATCGTCTATGGCGCGCAGCTGTTCATACGTATTGATTTCAATAAAATCCCCGGACGATACCGTCCTGGCCTGCACGAGCATCCTTTCACCGCAATACAGCGCCTCTTCCCAAAATACCTTATCAAATGCCGGCTGACTGCACAACGCATGAATATTTTCCTTTACCGCAGCCGCTTCTTCTTTCAACAGATAGCAGATGCCTATCATGGCATTGCCGCCTGCATATTTATCCGTCAGAACAAGTTCCTGTTTTCTGCTTACTCTCACATTGCTCTCCGTGCTCTCCCTGTCGCCCACCATGTACCAGGAATACAGTTCATGGCGGCTAAACGGTGAATATCTGCACCAGATATCACACGGTATGATATAAGTATTCGACAAATGTTCCAGCACTCTTTTCATCGAATGGAGATTGTTTTTTACGGCATATTCCGGATTGGTGATCAGCTCTACCTGAAATAAGTCGATCAGATACTCGTATTGTTCTTTTAGAAAACCGACCACAACGTATATTTCCCGTATCCCTGCCTCATGAAGCTGCCTGATGATGCGTTCAATCAGCACTTCGCCTTTTATTTCCAACAGTCCTTTGGGCGTCTCCGTATTGATCGGCACCATGTGCATACCGAAACCGGCCGCCAGGATCACCGCATTATGCGGCTTCTTCTCCTGCAGCTCCCGCTTTGTCTTTCCAGTCGGACGCAGGTCACTATCGAGATATCCTTCTGCCCGCAATTCCTGTATGCATCGGTTCACGATGCCCAAAGAATGGCCGCTTAACCGGGATAGTTCCCGCTGACTGCTTCCGGGACTCTCCATGACTGCTTTCAAGATATCGCTTTGCTGTCTGTTCATTTATTCTCTCCTTTTTATTTTCGTGAACACCAAGACAAAAAATAACAGAGCTGATGCTCTTTTATTTATCCTATCAGGAAAAACGATACTTGTCAAAATGAGATGTGCGGATGTCTCTAAAACTGCTTCTTTATCAGGACTTCGACATCTCTACCAGCCTGTTGATGATATAAGAAGCTCTCACGTCGGCGCTTCCTGACACATTATACAGATATTTACTGCGCATGTCCTTCATCTTCTCTTTCGAATAGGCATCTTCTTTCAGCAGTTTCTCAACTACGGACGCTATTATTCCAATTTCGCTTACCTCCACAGAGATACCGATCTGGTTACGGATCTCAATGTCAAACGGCGCAATAAATACTGCTGCCACGGCCTGTATGATATAAGTGACTGCCGAAGGGTCGATATTATGCATATGACGTATTTTCAAACAGGATAAAAAAACAGCTGAAAAAATAAACAAATTTTAAAACTTTTAAAGATCTTTTCATTTTCATAATGTCCTTTCTTGATATCAGTTTATCTCTTTTATTTATACACTATCATCTTCATTTGTATCATGTCTGTCACGACACAAACGGGTTATACTTTTTCTCATGCCCGATATCCGTCACTTCTCCGTGTCCGGGGTATACTTTTACATCATCGGGCAGCAGGAACAGTTTCTCTTTAATGGAACGAACGATATCGCTCATGCTGCCTGTCGCCAGATCCGTTCTTCCCACAGACTCCTGAAACAGCGTATCACCGCTTATCAGGATACCGTCTTCTTCGAAATAGTAACAGCAGCTTCCGACCGTGTGCCCCGGTGTAGCGATCAGCTTACAGGTCATGCCTGCTATTGTAATTTCCTCTCCTTCTTTCAGATATCTGTCCGGTACCACCGTATAGGGTCTTCCGACCTGATCCGATACATTCGTCACGGCATCTTCACACAGCGCCTTTTCTTTCTCATAGGCATATATCGGCGCCCCTGAAAGTTCCCGCAGTTTGTTCGTTCCCCAGATATGATCGAAATGTCCGTGTGTCAGCAATATCCCCGCTACCCGAAAGCCTTTGTTTTGCAGCGTCTCGTAAATATAATCTCCTTTATCTGCCGGATCGAAGAAAATGACATCCTTCTCTCCCTCTTTGTATACAAAATAACAATTTGTCTGGCAGATGCCGAGCATTAATCTGCCGATCTTTATATTCGCCAATGAACTGTCCTCCGTTTCTGTATATATAAGCTTTTCCGTTCCCAGCCGGTACGATACCCGCTCTCAAACCTGTCAGCTCGTCGTTCTCTCGACGTCGATCACGCTCTCGATCGTTCTGATCTTATCGATGACACGATCCAGTTCTTCTCTGCTTCTGATCTCAAAGCTGACCGAGATCGTAGCCGTAGCATGTTTATTCAGTCTGGTATTTAACGAGTGGATATCAATATTTTTCTCTGTGAGCGCTTTGGAGATATCCGCCAGCAGGCCGTTTCGGTTATGCGCATAAATGCTGATCTCCGCAATGTATTTCTCGTCTCCGCTTTCTTCCTCTGTCTGCTGCCATTCCGCATCGATCAGTCTGACACGGTCGATTTCCGGCAGATTCAGGATATTGATACAATCGGTACGGTGAATGGAAACGCCTCTTCCTCTTGTGACAAAACCGACGATCTCGTCTCCCGGCACGGGACTGCAGCATTTCGAATACCGGACAGCCACATCATGGATCCCTTTTACGGTTATACCGCCTGTATTCTTTCTGACCTGCATCCGGTTATGCTGTGCACTTTCCTGTATCTCGGCAAGCACTTCCTCATTGGTCATTTCCTTACGGTGTTCATTGTCGTATAACTCCTGCATCCGGTTAATAATCTGACCTTCTTTTAAACCGCCGTGCCCGACCGCTGCCAAGACGGAATCCCAGTCTCTGAAACCATATTTTTTCATAATGGCTTCTTCGTACTGCGGAATCAGAATATCCAATGTATTGATCGATTTCGCCTTACAGTAACTTAAAATCAGTTCCTTGCCTTTTATGATATTATCTTCTTTTAATTCCTGCTTAAACCACTGATTAATCTTATTTTTCGCCTGTGCGCTCTTTACCACGTTCAGCCAGTCACGGCTTGGCCCTTTGGAATTCTGGGACGTCATGATCTCGATCCGGTCGCCGTTTTTGATCTCGTAATCGTTGGTCACGAGTTTGCCGTTTACTCTGGCGCCGATCATCTTATTGCCGACCGCACTGTGGATACTGTAGGCAAAGTCGATCGGCGTGGAACCGGCAGGCAGATTTTTAACGTCTCCTGTCGGCGTAAAGCAGTACACATGATCGGAAAATAAGTTCAAATCGCTCTTTAAGAGTTTCATAAACTCTTTGTTATCTTCCGCAGTCTGCTGCCATTCCAGGATCTGCCGCATCCAGACTAACTTCTCTTCTTCCTGCGTCTCTACCTTCCTGCCATCGGACGCCTCTTTGTATTTCCAATGCGCGGCAATACCGTATTCCGCCGCCTTATGCATCTCATACGTACGGATCTGTATTTCAAACGGCTGTCCGCCGGAACCGATCAGGGTCGTATGCAGAGACTGATACATATTGGCTTTGGGCATGGCGATATAGTCTTTGAAACGCCCGGGAATCGGCTTATACATCTCATGGATCACACCAAGCGCCGCATAGCAGTCTTTGACCGAATCCACGATAATCCGCACCGCAAACAGGTCATAGATCTGATCGATCGTTTTATTCTGGTTCTTCATCTTTTTGTATATACTGAAAAAATGTTTGATACGGCCGTCTATCTGTGCCTTAATACCGGCCCGGTTGATATGCTCGCTTACTTCGTCTACGATAGACTGGATATATTTCTCCCGTACGCTCTTACGAACTGCGATCGTATCCACCAGGTCATAATAAGCTTCCGGTTCCAGATATTTTAATGACAGATCGTCCAATTCCACTTTGATCCTGGATATACCAAGTCTTTGTGCGATCGGCGAATAAATGTCCAATGTTTCTCTTGCAACTTCCTGCTGTTTCTCGGGTTTCCTGTATTGCAGCGTACGCATATTATGCAGTCTGTCCGCCAGTTTGATGATGATGACACGAATATCCTTGGCCATTGCAAGAAACATCTTACGCAGATTCTCCGCCTGTCTCTCCAGTTTCTCGGAATCCTTGTCATTACTGTTATCCCCGTGAAAATTCAATTTATCCAGTTTCGTGACGCCATCTACCAAAAGAGCGACATCCGCCCCGAATCTCTCTTCGATCTCTTCATCCGTTATCGGCGTATCTTCCACCACATCATGTAAAAGACCCGCAACGATCGTCTCCTTATCCAGTTCCAGATCCGCCAGAACAATGGCTACGCAAAGAGGATGAATAATATATGGTTCGCCTGATTTGCGTACCTGATCCTTATGCGCCTCATAGGCCTCCTCATAGGCCCTTTCGATCAGGGAAATATCATCGGAAGGATGGTATTTGCGCACGCGATTGATCAATTCCTGATACAGCGCTTCAGGACTCTGAAATTCCTCGATCGATTCAATTCTTCCATCGTCAAAAACAACTTCTTTTTTTTCTTCGGTCTTCTTTTCTTCTGTTGCCATTCCCATCACCAGTCGCCTTGTTTTGATCGTGCTAATTTCCGTTTTCGTGTTCCGGATTATTGCTTAGTATTATATATTATACTTTCAGAATAGAAAATCTTCAAGTCCCTTTGTTTATTGTAAGTGTTTATCGGGATAAACAGACCTGAAAATACAAAAAAGGGGCACGGAAAATACTCTCCCGTGTCCCCCTTTATTATTCATAAATCATTTAATTTGAAAGAAAATTTTTACATCATGCCGCCCATACCCGGTCCGCCTGCAGGCATAGCGGGCTCTGCTTCTTTGATGTTGGCAACTACGGATTCTGTTGTCAGCAATGTGGAAGCAACGCTTGTCGCGTTCTGCAGTGCGCTTCTGGAAACTTTGGCAGGATCCAGAATACCTGCATCAACCATATTTACATACTCTTCTTTTAATGCATCAAAACCGATTCCGGCTTCGGACTCTCTTACCTTATTGATGATAACGGAACCTTCCAGTCCTGCATTGGCTACAATATGGTAAAGAGGAGCTTCCAGTGCCTTTAATACGATCTGCGCACCGGTCTTCTCATCGCCTTCCAGGGAATCTGCCAGTTTGGCAACTTCTTTGGATGCGTGGATATATGCGGAACCGCCGCCTGCGATAATGCCTTCTTCCACTGCTGCTCTTGTCGCTGCCAGAGCATCTTCCAGACGCAGTTTCGCTTCTTTCATTTCTGTCTCCGTAGCAGCGCCGACACGAATAACTGCAACACCGCCTGCTAACTTCGCAAGACGCTCCTGTAATTTTTCTCTGTCAAAATCAGATGTTGTCTCATCGATCTGCTTTTTGATCTGTCCGATTCTGGCCTGGATCGCTTCTTTATCGCCTTCTCCGTCTACGATAACCGTATTCTCTTTCTGTACTTTAACGGATTTTGCATGGCCGAGCTGTTCCATTGTCGCATCTTTTAATTCCAAACCAAGTTCGGAGCTGATCACCTGACCGCCTGTTAAGATCGCGATGTCTTCCAGCATAGCTTTTCTTCTGTCGCCGTAACCGGGCGCCTTAACAGCTACTACGTTGAATGTGCCGCGCAGCTTGTTGACAATCAATGTTGTAAGCGCTTCGCCTTCTACGTCTTCTGCAATAATAAGCAGTTTTGCACCGGACTGTACGATCTGCTCCAAGATCGGCAGGATCTCCTGAATATTGGAAATCTTTTTATCTGTGATCAGGATATACGGATTCTCAAGCACCGCTTCCATCTTATCCATATCGGTCGCCATATAAGCGGAAATATAGCCTCTGTCAAACTGCATACCTTCTACAAGGTCAAGTTCCGTTAACATGGTCTTGCTCTCTTCGATCGTGATAACGCCATCGCCGGAAACCTTCTCCATAGCGTCCGCTACCAGTTTGCCCACTTCTTCGTCTCCGGAAGAAACGGCTGCAACTCTTGCGATATGCTCTTTTCCGTTTACTTTGGAACTCATCTTAGCGATTGCCTCTACAGCGATATCGGTAGCTTTCTTCATTCCTTTTCTTAAAATGATCGGATTAGCGCCTGCTGCCAGGTTCTTCATTCCTGCGTTTACCATTGCCTGCGCCAGAACGGTTGCAGTCGTCGTACCATCGCCTGCTACGTCGTTTGTCTTCGTTGCAACTTCTTTTACAAGCTGTGCGCCCATGTTTTCAAATGCGTCTGCCAGTTCGATCTCTTTGGCGATCGTTACACCGTCGTTTGTAATAAGCGGCGCACCGTATGATTTATCCAAAACAACGTTTCTTCCTTTCGGTCCGAGGGTTACCCTTACGGTATCCGATAACTGATTTACGCCTGCTTCCAATGCAGCTCTTGCTTCTGCACCATATTTGATTTCTTTTGCCATAATATATGCCTCCTGCTCTTCTTTTTACTTCTTTTACAAATTCACGGTTTCATTATTTACCGTTTCCAAAGGGCCGGAATTCTCATTTTCCGGTTTCGCCAAACGGCTTTTGGAAACGTATTTACTGAAGGATCGCCAGAATATCATTCTGTTTTACGATAATGTACTCGTCTTCCTCGATCTTGACTTCCGTTCCCGAATATTTGGAATAGATGACCTGATCACCGACCTTTACTTCCATCTTTACTTCTTTGCCATCAACCACGCCGCCGGGTCCTACTGCAATGACTTCTGCCTGCTGCGGCTTCTCTTTGCTCTGCCCCGGAAGAACGATGCCGGATTTGGTTGTCTCCTCAGCTACTAACTGTTTTAATACGACTCTGTCGCCAAGTGGTGCTAATTTCATAGTTCTGCCTCCTTAAAATAAATAATGAAATACTATTATACACAATTTTACGCTGCATCCGCACGGAAAGTTCGGCGGACGCCGCTCTCTTGCTGTTTCCTTGTTAGCACTCATTCTAGTCGAGTGCTAATCGATAAGCCTATATTAATTTCATCCATTTTACTTTGCAACAGGAAATAATTCCGTATTTTATACTTTTTTATATGCCTATCTCTTTTTTTCTCTGTTTTCCTCTTATTTTCTTATCATTTCCCAAAATATTGAATTTAATACTTTTTTTATAATTATATTGTCCCGGCTTATTTGGATGATCTTTCTGCCTCTATAATGCCGGCAGCAACGCTTCATCAGCCGTCGGCGCTAAGGAAACAGGCCGAATCTCTCCTCCATATCGTCACAGGAAAGCGGGGATGAAGCCGCATCTGCAGTCCCATCCCCGATCGTATCTTCTGTCATATTTATTTTCTCTTTTCCAGACGTTCTCTGTATCCGGGTGCGTTTTTAATCTCGAACTTGTTGTCGAACATCTCATATTCCGCATCCGGCAGTTTATCCGCTATCGTTTCCTCCACATTCGTCTTATAGACGATGCCGCAGGCAACGGAAGGCGCCAGGATCTCATCATCAAAATTCAGGCAGGCCGTCTGCACTCTTTCGCAGTATGCTTCCGCCTCCCCATCGTCCGCCATCGGTATCAGCACAATAAAGACGTCTCCGTCTACGCGGCCGATCACATAATCCGCTTTCGCTTCTTTTTTTAATATACCTGCAATCGTCTTGATCAGGCGGTCGCTTTCCTCATCTCCGAAATGATCGTTTACATATTTCCAGTCATTGATATTGGCATTGATTACCGCAACCGGAACGACTTCCGAACGATCGATGATCTGCATGCGCTCTTCGAAATAGAACTTGTGGAAAACACCGGTAAGCGCATCTTCTTTCTCCCCCTCTGCCGTTTTTATATGTTTCTCCTCTAACTTCTCTTCCAGTTCGTCCATATAAATAGCATATTCTCTGTGCTTATATGCTTCTTCTCCCAGACAGGAAAACATCTTCACTTCCGCATCCAGCATTTTCTCCACAGCCTGCACCCTTCCGGGTTCCACATGATCCCTCCTGACATAGAGGTGCGCAATTGTCCTGTTGTGAATTCGTATTTTTTTCCCGGGTTTACCGATTACATCCGGTATAAATCCTGCAAAATTACCGACAGACACTACTTTTTCACCGTGACGGTCCGTTAATAGAAGTTCCGCCCCCGTGATCGCCGCAAGCGCTTTTAAGTGCTCTCTTAAAGAGTCCACCGGATACAGATTTTCCATTGCATAATTCTTGATATTCTCTTTGATCCTCTTCTCAAAAGGAACTGCCTTATACTCCATACTACTCCTTCTCCTATCCCCATGGATTCTATTCCAAATCTGCATTAAGTATACCTTTTTTATAATAGTTTGTCTAGGGAGATAGGGTGCGATTTTCAAAGTTCTCAGCCGCAGTATTTCATCAATCTCAGAAGCGGTATCTTCATAATCATCACGGAATATGAGCAGGAAAACTGTATGTGCATTGCGCCGGGACAGGGAGGCTGCACCGCACAGGAAAAACATGCCATATTTTAAAAAATATTCATTTATGATTTAGTATTTGCCGTTTAAACCGTAATATATAAATGACACCGGAAAGGAGAATGGATCATGATAACAGATGAAAAAATCATTGAAATGTTTTTTGAACGTTCGGAGCAGGCAATTCAGGAATTGGACGATAAATACGGGAAGATCTGCTATGCCCTTTCACATAATATCGTAGGTAGCAGACAGGACGCAGAGGAATGCGTGAATGACGCATATTTAGGCGCATGGAACGCAATTCCCCCGGTGAAGCCCGATCCGCTGCGGGCATATATCTGTAAAATTGTTCGAAATATTTCCCTGAAAATCTATTATAGAAAGCAGGCTGCCAAACGAAGCAGCCATTATACCATTGCTATGGAGGAAATTGAATCCTGTATAGCCGACCCGCACACAGTAGAAGCTGAGATGGAAGCCAGAGAACTGGCCCGCATTATAGAAGATTTCTTAGAAACGCTAACGAAAAAAGAACGCGTTATTTTCATGCTCCGCTATGCGTACATGGATACCTATGCAGACATAGCAAAGCGAGTCGGAATATCTGATAAAAATGTATCTGTCCGCCTCACTTTTATTCGGCAGAAGCTAAGGGATTATTTGATAGAAAGGGAGGTATTGGTATGAACGCCAGAAAATTTTCAGAAGCCATGAATGAAGTTGAAGACAAGTACTATGAGGAAGCGATCAGCTATAAAAAGAAAACCATGAAGTACGTTTGGACTAAATGGGGCGTAATTGCAGCAGCAATTCTCTGTTGTTTTACCATAACAGCCTTTGCATTCAATATATTTTCCTCTCTCTCCGGAGATGACCTCTATCTCTTTCTATCGGCGGATTACGAGGGGAACGGTGTGGTTTTCGTTCACGTGGAAAACAGGTCTGACAAAGACCTTCATTTTCAACCCACCCTCAAACTAATGCGTTGGAGTACCGGTGAAGAGGTGGAACCCCTTTCGGGAAAGGTGTCTTTCCGTAACACTAAGATACCTGCCCATTCAAGCGGCACAATGGTAATTGATCTTTCGGAGGCCTATGATATGGCGCTGCTGGAAACACCCCTTTCGGATAATGACTGGTATTATTTTGTATTGACAAACAACAACTTCATGTTCGGGCAGGACTGGATGTGTACCGTTAAGTTTGCACAGCCGACTCCAACCCAAAAGGATGACCCGGTACCAATTCCCCCTGCTGAAGCAGACCCGGAACTCATAACAAAAATCACAGAAGAATTAAGACCCTACTTTGAGAGTTATACCTTAGATGTCAGCGAGAGAAACCGGCTCTCTGACGAGTACCTGAAACTGTGCCGGCAGCTGCTTGGGCAGCTGGATGCAAATGTCGTTTCCTCTGTATCGCCTATGGAATTAACTTTGATTGACAGCGGCCAAAGCGTCCTTTTTGATCCCACCGTGCCTGAGGATATGCAGCTGCAGCTAACTGGTCTTCATCGCCGGCCGACAGACGGGTATGACAAAATAATCGGCTCCTCTGCCGGAGAAAATGCCATGGTTTTAAGCGCCTATATCCCGCAGCGCAAAGGTGAAATAGACGGCGGCGTTGACATTCCATTGATTTATATTTTCATGTATGATGTCAATCATATCGAAAGTTTGCAGGATTATGCTCTAATCCGCGGTCAACTGATGACCTTCGGGCAGATGGAGCAGTATAAGGTTTATGAGGACGAGCAATATGTCTGCTATGATGCCACCGATTTGTTCTATACGGATTTACGTCAATATGTAGAGAGTATGGTCAGCCAAAGAAGCGATGTCTATTTTGATGAGCAGATTTGGGAACGTGTGCAGAATATTTATAATTATTATCGGGAGAACATCGGAACGCTTCTTGGCTACAGACCTGACATATGATAAAGTAAGCCTCAAGACACCTCCGCCGATGAGTAACCCGATGATGCCGGCAAAACTAAAGGGACAGCGTGCAAAAGCTGTCCCTTTCATAAGCTGCGGCTCATCAGTCCCCCCAGTCCGAATCTGCCTGCCACTGACATTCCATGATCTGCATATCGGAAAAAACTGCCTTGTATGAGCCCTGTGTCGGACTGCAGGCATATATCCCGTATGTAATCTTTTCCGCACCTTCCCACATATGGAAGATCCGCATCTGTCTGAAAGAAATGCCATCCTCGCTGCATTCGATACAATAATCGCTGTTTCTGCGCGAAAAACGATACCACATGGTTTTGATATCGGAAGAAATGTCCGTCGTCGCCCAGTCAGAATAGCCATGGTTCGTAACGACGCTTCCCAAACGCTGTATGTTTTCATCTTCGTACTCAATGGATGCCTTGAACCAGTTATCGCTGTTTAAGTACATGACCACACCGCACTGGTCAAACCGGCAGGCGCTCTCGAATTCCGTCTTTACGATAAATGAGAAAAATTTTTCGTCTGTCTCGATCTGCAGTACCGGGGCGTTGTCATTTTGAAAGCCATAATAAGTGCGCGCCCACAGATCCGTCCCGCTTTCCGTGATCATTTCCACGCTGTCCTCACCAATCAGTGCCTGTTTTGGTTCTCTCGTCCATTTCGGACTGCATTTTAAAAATTCCATCTCTTTACCTCTTTCTTTCTATTTTTGATCGGATGTCATTTCGGCAACCATTTTTATACCGGTTTTTTCATTGCAGATCACACAGCTCTCATATCTGCCAGACCTGCATCCCGGCTCATATAAGGCATCCAATCCCATGTCGATCATATCAAGCGTCAATCCATCCACATCCTCTTTTCGATTAACTGCAAATATAATGAAAGTAAGTCCATCTTCCCTTTTTTCAATTGATAATCTCCCATCCATTACGATCGCTCTCCTTTTGCTTTTCTGCATAAAATAATGCCGGTCAACAGCAGCACCGGGAATATGATCCCTGCCAGAACTCCCATTTTTAAGTTATCCCCCAATGCACCGGATACCATGCCGACTAACGTAGGGCCTCCTGAACAGCCGATATCCCCTCCCAATGCCAATAGTGCAAACATAGCCGTACCGCCCTTTGGCAGCGCCGCTGATGCCTTACTGAACGTTCCGGGCCACATGATACCGACTGACAGCCCGCTGACTGCACAGGCAATCAGACTAAGCTGCGGAATCGGTAAAAGCGCAATGCCAAGATAGGACAAAATGCACAGACAACTACTGTAAACCATAAAGCGCTCCAGATGAATGCGGTCGCCATATTTTCCGTAAAACAGTCTGGATGTTCCCATCAAAACCGCAAATGCAAGCGGCCCGGCCAGATCGCCTGCCGTTTTGGAAATGCCAAGTCCTTTCTCCGCAAACGTGGAAGCCCACTGGCTTACCGCCTGTTCACTTGCCCCTGCACAGATCATCATCATAAGCAGGATCCAGAATAGTTTAAGCCTGAATAATTCCCTTAGCTGCAGGCCGCTTTCACCCTCTTCCATCAATGCCGCCATAGGCACTCTGGTAAACGCAGCCGCATTGCCGATCGGAACAATCGCCCATATACACGCCAGAATCTTCCAGTTTTCAATTCCCACCGCATGGAAAAACAGCGTGGTGATCAGAACGACACCCGCATGTCCCCAGCAGTAAAAAGAATGCAGCATACTCATTGCCTTCTCCTTATTATCCGAAGGACACGCCTCCACAACCGGACTGACAAGCACTTCCAACAAACCGCCGCCGATCGCATAGATCATAACTGAAATCAAAATTCCTGCAAAAGGAGCAGGCAATATCTCCGGCAGGATCGTCAGGGATATCAGCCCGGCCGCCGACAAAACATGTGCGATGACCATGGATGCCCGATACCCTATTCTGTCTACAAATCCCACGGAAAGAAGATCGACCAGAAGCTGTATGCCGAAATTAAAAGTTACAAGCAGCGTGATCTGAGAAAGCGGGATCTGATAACTTCTTTGGAAAAACAAAAACAATAACGGTGTAAAATTGTTGACAATGGCCTGCACGATATATCCTGTGAAGCAGGCGGCTATCGTTTTATTATATTGATTTTTCATACTTACTCCTCTCTGTCTTTCGATCGCATATTATTACTTATTTTAGGCGCCTTTCTTATGACAAAACACGAAAATGCATCATGCTTTCCCCTCGACCGGCGGCTTGCAAATAGGATTATATCGCATTAGCATTTCGAAATCATTGCATATAATCACATATTTATGGTACAATATCTCAACATTTATTGATTCACAAATGAAATGGCTAAAGGAGCCGGAGTAACTATATGAAAACTTATAAGACTTATACTGATGAAACGCTGCGGGAAACGGTTCAGCATGGAAGCGACAGATATCCTTTTGCTTACTATCCGGAAGATATCTGGCAATTTGATTTCCACCGCGTTGAGTGGCACTGGCATCATGAACTGGAATTTATTTTTGTCGCCGAAGGAGACGCGCTCTGTCTTGTCGGAACGGATAAAATAGAACTGTCAAAAGGCTGCGGTCTGTTTATCAACAGCGGGATCTTACACCGCTTTGAAGCAAAAAGCAGCGTCTTTGTTCCCAATATCGTTTTTTCTCCGACCTTGTTAGCGCCGGAGCGCAGTCCTGCTTATGAAAAATATATCGCTCCCATTATCAGCGCCTCTGTTCCGTACCAGATCCTGAAGCCGCAGATAACATGGCAGGACTGCATACTGCAGATTCTGCTGCAGATCTTTGCATTACAGGAAGCGGACGAAAAAAATGAGCTGCGCACGATATGTCTTCTTTTGCAGGCCTGGGATATTTTATCATCGCACCTGGAGGTATCATCCGACCTATCGAACCCGCATCGCTTAAACTATAAACAGGCAAGGCTGCAAACGATGATGCAGTATATCCATGATCATTACATGGAAGAAATCACCCTTGAAATGATCGCTTCTTCCGCATCCATTAGCAAAAGCAGCGCACTGCATATTTTTCAGACAGGCATTCATCTTGCTCCGGTGGCGTATCTGATCGAGTACCGCCTGGCACAGGCCGCTGAACAGCTCTATACCACCCAGAAATCCATTACTTCCATTGCGGAAGAAACCGGATTTACAAGCGCAGGCTATTTCTGCCGAAAATTCAGGGAACACTATCATATGAGTCCCAATACATACAGACGAAAGAAAACCGAACGTACTCCATAATGCGGCTCATTCTCCGAATCAGTGCATATGGGAATTATATATGATCCGCATCCTTGTACCATTCCAATTCGGATGCCGGTATCGTCTCGATATTATCTTCCCCTTCGCCGACCCGCAGGATCACATTTCGGATTCCGGCCTGAATGATCATCCGGGCGCACAAAGGGCACGGTTTCGCCTTATGCACGGAACCATCTTCCGGATTGATCCCTGCCAGATACAGATCAGCTCCCAGCGTCTGCTCTCTTGAACAGTTTAATAACGCATTAGCTTCCGCATGAATTGCCCGGCAGATCTCATAACCTTCCCCCTGGTGCATCTTCCGGGGAATGCGCGGACACGTCCCGATATCGCAGCAGTTCTCAAATCCTCTCGGAGAACCGTTATATCCCGTGGATATCACAGCGTCATCTTTGACGATCACCGCTCCGTATTTACGTTTAATGCAAGTGCTCCTGTAAGCAAAAGCCTCCGCACAGTTTAAGTAAGTATCACTTTTGGAAATTCTTTTATTTGCCTGCGGCTTTACCATAAAAACCTCCGTATTCTCTTAATCATTCCTGTCCAAAACCCACAAATATCCGCTTTTGATTATAGCACTTTCCCCCTTTATCCGCTACGATAAAATATAGGGCATCAGACAGAGTATGTTTTAAAACAGATTCATCATGAACCCTGCGATTATTATCAATCCGGCAATAAGATCGGAGCCGGGATCAACGACTATAAGCGTTTAAAAACCCAGGCATTCGGATTCCCGATATGATAGATGTCGACACTGACAGGGAAGGTATAAAAAAAGCGGTAAATCTGTAGTAGGTTTACCGCCGTCAGCACGGCTGTTATCGTGCCGGCTGTTTGTGTGTTACTGGAATCTGCACGATCTTGTTATTGTGTTTCTGTTAACTTTTGTATTGCTTCGTCTTTGGTTGAAACAAAAAAGAAATCATTACCATTATTTGATTCGTAAATAAAATCCTTCAACGGCTTGCTGGTATATTGTGAGTAGTCCCCATAAATGGCCATTCGAACATGATAATTGATAAACTTTTGAAGTATTTCGCCTGCCATTCCGCTGCTAAGGATAAAAAATTCATCACATACCGCTGATTTATTGATAACTATTTTGGCTGCACCTGTTTCATACTTTACAGTCATAGCCAAATCTAAAGCGGATTGTACATCAACAATCAGCTTTTCATCACTGGAAATAACTGCAATATCCGTTCCGTTGTCTTTCAAGTGTTCAATATTCATAATATCCTCCTAAACCTCATTTGCAGTACAAATTCCAGTTGAATTCATATTCTACCTAAAATGCAATAAACTGTCAAGCTTCACATTGTTCCGCCAGAAAGGTGCTCCCCTGTTTTTCCTGTCTTTTCTTCAAAATACTTTATTTCCGCCCAATATCGTGAAGTAATCCAAATATATATGCTTTGTCAGAATCTAAATCGCTGCACTCCTGCGCAATTTTTTCTGCGCAGTGAGCAGCAACACGACTATGATTCCCCCATGCTCCCGGATTGCACTTTTCTGCTTCTATTAAAAGTTCTTCAGTCCGTTCTCTTGTTGGTAACATAAAAATAGATTTCCTTTCTATTTTCATAAACCTTCTAAGCGTTTGCAAAACGCCGACCCCCGCATAATTACGGGATTCTTTTTGTTACAAATTAAAATAACCCCTCACCGGATACAGTATAATAGAAAAGCTGACGTTAGATAACGGAGGCAGAAAAAACCTTGCTACAAGCAATTTTGCGGGCGCGTATCTGACGCGGCAAGGGATTTTACCTTATCCCTTATCAACCGGGAGAAGAAATACAGGCTATGGAATCTTTCCCATACCTTTTTCTCTTATAAAGGTATTTAAAAATATTTTGAAATAGCTATTGACTCTTAAAGTTGGTGTTGTTACAATTCTATTTAAAGAAATTTTGAAACAGGAGGGCAAGAATGATTGGCAGTAAGTGAAGTATTAGCAGCTTTGGCAGATGAAACCCGTAGAAAGATTTTGCAAAAATTAAAGGAAGGCAGAATAAATTCTGGTGATTTAGCAAATGCACTGAACATGACACCACAGGCATTATCTTATCATTTGTCAAAGCTAAAAAAGGCAGACCTAATTTATGAAACAAAATACAAAAATTTTATTTATTATGAGCTGAACTTATCTATTCTGGACGAAGCAGTTATGTGGATAAACAGTTTACGAGGAGATCAATCATGAAAGTTAAAAAAATCGTGTTTTATGGGCTTATGTTTCTACCACTGATAAGTGCTTTAATTGCGTTACAGTTTTTACCGGAGCAAATTCCTGCTCATTATGGTTTAAACAATCAGGTAACACGTTGGGGCAGTAAATACGAGGCTCTTATTATACCCATTGTTACAGCCGTGTTGGGTTACTTTTTTCTAGGAATAGCAAAAATTGCCGCAAAACATGAAGAAAATGGAAACAATAATGAGAATGTATGTATTGTTGCGGGCATTGTTACACTGATTATTTTTAATACCATGACAGGGTACGCTTTATACACTAGTTTTAATAAAATTGAAAATCTATCATCCGACAAATTTGATGTTAATCAATTATTGTTTGGAATTTTAGGTATCGCTATGATTATCATAGGGAATATAATGCCAAAGTTAAGAATGAACGCGGTTACTGGGTTAAAAACAAAGTGGAGCATGAAGAATGAAGCGACATGGAAAAAAAGCCAGCGTTTTGGTGGAATCTCCTACATTATTGGAGGTATTGCTATCGTGGTGATATGTTTCTTTGTTCAAGGTATTTACTGCTTTCTATCAGCGTTAGGAGTAATTGCTATTCTTTTAGTAATTGACGTTTTTTATATTTATAAGATAGCTCAAATTTGTTAAGCAATAGGGCAATTATGTTGAAGTAATTAGGGGATGGTAACACGAGTTGAAAATATATCCAAGTGACAAGGAGCAATACATACTGGAACAGAAAGTAAAAATCTCCGGCATGAAAAGTAAGTCCGCTTTCCTCCGCCGCCTGATTTTGTATGGTTTTGTCTATGACATTGATTATTCAGACCTGCGAGATTACAACTACTCGTTCGGAAAAATCAGCGGCAACCTGAACCAGATAGCAAAGCGAATAAACGCCGCAGGCAATGTGTTTAAAGCCGATGTAGAGGAAGTGAAAAAGCCAATGCATCATTTGTCAGAAATTGAGCAACATATCATAAACCTCTCAACTAAGCGGTTCTTACCTTACGCCAATTTCACAACCAGTGTCACAAAGAACCACCCATTGCGAATATCCGCAAACACCTCTCCACCCATAAGTGACATCAACCGTTTACAGATAAAAAGTCCAAACCCGTTGCCCTGCACCTTATCCGCATTATTTCCACGATGAAAGCTCTCGAATATCTGCGGCAGCTCTTTCGCTTCAAGCGTGCAGCCTGTATTTGATACCGTGATAAGCTCACAGTCGTCCATTTTATCAAAGTTGATCTCAATTCGTCTGCCGTCCCCATATTTGATCGCATTTTCGATTAGATTTTGCAGGCACTCCGCAAGACAGTCAGGATCGCAGGAAAGAATGCAGTCATTATATTTCTGAATCACAAGCTCCGTTCCCGACATGGCAAGCTGGAGAACATATCTCGCATCAATCCTTGTGATGATATTGCTTAAGAAAACCTCTCCCTGTGCGACCTCGAAACTCATAAAGTCCTCGCTTGCCGCCTTGGTAATCCCGCTGACGAAACGCTCTATCTCATCTGCTCGGCTATTGATACTCTCGGCAGCAGCACGTCGTTTTCCCTCGTCCTTATATAATCCTTTTGCAAGAGCCTTTGCATTTAGCTTGATTGCCGACAAAGGCGTTTTGATATCGTGGGAAAGGGAGAGCAGCAAGATTTTTTTGTCCCTCTGCATCGAGATTTCTTTTTTGCGACTGTCCTCGATACTCTCACGCAAGAGATTCACACCCCATGTAAATTTTCCGAAGAAACGGCTTTTTTCCTCTGGTATCGGAACAGCAAGATTTCCCTTTGCAAGCTCCTTAGGAACATCGCTCAGCCTGTCGAAAGGCGCGATGATATGTCTGCGGATATAATACAAAAGACCTGTCACCAACAGGAACAGCGCACCCAATACGCAGTTTACCGCCACAATGCCAAATTGTCCGTTCCCGACGGTATATTCAACACGATAAAGCGTATCGCCCGCTTCTATGATAAGATAATGCTCATCGGAACGGTAGATGTCGTCACCCGTAAACACACCCGTAATGTGAGGGTATTTT
>ERZ808040.52-NODE-52-length-113423-cov-6.058123_pt1 | contig 113423 bp, 115 predicted proteins | sample MGYA00380191_ERZ808040 | MGnify/ENA primary metagenome ERZ808040 (study PRJEB31490, sample SAMN06133395) | mouse gut metagenome | isolation source: J6 | host: mice | place: China: Chengdu | collected 2015-05 ...
AAGCGTCCGATTGGAACGGAGATGAATGATGTTATAGATATTCATTCATCACCCACAAACATTTTACTCATACTTATATTAAGTACTTTCGTGAATTTTGAGCTATACTTAGAATTGTTAACTGTACCTAAAGGAGTCTTCTAATGTTAAAAGAATTCATCATAACAATCTATTTACTATGTACGCGTATTCTCTTCAACCTTATGAAATGCTTCCCAAAGCGACAGAAATATGTATTTGTGTCCAGTTTTGGGGATAATGTTGAATATGTGGCTCGTGAAGTGTTACAGGCAGAATTAGGAGATGTCGTCATTTTACGTTCAAAACGTAGTCGCTATCCTTATGAACGCTTATCCCGGGAACGGGTAACATTTATTCAGTATGATGCAATGAATCCTATCACGTATATTAAAAGTATGTACCATTTGGCAACGGCTAAAACGGTTTTTGTTGATAATTATTTTGCTTTTTTAAGTGTGATGAACTTTAAAAAAGATGTAGAATGTATTCAATTATGGCATGCCGCCGGTGCGATTAAACGCTTCGGATTTGAAGATCCTTCGAATATTGGACGCCCACTTGCTGCTTATCAGCGTTTTGAACGTGTGTATGCACGCTTTCACAAAATTATCGTCGGCTCTGATGAAATGGCTGATGTATTTCAAAAAGCATTTAACTGTTCAGCGGATCAATTTTTAACAACGGGTATTCCAAGAACAGATTTTTTTCATGATGAAGAGGCGCTGGAAAAGGCTGCTGCAAAAGTCACTTCAACCTATCCGCAAATTGCCGATAAAAAAGTAGTGATGTATGCGCCTACCTTTAGACGAAATCAATTAGAACAACCAAGTATTGCATTAGATGTGAAGCGGATGTGTGAAGAACTAGGAGACGACTATATCATCTTTGTCCGTTTACACCCTGCTGTGTCATCAAAACAATCATCATTTACACACGCACGTGTCATCGATGTGTCGAATTATCCTGTCATTAATGATTTATTAGTCGTAACAGATGTGTTGATATCCGATTATTCATCACTACCATACGAATTTGCCCTTCTCGAAAAACCGCAGTTATTTTTCGCGTATGACGTTGAAACCTATTCCCGTGAAAGTGGGTTTTGGCATGCGTATGAGTCGGTTGTACCGGGGCCGATTGTTCGCTCAACAGATGAAGTTATTCAACATATTAAGGCAGAACACTACAACCTAAATGGTATTCGAGCATTTTCAGCAAAATGGAATATGTACTCAAACGGAACCGCTTCAAAAAACATCATCAAGTATTTAACACAAAAGGACGAAAAGAATTGAAAAAAATGATTGCTTTACTTATTATGACGATTGCTTTAACAGGCTGCAATCGTCCTGCCATAGAACATACAAATATTCATTTCACTAAAAAACAAGTTGATTTTGGTGAAATACAATATGGCATACATTCTACTTCAATTGGTATGATTGGTGATATCTTATTGCATGATCAGTTATATATTCAAGATGATTTTCTACCTGCGTTTGCGGAAGTAAGAGATGAGTTACGTGCGGTTGATTTTTTAATCGCTAACCAAGAATCGATGCCAGGTGGTAAGGAGCTTGGTTTAAGTGGCTACCCTGCTTTTAATAGTCCAGCGCATATTTTAGATGCTTTAAAAGATATCGATGTAAACTTACTTTCAATCGCAAACAATCACACACTCGACTATGGCGAACGCGGTATTTTAGCAGCTTTGAAAAATATTCAAGCAGCTGATATCCCTTATGTTGGTGCATATGAATCTGAGAAAGATTTACAAACGCCAAGAATTTTCGAAGTTAATGATATTTCAATTGGCGTACTAGGTTATACGTACGGCACGAATGGTATTCCAACACCTGCTGGAAAAGATTATTTAGTCAATCGCATTGATCCAAAGCGCATCACAAAAGAAATTCAAGCAATGCGTGATGATGTAGATGTTGTTGTCGTATCGATGCATTGGGGGAATGAATACGAGTTAACGCAAAATGCAGAACAAGAAGAATTAGCAAAAGTCATTGCAGATGCTGGGGCGGATATTATTTTTGGACATCACCCTCACGTCATTCAACCATTTGAGGTGATTGAAGGGAGAGATGGGCATGAAACGGCCGTCTTTTATTCTTTAGGTAATTTCTATTCCGGGCAAAAATTCGAGTATACTGATATTGGTGGCATTGCGAAGCTTGTCCTATCGAAAAATATGTCGACAGGTGAAACAACCGTCACTCACCCCGAATTTATTCCAACAGCTGTTGTAAAAGATGCCGACCAATATTATCGTGTTGTGCCGCTAACATCTGTGGAGAAAGATAAAATTGTCACGCATGATTGGGTCGTTGAGCATGTCGGCGCGAATGAATCATAACGATGGCCATGCAACTCATTTATCATAATACGGTAAAGACTTCATATGTGTTTTGCGCATATGAAGTCTTTTTAATGAAATATGATTTTTGTGGCTAAGCACTTCACTTCGGGATTATATGATCATGCCCACTTCCCTCTCGATAGAACTTTTTGCACATTTCAACATATTGCACAAAATATTCCGTTCACATTTTTGCCATAACTTCTAAGTTTCATATCGATTTCATCATATTTACGCTATACCTTTTACATATGAATAACCATTTGCAAGGTAAAAGATGTCATGTATGCTAAATACGTATGATAAATCCTCATTTTATACTAACCGTAGTGATAATAGACCTACATGCAGCACACGATTTCGATTCTTAATACCTGTTATAATTTGTAATATTTTTGTAATGTAAAATACCTTGTTTATTCTACTAGATTCGATAGAATGATAGTTAGGTGATTATCGAGATTTATAATAAATTGGAGGCGATTCATGTTGAAGAAGACAGTCTTTTCTGTTTTGGCAACGACAACGCTTGCTACTTTAATTGCAACAGGTGATGCAGAAGCTTCATCTAATACATATAAAGTAAACAGTGGCGATACACTGTGGAGAATTGCGTTAAACAATAACGTATCCGTAAGCGATTTAAAAAGCTGGAATAACTTATCATCGGATATTATCTATCCAAATCAAACATTAAAAGTTACGGGTAATAAAGGGACAAGCTCAAGCAACTCTTCTAGTTCGACGAGTTCAAGCAGCTCAAACAGTTCATCTAGTGCGACAAGTAAACCTTCGACTTCTCAAACGAATACAAGCGTTTACACAGTTAAAAGTGGCGATACGTTAGGGGCGATTGCATCACGTCATAATACGACAGTTGCAAAACTCGCAAGCTTAAACGGCATTCGTAATACGAACTATATTAGTGTTGGCCAAAAGATTAAAATCGATGGTAAAGCGTCTTCAAGCAATAATGCTTCTGCAAGCAAACCATCTACGAGCAAGCCAAGTGCTTCTAAACCAAGTACGTCAAAGCCAAGCAGTAACGCAAATAGCGGATCAACTGCTTCATCAAGCACATACACGGTAAAAAGTGGCGACACATTATCTCATATCGCTTACAACCATGGTACAACTGTAAGTAAATTAATGAGCAATAATAACTTAACATCACATATGATTTTTGTTGGTCAAAAATTATCCGTAAATGGTAAAGCAGCGAGCACGTCAAATAATAATGCATCTGCAAGTAAACCATCTACGAGCAAACCAACGACAGGTGCTTCAAATAGTAAACAAAGTACAAGCAAACTAGCTGCATCCGGGACAGGCGTTTATAGTTCTTTAATTAACGCTGGAATGAAGCATCAAGGCGTTCCTTATGTATGGGGCGGTACTACTCCATCAGGTTTTGACTGCAGTGGCTTCATTTACTACGTGCATAACCAAGTTGGAGTTAATATTCCAAGAACGAATACGGACGGTTACTATAACCGTTCATTCAGCGTAAGCAACCCAATTCCTGGAGATTTAGTATTTTTCAAGAATACGTATAAACAAGGCATCTCTCACATGGGTATTTACCTAGGAAACGGTAAATTCTTACACGCAGGAACTTCTCAAGGCGTTACAGTTGGTAATGTTCATGATAGCTATTGGGGACCAAAGTTCGCTGGCTATAAACGTTTATACGAAGTGATTGATTAATTTATTTGTTTAAAAAGTTATATTGAAATGATGAAAGTCCGAGAACATTCTTTCTTGGACTTTTTGTTATGCATTTATATTGTAAACCGCTCGTTTATGAATACTTTCTCTCTAAATACCAACATTAGCGAAATTTAAATTTACTTTTTTACAGAACCCAACATTAATAGTGATGGTCCAGATTCAAGAGCAACATCATAACTCTCAATTATCACATGGGTGTTGACATCTTCATATAAGCGATATTTTTCATTTAATATTTTATACAAATCCAATGTTATAATTTATTGTAAATAAAAAGAAAATAGATTACGATTAAGATGATGTGTAGCAATAGACATTACCTTATTTTTGCTCTAATATTAATTGACCGGATTCAAAAGATTGTAGAGTAAATTATAGTTATCATTATTATAATATTAATAAAACCATAAATATAGTCAGCAACCAATTTGTTAAAAAGAAGGATGATGTAAATGATAACAATCGGAATGTTAGGTAGAAAAAGTCAAGCAACAAAATTAAAATATGCTATGGCATGTGTAGCAAAGATGAAAGATGTAAACTTCTTCTATTTTACACCAAGCGATGTGAATTATGACGAAAAGACAATAGAAGGAACATACCACACAGGAGACAAATGGGAGAAAAAAACATTTGATTATCCTAATTATATTTATGATCGAATGCTATTTAGAGGTAAGAAAAAATATCTAAAATTATATGAAGAATTCAAGAACATTCCATTTAATAACGAAAAATCTAAAGGCGGTTCAATCAATAAATCTCAAATGTATGAAGTCATCGAAAACAGCGGATGTTTTTTAGAATATATCATCCCTTATATTACAGTTGAAACGATAGATGATATATTTAAACAATTGGATAAGTATGGGAAAATTGTTTGTAAGGCAAATGAAGGTAGCCTCGGTGTTAGTGTGTATAGTATTGAAAAGACTGATGAAACATATACAATACAAATTAAAGCTGAACGAACTGTGTTTGATGAAGTTGGTTGCTATCAATTTATTCAAGATAATATTCTAAATAGAAACGAGAGCTTCGTTGTCCAACCATTTATTCAAAGTAGAACAAATGATGGAAATCCATTTGATATTCGTGCGCACCTTATGAAAGATGAAAATGGACAATGGACTATTGCAAGGATATACCCAAGAATCGGCGCAAGATGTTCTGTTGTTTCTAACTTACATCTTGGTGGTTCTACTTGTGATATAAAAATGTTTTTAAAGAAGCATATTACAGTTGAAAATCCACAAGAATTACAAAAAGATTTACAAAAATTTGTTATTGATTTTGCGAATACCATTGAAAAGCAATTTGACTTTCACTTTAGCGAATTAGGCTTAGACATTGCAATTGATGAAAATGAAAAAGTATGGCTATTTGAAGTAAATATGAACCGTATCAACGTTCAAAACTTAACATTCGAAGCTGCAAATTTAGCAATTTCATATGGGAAATATATTGCCACAAAAAACCATGATAATACATTAGATAAAAATTCAGGACAAGAAGATTCAGAAATACCCTTATCACAACGAGTATTAAACAAGTTTTTTAAATAACATGAGTACAACAATTGCCAATAACAAAAAATTATCACAATATTACAACGACAAATACTGAGGTTACCTCATAGTTCTTAACAAGATTCAAGTATATAAATACTACTATTTGTATACTTGATTTTTTTTCAGTTAAAATTCCTCTGTGATTAGTCCTCTTCACATTAAACTTTTATATAATAGAATACTGAAAGTCACCAAATTATAAAATCCATGTAAGATAATATACGTTTAAGAGTAAATGCTTAATAATCATGTCTCCTCTTTCCTCTTCCAAAGTTTTCTGACTGATATACTCAAGTAAACAGTTCAATTAAAAAAACATCAAAATGTGTAAATTACACATTTTGATGTTTAACATAAACAATCTTTATTTTCTCTTTAAACCGTACGCTTTTGCAATTCCATCTGCCGTTGCTTTAGCCATTTTGTCTCGAGTTGATGCCGACTTTAATTTCTTAGCATCATTTGGATTTGTGATGAAATAGTATTCTGCTAACATTGCAGTCATATTTGATTCGCGCAATACATGGAAATTCGCTGTTTTCTTTCCACGATCATTGCCTGGATTCTGACTTACAAAATGATTATGAATCGTAGTTTGTTTATTAATCTCATCTAATGTCGGTTTATTATTATAAATAAAGCTTTCAAAACCGTTCGCACTTGAACTTGTAAACGAGTTGATATGGACGCTGAAGAAGAAGTCCGCTTTCCAGCTATTTGCCATATCTGTACGTTGCTTTAAGGACAATGTTGTATCTGTCGTACGTGACATTTTAATGTCGGCACCTGCATATTGATTCAAGTATTTTTGAATACGTTTCGCAATATCTAATGTTAACTCTTTTTCTTTTAAACCATTACCTACTGCGCCTGAATCAGATCCACCATGCCCAGCATCAATAAAGATTTTTACAGTCTTACCACTGCTACTTCCTCCACTTCCTGTCGTACCAACTAAAGAAGAGATTTTTGCTAGTGTTATTTGATCTGCAATGCCATTAACAACTAGACCTTTATCTTTTTGGAATTTCTTAACAGTCGATTCTGTATCTTTTCCGTAAAGCGTTGTGCCTTTCCCCGGTACAGAGTAGCCAACCATTTTTAGATTTGCCTTTAATTTTTTAGTGTCATTATGGCGTTTACCTTTTTGTAGAGGTGTGTTCGCTTGTTCTGTTAACTTCTTTTGTGTCGCTGGACCAGCAAAACCATCGACTTCTAACGAATAATACTTTTGGAAAGCTTTCAATTGTTTCTCAGTTTGTACACCGAAATAGTTTGTTGTATTTCCTGGTACTTTAAACCCTAATTTTGCTAAGTCTTTCTTGATTTGAATTACATAACTATGACGATCACCTTTTACATACGCTACTTTATTTGCATCTTGACCAGCATTATTATTTCCACTGCTGCTTAATGATTTAATTTTAGCTAGCGTAACTTGATCCGCAATCCCATTTACAACTAACCCTTTATCTTTTTGGAATTTCTTCACAACTGTCTCTGTATCTTTTCCATAAAGATTCGTTCCTTTACCTGGAACTGAATAACCAATTTTCTTTAAATCAGCTTTTAAAGCTATTGTATCTTTATGACGCTTGCCTTTTTGTAAAGGTGTGTTCGCTTGTTCTGTTAACTTCTTTTGTGTCGCTGGACCAGCAAACCCATCGACCTCTAACGAATAATACTTTTGGAAAGCTTTCAATTGTTTCTCAGTTTGTGTACCAAAATAATTTGTTGTATTTCCCGGTACTTTAAATCCTAATTTCGTTAAGTCTTTCTTCAGTTGAACTACATAGCTATGGCGATCGCCTTTCACATAAGCAACTTTATTTTCATCTTGAGTATTATTTCCAGCACTCTGTAATGACTTAATTTTAGCTAATGTTACTTGATCTCCAATACCATTGACGACTAGACCTTGTGATTTTTGGAAGTTTTTAACGACTGTTTCAGTATCTTTTCCATATAATGTCGTTCCTTTTCCTGGTACAGGATAACCAATTGCTTTCAAATCACTTTTTAGTTTCTTTGTATCTGCATGACGTTTCCCTTTTTGCAAAGGTGTATTCGCTTGTTCTGATAACTTCGCTTGTGTTGCTGGACCAGCAAATCCATCAACTTCTAGTGAGAAGTAGCTTTGAAATGCTTTTACTTGCTTTTCTGTTTCAGCACCAAAAAGCGTCGTACCTTTTCCAGATACTGGAAAACCAAGTATTCCAAGCTCTTTCTTTAGTTGCACTACGTATTCTGCACGATCTCCTTTTTTATAGGCAGTAATCGATGCAACATTACGTAATGATGCTGTCATTGGGGCATGCATAAACGAAGATTCTTCTATTATTTCTTCATTTTCAACGTCATCATTATTTTCTTCCGCAACGAACGCTTCTTCTGTTTCTGTAGCAATTTCTTCTGATTCTGTAATGTCTTCATCTTCAGACTCAATCACTTCATCTTCTGAATCAGCCACACCCTCTTCAGGCACAACTACTTCATCTTCAATTTCTTCAGAGACATTTTCAGACTTTGTAGAATCTTTTTCATCCAACGATGTTTCCAAGTCTTTTAACAACTCTTCAATCATTTCTTCTGTTTTCGGATCAACAATACCATTTACAACTAAATCACATTCTTGTTGTAAATTGATAAGAGCTTTTTCAGTTTCTTCATTAAATAAGAGTGAATCGTCAATTTCATTTAAAAAACCAAGTGTATGTAAGTGTTCTTTTAATAAAGCAACTTCATCTTCCTCTTGACCTTTTTGAAGTGAGTGATTCACAACATTATCCAAAAACTGTTCAAACTCTTCATCATTAGCCGACACCTCATAATATGACATAAAAGCCTCAATTTGAAGTGCTAGTGAATTTGAAATATCCTTTTCATTTTCACCTTCAACCTTAAACCCTGCCTTTAACAAATCTTCCTGTAATGTTACAAGTTGCTCGTCTGAATCCATTTGCAAAATTGGTGCTACATTAGCAAGTGCAAACATCGGATTAATTGAAAATACAAGCAAACAGACTGTTATAAGCGTGACGACAAAATTATTCAATTTTTTCCGCAACAAATATTTCATTCTCCTTTTCTATATCAAGTCTTTATCCATTATCTTATACATTACTCCTAGTTTCAATCTTTTTTTGTATACAGTTTATGGTTATAGTTTCTTAATAGTCAACAATATATAGGTACTAATATCTATATATTTTATATTATTCTATGTAATTTATTAATTACTTTTCCTTTTTTATGGTAAAATAATTTTTTAGCATAAAATAAAAATTTTTTTCATTTCTATGTGAATAAACTCCTATACACCTTATCTATTTATTTCATATAAAGTTTTAATTTTTCGAAATAATGATTCAATCCTTCACATTACTCAAATAAAAAAAGACAACCACTATGGATTGTCTTTCATTTCATTAAAACCTATAAACCTCACGTTTCACTGCTAAGCTGAAAATGATGTAGGCAGCGAGTGAAATGAGAATCGGGAATGTAACGGTATGGACGCCAAATAATTCACCATTGGCTTCATTGTAAAAATGAAGGATAACATAAGATAGCATCCCTGTAATCATCGATGCGATCGCTCCGTATTTATTGCCATACTTCCAATACAAACCAAGCACGACGGGCCAAATAAATGCCGCTTCCAGTCCACCAAATGAGAATAAATTCAAGAAAATGAGAAGTTCTGGTGGCTGTAGTGCAAGTAAAAAGACGATGACGCCGAGTATACCTGTTATTGAAAAACTGACAATTTTAATCCGCTTTTCTTCCGCTTCTGGATGAATGAAATTAATATAAACGTCTTTTACGATCGCTGAGCTAACGAGTAATAGCAGAGAGTCAACTGTCGACATAATCGCGGCCATTGGTGCTGCAAGGACAATTCCCGCAAGCCAAGGCGGCAACACTTCCAATGCGACGAGTGGAATGACTTTATCCCCTACATCAATGCCTGGCATAACAGGTCTTGCGAAAATCCCAATTAAATGCATATTTAGCATAATAAAGCCTGTCACGATTGTTCCAATGACGAGTGCACGGTGCATTGATCGCGCGTTTTTATAACTCATTGCACGAACCGCCATTTGTGGTAAGGCGACAACACCTACACCGACAAGAATCCAAAACGACGATACATATGCTGCAGATAATGAGCCATCTGCGCCAAATGGTGTAACGAGGCGCGGATTTTCATTCAATAAGTCCGCCATGATCTGTTCTACACCACCACCTGCAATGATCACACCAATGAGTAAAACGAGCGTCCCTACGACCATAATTGCGCCTTGAATCGCATCTGTTAACGCCACGGCACGGAATCCACCAATAATTACGTACACAAGTACCGCGATTGCGAAAATGAAAAGCGATGTCGTGTACTGTAAACCAGTAAGCGATTCGATTAAACGACCGCCCCCGACCCATTGCGCTGTCATTGCAGAAAATAAAAAGACGATAATCGCAATGGCTGATAAAATCGCAACAGCTGGACTATTATAACGAACTTTTAAAAAGTCGATCATCGTAACGGCATTATAACGACGTGCTAAAATGGCAAACTTCTTCCCTAAAATTAACAGCACGAAGTACCCTGTGACAACTTGTGCCATTGCAAGTAAAATCCATCCGAAACCGACTGTATAAGCTGTTCCAGGTCCTCCGAGGAAACTCGAAGCACTGCCATATGTTGCGACCATCGTCATCGCAAGAACGAAACCACCTAGTTCACGACCACCTAAAAAATAATCATTTAGAAAGTTCGTCCCCGTACGCATTTTGCGTGATGATAGTAAACCGACCATAAAAATGGCGATTAAAAATAAAAGAAGAGGAATCATGACTTGAAGTTCCATTATGACTGATCCCCCTCTTCAAACGACACTTCTGTTAATACATATTTTGCTAAAATGATCACGAGTATTGAAATGAGAATGAATCCGACAACGCAACTGTAAAAGAACCAATCGGGCAAGCCGAAAATATATGTATACTCTTCCACAGGGCGTGAGCCAAGACCATATGCAAAGCCAAACCACCATATAAAGTTGAAGATGGCAAGTCCAACACCAATCCATGCTTCACGATGTGCAATTTTAAATCGCGGATCCATTTGGTCATGCTTTTTATCCATGAAATGAAACGCTCCTTTGTCAACAATACTTGTTGAGATTTGTACCTTTCATTATAACAAGGAATGAAGCGTTTTGAACTACTCTTTTACTTATCGCAAAAGTATTAATATCAAAAACAACACAACGATTGAAACATATGTTCGTACGATGTATAATGATAGAAAATTCAATATTTTTCACAGGATGGTGATATCGAAGTGACTTTCGTTTTGGAAGAAGAAGCTCCTTATGTCGTAGACCAAGATGGCCTCTGGAAAAAAGCAATTCATGATTTGTTTGATGATTTTCTTTTCTTTTTCGTCCCAGATGTTTATGAACAAGTCAATTTTTCATCGCCCCCAGAATTTTTGGATAAAGAATTATTTCAAGAAGTTGTGGATACGAAGACTGGTCGCCGCTTCACTGATCAGCTCATCAAAGTTCGTTTGAAGAATGGTGTAGAACAATGGGTTTTAGTCCATGTCGAAGTTCAAAGCCGTCATGAAAAAGACTTCTCCACACGTATGTTCCAATACTTTTACAGAATTTTTGATCGCTATGATGAAAAAATCATTGCAATCGCCGTTCACACATCACCAAATGACAACCCTTACCCAAAGGATTTTGATTACAATTTTTTCGATATGACATTACTGTACAGTTACTATAATTTTAGCACTAAAGATTACAGTCCCCAGCAACTTACCTATTCAAAAAAAGTATTCAGTAAAATTATTTTAGCCGCGAATATGATGCACGTAACTGCAGATGCAGCAGAACAGCGTTATCGCTTCAAACGCCAATATTTTAGAAGAAGGATATGACCGTACAGTTGTTCAAGCTACTTTTCATTTTATAGATTATTGTTTAGCATTACCGGAGCAATTGACAGAGAAGCTTTCAACTGAAATGAGACATTTATTAAGAAGGGAGACAGATCTAATGGAACTATACAACAAAGAGAATGCTTCACCTACAGTATTGAAGTCTTTTGCGGAACAGCTGGAAGAGGCTGAGAACAAATCTAAAATGCAGCAAATCGAAACTGCTAAAGCATTGATTCAGGAAAACATTGCGATTGACGTTATTGTAAAAGCTACTAAATTATCAGTTGATGAAGTGAGACGTTTACAAGAAGACGTGAAATAATACGATCCTCAATCCCCCTTATATTCGCTTATCCTTGTATAACAACAAAAAAAATACTTGTATCAGTAGGTACTTCTTGAATGTTCAAGTTGTACCTGTACTTCATTCATAGCGTGTGACAATTAGACACTTTTTACCAGTTCTATTCTATAATCGAATTGCTACCAACCCTTATCATTAAGAAAAAGACTCATTTGATCAATGAGCCTCTCCCTAACATCTTATGCTTTTTTCACCAAACTGCTATGGAGCCATCTGTGCGTGATTCCGTACCACCAGCTAGGACGCCTGTTTTTGGATCGCGCCAAATAATTTGTCCACGTCCAAATGAGCCTCCGTCAATCGTTGGTTTAATATCATGACCAAGTCTAACTAATGCCTGTGCTAGGTGATTTGGAAAATCTGGTTCGACATGGACAGTATTTCCTTCAGTCCATTGCCAACGCGGCGCATCAAGTGCCGCTTGTGGATTTAAATGGAAATCAATTGTATTCACCGCTACTTGGAAATGTCCTTGTGGCTGCATGAAACCGCCCATTACGCCAAACGGACCGACTGCTTCTCCGTCCTTCGTCATAAATCCTGGGATAATTGTATGGAATGTACGCTTTCCTGGTTGCAATGCATTTGGATGTTCAGGATCCAACTTAAAATCAACACCACGATTTTGTAGTGCAATCCCTGTATTTGGAACGACTGCTCCTGAACCAAAGCCCATATAATTGGATTGAATAAAGGAAACCATATTGCCTTCTTCATCAGCTGTTGCTAAATAGACTGTTCCCCCTTTTGGTAATTCGACTGGATCTGGATTATTCGCGCGTTCTCCAATTTCATTTGCGCGTGTTGTCGCATATTCATCCGATAAGAAGTACGTGTAATCAATGGGCATATCTCGTGATTCTGTAATATACGCTTTTCCATCAATAAATGCGTATTTCATCGCTTCAATTTGCTCATGTAATGATTGCACATCGCCTTCGATTGGTGGCTGACGTTTTGATAAAATATTCAGTCCCATAAGTGAAATCATTCCTTGACCATTAGGAGGGATTTCCCAAATGTCATACCCACGATAATTTGTTTTAATTGGCGTGACCCATTCTGGTTCATATTGTGCTAAATCTTTTTTTGTTAAAAAACCACCATGCTGTTGAACATATGTATCAATTTTGTCTGCAAGTGCTCCTTTGTAAAATGATGTTGCATTTGATTCACCAATTGCGCGTAATGTGTCGGCATGTCCTTGGGATTTCCACATCTCGCCAATTTCAGGTGCTCGTCCATCTGGTGCGAATGTTTCGAACCATGCATCAAAAGCTTCCGAATCGGCTGCTGCTGTAAACTTGTCATAAGCAATTTTCCAGTACTTTCCTAATATTGGCGTGAGTGGAAAACCTTCTTCAGCATGGCGAATCGCTGGTAAAAGTGTTTCGAGCAAAGATAGTTTCCCAAAACGTTTAGACAGCTCTGCCCATGCGGCAGGCACTCCTGGTACTGTAATTGGCACAACTCCGTACGTGGGGATTTTTTCGAATCCACGCGCTTTAATCGCCTCGATCGTCATCTTTTCCGGCGCTGGTCCAGAAGCGTTTAAGCCATGTAACTCACCTTTCGTCCAAACGAGTGCAAACGCATCTCCTCCTATGCCATTAGATGTTGGCTCAACAACTGTTAAAGCTGCCGCTGTTGCGATTGCTGCGTCAATTGCATTTCCCCCTTTTTGCATGACTTCAATTCCTGCTTGAGCTGCTAATGGTTGTGATGTTGCGACCATCCCTTTTTTCGCAAATACCGCATGCTTTTTCGTTGCGTACGGATTGTATAAGTAATCCATATGAACTCCCCCTCGTATAGTATGTAAAATGCCCATCATCATGATTGGCTTATGATTCCCTTATTTTCTGTTGAACATCTATTGAATTTTTGAATCTTTGCGAACTTGGATGTTTCATCGTTTGCGAAGACGAGGAAACATCTTTAATTATTGTGTGTCTGTCATAATGCACGCTACTTCCCTTTTCATAAATTAGGCGGTCTTACGTGTTTTTCTGCCGATATAATACAGCAATTCCATTACAAGAGCCGATAAAATCCCGACGAGCATGCCGTTTGATAAGACTGGACGGACGAGTGCCGGTAATGTTTGGAATGCTTCGGGCGGCAATGTCATAATTGATAAGCCAAGTAATGATGGCAAAGCAATCCGATAAACGGTTTTCGGCTCGAATGTCAATCCTTCAATATTGCGCAATGCTGAACGGAATAATTGAATATACGCCACGAATAGCACAGTGTTTCCAACACTATCTGGAATTGTCGAGAAAAAAGCACTAAATTGTGGAATGACCCCTAAAATGATGAATAAACTGGAGCCAATGAAAAATGGCAAACGATCGATAATTCTTGTGGATTGTAAAAAGCCAAGTGAAGATGCATACGGCGCATATGGAACAAGCCCAATAAGTCCTGCTCCCGCAGACAGTGAACCTGTAATGATGAAAGACGAAGTATATTGTTTGGCCGTCGTCGGTTGTCCGTAAATATCTTCTGCTCCTTTTAATGTCGCAATTGTATTTGTCGTATTTAACAATCCAGCAATGACAACTGTGATAATGATGCCCCATTCAAATGTTGGTGCACCCCAAGGGAACCAACGTAAAAATGGTGTCGCGGTAATCATTGAGGTAGACGCTTGTGGGAATAAATAAACAGCGAGCACCCATCCAACTGTCATCCCAATTAGTAAGTTTAAGCTGCTTACAATTCCTTTTCCTTTAATATGTATAAAAATCGTAAATGCTGCGAGTGCAAGTGAGAATAGTGCAAGTTTCCCGTCAATTGTATCGCTACTATTCAGTCCAATCATCCCTTTTAAAAAGATGGTAATCAGTTGATTGGCTAATAATAGTAAAAAGACGAACATGACAATTGGGGTAAACCATTTTTTCAACACATTTCCCATCCCAAGTGCGCCTAGGATGATGATGAGTGCACTCGATATCAGTATGCCTACAGCAATACTGCCGCCTACTGTTGCTAAATCAAGTCCCATTGCACTTGCTGTCCCTGCTAAACTTAAAATGACGCCCCACCATAAACCAGATTGACCTTCCATCAAGGCAAGACGATGTCCTAATAACCCTTGCAATAAACAAGCCATTCCAGTAAAAATAAATGATCGTTGAATTGCCGAGACGATTTCCATTTGCTCTAGTCCAAACGCGTTGCCAATTGAAATCGGAATGACAACGGTATTCGCAAACATGAAGAACAGCCATTGAAATCCTGCTAATACGGTCATAGATGCGGATAATTTCTTCATCAACTCCCCTCCTAGCAATAGTTTCATTATACAGAATATTTATGCGTTTATGTGGATTTTTGTAATATTTTAGAATGTTTTTATCAAATGTCTAGAGAAATTTTATTCATCCATACAAAAAAGCCGACATAGTGATGATGTCAGCTTAAGGGTTATAAGACGCTTCTTGTCATATGCTTTTTTCGATTACATATAAGGTCGAATTTTGACATACAACTCGTATAGGTCATGATATTTTTCGCATCGCTCTAATGCATGTTTAGCTTGTTGTTCTTCCATTAATAATGTATTCAGTTGTTCCATTTCTTCACCACGAATAAATGGTAAAGCTTTTCGAATCATTTTATGAAGATCCATCACTTTGATAGAGGGTAATTGTTCTTGTAATTGTCGTTCAAGCGCATAGAAAAAAGCCATTTGTGTTGCTGCGCCCGTTGTGACGATTGGATAGCCGTCAATAAATGCTAAAAACTCATCAATCTTACGTTCAATCGTTGGCGCATTCTCAACAAATGCATTGGCAATTCCTGTTTCGCGTGTTACTTTCAATGGCACGAAACGTTTCGGATTAATGAGCGAGTTGAATTGTGCAACCTGCTTTCCATCCTCATATTTAATCGCACCAATTTGAATAATTCGATCGGCACCTGCTCGATTGCCTGTTGTAACAAATGTCATTGTAATATAATGAGAGACGAGTTGATTCATTGTCTCATAACGTTTCACTTGGTTATTCATCGTACGAACGAGACGATATCTTCGTTCACTTTCTTTCAATAGTTGTTCCACAACTTTCCTCATGTTTACACCTCGATTAATTGCTACGTACTGTTTGACTATACCCCCATTACAATGATTATATGCATCATGCAATGCATTATATACCTAAAATCATTCGACAACATCCCTATTATTTCCCGGGAAATAGACAATCCTTACATCGCAGTCATTCACAGCCGCTTCTTCTATTGTAACGAAATTGCATGCATTCATGGTGTATAATGCCTGTTTTTTGTACATAAAAACACCTGTCTGTTTATCATGAAGTAGACAGGTGTTTGTTATAACAATAAATTGTTCAAATTTCTTGCAGTCCTTCCGTTAATTGGTTGAATAAAACGAGGTCATCTGTTTCGAGCGCATAGTCAATCATTCGAACGCGATTTTCATGCTCTAATGCTTCAATAATTTCCGCAGCTTCTCCTACGACTTCTTCTGCAACTTCAGTATCTTTATTGGGGTTGATATTTCCCTCCATAATCGTATTTAAATGACTGTGCAAATCAGAAATAAGTAAAAGTTGGTATAGTGGTAAACGTAAAAATCTACTATCTTTTTGAAAGACGAATATTTCTCCCAAATTTTCCACTTGTAAGCTTTTTAAGTTAATGACAATTTCTTTCCCTTCTGTTGGGACAAATTGAAATACTTCCCCTCCTTTTTCAATTGAAAAGTATTGGTATGCAAACACAAGCTTCATCCTAAAATCTTCTTGCTTCGTAAAAAATGGGGTCAATCTTTGAACTTTAATCATCCCAACGCCTCCAATCATAGACATTTATGGTTATTATAATAATTATATCACATTAAACTAATAAATGCGAATTGTTTTTAAATTCAATTAAATACTTCTAGCTTTTTCCACCTCTTATTATTCTCACATGTGCGACATCTAAGCGGTTTCATGTTAAACTATATGTTTCAAGTCATTTATATATTTATGCTTTATAAAAGTTTTTCGATGTTATCCCAGGAGCGTGATTACATGTTTATGTCACCCGAAAAAATCTCTTCGATGCTTGAAATGGAAATCGAGGATTATATGGAAGAAATTAAAGAACATTTCGAACCGAATAATCCGATTCATGCAAATACGCTTCAAGATGCAGTTACCCTTGTGCGTCGTGGTGCAATTTCACAGTATTCATTTGATGAACTCTCATTCAAATTAACGGCAACTGTAACAGATACAGAAGAACATTTTGTACGTTTCTTGATAAACTTAGATGAATCTTCTTGCACATGTTTTGACACAGGTTGGTGTGCACATAAAGTTGCTGTCATGTTTGATCTTTATTTGCAGTTTTATTCTTTAACTGAGTGGATGAACCTGTGGCGCCGCAAAGCAACATCGCAAATGCAATTAAAAATTGCGAAGCGAACACCAGAAGAGTGGCATGCAACTTTGCAATCGTTGTTGCAGCCTATTCAGGAAATGGACCTTGGCGAAAATCCTTCCATTTTCATTCATAAGTTTTCGATTATCAATCAAAAAGCCGCGCCTCTCTATCCATTTGAGTGGGAATGGCGCCCTCTTTTCGATCTATTTTATCGTTTAAATGCATTAAAAATTGCTTGGCCATACGTCAGCTATTATTTAGATAACGATGCAAGATCCTTCTCTTATGGTAAATGGTACGTACGCAATTGGTTAACGGAGCAGTTGAACCATATCGAAGATAGTTTACACACTCTTTCAACGAAGCGTCGTCTATTTGAAACGGATCCTTTTTATGATTATTTACAACATGCAGTGCGTTCGTTCATGGTAGATTCTGATGCATTGTTTAAAGAACGTTTTCGCATTTATCGCCAATTTTGGCAGTTTTTATTCACGGATAAATTAACGCGAGAAAAAGAATGTGAAGCGCTTGAACGAATCGATCATGGACCTGTGAAGCAAATGCTTGCGTATTTTGGCATTCTCAATGGTGATTATTCAAGAATACAGGCATTAGATGACGCCATTTCAATGGAACAATTGGCAGACTGGTTACCTCTAGCAGATGTTGCTGAAGATGAGAATGCTGAAGAAGCCCTTGCGATGTTAATGAATGCTTTAATTCCGCATATTGGAGAGTACTTCAACTCATTCGTTCAGCCATCTGATCGCCCTCAGTTCGTTCGGCATATCGACGGACTATTAGAATCTGCGCAATTATCGGAAGAAGTGCGGGAAAGCATGTTTTTCCATTACGGGAAAGCCGGTGCAGAAGCCTACGCAGACTTTTTAGTCGAACGCGAACGATTCACAGAGTGGGCTGCATTAATGCAACGTTATAATATTTCATATGAAACGGCTGAAGCGAATGGATTAAAAATTGCATTACGCGATGATCCTGTCGCTGTACTTCCCCTCCTTCATGTGTATACATTGAAGTTTATTGAGGAAAGAAATCGTCAAAGCTATCGCCGTGCTGTACGCGTATTGAAAAAGATGAAGACCAGTGCAAAGAAGAGTGGCAAAGTAGAATTTTGGAATGACTATGTCGAACAACTTCGTTCCAAATACCGCCGTCTTCGTGCATTAATGGAAGAAATAGAGAAAGGAAACTTATCATTATGACAACACATTTTTCTTTAAAAAAGCAACTTCAGTTAGTCATAAAACAAGTCGATACACAGTTTCATTTAGAAGCGATTGACGATCATGGACGTATGTTGCCTCCTGATGAGTTGGTTTCTTATTTATTCTTCCATGATGAACAAACATTTTATGGCATGACAGTTGAAGTCGATTCAGTTGCGATGAACATTAAATTACAAACACATCAATTATTATCGATTTTCCCAGAATTGCATCCATTTATTGAATTGGTGGATCCTGTGAAACCACCTGAACATGCGTTGCCACTTGCAATTGTCCGTCAAACGGCAATGATTTGGCATGAAGCGCAGTTTTGGAATGAAACGTCAATGGCAGACGATGCAACCATTCAAGTAGATTACGAAAAGCTTGGTATTAGTGTTGAAGCAGGTACGTTATTAACCAATGCCATTTACGGACGTTTGCACGAAGCAAATATTTCCGCATCGCAATTTCATACATTGCTTCCACATTTACAACAATTTGGTTGGCCAAATGTAAGTACTTCTACGATGCCACTGCGGGTCGCGTTACGATTAACAGAACCGGATGATATCGATACAGATGATGATCATTGGTTACTTGAAACCGTAATTGTCAATGAACGTGGACGTCATTGGACACCTGCTTTAAGTAAAAAGACTTGGCAAATTGCAAAAACATTACCTGCACGTTGGCAACAATACAGTGAGCAAATTGAACAGAAGCATGCTGAACTATTGGCATTTTTACAGACATTACCGATTCCACAAGACGGTGCATTCTTATCATATGAAATGAGTGATCGAGAAGTACGCTACTTCTTACAAGAAGATTTACCAATTTTACAGTCCTTTCAGTTTCCAGTCATTTTACCTGCTTGGTTAAGGTCGATTACGGAGACGAAAATGCGTGTCCAAACGACAGCGAGTGTCCAAAATTATCAATCAACGACAGGTTTAGATGAAGTGCTTTCTTTCGATTGGAATTTCTCACTTGCTGGTCAACAAATTTCCCGTGATCATTTCCAACGTCTCGTGGAAGAGAACCGTGAGTATATTCGCGCAGGTGATGAGTGGTTCCATATCGATCCTGCTTGGTTGAAAAAAATTCGCGAACTAATGGAAAAAGCCGATGACGGTGAATGGACTGTTAAAGATTTATTGTTCCAAGAAATTCCGGAAGAAATCGTTCCTGACGCAGCAGAGGATGAAGATGATCAAGATGATTCAAATGAGATGACACCTTTCATTTCATTTTCAATGCAAGCGTCTTTACGCAATTATATGGAAATGCTTGCAGAGAAAAAAGATTTACCTGTTGCTGGTATTCCAGACACGCTTCAAGCAACGTTACGCCCTTATCAAGAAGACGGTTTTAACTGGCTCATGTTCATGCGTAATCATCAATTTGGTGCTTGTTTAGCGGATGATATGGGGCTCGGAAAAACGATTCAATTAATCACCTATTTATTGAAAGTGCATGGTGATTCGAATGTTCGTAAACGTCCATCCTTAATCATTTGTCCAACAAGTGTACTCGGCAACTGGCAAAAGGAATTAGAACGTTTTGCACCTTCATTAAAAGTGCATTTACATTACGGTCCGAGCCGTCAAAAAGGTGAAGCATTTACAAATTTTGCAAATGCACTTGAAGTGGATGTCATTCTAACGACTTACGGGACAGCTTCACAAGATGGCGAGTTGCTTGCAGAAACAACATTTTCATCGATTACGTTAGATGAAGCACAAAATATTAAAAACATGCAAACGAAGCAGTCTCGTGCGATTCGTAAATTAACAGGGGAGCACCATATTGCGTTAACGGGTACGCCAATTGAAAACCGTTTATCCGAATTATGGGCGATTTTTGATTTCATTCATCGCGGATATTTCGGCAATTTCAGGTCGTTTACAGATGAATTCATCGTGCCAATTGAGCGAGATGATATTGAATCTGTTAAACAGAAATTGCGAGCAAAAATCCGTCCGTTTTTATTAAGAAGAACGAAAAATGATGAAGAATTACAATTAAATTTACCGAAAAAGCTAGAGCAAAATGAGTATTGTCCACTGACGCCTGAACAAGCTGCTTTATACGAAAGTTTCGTCGATGAAACGAAATATAAATTAGAAACATTATCTGGTTTTGAGAAAAAAGGGCTTGTGCTCACAATGTTAAATCGTTTGAAGCAATTGTGTAACCACCCTTCCCTATTTTTAAAAGAACCTGAACAACGGGCTTCTGAATTAGTGAAACGCTCCGAGAAATTACGCAGTATCGTGTCAATGGCATCAACTATTGCACAAAACAATGAGCAATGTATCATTTTCACTCAATATATCGGCATGGGTAAGCTATTACAACAGTGCTTGACTGAACTACATGGTATTGACGTACCATTTCTAACAGGTAGTATGGCGAAAAGTGAACGTGATCGACTTGTTGAAGCATTCCAACAAGGTGAGTATCCCGTTTTCATCTTATCTTTACGTGCGGGTGGAACTGGTTTAAACTTAACCGCTGCCAATCATGTATTGCATGCGGATCGTTGGTGGAATCCAGCAATTGAAAATCAGGCGACTGACCGTGCTTACCGAATTGGACAGACGAAATTCGTTCATGTGCATAAATTTGTGACCATTGGAACGATTGAAGAGAAGATCGATCAAATGTTACAAGAAAAAGCGTCATTATCTGCTGATTTAATTTTATCGAACCAATGGTTAGCAGACCTCTCAGATCAAGAACTCGATGAATTACTAACATTTAAGGCTTAGCTCATCATTCGACTTTTCGGGGGTCGCTCGACTTTAAAAAAACGTTTTCTACATGTATGTTGTTCAACTGCTTGCAGTCTTTCATTTAAATTTGCAACGAGACGAATAAGTTCGGACACTTGTAATTCTAAACGATAGATTTGTTTATCTTTGTCTGGCATTTAACAACATCCCCCTTTATGATTAAGACACTAAAAAGTGAAAGCAGTCTTCACTTTTTAGTGTTTTTTCTTTTTCCACATGGAGCAAGTCAGGTCCCCATTCCTGACAATATTCCCCCTATAGATTTTACTTACTACCTTTACAAACATCGCTGTTCCTACTATTCTTTTCGGTTTTTATGTTTTGCGACTTGTTTTGTTCGCCTAACCACCTCCTTTATGTACGTGCTGACATTATAAAATCGGTAATTCTTTTTCATCTTTTGGTAAATGAAAATGTGTCGTTGCCGTTTCTTCGCTGACGACGGCTGCGCTATCTGTCGACGTTTGTTGAACATAATGTTCTGCTGTAGCTCGTTCTTTTGTCGCGATAAAATGGACTTTTTCACCAATTATTTCCGTTACATATGCACGGCTTTTATCCGATCTTTCATAAGAACGTGATTGGATTCTTCCGGCAACGCCAATTAATGAACCCTTTCCACAAAAGCGCACAGTGTTTTCCGCTAATCTTCCCCAAATTGTGCATAAGATAAAATCCGTATCAATGGATCCTTCTTGATTTTTATAGTTTCGATTAACGGCTAAAATGAACGAGGATTGTACTTTTCCACTTGGCAATTGACGAAGTAGTGGATCCTTTGTAATTCGACCAACTAGCGACACTTCATTCACATCATCACCCCCCTTTATCGAATGTGGCATTATCATAATCGATTGCTCTTCTTTTATGCAAATCGTCATTTTTGAAATTTATGAGTCTTTTTATTTGATATTAATTATTTGAATGGTTGAATGAGATCGTCATTCGTGACAATTCTTTTATTTATACGCTTTTTTTATTATCTGAAAAATTAGATAATATTACTTTGACTATTTTTGAAACTTTTTGACGAGCGCTGTGATTTTTTGGCCCAAATGTTGATTGAAGTATTGTTGTGATGGGGATTTTCAAGTAAATTAATTTAAAAATATTGCAGTAGTTTGTGCGAGATTGATTGGTGATGTCGATTTGATTTTGGATTCACTAGATGATTTGATTGAATGTATAGAGACGTTTCGTAGGCTGGGCGATGTTTTCAGTTGTGTGCTATACTTTAAATAACTTTTACGAAGGGGATTGAGATGAATGAAGACGTTTAAAATGATTTCAATTCAAGTAGATGATGGTGAAAAATTCAAAGATTTTCCATTGCGAGATGGGATTATTATTAATCAAGAGAATAGCCATCGTATGTGGATTTTAGAAATGTATATTGACGGAGAGCATGAAGATTTTTTCCGTTCTAAAATTAACCAGGAAAATTTAGTCGATACAAAAGTAGTCATTTCGTATCCAGAAAACGAACCCGCAGCATTTCGTGTTGCGATCGATAAAGTGAAAAGAATTGGGGATAATATTTCAGTGTTAATGAAAGGTCGTTTAAAGCGTGCGCGTTCGCAATATGCGGAGCAATTGTTGGAAGAGTTATTGGATGAGGGTTATGCAGGTGATATATTACTTGCGCAGTTTGAAGAATCCATGCGCTCACGTCCACGGTTGAAAAAAGATAAAATGAAAGACGAAGCGTGAGATAAACTGTTGGGTGTTCCAGAAAATGTACCGCCGTGCTGTGGTGGCAAGTTTTACGCTGTAGAAATTGATAGATGATGCGGAAAATATGGTGCTTAGATAGTTGGTAGACGTTGCAGAATTGTTGGTCTTTGAGAAGTTGGTAAGCGCGTTGTTCTTGGGGAAACTAAGGCATTGTGCAAAATGGGGTCAAGTGGATTTTGCACGCTTAGGAAGCTGGGTAGCACTATGGACAATACATGAAACACGCGATAGAGAATGGTCGGATGATTGCGATGGCATCATCCGACTTTTTTTATGGGATTTGAAGATGGATTTTTAGGAGCGTTTAGGCTATGGATAACTTAGTTTGGTTTATGCGTAATTTAGTGGATTTTCTATGAGCAGTTGTGCTTGTTCAATGACTAATTTAATGGGCTCTATGCTCAATTGTGGTGGCGCTATGACGAATTTTGAGCAGGCTATGATGAATTCGGAGGTTTCTATGCTTAATGGCTTTTCTATGACCACTTGTGCTTGTTCAATGACTAATTTAATGGGTTCTATGCTCAATTGAGTTGATCCTATGACGAATTTTGAGCCTTCTATGCCTAATCAAGATGCTTCTATGCCAAGTGGCTTTTCTATGACCACTTGCGCTTGTTCTATGCCTAATTTAATGGGCTTTATGCTCAATTGAGTTGATCCTATGACGAATGTTGAGCCTTCTATGCCTTATCAAGATGCTTCTATGCCAAGTGGCTTTTCTATGACCACTTGCGCTTGTGCTATGACTAATTTAATGGGCTTTATGCTCAATTGTGGTGGCGCTATGATGAATTTTGAGCAGGCTATGACTAATCAAGGGGCTTCTATGCCAAGTGGCTTTTCTATGACCACTTGTGCTTATTCAATGACTAATTTAATGGGTTCTATGCTCAATTGAGTTAATCCTATGACGAATATTGAGCCTTCTATGCCTAATCAAGATGCTTCTATGCCCAATGCATTTTCTATGCCTAATCGCACTGATTCTATGACCAATTTAATAAGTTCTATGCCGTCTTGAATCACGTCTATGATCCATTCGCAGTACTTAATTCCAAACAGTGTGAAAGCTATGGCTGTTGGTATTCTTTTGCTGGTGGCAATTGATTGAGCAGCAAAAAAATCGGGATGTTTAGATTGTCGTGTGGACAGTCTAGACATCCCGATTATGGGTTATTTTTCTGATGAGTCTTGTACTGGGCCTAGCGCAAACATAATTTCTGTTTCGCAAGCGATTTCGCCGTCGACGGTTGCGACTGCTTTTCCTTTCCCCATTGGACCACGTAGTCTTGTAATTTCAACTTCTAAACGAAGTGTGTCGCCAGGAATGACTTGTCTTTTAAACCGACATTTGTCGATGCCTGTGAAAAATGCAAGGCGACCTTTGTTTTCTTCTTTTTGTAAAAGCGCGACTGCACCTACTTGCGCAAGTGCTTCAACGATTAGTACACCTGGCATTACAGGATATCCTGGAAAATGCCCGTTAAAGAAGTCTTCGTTAATCGTTACATTTTTAATCCCTACTGCACGTTTTCCTTCTTCGATTTCTAACATGCGATCTATCATTAAAAATGGGTAACGATGTGGTAAAATTGCTTGAATTTGTTCCGCAGTTAACATGTATATGTCCCCCTTGCTTTATTCAACACCACGAATGATATCCGTAATATGTGTCCACGTTTCTTTTTGGAATATCTCTTTTGGAGAACCGTCACCGACGACACTGTAACCAACATACAAGCCGAGTGCTGCAGCACCAACGAGTAACAGAAGGACGAGAATTACTCTAAGCCAAATTGGAAACATTCGAATTTGTACCCAAAATGATTTTTTCGGTTGTTTCTCTTCTGTTTTTTCGTGTTTTTCAGATCTTGTTTTTGGCGTTTGTTCATCTTGTTTACGCTGTATTTTTGGTTCATCCGTTTTATGTTCTTTTACCATAATTGTTCTCCCTTTAAAGCTTAGCGAATTCCATTAATCAGGCCGAGCATTTGGTCCGCAATTGAGATGGCACGTGAATTGAATTGGTAGTTTCTTTGAACGTTCATTAAGTCTGTCATCTCTTTTTCATAGTTGACATTCGACATTTCTAACATTCGATTTTCTAAGCCAATTTGCGCACGGTCGCCACCTTGTAAGTTTGCCACAACCTCACCTGGTTGAATGCCAAGCTCTTCCATATTTCTCGGTAAACCGATATACGTTCCAGAAATATGTTCCATTACATTTGGTCGATCAATATAACTGATCCCGAGATTAATACTTTCGATTGTATCATCTTCATTCACAATTTGTAAAACGCCACCTGGTTTTACATGATAATCTTTTACGCGATCGCTAAATACGATGGGCATTCCGTTTTCGTCTGCAATTGGATTGCCGTCGTCATTCACTAACATTACTTGATTATCCGCAACTGGTGTAACGTAAAACGCACCTTGTCTTGTATAAACCGTTTCTTCGCCGTTTTCAGTGGGCATAATGACGTTAAAATATTGTTTTGGGGATGTGAGTGCAAAGTCTAATCCACGTTCTGTATTTTGCAGTGAACCGACTTTCCAGTTCGTTTGGACTTGCCCCATTTTCGCCCCAACACCATAGCGAATGCCGTCTGCTGTTTGGCGAGGTGCGACGTCTTGTTTATCGTTATTATACTGTTGATACATTAATTCTTGAAAGCTTGCCTGTTGTGCTTTATAACCATGTGTTGCCGAATTTGCCAAGTTATTGCCGACGACATCTAAGTTTTGCTGGAGTTGTCCCATCGTATTTGCCGCTGTAATCATCGTACGTAACATTGTCTCGTCTCCTTGCTGTTCATCGGTTTAATTACGGCAGTCGACCGATTTCATTTACTGCTTTTTCCATGCTGCGATCGTATGCTTGAAGTACTTTTTGATTCGCTTCAAATGCACGATATGCTGATAACATATCTGTCATCGTCCGGCTAGCATCTACTGTCGAACCTTCTACATAGCCTTGTTGGATGCCATATGCAATGCCATCGACGGCGTTTGCTTCTGCTAATGCTTCATCTTCAACGGTGATGAATGAGCCATCTTCTTGCTTGTACAATTGTTCGTTTGGATTTTCAGTATACGCGACACTAATGGTTGCCAGTTCATTGCCATTGACGAAAATGGTTCCTGATTCATCTACTTGGAAATCATCGTTCTGAACGCGTATTCTTTCGCCATTTGTCCCAAGAATGTAATGACCTGAAGCCGCTGTTAAATAACCGTCAACATCTACTGTTAAATTTCCGTTACGTGTGTAAATTTCGCCGCCATTCCCATCGTCTAAACGGAATAATAATGTGCCGCGTTCGCCGTTTTCATTGATTGGTAATAAACGATCTTCTAATGCCACATCCGTTGTGAGTTCCGTCATTTTTAATTGACCTTGCTCATGAAGTGGTACTGTTTCTTGCATATAGACACCTGTTGAAATAGCGCCATGTTGTCTTAAATTCCCGAATCTCAATCCTTTTTCTGTCGGAATGTTCGTTTTCTCGATACTTGACATAAGCATTTCTGGGAATGAGCGTATCGTGGACTGTTCAGCTTTAAAGCCTGGTGTATTCACGTTCGCCATATTATTCGTCAACATTTCTGTTCTTCGTTGTTGGGAAATCATACCAGATGCTACTGTATAAAAGCCGCGAAACATAGGTTCAACTCCTCATTGCTTATTTTTTCGTTTTGCTAATGTTTTCTAATAAAATCCCTGTACCAATTGCAACACAGTCTAGTGGATCTTCTGAAATGAAGACTGGAACTTTTAATTCTTCCGCTAATAATTGGTCTAAACCGTGTAATAATGCGCCGCCTCCTGTTAAGAATACGCCACGGTCAATAATGTCTGCTGATAATTCAGGTGGTGTTTGCTCTAAAATATTTTTTGCTGCTTGAACAATTAAGCTTGCAGATTCTTGAAGTGCTTCTTCGATTTCTGCTGAGGTAACTGTAATTGTACGTGGCAGTCCTGTCACCATATCACGTCCACGAATTTCAAGTGATTCTTCTCTTGCGCCTGGGAAAACAGTGCTCACTTCGACTTTGATTGTTTCAGCTGTACGTTCACCGATCAGTAATTTATGACTACGTTTAATATAATGAATAATTTCTTGGTCAAATGTGTCTCCTGCTACACTAATGGATTCTGATGTAACGATATCGCCCATTGAAAGTACTGCAACGTCTGTTGTTCCGCCACCGATATCAATGACCATATTACCGCTCGGTTGGAAAATATCCATTCCAGCGCCAACTGCTGCTACTTTTGGTTCTTCTTCTAAGTAGACTTTTTTACCGCCCGCTTTTTCAACTGCTTCACGAATTGCTTTTTGTTCAACGCTCGTAATATTTGTCGGACAACAGACTAAAATACGTGGTTTCGTGAAAAAGCCTTTTACGTTTAATTTTGAAATGAAATGACTTAACATCGCTTCTGTTACGTCAAAATCTGCGATGACACCGTCTTTCATTGGACGCATTGCGATAATATTGCCTGGTGTACGACCAACCATGTTCGCCGCTTCCTCACCTACTGCTAATACTTTGTTATTTTGCTTGTCGATTGCAACAACAGATGGTTCGTTTAAAACGATTCCTTTCCCTTTTACATGCACTAAAACGTTCGCTGTACCTAAGTCAATGCCAATATCTTTTGCAAACATTATTTCTGTTTCCCCTTCCAAGCGATTTCCAAGATCGCTCTGTTAATTTCTTTTATTTTCATATGTGATGACGGACAAAAGTCTGATGTTTGTGTCATTCATTTTATCCGCTTCATTGTTTGGAATATTTTCGCCTTGTAAGTAGGCATACTTAATAGTTAATTTTACCACATTTTCTGATAAATGAATATGTATAATCGTGCTTTTGTTTGATTTTTTGTGTCATTTTTTCATTTTGAAGCGAAGTACTTTTAGGACTTTCGAGGTATTCGGCGTGCCGTCTTTAAGATGAGCGTTCTGTCGATGGATTTTGAAGGATTTTTGAAGGGGTCAATGAAATTGTTGGTTGTGGAAGAATAGGTGTAGGTATTTTATAGAAAATTGTTGATATTGAAAGTTTATTTGTAGGGATTGCATAACAACTTGTTGATATTGCAAAGCTTTTTGTTGATAATGCCCTGTTTGTTGATTCAGCACGTTTTATTGTAGGTTCCTGCTCGAGATTTGTTGATATTGAAAGTTTATTTGTAGGGATTGCACAGCAACTTGTTGATATTGCAAAGCTTTTTGTTGATAATGCCCTGTTTGTTGATTCGGCACGTTTTGTTGTAGGTTCCTGCTCGAGATTTGTTGATATTGCAAAGTTTTTTGTTGATATTGCAGAAGAACTTGTTGATATTGCTAATCTTTTTGTTGATAATGCCTCGATTGTTGATTGAAGTAGTGACCAACCATGTTTTTGTAGATAGTGCTCCTAGTTCTCCACCTTTCAACTATTTTTCCAATGAAAAAACCCCAGCATCATCGTGGGGAAAGGCTATTATGATTCTTTTTTTAATTTGTTGTGGTGCAGCCATTTTTGTCGTGTGGCTTCACCACCTCGTAAATGGCGAATTGCTTTATGATATGCAAGGATTTCTGCAGCGTTTTCTGATAGTTCTTGATCCACTTTAGGTAAACGTTCTGTTAAGTCTTTATGCACTGTACTTTTTGAATAGCCTGTTTTCTTCGCGATTTCACGGACCGTCATATTCGTTTCGATTAATAAATGTCCAAGACGAATGCAGCGCCTCCTAATTTTTTCGTGCACGCTCTCTTCCTTTCCCTTTAGCGTTCCTTTCTCCATATTTATGAATGTTCGTGAACGTTTATGCCTGCTTGCGCTATGTGATGGATGGAATCGATGAAATATTGATCCTTATGGTTTTAAAAATGATATTAAGACGTGATCATCGTTGTAGATTGGTTGTGTATGTAAAGGAGGAGATTGTGTTTAAATCGACTTTTGAGCATATTGTTCAGTTTGCTTTCTTTCATTTTTCATATCTTTCAGGATGTGATCTGCAATTTACGTTGTGCGTGTATAATCGGTACAGTTTGTCGTGTTAACTTGTCTGTCTATGGATTGCTTTTCAGTCAACAATCTATGTACTTTTCTTCCCAAAAACAAAAATACCCGAGCGGTTGGTGCTGGCTCGGGTTTGTATGTCATTCGCATAATGGGTTGGTGTTTTGGGTTAGAATCCTAGGTAAGATTCTGGGTTGACGGCTTGGTCATCGACGAGTACTTTGAAATGGAGGTGGGTGCCGGCTGCTGGGTTCCATTCGTTTGATGTGGCATCGCCTAGGTAGTCGCCTTGTTCGACTTCATCGCCTACTTGGACGCGAACGCCGGATAGTGAGCTATATACGGTTTTCATGCCGTCTGCGTGTGAAATGACGACTTCGTCTCCTTGGAATGCATCTTGTACGACGTCTTCGATGATGCCTGAGCGTGCAGCGACGACGTCGAATGGCTTGTCTTCAATTGATATGGAGACGCCTGTGCTCGTTTCGTATGTTTGGTTAAAAACGAGCAACGCGTTTTCACGCATTGAATCGTCTGCTTCCACGTCATAAAAGTTTTGTAAAATAGCGATATCGTCTAGTAATGTTTCGTCGAATGGATATTTGAGGACTTCGCTTGGTGCATTTGCTTCAACTGTCACGTCTTCATCTGGTTTTGCGACATTTGCAAGATCGGTATCTTTTTGTTGCATAAATGCACTATAACCCCAAATCATTCCGACGAAAAAAACTGCGATACCGACGTAAAGTGCTGGCCATAGCCATTTTTTCTTTGTTGCTTGTTTATTATACTGAGAAGGTCTTTTGTTATTTTCTCCTCGCATGTTCATCACCTCAATTGCATTGTTTGCAAATTAAGGTGTTTTTAAACATTCAACTGCATCTTTTTCGATTTTCTTCGTTGTAACCCCTGTATAATAGTGTCGGATTATTTCATCTGCGGTTTTTCCTGCTTGTGCATATGCTTCTGCCCCGTATTGGCTAAGTCCAACGCCATGTCCGTATCCGACCGTTTCAATGAGGACGCGTTCGCGGTCGACGTCAAATGCAATATTAAAGTCGGTAGATCGTAAGCCGAGTTGTTCACGAACTTCACGGCCTGTTTTTTTAAAGTTATCGGCAACCATTTCTTGAACTCGTCCAGATGCGTTGCGAATTAATTGGAGCGTTTCGAAACGTTTTTGGTCCCATTTATCACCGAGTAACGTGTTCCATTCTGCTAATGATAATTCATTGTTTTCAACAAATGTAGGTGTGACTTTTTCCTCTCCTTTACTTTCCACGCTTTGTAAGTAAGGGATGGCCGTTCCACTAAAGTTTTTGATGTCTTCGGTTTGTCCATTTGATGTGGCAAAAAACATCGCTGTGATGAGTTCATCTTCAAAGATGATAACTTCACCTTCTGTTGCTTGTACGGCTTGTTCTACTTTCTTTTCGTGTTCTTTGAATGCTTTGCCCCAACGTTTTTTTCGTTCTTTTTCTGTTAAATAAACTTGGGCGGAAACATCTTTTGCAATCGGTTTTTCACCGTAATTGGTCATTTTCAATGCGTAAGTGCGTGCTGCAAGGGCTTGTGCTTTTAGTGCTTCTTCGTGGAATGAAACTGGCATTTCACCTGCAATTACACCTTTAACGTATTGTTCTAGTGGCTGCGCTTCGTCAACGCCTTCTACTTGGATGAGAATGGGGCATGCTGCTTGCTCCGCTTTCGTCGTTTTCGTTTCTTTTGAGTGGACTTGTTCAGTTTGTTGTTTGAATAAAATCGGTGTAGCAAATAAGATGACGAGTGCAAAAATGGCGATGAGGATTTTCCATTGTTTTTTCATGTGTGTGGCAAGCTACCTTTTTCATCGTTTGCATATGTGTGCGTGTGCCAGGTAGGTCGCCTCCCCCCTTTTCCTTGCCAATATATGTTGTTTATTTTTGACATATGCATGGGGGTGTTTTGGAGGTTAGTTCGTTGGGGATTTCTACAAATTCATTGCTGGTATCAACACATTTTCCTGTGATACCTACAAATTTTTAGGCGGTATCTACAAATAAATAAGTGCTTTCTACAACGCTGGGGATTTCTACAAATTCATTGCTGGTATCTACAACTTTTCTGTGATACCTACAAATTTTTAGGCGGTAACTACAAATATATGAGTGTTATCTACAACGTTGGGAGTTACCTACAAATTCATTGCTAATATCAACAACTTTTTCTGTGATACCTACAAATCCTCACTCGATATCTACAAATAAATAAGTGCTTTCTACAACGCTGGGATTTTTCCGAAAATTTCATCGTCGATATCTACAACTTCTTCTTTGATTTCTACAAATCCGTCCATAATCGTAGCTTATTTTGAAGAGCTTTTAGTTTCTTGAGTTTTAGCAGGTGATTTCATTACAAAAGTACTGCTTTGGTGATTGGATTTTTTGGATTGATATTTTTCCATCTATTTCTCGTTACGATGAAAAAGCCGTTCTACTTATGTATAAATGGCATATAATTGGATAAGCTGATTGGGATGTCATTGGTCGTGCTGCTAGTTCGCAGTTAAGCATCTATTATGTAATAGCTTTTCCTGTAATCTTATATTTTATCGTGGTCTTGCCATGTTTCATTCGCGCTTTTAATCGTAATGGACGGTCAAGCAATTGTTTCTCATAGTGACGCTCATCCTTGGGCGGTCTTAAGCTGTATTTTCACTTTTGTTCGTTTTAAGGTGATTAAAATTGCCATATGACGGTTTCATATGGTGAATTTTAGATTTTACTGTCGGAAATCGTAGAATAGCTTGTAACGTATTTAACGGAGCGTATGAACGGTTTTATATTCATTCCCCGTCCATACGATTGTGATTATCTAAAAGCGTTTTAAATCGACGCAGAGAAGGTTTATGATGATCCAGCTGAAAAGTGATCATTTAACTGAATGGCTTGTTCTTGTATGTAAAAATGCGTTTTATTGTCGCATTTTGCTTGATTGAGCGTTGAAGGAGCGATTCTATCTTGTTTAGTACTCCAAAAAGAATCAAGACGCACATATTTAATTCAACAAACATGCATTTAACTATTCTCAAAAGTTCAGCTCTATACCATTACATCGCTGGCGCTTGCATGTTCAGCGCTACAAATCTACAAAAAATGATGGATACGCACATATTCAGTTCTGCAATTATTCGTTGGCTGGTTTATTTTAGCAACACCAAAGCCTAGTCTCATTCGTTCTATAAAGTTCAACTGGACAGTTTTAAGTCGTTTTCGTTGGGAAAATGAAAAATCCGGCGCAAGGTAATGGGACCTTTTGCCGGATTGGGATTGTTGGTTCAATGATATTGCGCACGAATCTTTATATGTACAGTTGAACGTAGCTATAAAGAATATGTTAAAGATGTATTAACAATTATGAGTGCGTTTTTGCTGCTTCTGTTGTTTCCGTTGATTCGGTTGAAATACGCTCGATATCCGCGCCTAATGCTTCTAACTTTTTATGGAAGTCGACGTAGCCGCGATCTAAATGTTTAAGTTCAGTGACGCGTGTGATACCATCTGCGACTAAACCTGCAAGGATCAGTGCTGCTGCTGCACGAAGATCAGTTGCTGCTACTTCTGCTCCTTGAAGCGTTGACGGACCATCCATAACGACTGAACGTCCTTCGATTTTCACTGTACCATTCATGCGACGGAATTCTTCTACGTGCATAAAGCGGTTTTCGAAAACTGTTTCTGTAATCACGCTTGTGCCTGTTGCCGTTAACATTAATGCCATCATTTGAGATTGCATATCTGTTGGGAAACCTGGATGTGGCATTGTTTTTAAGTCTACAGATTTAAGTGTATCGTCTACAGATACACGAACACCTTCGTCTAATTCTGTAATGGTTACGCCCATTTCACGCATTTTGGAAATTAAAGCTGCGTTATGCTCTGGGACTGCGTTTTCAATCACAACATTACCGCGTGTAATGGCTGCTGCAACCATGAATGTTCCTGTTTCGATACGGTCAGGAATAATATGATGTGTTGCCCCAACCAATTTTTCAACACCTTCGATGCGAATCGTATCTGTACCTGCGCCAATCACTTTACCGCCCATTGCGTTAATAAAGTTTGCTAAGTTTACGATTTCAGGTTCTTTCGCAGCGTTTTCGATAATTGTCGTTCCTTTTGCGATTGCCGCTGCTGTTAAAATGTTCTCTGTTGCACCAACACTTGGGAAGTCCAAGTAAATTTTCGCGCCTTTTAAGCCGCCTTCTGCTTTTGCCTCTACATACCCATTACCGAAAGAAATCTCTGCACCCATTGCTTCGAATCCTTTTAGATGTTGGTCAATCGGACGTGATCCAATTGCACAGCCACCTGGTAATGCTACACGTGCGAAACCATTACGTGCTAATAATGGCCCCATTACAAGAATAGATGCTCTCATTTTACGAACGTATTCGAATTGGGCTTCACTATATAGAGGACTTGATGAATCAATGATGACTTCATTTCTTTCAGGATAAGATTGTACGGACGCGTTTAAGCTTGTCAGTACTGCACTAATTGTATTTACGTCAGATAAGTTCGGTACGTCTTTAATGATGTTCTTACCTTCTGATGCAAGTAAAGCTGCAGCTAAAACCGGTAACACAGCGTTTTTCGCACCTTCAACACGAACGTTTCCTTCTAACGTTCGACCACCTTTAATAATGATTTTTTCCATTCATAGTCCCTCCGAGTAAAAAAAATTAACCCTTTATATTTAATCTCTATAATTAAGCTCATGAAAATTCCATTTTAAAAAACTGTTCTCATTGTACAGTTTTTTTAATTAAACCTCAAGAAATAAGCGGTAAATAGTGAAATAACAATACTTAGTACTATACTATATGAATATTTTTGAGTTTTTGTGCCTTTATTTTTTGAACCAAGTAATTCTTTATTACGATAATAATAATGATTGGATCATTACCTGGCATCGCCATGAATATAGAGCACTTCCGTCTATATGAATGGCGATAACAAGTAATTGATATGCTTATTAATCGAATAAAAACGGCAATCTCCCTGCCCAATAGGATATCTCAAGAAAGAAATTTGATACGCCCCAGCCGATAAAAATGCTGAGCATAATAAATAATAATTGAGCTTGAAAAACGCGATTTTTTCGAATGAATTTCTCGGGCATCATTGCTTGTAGTGCGTAAAATGCGATACCGATGAAAAATATGTGAGAGACAATCGCTAGTAGCGGATTAAATCCGAACATATTACTCACGCAACCACTCCCTCTTTTCTAAAATCTTCATGTATAGCGAATATCAAATTGCCATATGGATACATAAAATATAAACTTCTTCCTGTAACATGATTCCACAAATGACAAATATACCCTGTTTACATCATAAAACATTCGCTGATACTTTGCCATCTTTCACTGTGAAACACCATCACTTTTGATGACATTACATCTCTTTTATTTTGATGGTTTCTTTTACGATTGACATTTTTTGAAACTTTAAACATCATTCCGATGAAATATTCACGTTTTTTTATTACATATTAGATTCTGAAAAATCTTTTTAGTAATTATATGAATTCGTTTTTTTGTGGTTCATTCAGAAAAAACGGACAGAAGAACTTCCTCCTGTCCGTGGCTTTGTATCATCAACTCCGAGACATTCTTGTTTAGCTAGAGGAGACCACTGCTAAAATTTATTGATGAATACCTCGTTTTTTTACGGTTCATTCACAAATTGGAACGAACTGTTTCTCCCAGAGGCTTGAACTTGAGATCGTGAGCGTTCAAATCCTCTCTGTTGTGAAAGTTCTTTTACTTTTCATTGAAAATTAAAGATCGCCTTCACTTACACGAATACGATTTGTAGCACGTTGTAATTCTTGTTGAATTTCTGCTACTTCCAATGCATCTGTTGCTGATTGTAATTTCGCTTGGGCATTTTTCTGAGCTTCTTTCGCACGTGCTACATCAATTTGATCAGCCGTTTCTGCGCTAGATGCAAGCACTGTTACTACTTCTGGACGTACTTCGATGAATCCACCATGAACAGCGACAAGTGTCGTTTCATTGTCTTTTTTCACTCGAAGTGCGCCAATTTGTAATGGTGCCACCATCGCGATGTGTCCCGGAAGAACACCGATTTCACCAGCTTCAGTAGATGCAATGACGATATTCGCTTCCGTTTCAAGAACAGGGCCGTCGGGAGTGACGATATTGACTTGTAATGTCTGCATAGTTTTTCCCCTCCTGGTCCCTTATTAAACATGCATCATTGTCGTACAAAGCGTCAATGATGCCGTTTAATAATATAGGGAGTAAGTTTACCTGATGGGTATCAGATTAAACTTCTACACCCATTTCTTTCGCTTTTTCGATAACTTCTTCGATGCGTCCTACTAAACGGAATGCATCTTCTGGAAGATGATCATATTTACCTTCAAGGATTTCTTTGAATCCTTTAACCGTTTCAGCAACAGGCACATATGAACCTTTTTGTCCTGTGAACTGTTCTGCAACGTGGAAGTTTTGTGATAAGAAGAATTGAATACGACGCGCACGTCCTACAATTAACTTATCTTCATCACTTAATTCGTCCATACCTAAGATTGCGATGATGTCTTGTAGTTCAGCATAACGTTGTAATGTTGTTTGAACTTCACGCGCAACTCCGTAGTGCTCTTCGCCAACGATTTCTGGGCTTAGTGCACGAGAAGAAGATGCTAGTGGGTCAACCGCTGGGTAGATCCCCATCTCAGATAATTTACGTTCTAAGTTTGTTGTTGCGTCTAAGTGAGCGAATGTTGTTGCTGGCGCTGGGTCAGTGTAGTCATCCGCAGGTACGTAGATCGCTTGGATCGATGTAACAGATCCTTTGTTTGTAGATGTAATACGCTCTTGTAGCTGTCCCATCTCTGTTGCAAGTGTTGGTTGGTAACCAACTGCAGATGGCATACGGCCTAGAAGTGCTGATACTTCTGAACCTGCTTGCGTATAACGGTAAATGTTATCGATGAATAAAAGAACGTCTTGTCCTTGTTCATCACGGAAGTATTCTGCCATTGTTAAGCCTGTTAATGCAACACGCATACGTGCTCCAGGTGGCTCGTTCATTTGACCGAATACCATTGCTGTTTTTTCGATAACGCCTGAATCTGTCATTTCCCAGTATAAGTCGTTACCTTCACGTGTACGCTCTCCAACACCAGCGAATACCGAAATACCACCGTGCTCTTGAGCGATGTTGTTAATTAATTCTTGGATTAAAACTGTTTTACCAACACCGGCACCACCGAATAAACCGATTTTACCACCTTTGATATATGGTGCTAATAAGTCTACTACTTTAATACCTGTTTCAAGAATTTCAACTTCAGTTGATAATTCTTCAAAAGTTGGTGCTTCACGGTGAATTGGGTCGCGTTGCTCAGTTACTGGAATTTCTGTTCTTTCGTCAATAACATCACCTAATACGTTGAAAACACGTCCTAATGTGATGTCACCAACTGGAACTGAAATTGGCGCACCTTTGTCTGTTACCGCAGCACCACGTTGTAAACCATCCGTTGAAGACATTGCAATTGTACGAACTGCATCGTCACCTAAGTGAAGTGCTACTTCAAGTGTTAATAGTTCTGGTGCTTCACCAGCACGTTCGATTTCAACAGTTAATGCGTTGTAAATCTCTGGTAGTTGGCCGTTTTCAAATTGAACGTCTACAACCGGACCCATTACTTGAAGAACATGTCCTTTGTTCATGTTTTTTCCTCCTGTCTTACGATATCCCGTTTAAAAAATTTCAGCTGACAGATTTTCATCTAACGGCTGTTTTTATAATGAAGAGAAGGGAGGCGTCGATTATTCGAGCGCTGCTACCCCACCGATAATTTCAGTAATTTCTTGTGTAACTGCTGCTTGACGTGCACGGTTGTATTGAAGCGTTAAGTCATCAATTAACTCAAATGCATTGTCAGTAGCATTTTTCATCGCTGTCATACTTGAAGCATGTTCACTTGCTTTACTGTCTAATAAAGCACCGAAAATAAGGCTTTCCGCATACTGTGGTAACAATACTTTCAGAATTGCTTCGCCCGATGGTTCGAACTCATAAGAAGACATTTGTTGGTCTTGCTTTGCAATATCTGTTAGTGGAAGAAGCTTTTCTTCTGTTACGTTGTGCTGAATTGCACTTTCGTAATGCGTATAGTACAAGTAGAGCTCGTCATACGTACCATCTGTGAACATACCAACAGCTTTTTTAGCGATATCTTTAATTTCCGCAAATGTCGGGTGATCTGAAATGCCAATCACACTGTCAATTACGTTGTATCCACGGTTGTTGAAGAAATCGTATCCTTTACGGCCGATTGCGAAGATCATCACATCATCTAATGAACTATGACGTTCTTTGATGACGTTTTGTACTTTACGAATCATGTTCGCATTGTACCCTCCACATAGACCACGGTCTGCAGTGATGACAATATATGCTGTCTTTTTCACTGGACGGCTTTCTAACATTGGATGTGATGCGTCTGTTCCTGCAGCAATTGATGCAGTGACTTCTTGCACTTTTTCCATGTAAGGTACGAATGCTTTTGCATTGATTTCAGCACGTGTCATTTTTGAAGCAGATACCATTTGCATCGCTTTCGTAATTTGACTTGTTTTCTTCGTAGACGTAATACGTGTTTCAATTTCGCGTAATGATCCCATTGGTTATTCACCACCTTTTTATTTTAGATTGCTTTCGGTTATTCTTGAATATTATTCAGATTTAACGAAAGTCTTTTTGAATTCGTTGATTGCTGCCTTCATCTCGTCATCAGATGGTAGGTTTTTCGTCGTACGAATTGTTTCTAAAATGTTTGTGTGGTTTGATTCTAACCAAATAGCAATTTCTGATTCAAAACGAAGAATATCTGCTACTGGAACATCGTCTAAGTATCCACGTGTTAATGAATATAGACCAACAACTTGGATTTCAACTGGTACCGGTTTGTTTAAATCTTGTTTTAAGATTTCAACAGTACGAATACCACGGTCTAGTTTCGCTTGTGTTGCTGCGTCTAAGTCAGAACCGAATTGTGAGAATGCTTCTAACTCACGGTATGCTGCTAAGTCTAGACGTAATGTACCCGCAACTTTCTTCATCGCTTTAATTTGCGCTGAACCACCAACACGAGATACAGATAAACCAGCGTTAATCGCAGGACGTACACCCGAGTTGAATAGGTCAGATTGTAAGAAAATTTGTCCGTCTGTAATCGAGATTACGTTCGTTGGAATATAAGCTGAGATGTCTCCTGCTTGTGTTTCAACGAATGGTAATGCTGTGATTGATCCGCCACCTAGTTCATCGTTTAACTTCGCTGCACGCTCAAGTAAGCGAGAGTGTAGGTAGAAAACGTCACCTGGGTAAGCTTCACGACCTGGAGGACGACGTAATAGTAATGAAAGTTCACGGTATGCTGCCGCTTGTTTCGATAAGTCATCATAAACGATTAATACGTGTTTGCCGTCGAACATGAACTCTTCTGCCATTGTAATCCCAGCATATGGTGCTAAGTATAATAATGGAGCAGGTTCAGATGCAGATGCTGTTACAACGATTGTGTAATCTAATGCACCGTGCTTACGTAATGTTTCAACAACACCACGAACTGTTGATTCTTTTTGTCCAATTGCAACGTAGATACAAATCATATCTTCGTTCTTTTGGTTAAGGATTGCGTCAATTGCTACAGTTGTTTTACCTGTTTGACGGTCACCGATAATTAATTCACGTTGTCCACGACCGATTGGAACAAGTGCGTCAATCGCTTTAATTCCTGTTTGTAATGGTTCGTGAACTGATTTACGCGCCATAACCCCTTGTGCAGGGCTTTCAATTGGGCGTGATTTTGTTGTTTCGATTGGTCCTAATCCATCTACTGGTTGTCCAAGTGGATTTACGACACGACCGATTAATTGTTCCCCTACAGGAACTTCCATAATACGACCAGTACGACGAACTTCATCGCCTTCTTTAATGTCAGTGTATGGTCCTAGGATTACAATCCCTACGTTGTTTGACTCAAGGTTTTGAGCCATACCCATAACGCCGTTCGAGAACTCTAATAGTTCCCCAGCCATGACATTGTCAAGGCCATGAGCACGTGCGATACCGTCACCAACTGTGATAACTGTACCAACGTCGCTAACTTCCATTTCAGATTGATAGTTCTCAATCTGTTGCTTTAAAAGAACGCTGATTTCTTCAGCCTTGATGCTCATGTATAGGTCACCCCTCAAATTTCTAATTTATGATCTGATTAGATCTTTCTGTAAACGATTTAACTTACCACTTAAGCTACTATCAATGATTTGGTTTCCGATTTGAACACGGATACCACCAATAAGGCTTTCATCAATGATGTTGTCAATGCGAAGTGATTGTTTTCCAATCAATTTTGCGAAATTCACTGAGATATTTGCTGTTTCGCTTTCTGTTAGTGGATAAGTAGAGTAAACTGTTGCGTCTGCAATACCTGCTGCATCGTTTGCAATGCTGATGTATTCATCAACAAAGTTTTCGATTTCTTCAATGCGTTTTTTGTCTAATAAAACAAAAACAGCATTTTTCACCAGTTGGTGTGCACCGTTTAATAACAGTTCAAGCATTTCTTTTTTCTTTGCAATTGATAGACGTGGTGTTTGAAGAATTTCTTCAATTTCACGATTCATTTCAAATGCTTTTTTTAGTTCTACAAGTTCTTGTTGAATTGCTTCAACTACGCCTTGATCATTTGCTGCTTTGTACAATGCGAGAGCATAGCGATTTGCTACGAGTGATTTTGTCATTCGCGATCGCCCGCTTTCGCAATCGTCTCCTCAATTAATGCACGGTTATCTTCTTCAGATACTTCTTTACCAAGCACTTTAGATGCTGCAAGAACAGAGAGAGATACGAATTCTTCGCGAACTGCTTGAATTGCTTTTTCACGTTCAGATGCGATTTCTAATTGCGCCGCTTCTTTCATACGTGATACTTCATTACGAGCTGCTTTAACGATTTCTTCTCGCTGGCTTTCACCTTGTTCACGAGCACTTTCAACAATCGTTTGCGCGTTCGCTTGAGCTTCTTTTAATAATGCGCGTTGTTCTTCTAGTAACGCTTGTGATTCGATACGACTTTTTTCAGCCTGATCGATTTCATTTGCAATCATTTCAGCACGCTGATCCATGACGCTCATAAGTGGACCCCATGCGAATTTCTTAAGTAACACTAAGAGAATTAAGAATAACGTAATTGTTACGATAATATCTCCAAGGTTTAATTTGTCAGTGTTTAGCTCGTCCAAAAAACCTGCTGCTACATGATTTGATGTAAGCAGGTGGAAGGTATCCAAAAACACGATTGTTTCACTCCCTTCAAGAGATCAAAACTCTTATCTATGTGGATTTTATCCATCTTTATTTTCTATTATTAAAGAAAAAAACTTCGCATTTCATTTAGAAATACCATGTATTTACACTTCCGAACCATCGAAAGTTTATTGCTTTTTTACAAATGTATTCATGTACAATTTTCGTTGTCATAAATGAATGGCGAGGAATGTATGAATATTCTTCGCCATTTTGTTAAAAAGAGGAATTAACAATGAACTCCTCTTTTTTTGCCATTATAATTATTGGTTCATTACGATGAACGCAATAACCGCTGCGATGATTGGAACAACCTCAACTAATGCTACCCCAACGAACATGTTCGTTTGTAGAACACCACGAGCTTCTGGTTGACGCGCGATTCCTTCTTGTGTTCTTGAAACTACTAAACCTGCACCTAAACCTGCACCTAATGCTCCTAAACCAACTGCGATTGCTGCTGCTAAAAGACCTACTGAACCTACCATAGTATTGTTTCCTCCTAAATAATTTATAATTTGTTTATAATCCTAATCTTAGGCTATATATGTTTACTAGTCCATACTAACTTTGTTAGAAATATAGACCATTGTTAACATAACGAAAATAAATGACTGGATTGCCCCAACGAAGATCGAGAAGCCCATCCAAGCAATTCCTGGAATAACAGCCCCGAATAATCCGAAGATGCTTGAAGCACCTAATGCAGCTAGTAAGCCGATTAATACTTCCCCAGCGTAAATATTACCATATAGACGTAAACCAAGCGTGATTGTACTTGCAAACTCCGAGATTAAGTTAATCGGTAGCAAGAATGGGAATGGTTTCATGAAATCTTTACCATATCCGGCTGTACCTTTCATCTTGACGCCGTAGTAATGCGTTAATGTTAAAACCATTACCGCAAGTGACATTGTTACCATTGGATCGGCTGTTGGTGATTTCCACCAAAGATTTCCGTCGATCACGATTGCAAATGGTAACCCAAGTACGTTCGCAACAAATAGGAATAAAATAAGTGTAATTCCTAAAATGTGGAAACGCCCACCTGTTTTCCAGTCCATATTGCTCTTGATAATTCCTTTAACGAAATCCATGACCCATTCAAAAAAGTTTTGCATTCCTGTCGGTTTGAGCTTCATATTACGTGTCGCTGCTACCGCAATTAAGAATACAATCAAACATGTAATGGTTAACATCATAATGTTTGACCAGTTGAATGTTATCCCTGCAATTGTAGTTGTAGGATTTCCGTGGCCCATGTTTCGTTCACCTCCTCAATCATTCGGAATTCGATTTTTCAAAATTGCTTCAACGATTCGCTTACGACCGTTTCTGCTTCTGCGTAATGCCAGCAGAAGGCTTTTTCAATCCCGAAAAATCTTCACTGCTGTCTTACGTGGTAAATGATCCGCTCTACTAATAAGAGCACATACGGTAGTACAAATCCAATAACCGTACTGATCAGGTCGAACTGATCTGACATCGCAGTTGCTATTGCTACCGCTGCAATACCAGATGCGAAACGCAATGCACTTCCAAGCGAAGCCCTTTTCTTCCCTTCCGCCATTGCTTGTTCATAACGAACAGCTTTACGGACGAGTATCCAGAAATTGTACAAACCGAACAATGACCCTAGAATAAGTCCAGCAAATACTGTCTTAAATTCAGTAAACCCCCATCCTAAAACAAACAAAGCAAGTAATAAGTACATGCTTCTTCGTTGTTTCAAATGGATTTCCTGTAAAGTTTCCATTATCATATATGCTCCTGTTTTTTTATTTCTGGAATATGGTGTTACGCTCCTTAGGATGTGCGGGGTGGTTCCCGCTTCGCTGTCCAGCCTTATAACCGGCGAAGACTCCGAAAAAGGTTGGAACCTGTCTATGTTTGCGAATGAACTGCCTTTTTGACATGATGCATGTACACGCCGATTGAGTTCGTTCTATACGAATGAAATGACGTAGCGATTACTTTCTATCACTCATGCCCTTCTAGTATGAGAATTATTCAAATTCCTTCAAAACAATGCGTGAAATGAGGCAACCTAATGTCCCATGATGTCGTCATTGTATGGAAAGAATGGCTTTTGCACATGTTGCATATCAAGTTTAGTAAAGAATGATAATTCGCGTAAAAATATGTTTCTATGTATGAAACAGCTATCATTCTTACCCTTTGTAATCATACAGTAGCGTAAAAATGATGTCAATTGATTCTATCATTTTTTTTCACATACTTCCATGTTTGTCAAACATCCGACAAATTTAAGAATGAAGCGCTTTCATTATTTTTAAAAAGTATTATATTTAATGGATGTATACTTTGCAGTTGCTGTCGTTTGTATAGTGATTTTCATACACGATTGTTAGGCGATTGATCGCTTTTTATGTCGACACCTTTTCGTCATTGCGAATGCATATTAAGGTTGAGTTTGTGCACATCTTCACAATGTTCGTTTCATTCTCTTGTGCATATTTATATAGAAGTGATTTTTTTATTGGATTGAAAATAGGGGGATTATTAGATGTATAGGTAAAGCGAAGATGGCTTTGTGGCCTCGCCTGCTTTATTTGTTTAACTCGATATTATATTCACATAATAATAAAGCATTTGAAACGAAAGGAAACTTTCACTTCAAATGCTTTTTTGTGTTTTTTACTGTTAAAAAATTTTTTTTGCACGCAGATCATTTATCGAAAAACATCGCTTGGTACGTCATTTCCTGCGAAATTGTATGCGTGCCTTATTTCGTACCGAATAAACGGTCTCCTGCATCACCTAATCCAGGAATAATGTAGCCATTTTCATCTAATTTTTCATCCAGCGCAGCGATGTAAATATCGACATCAGGATGCGCATCTGTCATTGCTTTAACGCCTTCAGGTGCTGCAATTAAGCACATAAAGCGAATTTTCTTCGCACCGCGCTTTTTCAATGAATTTACTGCTTCGATAGCTGATCCGCCTGTCGCAAGCATTGGATCGACTAAAATAAGATCACGCTCTGCTACGTCACTCGGCAATTTCACATAGTATTCAACTGGTTCTAATGTTTCAGGGTCACGGTATAATCCAACATGTCCTACTTTCGCTGCTGGAATTAAATTTAAAATCCCTTCAACCATGCCAAGTCCTGCACGTAAAATTGGAACAATTCCAAGTTTCTTCCCTGCCAGTACGTTAGAAGCTCCTTTTCCAATTGGCGTTTCAATCTCTTTTTCTGCTAATGGTAAATCACGTGTAATTTCATAAGCCATTAATGTCGCAACTTCATCAACGAGCTCACGGAATTCTTTCGTTCCTGTATTAATATCACGAATATACGTTAATTTATGCTGAATTAATGGATGATCTAAAATCTGAACTTTTGGCATCTGTTTTCTCGCTCCTTTTAAAATATCTGTTTTAGTATATCAGAATCCCCAGCTTGTAGCACGGGTAAATTCCAACTGTAACAATTTCTTTGAATCTATCTGGAATCAAGTCTTTGCCCCTAGCTAAAGTAATGTCCTTAAATCTATCTTAACACGAAATTGGGTTTGGATTGGTGAATGAAGGGAGGGAGATGCAGGATTTGTTGATTAGGAATGGGAGAGTTGGTTGTAGTTAGCGGCTTTGTTGATAGTGAGGGGTTTTTGTAGGTATGGCAGAAGAAGTTGTTGATTTTAGCAGGAATGTTGTTGATTTTAGGAGAGGAAGTGTTGATTTCAGCAGGAAAGTTGTTGATTTTAGGAAATTATTTGTAGGTAATGCGTGGAAAGTTGTTGGTATCTGTGGCCGTTGTCGATAGTGAGCGATTTGCTGTAGATAACACGTAATAAGTTGTTGATAGTGACAAATAAGTTGTTGATTCCAGCAGGAAATTTGGTGGTATCTACAGCGTTGTCGATCGTAAGCAATTTTTGTAGATAGCACGCCATAAATTGTTGATTTCGATAGATAATTTGTTGATTTCAGTAGGAAATTTGGTGGTATCTGTGGCCGTTGTCGATAGCGAGCGTTTTTTTGTAGATAACACGCAATAAGTTGTTGATAGTGATAGAGGATTTGTTGATTCCAGCAGGAAATTTGGTGGTATCTGTGGCGTTGTCGATAGCGAGCGTTTTTTTGTAGATAACACGTAATAAGTTGTTGATAGTGATAGAGAATTTGTTGATTCCAGCACAAAAATTGTTGGTATCTACAGCGTTGTCGATAGCGAACCATTTTTTGTAGGTATCACGCAATAAATTGTTGATTTCGCAAGAGAATTTGTTGATTCCAACCAGAAAGTTGTTGGTAAGTAGTGACGTTGTCGATAGCGAATGATTTTTTGTAGATAACACGTAATAAGTTGTTGATAGTGACAGATAAGTTGTTGATAGTGACAGATAAGTTGTTGATAGTGACAGATAATTTGTTGATTTCAGCAGGAAAGTTGGTGGTATCTGCTGTGTTGTCGATAGTGACCGAGTATTTGTAGGTATCACGCAATAAATTGTTGATTTCGCAAGAGAATTTGTTGATTCCAGCAGAAAAGTTGTTGGTATCTGCTGCGTTGTCGATCGTAAGCAATTTTTTGTAGATAGCACGCCATAAATTGTTGACTTCGATAGATAATTTGTTGATTCCCCCACGTGAGTTGTTGGTTTCAGGGAGTTATTTGTAAATAGTGCGTGGAAAGTTGTTGATTTCGAAAAACAGTTGTTGATTCCTACAAAACAGTTGGCGGTATTTACTTCGTTGTTGATCGTCAAAAAAAGTAGCACACTAAAAAAACGACTTTCTTCGAGAAGAAAGTCGTTTCAATTTATGAATTATTGATAAAGTGGAAATTTCTCTGTGAGTGCTTTGACACGGTCGCGTGCTTCTGTTTTCACATTTTCGTCTTCGTGATTTTTCAGGAGCATGCCCATGATCGCAGCGATTTCTTTCATTTCCTCTTCGCCGAAGCCACGTGATGTTACTGCTGGCGTACCGATACGTACACCTGAAGTGACGAATGGGCTTTCTGTGTCGAAAGGAATTGTGTTTTTATTAACAGTAATGCCGACTTCGTCTAATACGGCTTCAGCAATTTTACCTGTAATGTTTAGTGAGCGTAAGTTTAGTAATAGTAAGTGGTTATCCGTTCCGCCTGAAACGATGTCAATGCCTTCAGCAACGAGTGCTTCACCTAGAACTTTTGCATTCTTTTTCACTTGTTGAATGTATGCCTTGAATTCTGGTTTTTGTGCTTCGCCGAACGCTACTGCTTTAGCCGCGATGACATGCATTAAAGGACCACCTTGAACGCCCGGGAATATAGACTTGTCAATTTTACGACCGAATTCTTCTGTCGTTAAAATGAGTCCGCCACGTGGACCACGTAATGTTTTATGTGTTGTCGATGTAACAAAATGTGCATGTGGCACTGGGTTTGGATGTTCGCCTACTGCGACAAGACCAGCGATATGTGCCATGTCGACGAATAAGTATGCGCCTACTTCGTCTGCAATTTCACGGAATTTCGCGAAGTCGATTTCACGTGGGTATGCACTTGCACCTGCAACGATCATTTTTGGCTTATGCTCTAATGCTTTTTGACGTACATCTTCATAGTCGATTCTTTCATCTTCTTTGTCTACACCATACTCTACGAAATTGTATAGTTCACCAGAAAAGTTTACTGGGCTACCATGTGTTAAGTGACCGCCGTGAGATAGGTTCATCCCTAAAACGGTGTCACCTGGTTCAAGCACTGTGAAGTAAACAGCCATATTCGCTTGTGCACCCGAGTGTGGTTGAACGTTTGCATATTCAGCACCGAAGATTTCTTTCAGACGGTCGCGTGCGATGTTCTCCACAACGTCAACGTGCTCACATCCGCCGTAATAACGACGACCTGGATACCCTTCAGCGTATTTGTTTGTTAACACTGAACCTTGTGCTTCCATCACTGCTTCTGTTACGAAGTTTTCAGATGCGATTAACTCGATGTTCGCTTGTTGACGGCCTCTTTCTGCCATAATTGCTTCATAAACTGCCGCATCTTCATTTTTCACATGATCTAACTGTGCTGAAAGTTCTTTAATATTTACATGCTCCATGACTTCATTCCCCTTTATCATTCATTTTTATCTATTTCGTAAACTGCTCTTGCCCCGCCAATTAATTTTGGACGAGTTGTGGCAATTGTTACGACAGCATCACCGATTTTCGGAATAGATGTCCTCAATGGTACTGCGACTTTTTTCAAGTGCATGCCGATGAGCGTTTGTCCGATATCGATTCCGGCTTGGGCGCGAATCTCTTCGACGACGACCGGATTGTCCATTTTAGTGTAAGCATACGCAGACATGGATCCACCAGCATGAACTGTTGGAACCACAGAGACGCGTTCTAGTCGATGGGATTGTAACGCTTCTTGTTCAATCGTTAAGGCGCGATTAATATGTTCGCATCCTTGAAATGCCAAAAAGAGGCCGTGCTTTTTCGCAAAAGCCACTAACGGTTCATACAGCGTTTCACCAATATCGAAAGCGCCTGCCGTGCCAATTCGTTGGCCGGCTACTTCAGAAGTTGAACAGCCGACGACAAAAAATTCTCCTCGTTCAAATGTTGTTTGCTCAGCCATTTCGGATAATAATGTTTCAAGCTGATGCTTCCATAAGTTTTGAGCGTCCATCGTCTTCCTCCTGTTCAATTAGTTTTCTAATGCTTGTATTTTTTCAACGCGACGTGTATGGCGTCCGCCTTCAAATTCTGTGTCTAACCAAGTTGACACGATTTCTCTTGCTAAACCTGCACCGATTACGCGTTCACCCATTGCGAGAACGTTTGTGTCATTGTGCTCTCTTGTTGCTTTTGCACTGAATACGTCATGAACTAATGCACAACGAACTCCTTTTACTTTATTCGCAGCGATTGACATGCCAATTCCTGTTCCGCAAATTAAAATCCCGCGATCAAATTTCCCACTTGCTACACCTTCGCTAACGGGTGCTGCGTAATCTGGGTAATCAACTGAATCGTCAGTTTTTGGACCGAAATCTTCATATTGGAATCCACGTTCCTCTAATAATTGGCGTATTTCTTGGCGTAAACGATTTCCACCGTGATCTGATGAAATTGCGATTTTCATTGTGCAGCCTTCTTTCTTCATAATATTCAATTACATTCTATCATTGTTCGATAGAAAAAAACAGTCAAACTGCTAGAGTAGACTGTTTTTTTCAACAAATAACTAAATTATTTATATTTTCCTTTAATTTCATTTGTAGATTGATGTTTTAATTCATTTACAAACGTCGACTATTGAAGGACTTTCTGACATAAATTGCTGCTTTATCGTTCAAAATGCTGGATGACTTCGTATAATTTCTGGGATTGCGTTTGTAATCGATTTGCTGTGTCATCCATTTGCTCAATCGCGTGTGCTTGTTCTTCCGTCGTTGCACGAACTTCTTCAGCACCTGCCGATGTTTCTTCTGCAATTGCAGCTACTTCTTGAGACTGTTGTGCGGTCATTTCAATGTTTTCTAATTGACGGCTAACGTATTGAGAGATTTCCACGACTGAATCTGCCATTTCATTGACGGTTGTCGTCATTGCTTCAACACTTTCACTTGTTGTCGTTGCAGTTTCTGCTTCTTTCGATGCGACTTGTACTTGGTCTTCAATTTCTCCAACAACTTGTGAAACATCCGTTTGAATGGTTGTCACTAATGCTGAAATACTTTGAACTGCCTGTGCACTTTCATCAGCGAGCGTACGCACTTCCTCTGCAACTACTGCGAATCCTTGTCCATGCTCACCAGCACGTGCCGCTTCGATCGACGCATTTAGCGCCAATAAGTTCGTTTGTTTGGCAATATTTCCAACAAGTTGAACGATATCACTAATTTCAGTTGCATTTGAATCTAATTGACGAATCGTTTGTAATAATGCTTCACTCCGTGTTGACATGCTGCGAATGCCTTGAACGAGTTCTGTAAACATTTCTTTCATCGTGTCTAATTCTTCTAACATCGTATTGGAAGCAACCGAAGATTTACTCGCGCGGTCATTCACTTCCGTCGCAAGTAATCGAATATCTTCCACAGCTTCCGCAGTCATTTGGATGGCTGCCGCTGATGATTCTGCGCCTGAAGAAATTTCACCAATCGTTTGCGAAACGACGTCAGCTTGTTCGGACGCGGTTTGTGTACCCGTCGATAATTCTTCAATCATAGAAGCTGTTTTTTCAAAATTCGTTTCGATTTCTCCGACTACATCACGTAAATTATGTACCATTTGTTGGAATGCTTCAGCAACTGAGCGGATTTCATCTTCCGACTTTGGCACTTCAATATCCACACGAATATTTCCTTCCGCTACTTCAATTGCCGCTTCCTCTAATCGTTGCAAAGGTTTTGTTAAAATGACACTAAATAAGGCTGCCAATACTGCAGACCAAAAAATCCCTAAACCAAATGTTATGAGTGTAAACCAAAAAGCACTTACATTCGGGAAAAAATATGGCTGAATCACATTAATAAAAACACCACTTGTCGTATAGGTAACAAATGCAAGTACTGTTACAAAGATGACGAGTTTTTTTCTTAAGCCACTTTTTCTACGAATCTGTTCCATGTATTCATCCTCCGTTTAATCTCATTGCTAATCGGTCAATTAACTGCGTTAACTCTTCAAATGTTCGCTCATACCCCGCTAAATTACTGCCATAAGGGTCCAGTACATTTTGTCCCGTTTCGTCTTGTACAAATGATTTCAGCGTCTCGATTTTTTGTTCATATGCTGGAAACATGTTGATTAATAATTGTTTATGGGCTTCCGTCATTGTCAATACGTAATCAGCCGACTGCATATGTTTTATATCGACCATCTTTGAAGTTTCTGAATACGGTAACTGAAACTTTTTTACTAAGGTTTCTGCGTGTTCTGATATTTTTGATCCTTCGACGGCATAAATCCCTGCTGAGCGCACTGTTACCCCATCAATTTCATGACCTCTTAAAATCGCCTCTGCCATTGGGCTTCGGCATGTATTTCCTGTACAAATAAAGTAAATTTCCATCAATATCGTCTATCCTTTCTGCAAATCATCAAGTTTTATACTGCTTCAACGCTGGTTCATACTTCTTACTTTGTGTCTTACATGATGCATCCTTCTAGTTCTTCATCCCTAAAAACGGGTCTACTTAACCTTTGTACATCGCCACAATGCCGATAAGGATGAGCACAACGCCTGCGATGGAAGTCATCGGCAAGTTCTTAAAAAACGTTAGCTTCTGTCGGAAATATAAAGCAGCGATGGAAAAGATAAATGAAAATAGCCCCGATGCGGTAATAAATAAAGATTGTTGTAACTGTAACATACCAAAAGTAATGCTCACACTCAATGCATCAAAGCTAACAAGGCATGCGAGATAAAGCGGATAGCGTTGAAACATTTGAAAGTCCTCTTCTTTTTCAAGCAACATATGTACGCCAATCAAACATAATAAAAATCCAGATAATAATGTCGTCCATTCATAAAAGAAGTAAGAGGACCATTGTCCAATGTAGTAACCAATAAATGGAAACGCTATATTTAAAAAAGTTGTCCAGAGTACGAGCACTACACGACGCTCTTTCACATTTAATAGTAAATAAATGACAAATAAATCAATCGTCGTAATTGCAGCGGCAATGATTTCTTCCATAAAAAAACCTCCCTACATGCAATATTTCATTGTATGTAGGGAGCACTCGTCCTATTCTATTTGTGCAAGTTTCCAATTGTCTGCGCATTCAAGAGACTTTTTTCTATCCTGATTGCATGAGTGATGCATCAAGTTTGCGCCAGTACATCTCGTTCATCATTTTTCACTATGATTTATGGATAAAGCGCTTGCCATCTGCTGCTTTTAATAATCGGTTCATAAAAGCTTCTCCAACACCATCTATTGTCGTTTCTGTTGCCAAAATAATATCTGCTGCTGTCGTATCACAAAGGCGTAATGCTTTATATAAATTCATTGCCAATTCATCAAGCTGATTGGCAGAGCCGATTGAAAAGTACCAATCCGCTGCATCTGTATGTAATTGATCTGGACCAACTATGGCGACTTTCAACTGTTCTTCCTGTAATTGTGTGATCGCTGCTTCAATCGCTTCACGACTTGCTTCAATTGTGTATAGTGGCGCTTCCGGTGCGTAATGCGCGTATTTCATGCCAGGTGCACGCGGCGTTTCCTCTGCGGCAACTGATGTCGTCGTGTTGACTGTTCCAATGACTGCTTCAATCATTTCTTTCGTAATCCCACCTGGACGTAAAATGGTAGGCGGTGTTGTTGTCATATCAAGTACGGTTGACTCGAGTCCTACCCCCGTTCGCCCGCCATCTAAAATGAGTGGAATTCGCCCTTTTAAATCATGATACACATGCATCGCTTCTGTCGGGCTCGGTTTCCCACTTCGATTGGCGCTCGGCGCTGCAACAGGAAGTTTCAATTTTTGTAATAAACGAAGGGCAACCGGATGATCTGGCATACGCAGTCCAACTGATTTCATGCCTGGAGTAGCATTCGCCGCAATTGTATGCGGTACTTGTTTAAAAACGAGCGTTAATGGGCCAGGCCAAAATGCATCCATTAATCGTTTCGCTTCTGTAGAAACGTCCATTGCATACTGGGTAACTTCTTCTTTTGTACCGATGTGAATAATGAGTGGATTATCAGACGGTCTGCCTTTTGCCTCGTAAATTTTTGACACTGCCGCCTCATCTGTGGCAATCGCACCTAATCCATAGACAGTTTCTGTAGGAAATGCGACAACTTCTCCACTTCTCAACATATCCACAGATTGTTGATAATTTTCATCATTGTCCACATCGTTATCAACAATCCATATTTTTGTATCCATGTTTCAAACCTCCTTTACGACTTCATTCATCCACGTTATCCACATATTCAGTGGATAACTGTTAAGAGAACAACTTTTTTATCCACTCCCATATGAAAAACGTCACTTCTTCTTGCTCTTCCTGCTCCTCTTGTGGATAGCAAATATTCGCAAACAACGCACACCACCAATTTTCTCCACGACCATTCCCTATCGTAACGACATATGCATCGTATTGACCTTGCGGTTGAAAATAAAACCCACTCCGCTTCGGTGGAATGAATGCTTCTTTACGTTCCAATGTAATCGAACGTGTTGGGATCAGTTGTTCAAATTGTTCACGTAAAGCTGGCGTTACCTGTGTCATTTGTTCATGAAATTGTGGGACTGACTCAGTTGATTCATATAATTGTTCAACATTTTGCATGAGTACTTGTTGAACCTGCTGCTTTTGTTGTTGATCGATTGCTTCATTTGAATGGGCAATGACGCGAAATTGAATCTCCTCTGTTTTATCCACATCCGGTTGTCCTTGCAGTAAAAAAATGATTGATTGAAACATTACTAGTAACAATATAAATTGCAAGATATCGATCCAACGATGGGATCGTTTTTGAATTGGGTAATCTTCTAACATCGCAATCTCCTCCTGCACATACTATGGACAGAGAAAATTGCTTTTATTCATTTTATAACCTCATAGTTTGCAAGTTAAGCATTTAATGCACAAAATACGATGCGATCTTTTCCGTTAATGTCTTGAATAATGTCAACAGTCGCTTCAGGAAAAGCTTCTTCAAACAAGCGCTTGACAGCTGGTCCTTGTGCATAGCCAATTTCAACACCTATCAGTCCACGATCATTCATCATCTTCGGTAATTGTTCCGCCAATTTTCGGTAACAATACAAGCCGTCTTCTTGCGCGAATAAAGCAGTGTGAGGTTCATAGTTAATGACCGTATTAGTCATCATTTCCGCTTCACTTTCAGCAATGTACGGTGGATTGGACACAATGACATCCCATTTTTCTGCTTGTAAAGGTTGTGCTAAATCGCCCTGTTGAAATGTAATGGCGCATTGTAAGTTTGTTGCATTGCGCTTCGCGACTTCTAATGCTCCTTCACTAATATCTGTTGCAGTTACAGCGAGCTGCGGCGCTTCGCACTTTAGTGTAATGGCAATCGCACCGCTCCCCGTACCGATGTCTGCAACACGAAGCGGCTGTTTGCCAAATGTTTGCGCAATCCGCTGTAACGTTTCGACAATTAACTCTTCCGTTTCAGGTCTTGGAATTAACACTTGTTCACTTACTTCAAATGTACGACCGTAAAATGATTCATAACCAAGTACGTATTGAACCGGCTTGCCTGTTAATAATTCATCCATTTTCGCCCAAAATTGCGCTGACTGTGTTTCGGTTAATGGCGTTTGCATATTTGCGAGTAGCATCGCATGGGAGTGCCCTGTAATATGCTCAAGTACATAACGAACAGCCCCTGTATCAAGACCTCGTTCTTGTAATAAAGAAAAAGCCCGTTGCTGGGCCTTAAAAATCTTCTCAGTCATGTGAATTCAAGCTTTCTAAACGTTCTGCTTGGTCTTCCACGATGAGTCCGTCAATCAATTCATCTAAACTACCATCGATAATTTGATCGAGCTTTTGAATGGTTAAACCGATGCGGTGATCTGTTACACGGTTTTGCGGATAATTGTACGTACGAATACGTTCCGAGCGGTCTCCTGTACCAACTGCCGATTTACGATTTGCCGCATATTCTGCATGCGCTTCTTGTTGTGCCGCATCAAATACACGTGCTTTTAATACTTTCATCGCTTTTTCACGGTTTTTGATTTGTGATTTTTCATCTTGCATCGACACGACGATCCCTGTTGGTAAATGGGTAATTCGAACAGCAGAGTCCGTCGTGTTAACGTGCTGACCACCCGCACCGCTTGAGCGATACGTATCAATTTTTAAATCTTCATTGCGAATATCAACATCCACATCTTCCGCTTCTGGTAAAACAGCTACAGTTGCTGTTGACGTATGAACACGTCCACCTGATTCCGTTTCAGGCACGCGTTGTACACGATGGGCACCGTTTTCATATTTTAATTTTGAATATGCGCTATTGCCATTCACCATAAAAATGATTTCTTTAAATCCACCAAGTTCCGTCGGGGAGGATTCAATCACTTCTGTTTTCCAGTTATTCATTTCCGCATAGCGGCTGTACATACGGTATAAGTCCCCTGCGAATAACGCCGCTTCATCTCCGCCTGCTGCACCGCGAATTTCAATAATTACGTTTTTATCATCATTCGGATCTTTTGGAATTAATAAGATTTTCAAACGTGCTTCATAATCTTCAATTTGTTCTTCTAGTTCATGAATTTCCATCGTCACAAGTTCTTTCATTTCTTGATCCAATGAATCATCTAACATGCTTTTTGCACCGTCTAATTCTTCTTTTGCTGTTTTATAAGCACGAAAGACATCGACAGTTTCTTGTAATCCTGCTTGCTCTTTTGAATATTCACGTAGTTTATCCGTGTTGCTCACGACATCCGGATCACTTAATAGCTCATTTAATTGTTCATATCGATCTTCGACAACTTGAAGACGTTCAAACATGGGCTCCACCTCATTTATCATATTTTCATTTATATTGAGTCCATTTCATCCTTATCCTTCATACAAATAACGATGTTGATGTTCTTTAATAATGGCGGTTTTTATACCGATTAACAACGGTTTTGCGACTGTTGTTAAGGCGCTTTCACAATAATCATTATCGTATGCGACATCTAATTTTGAATGAAATCGAATCGTTAAAAATTGTTCAATTAAAATAGATGTTTAACTCATATATTATAACAAATTATAGCGTTTAGTGCTTTTAAATTATGTTTGGTGCTTGTTTTTGTTTGAAATGCCATTTTTCAAACAATTCTTCACGTAGAATAGCCCGTTGATGAGTTGTGCACATATTCGGGTTGTGCATAAGTTTTTGCACGTACTGTTTTTATCCACAACGTCGGTTTTAAGCTTCTTTTTCATGCTATTATAAACATTTTGTGTATAATACGGGGATTTGTGTGCATAGTTTGAGGTATTTTTACATGCAAAGTGCCATAGAGAAGCAGAATGAAAGTTATACACAGTGGATAACTTTCATTCTGAATGGTTTTATTCTGTGAGATGGATAGATGTTCCTTTTGGGACTTCATGATGTTGGCGGCATCTTGCTTCATAAGATTCTGAAGCACCAACGAGTACGATTGGATCGTCGTAGCCTGCCGGTTTCCCATTTACAAGCCTTTGCGTGCGACTTGCGGGTGATCCGCAAACCATGCAAACGGCTTGTAGCTTTGTCACGTGTTCAGCAATTGCAAGGAGTTGAGGCATTGGGCCGAATGGTTCTCCGCGGAAGTCTTGGTCTAAACCTGCTAAAATAGATTTAATTATTTTAAAACGGTGATAAATTGTTTTTCTTCAAGCTGAATCATCTGACTTAATTCATTTAGGTTTGAAAAAGTTAAGTGCTCTCCAAACTGACATGTTGAAAGGTTAATTTTTGTATCTAGCTGCTCATTTTTATCATCTTGTTCTTCCCCATCCCAACAAGAATAAATCTCCGCATATTGTCCTTTCGCTAAATGATCGTTGATATATTCGAACAGCGCATGGATACTTCTTCTATGACAAGCATTTTGTGTATTGTAGAAGTAACCTTCAAATTCGTAAATATAAGAATTTGAAAATTTAGTTTCAAGAACTTGTTTCAATTCGTGATCTAGTTCAGAAATATAAACACCATAAAAATCTTCTTCTTTTTCATAATGAATGACATATTGTTCATCTGCATTTGATTGCTTTTTCTTAGCTGTTTTTCTATTTATTTCTGCATTATTCAAATCTGAAAGTTTTATTTTAATTGGCTTCGTTCCAAATTCTCCAACTTGTATCTCATGTGGAGCTGCGATGAAATGCTTTAGTGACATTTACTTATCTCCTTTCTTATGTATCATTAATTCTATTAGTAATTACTGATGTTCAAAAAGTACTTGAATTAAATTTACTTCAAGTTTTTTAATTTAGGAAGACTTGCTGCTTACCAAAAATAATTATTTACCTTTAAATAACCCAAGTCACTAAACAATCACAGCATATATCTTTAATACTATAGATTATTTAAAAGACCATTTCAGGAGAGATATGGTCTTTTAAATAAGGTGTTTTATTCTGTGAGATGGATAGATGTTCCTTTTGGGACTTCATGATGTTGGCGGCATCTTGCTTCATAAGATTCTGAAGCACCAACGAGTACGATTGGATCGTCGTAGCCTGCCGGTTTCCCATTTACAAGCCTTTGCGTGCGACTTGCGGGTGATCCGCAAACCATGCAAACGGCTTGAAGCTTTGTCACGTGTTCAGCAATTGCAAGGAGTTGAGGCATTGGGCCGAATGGTTCTCCGCGGAAGTCTTGGTCCAATCCCGCCAAAATCACACGAAATCCTTCATCTGCTAATTCCATAACCGTTTCGACAATTCCTTCATCGAAAAATTGTACTTCATCGATTGCTATGATTGTATAGCCCGTCTTATCAAATTCACGAATATGCGCTGAACTTGGCACCGGGATGGCAACCACTTTTGTGCCGTTATGACTTACAACTTCTTCTTTCGAATAGCGCTGATCAATTTCTGGTTTAAAGACAACGATTTTTTGTTTGGCGAATTGCGCACGTTTTACACGGCGAATGAGTTCTTCAGATTTTCCTGAAAACATACTACCACAAACGACTTCAATCCAGCCGCCTTGAACTGTTGCGTACATAATGAATCACCTTTCCGTTTATATGTAACATTTCATTAATTGTGTATTTGAGAGAGTGTTTACTCGCTTGTGACCAAGTAAATAGCAGGTTCTATCGCATATACAAGGACTTGTACAGTTTTGCATATGCATACTGTCAAAAATTGAAAATACCCGTCCAATGCGGTATGCATGTGACGGGTATTTAGTGCGAAGTTGATTATTCGCGCCCTTCTTCTTTGAGGCCATATTTTTTGTTGAAGCGGTCGACACGTCCGTCCGCTGCAGCAAATTTCTGACGTCCAGTGTAGAATGGGTGACATTCTGAACAAACTTCAACACGAATTTCCTCTTCTACAGAGCCTGTTTCAAATGTATTTCCACATGAACAAGTTACTGTTGCAGTTTTATAATCTGGATGAATTCCTGCTTTCATCAATCTCTCTCCTCTCGCTCTGAACCATCTGGAACAGAATTTTATAAGACTGATGCCTTACACGACCCGAGTATGCCAGTCGTATATGCAGCAGATCGATTTAACGATTCTTAAAAGATTATAGCAAAAGCATCATCTATATGCAAGCTTTCAATTTTGACGAACTTATAACAAGCCTTTTCCGTTTCGGTGTGCTTTCATTTCCTCGTTTAATTTCTCAAAAAAGGCTTCATTTGATTTAGATTGACGCAGTTTGCGAATAAAACGCTCTGCAAAATCAGGCGCGTCTGAAAACGTTTTACGAATCGCCCATAGTTTTTCGAGTTGCTCTTTCGGAATTAATAATTCTTCTTTTCGTGTACCTGAACGACGAATATCTAGCGCTGGGAAAATACGACGCTCTGCAAGATGACGGTCTAAATGAAGTTCCAAGTTTCCTGTTCCTTTGAATTCTTCATAAATGACTTCATCCATACGTGAACCTGTTTCCACAAGTGCTGTCGCTAAAATCGTTAAGCTACCGCCTTCTTCTAAATTACGTGCTGCTCCGAAGAAACGTTTTGGACGGTGAAACGCCGCTGGGTCAATCCCACCAGATAATGTACGACCACTTGGGGGAATGACTAAGTTATAAGCACGTGCAAGTCGTGTAATGGAGTCCATTAAAATGACGACATCTTTTTTATGTTCCACTAAGCGCATCGCACGTTCTAATACAAGTTCCGCCACTTTAATATGGTTTTCTGGTAGCTCATCAAATGTCGAACTCACAACATCCGCTTTTACAGAACGCTCGATATCTGTTACTTCTTCTGGACGTTCGTCAATTAACAGCACAATGAGCTCAGTCTCAGGATGATTTGTTGTAATCGCATTCGCAATTTCTTTTAATAACATCGTTTTTCCAGCTTTTGGTGGTGCAACGATCAACCCTCTTTGACCAAACCCAACCGGTGCAACCAGGTCCATAATACGTGTAGATAATCTTGTTGGTGTCGTTTCTAACTTCATATGATGATCTGGATATAATGGCGTTAATGCCGGGAAATGGACACGGTTTCTCGATTCATCTGGATCTTCACCGTTAACAGCTTCAACTTGTAATAATCCGAAATAACGTTCCGATTCTTTTGGTGGACGTACTTTTCCAGCTACTTTATCACCATTTCGTAAATCAAAACGACGAATTTGCGATGCAGAAATATAGATATCTTCTGAACTTGCGGAGTAGTTAATCGGTCTTAAAAAACCATATCCTTCCGATTGAATGATTTCTAAGACACCTTCCATGAAGAAATATCCTTCTTGTTCCGCACGTTGTTTTAAAATCGCAAAAATGAGTTCTTTTTTATTCATTTTTGCATAATATGTGATTTTTAATTGTCGCGCCTGTTCATATAACTCTTTTAACGTCATATTTTCCAATGCGGACATTGTTAATTTTGTCATAATTGCACCACTCTTTTATAATTTGTTCATCATTGATCATCTGTTATCTTCTGACAACAGACTCATTTATATGCTATTTATTTCTATTGAATCTATTTCATCATTTTTCATGATAACATTGCGATTCTATTGATTTCCATTGTAGCGGACAGGTTTTACTGACGGAGTCGTCCTTTGTTTCATTCGAAATCAATCTGCATCGTATCGTTATCATTCTATTTGTTGTGCAGACAACAAATGGTCATTATGAAATATCATGATATGTTAGTCATCGGAAGGGTTCATCAATCTAAAGGAAAGCATGGTATGTCAATTGAATCAATTGGAAAGACGATGAACGGTTTATTCATCGTACTTTCCTTTGAGGTATGGCGATTATTCTTGAACGATTAAGTCTGGTTTTTTCTTCATGCTATGACGGCCTTCAACGAAACGAATTGTACCAGATTTTAAGCGCATAACGAGTGAATGTGTTTCACTATGTGCGCCCATGAAACGAACACCACGTAATAATTCACCATCTGTTACACCTGTTGCCGCGAAAATTGCGTCGTCACCTTTCACGAAGTCGTTCATATATAACACTTGGTCAACATCAATACCCATTTTTTCACAACGTGCACGTTCTTCATCGTTTGAAGGCAGTAAGCGACCTTGCATTTCTCCGCCTAAACATTTTAACGCAACTGCTGAAATAACGCCTTCTGGTGCACCGCCGATGCCAAATAAAATATCGACACCTGTTTCACCAAATGCTGTATTTAGCGCTGCTGCAACATCCCCATCGCCAATTAGTTTAATACGTGCGCCTGTCGAACGAATTTCTTTAATGAGTTCTTCATGACGCGGACGATCTAATACTGTCGCCACTACATCTTCAATATCTTTACCTTTCGCTTTTGCGACAGCCTCGATATTTTCTCGAACAGATTTATCAATATGAACTTTCCCAACTGACTCAGGACCTACTGCAATTTTTTTCATATACATGTCTGGTGCGTGTAATAAATTTCCACGGTCAGCTACTGCTAACACCGCTAATGAGTTCCAACCACCTGAAGCAACAATTGTTGTTCCTTCCACTGGGTCAACTGCAATATCAACCGCTGGGCCGTTTTCGCGATCGGAACCTAATTCTTCACCAATATAGAGCATTGGTGCTTCGTCCATTTCACCTTCACCAATAACGACAACACCATTCATCGGAATTGTATCAAATACAGTTCTCATTGCTGCTGTTGCTGCACCGTCTGCTTCGTTTTTCATTCCACGGCCCATCCATCTTGCTGCCGCGACACCTGCTGCCTCTGTTACACGTACTAATTCCATTGATAAACTGCGTTCCATAATATGTTTTCCTCCCAAATTTGGATCGATTTCGATAGTTTTAATGTTGAATATTTGCTTCTTCTACAAGGGTAACTTTGCGAATATCCGCACCGAGTGCTTGTAGTTTTTGAATAATATGACTGTAACCACGTTCTACATGTTGGATTTCACGCACTTCTGTTTCACCTTCGGCCATCAGTCCAGCAATGACAAGTGCTGCACCAGCACGTAAATCAGATGCACGAACAGTTGCTGCCTGCAATGGTGTTTTCCCTTTAATGATTGCAGAGCGACCATCTACTCTTGCTTGTGCATTCATGCGCATAATTTCATCAATATGTTTAAAACGTGCAGAATAAATCGTATCCGTGATCATGGATGATCCTTCTGCTTGCGTTAATAATACTGAGAAAGGTTGTTGTAAATCCGTTGGGAAACCAGGATATACTAATGTTTTCACATCAATGCCTGTTAATGGCCCCGCTTTTGGAATGTGAATCTGTTCTTCTTCCTCAATTACGGTTACACCACATTCACGTAATTTTGCAGTGACTGCCTCTAAATGATGCGGAATGACATTATCAATCGTAATGCCGTCTCCAATGGCTGCTGCCATAATCATAAACGTTCCCGCTTCGATACGGTCCGGAATAATTGTATGACGTGTGCCATTCAACGCTTCTACCCCTTCGATACGAATCACATTCGTTCCAGCCCCGATAATTTTCGCACCCATATTGGATAATAACGTTGCAACATCAATAATTTCAGGTTCTTTTGCTGCATTTTCAATGGTTGTAATGCCTTCTGCCATCACAGCCGCTAACATAATATTGATCGTTGCACCGACACTTGCAACGTCTAAATAAATTTTTGCACCTGTCAGTTTTTCTGCACGCAAATAAAGGACACCATGCTCGTTTGTTACTTTTGCACCGAGTGCTTCAAACCCTTTAATATGTTGGTCGATTGGACGCGGTCCTAAATGACAACCACCTGGCAATCCAATTGCTGCTTTTTTAAAACGACCAAGCATCGCACCCATTAAATAGTATGAAGCACGAAGCTTCTTCACTTCACCATTTGGTAACGGCATCGGAATAATCGTTGTTGAATCAATCATCATTTCACCATTTTCAAATGAAACGGTAGCGCCGATGTCTTCTAATAATGTTTTCAGTGTAAAAATATCCGAAATTTCGGGTAAGCCTTCTAATGTCACAGTCGAATTTGATAAAATCGCTGCCGGTACTAAAGCAACGGCACTATTTTTTGCGCCGTTTACTCTAATCGTACCTTGCAATCGATTGCCGCCTTGAATTTTATAGACGTCCAATTGTTTTTCAATCACTGATTCTGTCTACCTTCCCAGTCCGCTAAAAATGCTTCGATTCCTTGATCTGTTAAAGGATGTTTAAATAGCTGTTGTAGGACTTTAATTGGTGTTGTTGCAATATGTGCACCATTTAATGCTGCATCCGTAATATGTTGTGGATGACGAATGGATGCTGCAATAATTTCTGTTTTAATATCATGTTGAACAAAGATTTCAGCAATTGTGCTAATTAAATCCATTCCGTTGTGGCCAATATCATCTAAACGACCTAAAAATGGCGATACATATGTAGCACCTGCACGCGCTGCTAGTAATGCTTGGTTTGCGCTAAAAATAAGGGTCACATTTGTTTTAATACCTTCTTTTGCAAATACTGAACATGCTTTTAATCCATCTGGTGTCATTGGTAGTTTCACGGTAATATTTGGCGCGATTGCTGCTAGTTCGCGACCTTCTTTAATCATTCCTTCTGCATCTAAGGAAATGACTTCTGCACTTACTGAACCATCAACAAGTTCTGTAATTTCACGTAAACGATCGTGAAATGGTACATTTTCTTTCGCTACAAGAGATGGGTTTGTTGTGACACCTGAAATAATCCCCCAACTATGTGCTTCTTTAATCTCTTCAAAATTTGCTGTATCAATAAAAAACTTCATGTTGTATTCCTCCTACAATATATCCAAAAATATCATTAACATTTGTTATATTTCTCTTCATTTTATATGACATACCTTGCATCTTTTATGGCACTCTTTTATTATAATACAATTTCCTACGAATATTGAAGCCTATAAACTTCTTTCTCTAGTTTTTCTCACTAGAAATGGTTGTTGTACGATTTTGTTCACATTTACTGAGCGAATCACGACCCTTTTCATGTATAGATGTCTATAAAATTATTTTACGACTTGGTATTCATGTCACCTGACTGCACTTGTATTTCATAAGCAGAAAAAACGCTCTATTTTTCGCATGCCGTTTTGTTGATAAGACTACGATACAATCATTATTATCATTCAAATATGGGTCAGTACATTTTATGGATGGAAGTTTATCGTTGGGTTCAGGTAGGAAAATAATGAAGTGAAGACTTTATATTGCATAAAGCCTTCACTTTACTTATCTTTTATGCTTTGTTCGAGCTACCAAATTCACGCATTTTTGTCACGACTGTTTCTTGAATCGCGTCTCTCATTGGTGCTAAATATTTACGAGGATCATATACTTCTGTATCGTTATTTAATACTTCACGAACTACTTTTGTTCCAACAATTTGGTTTTCAGTGTTCACGTTAATTTTTGCTGTTCCAAGTGAAATCGCACGTTGGATATCTTTTAATGGGATTCCTGTTCCACCGTGTAATACTAGTGGTAGATCAGATTGACTTGAAATCTCTTCCATTTCAGCAAATCCTAAGTTTGGTTCCCCTTTGTAAGGACCATGAACTGAACCAAGTGCTGGTGCTAGGCAGTCGATTGCTGTTTTGTCGACTAACTCTTTACATTCAGCTGGGTCTGCGTAAATGACGCCATCAGCGATCACGTCATCTTCTTGTCCACCGACAACACCTAATTCCGCTTCTACAGATACACCACGTGGATGTGCGTAGTCAACAACTTCTTTTGTTACTTTAATGTTGTCTTCAAGCGGTTGTGATGATGCATCAATCATAACTGATGAAAAGCCTGCATCAATTGCTGCTTTACATTTTTCAAAACTTGAACCGTGGTCTAAGTGGATAGCAACCGGTACTGTCGTGCCGAAGTCTTCCATTAAACCTTTTACCATATTTACAACCGTTTTGAAACCACCCATATATCGAGCAGCACCTTCAGATACACCTAAAATAACTGGTGATTTTTCTTCTTCAGCTGCTTGTAAAATAGCTTGTGCATATTCAAGGTTATTTATATTGAATTGTCCAATTGCATAACCTTCTTTTTTACCTTTAATCATCATTTCTTTCATTGATACAAGTGCCAAGTGAAACTCCTCCTTCATTGCGGTTCAATCTGTTTCATCCTACAACGTTTTTGTAGTTGCTACACAGACCTTCCTTATCTTTTTTATCATACCAAATACGTGCGTATTTTACCACTGACTAATTTAAAAATAAAGCGTTTACTTCCTCACGAACAGTGAAGATATCGAATGGCTTAATAAACGCTTTTATCACGCCTAATTTCTTCACTTCTTCTAATTGTTTAATATTTTCATATGCTGTCATAATGAAAATAGGTATGTTGATATTTTGCTCACGAAGAATTTTCAATAATTCAAGCCCATCCATTTTAGGCATTTTAAGATCGAGCAATATACAATCGGGTACAGATTGTTGAATAGATTGCAAAGCCTCTTCCCCTGTCACTGCAATCATCGTATGATACGAGTCCTGTTTAAATAATTCCTCTAGCAATAATCTGATTCCTCGTTGATCATCAACAATTAAAATCGTTTTCATTACGAACACTCCTCCATTTCCCTGTCTTATTCCCTATGAAACATGTTGCATTCTTAACCTTTTCTTTCTACTGCTTTGCGAATAAAGTCTATTGGTTACATTCGCATCGGTGCTTTTCCCTTTTGATTTTGACACAATCATCCCTTCGCTAAATGAACATATACTTAACTTCTTATAGAAAATTATCAAATCTCCTTTGTTTTTCGGGTAAATTAAAACAAATATCAATAAAAGGTAGGAGATTATATCGAAATATTGGTATTTATCAAGAATGGGGGATTATTTATGAGGATTGCGCGGGGAAATTTTAGAGGATGCTTTGATCATTGTGTGGTTGGATGAGGCGGCTATTTTATTTATAGCGTATTTCAAGGGTGAATGGTTGCTTTGAGTTGGTTGTGTGGGGGAGTTCTTCACGAGAGTGGTTGGAATGGTTGGATTAATTGATTGAAGATTGGGCGTGGGAAAACATAAATCATGACTGATGGTTGATGAGGCTGCGGAGAGAAAATGCTGTTGTTATTGATAGCGTATTTTCTAGATTGAATAGACACTGGGGTTGGTTGCGTAGTCGTATGAGGAGGCTATTTTCAGTCATAGATTTTTTCACGATTGTCTGCTGATGCTTTCACAAGATATGAGTAAAATATTTGTGGGGGAACGTAACGACGAATCACAATATGGATATTCGTTTCGATGGTGGTGCTTGCCGCGGGTACGGCTTCAGCCTCCCCGTCGCTACGTTCACAAGAGGTTCTTTTGGCATTTCTATTATTCTCCTTTATAATACAATTGAGGTGTTTTCTATGAAAATGTTAACAACGCAATTGAGCGGATTATTAGATCGTATTGCAACAAATAACGAAGACGCAATCGAAGAGACTGCGCGTTTATTAGCACAAGCCACAGTTGGTGAAGGACGAATTATTATCGCCGCTTTTGGTGAATATGAAGCCGTTTCGACAGTCGCAACGAAAGGTCACAATGCTTTCCAAAGAGCAGTCATATTTGAAGACGGTTTAGCAATCGATGCAGCAGATCGCGTTTGGATTTTAACGCCATCTGTTGATGATGAACGTGCCGTCAATTTAGCTCGCCAATTAGATGATGCATTCATTCCTTTTGCAGTCGTAGCACCCGAAAAAGAAGACGGTCAAGAACTGTATAACGAAGCGATGACGTTTATTTCAACGGGACTTCTTAAAGGATTATTGCCAGGTGAAAACGGCGAACGTATTGTAAAACCACATGGTTTATCAGCTTTGTTCATTTATGAAGCGGTGAAATTGGCTTATGATGACATGCTCGTCGATTTCGCATAGTCAGTCGGAATTCTCAAGCGAACAGTCCGTAACGCTCCGGTCCTTTTTTTGAAATGCAAAGCGGATGGATAAATATGATTCTTTGTCAAATAACGTTGGTGAAGAATATTAGTCGATATGAATGAAAGAGGAAATCTAGAATTAGGAGATCTAATTTTAGGTTTCCTTTTTATTTTCTTCGTACTTAAATATGAAGTATTCCAAAGCGACGCACAAATGTGTGTCGCTTTTTTCATGGTAAATACGGTACATATTGAAGAACCTCTCAGCTGGTGAAGTGCTAGAAATTTTATCATTAAGGATACGAGTGATGTTTACTTGTCTTGCTTAGCACCCCGTTAATTGCCGCAGTAGACCTTTGTTGAAATGCTGTAAGGTGAGTGATTTTATTGGTTGATTTCGAATAGGTGTGTGGCGGTACAATTGTGCGTTGTTGATGTCAGAACAAGTTGGTGGAGTAGCACTTCGATTTGTTGATTCTAGCTGCTTTTTTGTAGGTATTGCAGCAATACTTGTTGATATCGGATTTAGATTTGTTGATTCTAAACAAGTTTGTGGAGGTACCGCATCACTTTGTTGATTCCTGATACTTTTATGTAGGTTTCACATCAAGATTTGTTGATATCGGGCACAAAGTTGTTGATTCTAAACAAAATTTTGGAGATACCAGCTCGCTTTGTTGATTCCTGGTACTTTTGTGTAGGTATCACATCAAAACTTGTTGATATTGGACAGAAAGTTGTTGATTTCACACAAAAATTTGGAGATACCACTTCGCTTTGTTGATTCTAGCTGCTTTTTTGTAGGTATTGCAGCAATACTTGTTGATATCGGATTTAGATTTGTTGATTTTGAATAAGTTACTGGGGATACGATTCTTCGTTGTTGATTTTAGAGGTAGTTTTGTAGATATCGCATGATTATTTGTCGATTTCGAGCACAAAGTTGTTGATTCTAAACAAAATTTTGGAGGTACCACTTCACTTTGTTGATTCCAGATACTTTTGAGTAGGTAACACATCAAAATTTGTTGATATTGGACACAAAGTTGTTGATTCTAAACAAGTTTGTGGAGATAACGCATCACTTTGTTGATTCCAGATACTTTTTTGTAGGTTTCACATCAAAATTTGTCGATTCCGAACACAAAGTTGTTGATTTCACAAAAGTTTTTGGCGGTAAGCCAAACCATTATTGTCGTCAAACACAATGTTATTCATTCCAAATACACCTTGATTATGTCCACACAGAATCGTATTCATTTCACATCAAAAAAGCGACTCATCTTCAAAAGATGTGAGTCGCTTTGCGATGCTTTGTTATTTGTTGAGGCTGTGTTCTAATGATGCTTTGACGAATTCTTTGAATAATGGTTGTGGACGTGTTGGTCTTGATGCGAATTCTGGTTGGAATTGACAACCGATAAAGAATGGGTGGTTTGGCAATTCGATAATTTCAACCAGTGTGTCGTCCGGGCTAATGCCTGCTAATACCATTCCCGCTTTTTCTAATTGTTCGCGGTATTGGTTGTTGAATTCATAACGATGGCGGTGACGCTCGTAAATTAACGGTTCGCCATATGCTTCGAATGTTTTCGTGCCTTCTTGTAATTTACATGGGAATAAACCAAGGCGCATTGGTGATCCGTTTTGGTCAACGTCTTTTTTCGATAATGGTAATTCGATAATTGGATTTGGTGTATCTTGAACGAATTCTGTTGAATGTGCTTCTTTCATGCCTACGACATTGCGTGCATATTCAACTGCGGCAAGTTGCATACCGAGTGAAATTCCGAAGAATGGAACATTGTTTTCACGTGCGTATTGGATCGCGTTAATCTTTCCTTCGATTCCTCGATCGCCAAATCCGCTCGGTACGATAATACCACCCATGCCTTTTAATAATTCGCCAGCATTTTCAGGTGTTACTTGTCCAGCATCAATCCACTCTACTTCGACTTCTGTATCTAAACGGTAGCCTGCATGTGATAATGCTTCAACGACAGAAATATATGCGTCTGGTAACTCCACATATTTTCCGACCAAACCAATTTTTAATGTATGTTTTAATGAACGAACGAGTTGAACGAGTTCTTCTAATTCTGCTACGTCTGCTTCTTTCGCGTCTAAACGTAAGTGATCGATGACAATTTCATCCATATTTTGTTCTTTAATGGCTAACGGAATTTGATAAAGCGTATCGGCATCTGTTGCTTCAATTACTTCTTCTGGTCTTACGCTACAAAATAATGCAATTTTGTCTTTCATTTCTTGTGGCACAGATTGTTCAGAACGAACGACGATCATGTCTGGCTGAATGCCTAAGCTGCGTAATTCTTTTACACTATGTTGTGTTGGTTTTGTTTTTAATTCACCAGCAGCTCTCATATATGGTACAAGCGTACAGTGAATGTACATGACATCATGTTTCGCATAGTCTGTTTTCATTTGACGGATTGCTTCTAAAATCGGTAATGATTCGATGTCGCCAACGCTTCCGCCTACTTCGGTAATTACGACGTCTGCATTTGTTTCTTTTCCTGAAGCGACAATGCGTTCTTTAATTTCATTTGTAATATGTGGAATGACTTGTACTGTTGCGCCATTATATTCACCACGACGTTCTTTTTTCAGGACAGATGAATAGACTTTCCCCATCGTTACGTTGGAGTATTTATTTAATTTAATATCGATAAAACGCTCATAATGGCCTAAATCTAAGTCTGTTTCAGCGCCGTCTTCTGTTACGAATACTTCACCGTGTTGGTATGGACTCATCGTGCCCGGATCTTGGTTAATATACGGGTCAAATTTTTGGATTGTTACTTGTAATCCACGGCTTTTTAATAAACGCCCTAAAGATGCCGCTGTGATCCCTTTCCCAAGAGATGATACAACGCCACCAGTTACGAAAATATACTTTGTCATGTTGGTTTCCTCCGTTTTATGATCATTCTTTTTTGGTACAAACAGGGGGTATTGAATCTAACTTCATGTACCACTGTCGCCACCATCTTTTTGCACTTTCCAAACTGTTCATCATGGGTGCATGTTTTCCGTTTAAAGAATTGTTTAAACGAAATGATGTCATCGCTACAGTGCTACTTGATGAACGATTCTTTTCTATATAATTATTTGGTTGATTGGCGTATTGATGGTCGTGCCATCCAAATAAAAAAACGCTCCGCTGCAATCGTTAGCAGTAGGAGCGTGTATCATACAATAAAGATGTCCCTTTTTAAGAGCCCGGTTAAATTTTATATGTTTCACATCATAAAGTCAAGTTTTTAAATTATAGTTCTTCTTCTTCCTCTTCGTCATCATCTAAAACGATGTCTTCCGGAATATCATCTTCATCTTCTAGCAGTTCAACGTCCTCTAACTCTTCTTCGTCGTCAGCAATTAAAGTTTCGTCGTCATCTTCATCTTCGTCGTCGATAATGTCGAAGCCGTCTTCTGCTACTTCTTCGTATTCTTTTTCATCTTCTTCGTCTTGTTTCTTTTTCTTGCGACGCGTACGAACGACTGGTGCCGATTCCGCTTCTAATTGGTCTACAGGGTACCACTCGCGTAATCCCCAACGCGTATCGTCAACTGCTAAAAAACGACCATCAATGTTAATATCGGTATTGAATTGTGGTAATTTTTCTGAAGACGCACGAACTGTCATCCCGTTAAGTTTTCGCACTTCATCCATAATTTGGCGTAGTGTTAAATGTTCGCCGTTTTCTTTTAGTACTGCATATGCTAAGTTAATCGTTGATTCTTCTGCTAATTGATCTTTTGTCTTGTTATGAATATCCACAGAAATTGCACGTCCTTTCTACTATCCACTATAGTCAACATTATATACAATTCACGCTATAATATGCTAGCTTTTTTCACGATTGTTCTTGTCAATAAAAAAAGACTAGCCAATCTAGTCTGAGTATAATCTAATATGTGCCGTATTGCTAGCTAACTATAGCATACTGAAATCTCTCCGTAAAGTGTTAGTCATATGCACAATGTCCCGCAATACAACCACTCGCTATTTTTTTAATTGTTTAATTTCCTTGATTAAGACAATTGCTAAATAGATTGAGGCGAGTAGGAATGAAACTGAACCGAACCCTTCTTGATAGAAAAATAACGTGAAAAGGACAAGCGCACTTATAATCATGACATGATAATACCATTTCAAACGAATCTGCCTCCTCTTCTATCCGTTATATGTAGTGGACGTTCGGTTTATGTGTCACACTGTCCTACACAAACCTTCTCTATTTTCTCATGCTTTTTAAAATTAATCTACTCATTTTTTAATTTTTCATACGTTGATGATTTTATTGTTGAATGAATGGATTTCGGTTCGATTTCAAAAGTTGGAGTGTCGTAAATAAATACGTCACCATTTAAATATTGATCTTCATTCCGCCCATTTCGATCAACTAGAGCCTCGCATCATCAAGGGATTTAATAAACCTTCGCTCTCATATGTCCAAATTTTCAACAGCCTTATGCTGTAGGCTTCATCATTTCATAGAAAGAAAGGTGAGGTGGCAAGATGCCTCCTCACCTTTTAGCAGATTACATATTGCGACGGTATTGTCCGCCTACTTCATAGAGTGCATTCGTAATTTGACCGAGACTTGCCACTTTAACGGTTTCCATTAATTCTTCGAAAATATTACCGTTCGTTACAGCAACATGTTTTAGACGGTTTAATGCGTCTTCAATATGTGCTTCGTTTTTCGAGTGGAATGCGCGTAAATTCCCGATTTGTGTTTCTTTTTCCTCTTTTGTTGCACGGGCCAATTCCATATTGTCAATATCATCTTCCGATGGCGGATTTGGATTTAAATAGGTGTTGACGCCGATAATTGGTAAGTCACCATTATGCTTTTTCATTTCATAATATAGTGATTCTTCTTGTATTTTACCGCGTTGATACTGTGTTTCCATTGCGCCTAAAACGCCCCCGCGATCATTCAGACGGTCAAATTCTTGAAGAACAGCTTCTTCTACAAGATCTGTTAATTCTTCTGCAATGAAAGAACCTTGTAATGGGTTTTCATTTTTCGCAAGACCGAATTCTTTTGTAATGATCATTTGAATTGCCATTGCACGACGTACGGATTCTTCTGTTGGTGTCGTAATCGCTTCATCATATGCATTTGTATGCAAAGAGTTACAGTTATCTTGCAATGCTAACAACGCTTGTAAAGTTGTCCGAATATCGTTGAAATCAATTTCCTGTGCGTGCAAACTACGTCCAGATGTTTGTACATGATACTTCAGTTTTTGACTTCTTTCATTCGCACCATATTTCTCTTTCATCGCAATCGCCCAAATACGACGTGCAACCCGTCCAATAACTGTATATTCTGGGTCCAGTCCGTTTGAGAAGAAGAACGATAAATTCGGTGCAAAATCATCGATATTCATGCCGCGGCTTAAATAGTATTCAACATACGTAAAGCCATTTGCTAATGTGAAGGCCAATTGAGAAATCGGGTTCGCTCCTGCTTCTGCAATATGGTAGCCTGAAATCGATACAGAATAGTAATTACGTACTTTATGGTCGATGAAATATTGTTGAATGTCGCCCATGAGACGGAGCGCAAATTCTGTTGAAAAAATACATGTGTTTTGACCTTGGTCTTCTTTTAAAATATCTGCTTGCACGGTTCCACGAACAACTTGTAATGTTTGTTCACGGATTTCCGTAAATTCTTCAACGGTTAGTGGACGTTCTAATTCTTCTTCTTTTTTTCGAATCTGTTGATCAATTGCCGTATTCATAAACATCGCTAAAATGATCGGTGCTGGTCCATTGATCGTCATCGATACGGATGTCGACGGTGCGCATAAATCAAAGCCATCATATAGCTTTTTCATATCTTCTAACGTACAAATACTGACGCCAGACTCCCCAACTTTTCCGTAAATATCTGGTCTTTCATCTGGGTCTTCTCCATAAAGCGTAACAGAGTCAAATGCAGTTGATAAACGCTTCGCATCATCATCTTTTGATAAATAATGGAAACGACGGTTCGTTCTTTCAGGTGTTCCTTCTCCAGCAAACTGGCGTTTTGGATCTTCGCCTTCCCGTTTGAATGGGAATACACCTGCTGTGAATGGGAATGAGCCTGGGACGTTTTCACGATAAACCCAGCGTAAAATTTCGCCGTAATCTTTAAATGTTGGCAGTGAGACTTTTGGAATTTTAAGTCCTGATAGCGATTCTGTTTGCAGTAAAGTTCGAATTTCTCGATCTCGAATTTTCACAACATATTCTTCTTCAGCATAGCTTTCTTTTAATGTATTCCAATTTTCTAAAATCTTTTTCGACTCTGATGATAATTGTTCATAGACGTCTTCTGCTAATGACTGTAATGTCGACACATGAACATCATCCATGTCGGCATCTTGTAACGCGTTAATTGAGCCTTCCAATTGAAAATACTTGCGTGCTAATTCTTCTTGTACAGCTGATTTTTGGTGATATTCTCGTACGGTATTTGAAATTTCCCGTAAATAATACACACGATCTGTCGGAATAATGACGTTTTGTTTTTCCGCTTTTGCTAATGTGTCATAAGATGTTGTCCACTCATAATCAAATTTCTCATTGATCGTACGAATAATCGCCGCAAATAATGTATTCGTCCCTTTATCATTGAATTGACTAGCAATCGTTCCATAAACAGGCATGTTTTCGAGCTTTTCATCCCATAATAAACGACTTCTTTGAAATTGTTTACGTACTTGGTTGAGTGCATCTTCTGACCCTTTACGTTCAAATTTATTAATCGCAATTAAATCGGCATAATCGATCATGTCAATCTTTTCAAGTTGGGTCGGTGCGCCGAATTCACTCGTCATCACATACATCGACAAGTCAGAAACGTCCACAATATGTGCATCCCCTTGCCCGATTCCACTCGTCTCAACGATAATTAAATCATATCCTGCCATTTTCACAACATCTAAAATATCGTGAATCGACTTCGTTAATTCTGAACGAGAACCACGCGTCGCAATACTGCGCATGAAGACACGCTTATTAAAGATGGCATTCATCCGAATTCGGTCTCCTAATAGTGCGCCACCCGTTTTTTGTTTTGTCGGGTCAATGGATAAAATCGCAACTTTTTGATCAGGTAATTCATGTAAAAAACGTCGAATCAATTCATCTGTTAACGAACTTTTACCAGCTCCACCCGTTCCTGTAATACCGAAAACAGGTGTATTTTTCGATCGTTTGCGTACTTCTTCTAAAATATTCTTTGCTTCTTCATTTTCTTGATCGTGATTTTCTTCTGCGTACGTAATTAAACGTGCGAGTTTTTCTGGCTGATCTGCTGAAATGTCTGCCAATTCTTCTACTGAAAAATGTGGTACAACTTCAAAATCACATTCTTCAAGTAGTTCATTCATCATCCCTTGTAATCCGAGTTGACGACCATCTTCTGGCGAGAATATTTTCGCAATGCCGTAGTCATGAAGTTCTTTAATTTCCCTTGGGATAATCACACCGCCACCACCGCCGTAAATACGGATATGAGGGGCTCCTTTTTCTTGTAGTAAGTCATACATATACTTAAAATATTCTACGTGTCCGCCTTGATAAGATGAAACTGCAATCGCTTGTACATTTTCTTGAATGGCTGCGTTCACAACTTCTTCTACAGAACGGTTATGTCCTAAGTGAATCACTTCTGCGCCACTTGCTTGTAAAATTCTTCTCATAATATTAATAGAAGCATCATGTCCGTCAAATAAACTCGAAGCGGTTACGAGACGAATATGATGTGTTGGTTTGTAAATCTCTACCGTTGCCATATGATGAAACACCCCTTTTAAATTTTGAACGTTATGGTAGAACATACGCACATAATCCCCCAATCATGTACGTTTAAGAAACTCCCTTGATCATCCCTTGTAATAATTGTTGTTGTGAGCGTTCAATAAATTGGGCAAGCGAATATTGTTTCGCTAATGCCCATCGACGAAATGCCCACATTTGTCCTTGAATGACGATATGTTGTGCTGCTAGCGGAATATCTTCACGCTCAATCGTCAATGAATCATTGTCATAACATGTACGAAGCATCTCTTCAAAAATCGCGACCATTTCGAGCTCTTTTTTTAGAACGTATGCTAATGCATCTTTTTGAAGCGATTTGGATTCTTGATACATAACGACAAATTCATCATTCATATCGTCGATTAATGTGTAATATCGTTCGATTGCCGATTTCAACTCGGCAATGGTCCCCCTCTCCATTGCCAACGTTGAAATGCGTGCTTGTACTTCATTGTATATATTGTCACAGACGAGAAATAAAATATCTTCTTTCGTTCGGATATATTCATATAAAGTACCAATACTAAAACCGGCTGCTTGTGCAATTTCTCGCGTTGTCGTTCGATGAAACCCCTTTTCCTTGAACAACTGGACAGCCGCTTGAATCATTTGCGTTCGTCGTTTTTCGATGAGACTTTCATCTTTTACAGACGATTGGACTTCCTTTTTCTTCGCCATAAAACTCCCCCTTATTTTGTTAACATACGGGAGATAACAAGTCGTTGAATTTCTTGTGTTCCTTCATAGATTTGTGTGATTTTCGCATCACGCATATAACGTTCTACTGGATAATCTTTTGTATAGCCATATCCACCAAATACTTGAACTGCGTCTGTTGTCACTTTCATCGCTGTATCTCCAGCTTTCAATTTTGCCATTGCAGATGCTTTTCCGTACGGTAAGTCATTCGATTCTAACCAAGCAGCCTGATAGGTTAGTAATCTTGCTGCTTCTGTTTCAGTTGCCATATCTGCTAATTTAAAACCGATTCCTTGATTGGCAATAATCGGTTTTCCAAATTGCTCACGCTCTTTTGCATAATCAATCGCTGCATCGAGTGCACCTTGTGAAATCCCAACAGCTTGTGCCGCAATCCCGTTACGTCCGCCATCTAATGTTTGCATCGCAATTTTGAAGCCGTCTCCTAATTCACCAAGCATATTTTCTTTTGGTACTCGGCAATTGTCGAAGATAATTTCTGTTGTTGGAGAAGAGCGAATGCCTAATTTTTCTTCTTTCTTTCCAACTGAAAATCCTGGATAATCTTTCTCAACAATAAATGCTGTCGTCTCAGGACGTTTCCCGCTTTGATCTGTCACTGCGAAGACAACATAAATATCCGCGATGCCACCATTTGTAATGAAAATTTTCGAACCGTTTAAAATATAATGATCGCCATCTGCTTTTGCTGTCGTCTTCATTGCACCTGCATCAGAGCCAGAAGTTGGTTCCGTTAAACCATATGCACCAATTTTTGTTCCTTCAGCCATTGGACGTAAATATTGTTGTTTTTGCTCTTCAGTTCCAAATTTATACACTGGCCAACCTGCTAATGACGTATGTGCTGATAATGTGACCCCTGTTGATGCACATACACGAGAAAGTTCTTCCACTGCAATGACATACGCTAAATAGTCACTGCCAATGCCCCCGTACTCTTCTGGCCAAGGAATACCCGTTAAACCAAGTTCCGCCATTTTTTCGAATAGCTCCATATCGAAACGCTCTTCTTCATCACGCTCTGCAGCTGTTGGCGCAACTTCATTCTCTGCAAAATCACGTACCATTTTACGAATCATTTCATGTTCTTCTGATAAATTAAAATCCATCGTTTCCCCCACCTTAATTGTTTCATTTTTGTTTGAACGTTTGAATAAACGACTCTATTCATCTGTCTTCATATTATGAATTAATAGTTAATTTTAGCTATATATAGATGCTTCACTACATGAAGCGCAGCTAAAAAGTAGAGACGCTACTTTTTAGCTTTGCCAATTGTTTATAATGATTTTGAAATAACGAGCCGTTGAATTTCGCTCGTTCCTTCATAAATTTCAGTAATTTTCGCATCACGGAAATATCGTTCAACTGGATAATCTTTCGTGTAACCGTATCCCCCAAATACTTGTATCGCTTCTGTTGATGTTTCAACTGCTGTTCTAGATGCGAATAGTTTCGCCATCGATGCTTCTTTTCCACATTTTTTGCCTTGTTGGCGTAAATGTGCTGCACGATATACAAGTAAGCGTGCTGCTTCAACAGCTGTCGCCATATCCGCTAGTTTAAAGCCAATTCCTTGGTTATGTGCGATTGGCTTTCCAAATTGCTCACGTTCTTTTGCATATGCTGTTGCCGCTTGTAAGGAAGCTTCTGCAATACCTAGTGATTGTGACGCGATGCCAATACGACCAACATCTAAGTTTGCCATAGCGATTTTGAATCCTTCGCCCTCTTCTCCAAGGCGGTTCTCTTCTTTCACACGCATGTTTTCAAATGCAAGTTCAACCGTTCTTGAGCCGTGTAATCCCATTTTCTTTTCATCTTTACCAATGACTAAACCTGGTGTATCTTTATCAACGATAAATGCTGTAATGCCACGTGTACGTTTTGTGCTATCGGTCGAAGCAAAGACGATATATACGTCTGCTTCACCACCGTTTGTAATGAACATTTTTGAGCCATTTAATACGTATTCATCACCGTCTTTGACAGCTCTTGTTTTTAATGAACCCGCGTCTGAACCTGCTGTGGCTTCTGTTAAACAAAACGCCCCTAAATATTCACCTGTTGCCATTTTTGGTAAATAGGTTGCTTTTTGTTCTTCATTTCCAAATTGAATGATCGGGTTTGTTCCGACGGATGTATGTACGGATAAAATAACCCCAATGACCGCACTTACTTTTGACAGTTCTTCTATCGCTAAAATATACGATAAGAAATCCATGTCTGCTCCACCATATTCTTCAGGAACAGTCATCCCCATTAAGCCTAATTCGCCCATTTTCGTTAAAATTTCACGCGGGAATTCGCCTGCTTCCATCCGTGGTACAAACGGTGCGATTTCTGTTTGTGCAAAGTCGCGTACCATTTGTTGCATCATTTTATGTTCTTCTGTTAATCGTAAATCCATTTCATTCGATCCCCTTTTCCCCTGTTGTTTCGCTTAGTTGTATTCGTAGAAGCCGCGTCCTGACTTTTTACCGAGCCATCCTGCTTTTACGTATTTTCTTAATAGAGGACATGGGCGATATTTCGAATCTCCAAATCCTTCATGTAATGTTTCCATAATATATAAACATGTGTCTAATCCGATAAAGTCTGCTAATTGAAGTGGACCCATTGGATGATTCATCCCTAGTTTCATCACTTCATCAATCGCTTCTTTTGTCGCTACACCTTCGTATAATGTGAAGACCGCTTCGTTAATCATCGGCATCAGCACACGGTTTGCAACAAATCCTGGGAAATCATTTACTTCTACAGGCACTTTTGATAATGCATTCGTCATATCTTCCACTGCTTGGTATACGTCATCTGAAGTTGCTAGTCCGCGAATAATTTCAACAAGCTTCATTACAGGCACTGGATTCATAAAATGCATACCAATCACTTTTTCTGGACGATTTGTCGCTTCCGCAATTTCCGTAATTGGCAATGATGACGTGTTCGACGCTAAAATCGTATGTGCTGGTGCAATTTCATCTAGTTGGGTGAAAATCGAACGTTTTACGTCCATATTTTCAACAGCTGCCTCAATAACGATGTCCACGTCTTTTGCATCTTGTAAATCAAGAGATTTCGTTAAACGACCTAAAACAGCTTCTTTTTCTGCTTCTGTCATACGACCTTTTTCAACATTACGCGATAAGTTTTTTGTAATGACCGCTAATCCTTTATCGAATGATTCTTCTTTAATATCATTTAGCAGTACATCATAGCCAGCTTGTGCACAAACTTGTGCAATGCCGCCACCCATTTGTCCTGCACCAATTACCATTACTTTTTTAATATCCATTCCTTTATATCCCCCTACTATTTACGCTTGTTTTGGTACTTCAATCATAATGGCATCGCCTTGACCGCCACCTGAACAGATAGATGCAATCCCGATGCCGCCACCACGACGTTTTAACTCATATGCAAGTGTTAAAATAATTCTCGCACCACTTGCGCCAATCGGATGACCTAAAGCGACTGCGCCCCCGTTCACATTCACTTTTTCTGGATCTAGTTTGGCAATTTGCGAGCTCGCAAGTGCTACTGCTGCAAATGCTTCGTTAATTTCAAATAGGTCAATGTCTTCTAATGCTTTTCCAGTCTTTTCGAGCAATGTTTGAATGACAAGCCCTGGTGTTTGTGGGAAGTTTTCTGGTTCAATCGCAACTTCCGCATGCCCAAGAATATACGCTAATGGCGCTTTTCCTTCTTGCTTGGCACGTTCTTCATTCATCAAGACGAGTGCACATGCACCATCATTCACGCCAGGTGCGTTTCCTGCTGTAATCGTTCCGTCTTTTCCAAATGCTGGACGTAACTTCGCTAATGTCTCTACAGAAGTATCGCGTCTCGGTGCTTCATCTGTATCGACTACAACTGGATCTCCTTTACGCTGCGGAATATTAACAGCGATGATTTCTTCTCCAAATTTCCCATCATCGATTGCTTGAATCGCTCGTTTATGGCTTCGGTATGACCATTCATCTTGTTGCTCTCTCGTTAAATTAAATTCTTCTGCTGTGCCGTTCCCATACGTGCCCATATGTACGCGGTTTGGTGAAAATGAACAAGATAATCCATCATAAATCATGCCGTCAACTAGCGTTGTATCGCCCATTTTCAAACCGAAACGACCTTTTGGTAAATAATAAGGTGCGCTCGACATCGATTCCATGCCCCCTGCTACAATGACCTCTTCATCTCCCAGTCGAATCAGTTGATCGGCTAATGTGACACTTCGCATACCAGATGCGCACACTTTATTGACCGTTTCTGTTTTTACTTTCCACGGTAATCCCCCTTTAACCGCAGCTTGTCTTGATGGAATTTGTCCTTGACCAGCTTGTAGCACCGTTCCCATAATGACTTCATCAACTGCATCTGTTTGCACATCGGATCTTTGTAGAGCTTCTTTAATCGCGAGGCCACCAAGATCACTTGCTGATAATGTTGAAAGTGTACCGCCTAATTTTCCAAATGGTGTACGTGCGCCGTCAATAATGACTGTCTTACTCATTGTTACTTCCCCCTCCACTTCGTTATGATAGCGTTTTCATTTTGCTTTTTGAACGTACAGAATTACGACTGAACGCTCGCTCAAATTGATTGCTAAGAAAAAAGGGAGTCAATCGCTCCCTTTTTAATTATTTCCAGTATAACGTATCTTTAAAATTGTCGCAATAATTTCTCTCGTTCATTTTCTGAACAGATAGGATTATGCGTGCTGTTCTGTTTCTTCTGTTTCAACGACTGTATCTTCTCCAAAAATCGAACGTTCTAGTAATTCAGCGATATCGTATGTGCCAACTGAATCTTCCACTTCAACCGCTTTCGTTCCGTCAGATAACATCGTTAAGCAGTACGGACATCCTGAAGAAATGATTCCAGGACTTACTTCTAATGCTTGCTCTGTACGTGCAACGTTGACACGGTGTCCTGTATCTTCTTCCATCCACATGAGGCCACCACCTGCACCACAACACATACCATCTTGGCGATTCCGTTTCATTTCCACAAGTTCCACACCAGGAATTGATTTTAAAATTTCACGTGGTGGGTCATACACATCGTTATAACGACCTAAGTAACATGAGTCATGGAATGTAATCGTTTCGTTAATCGAATGTTTCGGTGTTAAAGCACCATTTTGCACAAGTTCATGTAATAACTCTGTATGGTGAAGTACTTCAGCTTCAAATCCGAAATCTGGATATTCATTTTTGAAAATATTGTATGCGTGCGGGTCAACAGTGACGATTTTTGTGACGCCAGCTTTTTCAAATTCTTTAATATTTGATTCTGCTAACTCTTGGAATAAAAATTCATTTCCAAGACGACGTGGTGTATCTCCAGAGTTCTTCTCTTTATTTCCTAAAATCGCAAATTTCACACCTGCTTCGTTCAATAAGCTAGCGAATGATAACGCAATTTTTTGCGAACGGTTATCAAAAGCCCCCATTGAACCGACCCAGAATAAATAGTCAAATTCTTCATCTGCTTTTTTCAATTCTTTTACCGTTGGAATGTGTAAATCTGGACGTGCATCTCTCCATTTTTCTTTTTCCTTACGGTTTAATCCCCAAGGGTTTCCTTGACGTTCGATATTTGTCATAGCACGTTGCGCGTCTGCATCCATTTTACCTTCCGTCATCACTAAGTAACGACGTAAGTCAATAATTTTATCCACATGTTCATTCATCACTGGACATTGGTCTTCACAGTTACGGCAAGTTGTACAAGCCCAAATCTCTTCTTCTGTAATGACATCTCCGATTAATTCCGGGCTATAAATATCATCTAGTACTGCACCGTCAGCACCAGCTGCTAATGCAATTTGATTTCCTTGTGATTGATTGAAAGCCATTTTTGGCACCCATGGTTGTTGCTTTGTAACAAGTGCTCCGTGATTCGTTAAATGGTCTCGCAATTTTGTAATTAAATCCATCGGTGATAACATCTTTCCTGTTCCCGATGCTGGACACATATTTGTACAACGACCACATTCTACACATGCATAGAAGTCAATCATTTGTAATTGTGTAAAGTCTTCTATTTTCCCAACTCCGATGGCTGGCATTTCTGCTTCATCAGCCTCTTCATCCATTTCCTCTAATGCAGAGAAATCAATTGGATCTAATTTTCCAACGCGATCTGTACGATGGAAATACGTATTGACAGGTCCTGCGATTAAATGCGCATGTTTCGACTGTGGTACGTAAACGAGGAATGTAAGGAGGATGAGTAAATGAATCCACCATCCGATAAAGAAAATTGTAATGGCAGCCGTTTCAGGTATTGCACTGAATGCCATTGCAATGACAGATGCAACTGGCTCTGTCCATGTTGGGCCATCCCCATGCCAAATTAAGTTCATGCCATTTGATAGTAATGTTGATAACATAAGTCCGCCGATAAAGATGAGGACTAAACCTGATTTCCAACCTCTTTTTAGACGAACAAGTTTTTCAATATAACGACGGTAAAATGCCCAAATAACCGCTACTAATATTGTTAATACGACGATTTCTTGGAAAAATGTAAAAGCGCCATAAACTGGACCGAATGGTAAATGGGATCCTGGTTTAAGCCCTTTCCAAATTAAATCGATTGCCCCAAATTGTACAAGAATAAATCCATAGAAAAATGCTACGTGGATTGCCCCACTCTTTTTATCTTTCAGTAGCTTTTTCTGCCCAAACACATACACCCAAATATTATGTAAGCGCTCTTTTACACTGTCGTCGAATTCTTGTTTTCGACCAAGTTTAATAAATTCATAACGTGTTTTAAGTAAATACGTAAATAATGCAAGCGCATACGCTACTACCCCAAGAAATAAAATCCAATTTGCTATGAGTAATGCATTCAACGTTCTCTCCCCTTCCTATCTTTCACTTACAAATAGTTTAGTAGATAATGATAATTCTGTCGAGCGTGTATTTTCAGTATAATTTATGAATGAGCATTCAGTCAATAGTTTTGGTCGATTTTTATATGGGAATAAATGGGACTTGTACATTTGAAGTGAATGTCGACAAATTCGGGCGGGGGATTTACAAGTTTTTGGGGCGTTCTTTCCGTTACATACAAATTTGCTTGCGGTATCGATAACGATCTGGTTTCCGACAACTTCGCATGCGATATCGACACATTTTCTGTGGAAATCAACAAATTTTTCGGGAGTACCTACAATTTCCAAAGTCTTATCTACAATCAAATGTGCTATCAACACATTCGAGGGAGATATCTACAAATCTCTGCGCGATACATACACTCTTTTTGCAATACCTACAAAGACCTTAAAGTATTTACATTACACTAAAAACTGTCCAGCGAGTCAGTGGCTACTGGAGCGCACTGACTTACTGGACAGCTCTTTCTTGTCGATTTTCATTTCAATTTATTACGTTATTCAATGGGTTAGTCACTGGCGATGGCTGCACATTGCTTTTTTTAATTGCAATTTCCTAAAACCAACCATCCAAATCTATACCATTTGCCAGAACAACAATCAATTATTTAAAGATGTTTTCCTCCACATTTGCCGACTTTATCTGGTGTGGATTGGTTGTAAAAGCGGACCGAAAAATTGCTGCATTTCTTCGATGTGCTCATTGTCGATTTTCAATAAGACCACTGTTGATGGCCCACAACTTCTGTCTGTATCAAGTGGTGATTGGATGCTCCTATTTTCAGACTTGATTCGACGCATTTCATAAGCAATTCCTTTCGAACCCGTCGGCCATACTTGTGCAAGTTTTCCGTTATCGAGCGCATGCTTAATTTTCTCTAGAGAAGCGACTTTTTCTGGGTACCTTAATACTTCCTCACCGACGAGCGGTTCGCCGTATGTAAACCATTGTGAGGCATTCGATTTCAAATCAGTCTGTTGTTCACAACCAATCATTGTCACAGACATCGCTGATTGGAGAAGATTCATATTCGTTTCCGTACTTCCTGTAATGGATACGTTGTTCAGATCCGCTTCCGTTAAAATTTGTTCGACACCTTGCACGTAAGCAGTCCAACTTTGTTCACCACTAAAATTATGAATCATGACAGCCATTACATCTGCATTTGCTGCCCATTGTTCAAGCAATGTCACACGTGCTGCAAAATAAGCCGTTAATGAGTCGGGCGCCTGTACAACATCTTGCGCTTTTTCGCCAATTCCACCTGAATTATCAGTCGTAATGATTAAATGACGATCTACCCTAATGGCATTTCTCATAATGATGCCCCCATTTTACGTGATCCACGTCCTGATAAAAATGGTAAGACAATTGCGGCAATCAATGCATTCACAACGGTTGCGATGAAGATTCCTGGTAATATTCCGATAAAAAATGCTGGGGATATGAACCAGTAAAATGGGAGTGGAGCGAGTAAGCCGTTTGCAAGAATGAAAAACACCCATTTACTGCCTCCTTTTTCCGCTTTATGTAAACGTGCAAACACATATAAAATGACAAGCATTTCAAACGCGATGAGTAAATGGAACGGTCCTAATGGAAAACCACCATATAATGCCGAGGCAAGATGACCAATAAAGCCACTTACACCGACAAATACAGGCGATAAAAAAGCGGCCGCAATCAGCGCTGGCGCAGTATCCAGCGCTGTCGAACTAATGCCGAGCGGAATTTTGATAAATCCACCAATGGCACATAATGCAGCGAAAAGAGCTGTGTACGTTAACTGTCTTACCGTCAATTATGCGTCACCCTGATCCTTTTTTTCTGTATGGAATACCTTCGCACTGCGCACATATTCATTGTCTGCAATTTCTAATCTCGCATTCACAATACGTGCTGCAACGAATAAATAGTCTGATAGACGGTTTAAATAACGTACAACAGTCGATGGAACGTCTTCCTCTTCATTCAACAACGTAACCGTACGGCGTTCTGCTCGTCTTGTTACTGTTCGGCAAATATGAAGTGTTGCAGAAGCTGGTGAACCACCTGGTAAAATGAAGCGCTCAAGCGGTGGTGCTTCATCCATTAATGCATCAATACGCGCTTCTAACACTGCTACTGCTTCATCAGTTAATTTATATTGGCGCCCTTCCATCACATTCGATAAATCGCCACCTCCATCGAATAATTCGTTTTGAATGGTTTCTAAATCTGTTAAAATATCTTCAAAAATCGTTGCATCTAGTTCAGTCATCGCTTTTCCGACAAATGAATTGAGCTCATCAATCGTGCCGTATGCTTCCACGCGTAAATCGTCTTTTCGAACACGTCCACCGATTAAATTCGTTTTACCTTTGTCACCTTGTTTTGTATAAATTTTCATAGAAATTCTCCCCTTTTACAATATTTTCTTAGCAATCCCATACCAAATTTGTGTTACTTCTTCCGCTTGCGCAATTAACGCTTGATATAAACGACCGCATCGATCTCGATACGCACGACTTTTTGCATCCATCGGTACAATCCCACGTCCAATATCGGTTAAAATGACAATGCATGCGCGATTGGATAGCCGCTCTGTCCACAATTCAATTGCTTCAGCTTCTTCCCCTTCAAATTGTGCAAGCCATTGGTGAAGGTTATTCACAACAATCGGACTGATGCCTTTTGGTGGTAATTCACCGTCATACCAAGTCATTTCTCGTCCTGCTAATGCTAATTGTTTTTTTACGTAGTCGGATTTGCCGTTATAGGCACCGCCGATATAGACGTGCATCGTTTTCCCTCCCTAAAAGCAGTTTCATTTTCCCATGTCAGTTGCCAAACGGAAAAATGTGGAATAGACCAAGACCAAAAATCCGTTTTCTCTGGTGAAAATAACGTTAATACGATTCGAATCGGTCCACCATGTGTCACGATAAAATGGTGATTGTCACCTGCTGGTAAATCTTTTAACGCCTGTAATAGACGCCTTTCTACTTGCTGAATGGATTCACCTTTTGGGGGTTGATTGCCAAATGGGTCGTCAATCCATTGTCGATACGTCTTTATCTCTTTCAACATATCATACGTTTTTCCTTCCCACTCGCCAAAGTTTGTTTCTCGAAAACGTGGATCTTCAATACATTGCGCGTTTGGAAAATACAGTTGTGCACTTTGTTTACAACGTAGCAAATCGCTACAATATACGGTTTCAGGTTGCCATGGCAATTGATAAGATGCCTTCGATACGTCCAGAATCGGTTCATCTGTCCAACCAATGTATTGTTTTTGTTTGTTACCGGCGGTTGGCAAATGGCGCATTACAGTAAGCATAAAAGTGTCAACCATAATACCACCTCCATCCCTTCAATATAAGCACCTGATACATCTCCACTCATCCCCCCAAAATGGGTGCATGTCCAGGATCGGAAGCAGAAAACACTTAAAAGCATGATGACAAGGAGAGCAAGTATTACAATCGTTTGTCCTGTGAACATTATGCCCATCACGGCAAGTACAGCTAGCCAACATCCTGATAATATAACGAGATGACGTGCATGTAATCGCGCTTTAAAAAATGCGCCTAAGCCTGTTTCTTTTGCGGGTGGTGTAATCGCAAATACGATATTAAATCCAACTCTTGTTAGAAACGGAATGAGCAAAACGAGTGGGATGATCGGGAGCCCTTGTAAAATGCTTTCATATATCAATCCAATCTTTGTAATGATCATGACAATTAACGCCATTGTTCCGAATGCACCGAGCCTTGGATCTTCTAAAATCTCATGGCGTTTTTCGATTGATTGATAAGAAAAAAATGCATCAGCTGTATCTGCCCAACCATCGATATGCAATCCACCTGTCATAATCAGGCCGGTTAATACGAGAAAAATGGCCGTTAATAGGGGCGAGAATGCTAATACAGATGTGCTTATGAAATATGTAATCGACATAATAGCGCCAATAAACAACCCAATCAATGGCAAACTTCCAAACATCATCGTAATCTGCTTCTTCCCCATAGGCAGTTCTTTTCGAATCGGGAAGACGGTAAAAAATTGGAATGCTAATAATAATCCATGCATATTACGCGCCCCCTTCTACGATTTTTTGAACCTTTCCCCACGCAAGATGTTCTTTCACATGCATTGCCCATGCATCGAATACCGCATTTGTCGCCTCCACTTCTGCAGACGTTCGAAGTTGATCTTCCTCCGCAATCCCGTGGTTCTCCATATGTGGAATAACACCTAAAACAGGGATATTTGTATGCGTTTCAATGACCTCGATACCTTCTTGAAAGCGAGTAACATCGCCGTAAAATTGGTTAATAATAATCCCTTTTACGCGCTTTCTTTGGGATGCTGGCAATAACTGTAGTGTCCCGACAATTGCTGCAATCGCACCACCTTTTGAAATATCGGCGATTAAAATGGCAGGGACATCTGCAATTTCTGCGACGCGCATATTGACAATTTCACGGTCATTTAAATTGACTTCGGCAGGACTGCCCGCACCTTCAATTACAACGATGTCATTTGTTTCTGCTAACTTTCGTAAAGATGTATGGATTGTTTCGATAGCGCGATTGTAAAACTGTTCGCGAAAATCAAATCCTTTCCATGTGCCAAATGGCTCTCCTAATATCGTGACATCTACACGCATCTGTTGTTGTGGTAATAACATGATTGGATTCATATCCATTGTCGGTGTTGTTTTTGCTGCCAATGCTTGAATATATTGTGCACGGCTAATGGCACCGCCAGATGGAAGTTTTTCGATAAATGGGGATAAATTTTGAGATTTGAACGGCGTAACTCGTCGTCCTTCATTCGCGAATAGACGACAAAATGCTGTTGTGATCATCGATTTTCCAACATCTGATGCGGTGCCTAATAAGATAATCCCCTTCATGTTCTCTCTTCCCCCTTCCAATAAATCGGAATGCCACTTTCCATTTCAATTGCCTTCGTTGATAAGGCGACAACTTGTTGATGTAACGTGCCTAGCCATTGTTGATATATTCTCGTTTCTTTATAGCGCGATGGACTGTCGTTCAGCACTTCATTCGATACAATCACAAAATGAGCAGCACGATTAGCGATTGCCTCAATCGTTCGGAGGACCTCACGTGCTTTTTGTTCCATGCAACCGTCTTGTGTGATACAAGGGGTTCCACTTTCCCAACCTTCATATAATTCATTTGCAAGCCAAGTTGTCATACAATCCCAAAGAACAAAATCACCTCGTTCAATATAGTGAAGGACGTTCTCTAATTGTGTTGGCTGTTCAATCGTCTGCCAGTTTTCGTGTGCACGATCTACTTGATGTTGTCGGATTCGTGCTTGCATTTCTTGGTCGGTCGCCTGTCCAGAAGCAATGTACACAAGACGTCCGCTTTGTCCGGCCGCCGTTGTTAAAAGTGATTCAGCATAAGCACTTTTCCCGCTACGCACGCCGCCGCTAATAAACGTCATTGTTCCTGTTGAAACCATCGCGTCATTTCCTTTCGAAGATATGTCATTTGCGCGCTTCCTTTAATGCCTATTCGAAGCCATCGTCCGTCTAATCCTTCATAATTTTCCGTATGTCTTAATACAATGCCACGATGCAATAAATCCTCGTACAATGCTCTTGTTTGAGTTGCATCTGGTAATTGGAAACATAAAAAATTCGCTACACTCTCGGTCACAATGCAATGATGCTGTCGTAAAAACTGTTGCATTTTTTCTCGTTCTATTGCGACGTCTACTTTTGTTTGTTCAATAAAAGATTGTGCTTGTAAACAAAGTGTCCCAATTTCAGCTGCAAGTCCATTGACATTCCAATGCGGGGCATCATTTCTTAACCCCGCAATAATTGCTGAATCTGCAATGGCATAACCTAGACGAACCCCCGCAATGGCAAACATTTTCGTCATCGAACGTAAAATAATGACATGTGGATGATGTGTTCTTTTTGGAATGAAGGATAAATTTTCATCAACGAAATCAATAAATGCTTCATCTAAAACGATATCACAATGGACTTCTTTCCCGTATTCAATACAAGCTGTCAGGACTTCTGCAGATGGTAAGATGCCTGTTGGATTATTTGGCGTACATAAGTATAAAACATCTGCTTGTTTCATCGCTGCTTGTACTTTTTCGACAGGTACTTGCAGATCGTCTCCCATTAACACCCGTTCAATTGATACATCTTTTGCACGTAATGTTGCTTCATATTCAGAAAATGTCGGGTGCACAATGACTGCACGTTTGCCACGATAACGTTCCGCGATAAACATTAAAATTTCTGCAGCACCATTTCCAATGAGTACTTCACTTGGGTGCACTTGATGGAAATCCGCAATATGTGATAAAAATGGTTCGCCAAGTGGATCTGGATAGGCACTTAATTTTTCAATAAGCGCTGGCCATTTGTCGACAATTTCAGAAGGTACGCCACGTGCATTGACGTTTTCACTAAAGTCATACACAATCGGTGGCATGTCTATTTGTAATTGTTCATATAATCGATGCGGATTTGCACCATGACTAGGTAAAGACATGAAAGACCACTCCCACTCCTGTAAATATCAACCAAAAAATGAATGAAACGATATACATCTCTTTGATGGCTGCTTGAATATGTGCAGCAGTTGGTGCCGCATTGTTTGGTCCCACTTTCGCACGATCCGAACGAACACCACGATACGTCGAAGCACCGCCCAATTCAATGCCCAATTGCCAAGCCGTTGCCGCTTCCAAATAACCACTATTTGGACTGACGTGACGTTTTGCATCGATCCACCATTTTTTCAAACGTGTATGATAATGAACGGCTGTTTTGCTTTTTGTAAAACTAATGATGAATAACCCTGTTAATCGTGCTGGAATATAATTAAAAAGATCATCTGTTTTAGCAGACACTTTCCCAAATTGTGCATAACGTTCATCTTGATAACCGACCATTGAATCTAATGTATTTATGGCTTTATATACCCATAATCCTGGGGCACCAAATAAAAATGCCCAAAATAATGGAGAAGTAATGCCATCTGCTGTATTTTCCGAAACCGTTTCAATCGTCGCTCTTGCGATGCCTTGCTCTTGTAATCGTTCTGTATCGCGCCCAACAATATATGATAATGCTGTTCGGGCTGTTGTTAAATCCCCTTGTTGTAAAGGGGTATGTACAGCCATTGCGGCATCTTTCAAGCTTTTTTGCGCAAGTCCAATTGCAATCAACACAGCTTCTACTGCAATGCCGAAGAAAATGTGGACATCATAGCTCATAATGACAATCGTGAAGACAAAGATGAAAACGATTCCAACCGTTATCAACATGAGAAATGCCCCTTTTGCGGTTCGATAGCGTCCTCTATTCAACCATTTTGTCATTTTTGAAATGAATTGCCCGATCCAACGTACTGGATGCGGCCATTGTTCAGGGTCTCCGATTATTCGATCTAGAAAAAAGCCTATTGCGATTGCTAAAAAATGCGCTGGAATCATTTACGTCCCTCCTTCATCGATTTTATTCCATCTTTTGCTGTTGTTTATACGTTTGAATTGCTTCGATTGTACATTCATAAACAGCTTGTGCAATGCATTTTCCAAGCGGTGTAATGGGTCCAGCGTATGATTGGCGTTCTCCAATTTGTGTTGCGGCAATTAGCACACTGTCTGTCGAAGTACCTGTCGCGATTGTTCCCGAAATCGAATCTATAATCTGTTCTGTTTGGAAAGCTTTCACTTTTGCTTCTGTGGCAGTTACAATCGCTTGAATAAACGCTTCATCCGATAAATTACCGTCAATGAATACCCACGTATTGACGGTACCAATTGTAAAATCATCATGACGTTTATACACTTCCGCAACGTCTGTTGCATTGCCTAATCCCGCTGTGACCGCAACCGTCACCGCACCAAAATCTGCTTCGTACGTGCGAAGTACAACATGTTCAGTTTTAGCTGCCGTCATCATCCCAACCGTTTCTGTTAATGATAGTTCATGATGATGTAAATAATCGGTCATTTCTTTTTCTACATCTGGCACATGATAGTTTTGATCGACATGTCGATTTAAAAATAGACGATACCATCCCATCCCTGCATTATGTACTGCTGAAGATAAAGTTTTCAGTGGGACTGTTGACTCGAACAATACACGTTCGGACGAAATTGAAAAATCTTCCATACGAATTGTCGAAGGGTTTTCAATTTCGGTCAAATGTGTCATGAGCGTAATTTGGGGCTTCGGTTTTTCTGGATGTGGTTGCGCTTTCACATGAGCTTTGTATACACGATCAATCGCTGCCTCTTGTACAACATCTTGTGGTTTTCCAATTAATTCAATTTGCCCTTCATTCATTAATAATAAACGGTCGCAATATAAAGATGCGATATTAATATCATGAAAAACGGAAATGACCGTCATTTCTTGATCAACCGCTTCTTGTCGAATCATATCTAATAATTGTTGTTGGTGCGCAATATCTAAATGATTTGTCGGTTCGTCTAGTAATAAAATAGGCGCTTCCTGTGCAAGTGCTTGCGCGACAAACACACGCTGTTGCTCACCACCTGATAATAATTCAATGGGTGTTTCTGCATAGTGCGTCACGCCAGTACTGCGCATCGCTGCTTGGACTGCAAGCTCATCCGCTTCTGACCATGTTGAAAAAATGCCTGTTTGATGGGGATAGCGGCCAAGATCTACCGTTTCTTTAACAGTATGCGAAAACGCATGCGCATGCAGTTGCGGCAATACAGCGACGATTCGTGCAAATGCTTTTGATGAATACGTTGATGCTGACTTTCCGTCGATTAGCACTTCTCCTGAAGACGGGGATAAAATTTGTGAAATGAGTTTTAATAATGTTGATTTTCCACTTCCATTTGGACCTAAAATACCGAGGACTTCGCCTTTATCGACTGTAAAAGAAATGGATTTGACAATATCTTTTCCGTCATAGCCACCTGAAAGATTATTCACTTGTAACATATTACATTGCTCCTTTTCTTCTTTGTCGATAAAAAATGTACGCAAATACGGGCGCTCCGATAAATGCTGTAATCACCCCAACAGGTAGTTCTGTTGGTGAAATAATCGTTCTTGCGACAAGGTCACAGACGATGAGTAAAGATGCACCATTCATAAATGATAATGGCAATAAATGACGATGATCTGCTCCCCACATCAGTCTCGTCATATGTGGAACGACGAGTCCTACAAAACCGATTGTTCCAGAAACTGCAACCGCAGAACCCGTTAAAATCGAGCCGCCAATTAAAATCATATATTTGCTTCGCTTCACGTTAACCCCTAAATGTTGCGCACGTTCTTCTCCAAATAACATCGCATTTAATTCACGACGATTCAACCAAAGTAATAAAGAACCAATGATGATAAATGGTAAAATCATCATCGTATATTGCCAACCTCGCATGGATACACTACCAAGCAACCAACCCATCACTTGTCTAAGTTCTTCACCAGATAATGCGATCATGAGAGATAATACGGACCCTAAAAAGGCACCAAAAATAATACCTGTTAAAATAATGGTTTCCATTCTCATCCTACGATCGACGAGGCGTGCAAAGCCAATGACGAGAAACATCGTCACAGTTGCCCCGAGCATGCTAAAAAATGGGAGTGTGTACGTACCAATGAATGGGATTGATAAACCTAAAAAAAGCGTCATCACTGCGCCAACTGAGGCACCTGAAGACACTCCAAGTGTGTATGGATCAGCGAGTGGATTTTTCAATAGTCCTTGGAATGCAGCACCTGAAATCGCTAAAGCTGCACCGACTAATCCAGCCAATACTACGCGTGGCATTCGTATTTTCCATAAAATATTATGTGCTTTTGGATCTGTCGCGTCCCAAAATGTTTCAAATGGTATTTTCACAGTTCCAATTGAAACACCGAGCCAAACCGCTACAATAAGTGTAGCGGCGGACACGATGTAAGCAAGTAAGGTTTTATTCACCGAAAGCCTCTGGATAAACTGCTTTTGCAACTTCTTCTAACCCTTCTGCAAGACGAGGACCTGTACGGCTCGTTAAGTTTTCATCAACTTGCACAACTCGTTCTTCTTTAATCGCTGTAACTGTGTCGAATCCATCACGTTTGTACACATCTTCTACAGCTGTTGGAACATAATCATACATGACGATGATTACTTCTGGATCGCGATTTACAATTTCTTCTGGATCCATCATATACCAGTCATCTTGATCGTCTGAAATATTTTTTGCTCCAATCAAGTTAAGCATTTCTTGCATAAATGTATTGTTACCTGGTGTATAAATTTCTGGTGCTGGAGATGTTTCAGCAAAAACTGTACGTTCTTCTTCATCTTTTACTTTTTCGACAACTTCTTCAACTTTCGTTTTCATGTTGTCAATCGTCTTTTGTGCTTCTGCTTGCTTATTTGTGAGTTCCCCAATCTCTTCGATTGTTTTATATGTTTCTTCAAAATCGCCTGCGTTTTTCACGATAAATACAGGAATCCCTGCATCTTCAATTTGTTTATAGCCTTCTTCTGATGATCCGTAAGACATTTCATGACCTAATACAAAGTCTGGATCTAATGCAATAATTGCTTCGATGTTTAATTCAAAGCCACCAATTTTCTCTTTTTCTAGTGCTTCTTCAGGATAATCATCATTATCACTGACTCCAACAATTTCATCTGCTAGTCCTAACTCAAATAAAATCTCTGTGTTACTTGGCATAGTCGATACAATATTTTCCGGTGCTTTTTCCAATGTAATATCGTTACCAACTGCATCCGTTAATGTGACCGGGTAAGTTGTTTCAGCAACTTCTGTTTGCTCCGTTTCAGGATTGTCTGTTTTTGGTGTTTCATTCGCATCATTTCCACCACATGCTGCTAGTAAAAAAACAGCCATTACTGACAGCAACCACATTTTCCATGTGTTCTTCATGTTGTCCACTCCTTTGATTTGAACCAAACAAAAAACCTCCGAATTTGTTAAACGGAGGGAAATGCTTGTGAAAATCTACATATGGCGACGCGCATACGGATTTCACCATTCCTATTCCGCGTAGGCTTTTTGGTGACGTAGAAAGGCAGGTTTCCTGGCTTATGGGTTCATGTTTGTTGTGGATTGGCTCCTTCCCAGAATGCACTTCCAGTGGATGATATTACAACAAACACCCAATTACAGTGGCGGGACCGCGTCAGCTTTTTACTGACTTCCCTTTTACCTCGATGAATCGAGCACCTTTACGTTTGGTTTTCATTTATTTTTATATTCTAAGTATACTATAAAACGGTTGATTGTCGATATCGTTGTCGAATATCCCCTGAAGTTGTAAACAACGTTTGCAAATTGGTGATGAGTGGTTAAAGAAGATGTTGGAATGTTGTTCGAGAAGTGACTGGAGAAGTTCATTTGGGAAGATGTTCGGGAAAGTGTTGATATGGCGTAGGGATTTGTCGGTAGTGAATGACAGATTGTTGGTATTGCAATAAAATTTGTTGGTATTTTTATGATTGTTGATTCATGAAAGAAAATTGTAGGTATCGGGGAAAAATTTGTAGGTATTAAACAGTAAGTTGTTGATAGCTAGGATTAACTTGTTGGTATTTCCAGCTTTGTTGATTTTCAGAAAGAACTTGTTGATTTCAGAAGTAAATTTGTCGGTATCAAGCAGTTCATTGTTGATAATGCGAAATAATTTGTAGGTACTTAAAGTGATTGTTGATGAACAGTAAAAAGTTGTTGATAGTGAACTAGAAGTTGTTGATATTAAATGATTCTTTGTTGATTCTGAACAGAAAGTTGTTGGTAATACCAGCTTTGTTGATTCTCAGAAAAAATTTGTTGATAGCGGACAGAAAATTGTAGGTATTCCCCAAAATATTGTCGATTGTGCCTAGCGCGTTGGTGGTACATGATGTTTCTTCCTAAAATTTGTCCATTATGTTCGCAGTGCTGGGCGTATACGAGTTTTTGAAAATCTTCATGACAAAAAAACCTTACTCATTGCCGAGTAAGGTTTTTGCGTCATCATGATTGTTACATTCTTTCGGGTGCGGAAACGCCGATGAGTTTTAGGGCGTTCGCTAATGTTGTGCGTGTCGCTGTGATGAGTGCTAAACGTGCTTCTGAACGTTCTCGATTTGTTGGATCTAAGACTTTTTCAGCGTTATAGAATGAGTGGAACGTTGCTGCTAATTCTTGAATATAGTTTGCGATACGGTGTGGTGCACGTGCTTTCGCTGCATCAGCAATCACTTTCGGGAAGTCGCCCACTTTTTTCAATAAATCAATTTCATGTTCTGCTGTTAATAATGCTAAATGTTCTAACGATGCTTCTAAATCAGACGCTGCTGCTTGACGTAAGATTGATGAAATACGCGCATGCGCATATTGAGCATAGTACACTGGGTTTTCATTAGATTCAGATACAGCTAAATCTAAATCGAAGTCCATTTGTGTATCGCCAGAACGCATGACGAAGAAATAACGAACAGCATCTAATCCAACTTCCTCAACGAGTTCGCGTAATGTGACGGCTTTACCTGTACGTTTACTCATAACCATTCTTTCGCCGTCTTTGTACAATTGAACCATTTGTGAAACGATGACTTCTAATGTATCTTTCTCATAGCCTAATGCTTCAATCGCTGCTTTCATACGTGGGATATACCCATGGTGGTCTGCACCCCAAATATTAATGAGCTTATCAAATCCACGTTGAATTTTATCTTCATGGTATGCGATATCTGGCGTGATATATGTGAATGAACCGTCTTTTTTAATTAACACACGATCTTTGTCATCACCGAATGTTGTTGAACGGAACCAAGTCGCACCATCTTCTTCGTATACATGACCATTTTCACGCAGTTTATTAAGTGCATTTTCAATTTTTCCGCTACCATATAAAGTTGTTTCAGAGAACCAGTTATCAAATTGAACGCGGAAATTTGCTAAATCTGTTTTTAATTTATTTAATTCGACTTCTAAACCGTATGAACGGAAGAAGTCATAACGTTCTTGCTCAGAGACGTTTTGATATTTGTCGCCATATTCTTCCACCAGTTGTTTACCAATTTCTATAATATCTTGACCGCGATAGCCATCCTCTGGCATATCCATTTCTACCCCTAACGCTTGGAAGTAACGTGCTTCTACTGAGCGTGCTAAATTATCGATTTGATTTCCAGCGTCGTTAATATAATATTCACGTTCAACATCGTAGCCTGCAAAGTCTAGAACATTGCAAAGAGCGTCCCCGAGAGATGCGCCGCGTGCGTGTCCTAAATGTAAGTCACCAGTTGGGTTCGCCGATACGAACTCTACTTGAATACGTTCATGTTGGCCTGCATCTGATCGACCATATTCCGCGCCTTTTTCAAATACTGTGCGTACGACATCTTGCAAATAATCTTTTTTCAATGTGATGTTAATGAAACCTGGACCTGCAACTTCGATTTTTTCGATAGAAACAGCTTCTTTGTCCAATTGTTCAATAATCGCTTCTGCCACATTACGTGGTGGCATTTTGGCTAATTTTGTTAAACGCATAGCGATGTTTGTAGCGTAGTCACCATTTTCTTTTTGGCGTGGTGTTTCCAAAATAATGTCTGGAACTTCCCCTTCAATGATATTGGCTTTAATGACTGCGTCATGTAGTGCATCTTTTACTTGTTGTTGAATTTGTTCAACGATATTCATGATTGTCCCTCCACGTATGTAATTGATAATTCGTATTTCCCTAATAATGAACCATCTGCATGCAATTCATACTGAACTGTAAATGAGCCAGATTGTTCGTTTTCTTCATATTGAAGTTTTTTGGTTTTCACAATTAATGGCAATGCCATATGTTCATTGTTATATTGTCCATTACGCGTTCCCCCTAGCGCGAGCGGCAACCGCATTTTCACTGCTCCAGAACGCATAATTAACGCTTCATCATGTCCTAACTTAATCGTTGATTGGATTGTTTGACCGTCATGTTGTTCTTCATATTGTAAATATGACGTACCATTTTTAACGATTTGTTGCCCAGCTACTTTCAGTTTTACACTGTCCTTTTTTTGTCCAGGGTGTTGAATTGACGAATGGAGCTGAATTTGTACATGTTTTGTATCATGTTTTGACCCCATTTTGTCACCGTCCTCTTCTTGAAATATCTATACATTATACCCTTTATTGTATAGACATTCCAATACCCATCCTTCATTTTCTCTTAAAATCGTTTAATTTTCTTTTGATTGTCACATACTACAGCTAAATTGACGGACAGGACGTGGTGTCAATGCGACGGACAGTTTATATGCGAAAGAAAAAACGTCTAAAATGGGTACGCACAGTGACTTTCTCCTTGATCACAGTTCTCTTTGCATTGCTCACGATGTATGGAGGAATGCTGATTTATGCGCAAATCGCAGGTGCTCCTTCCTTAAACGTATCAAAAGCTTCAGTCTTTTTAGATGCGGATGGACATGAAATTGGTGATTTAGTCGGGAATGAAAAGCGTTATTGGGTACCACTCGACGACATTTCCCCTTTTTTAAAAGATGCCGTAATTGCAACGGAAGATCAGCAGTTTTATGAACATAGTGGGTTTAACTATAAACGGATTGCGAGTGCTGTATTAACGGATATTAAAAATCGTAGTAAAGTAGAAGGCGCAAGTACAATTACACAACAGTACGCGCGGAACTTATATTTGTCACATCAGAAAACGTGGCAACGAAAGTTTGAAGAAGCACTCATTGCGTTTAGATTGGAGCGCTTTTACGATAAGGATACGATTTTAGAAGGCTATTTAAATACGATTTATTTTGGACATGGCATGTATGGCGTTGAAGCTGCTACAAATTTTTATTTTGGAAAATCAGCCAAAGACGTTACGTTAGAGGAAGCTGCGGTCATTGCAGCTATTGCAAAGGGACCGTCACTCTATTCTCCTGTCAATAATTATGAACGTTCAATGGAGCGAAAAAGTCTTGTGTTGTCATTGATGGAACAGCAACAGTTCATTTCACCAGAACAGCATGGACGAGCACAAGAGATGCCTATTGTTTTACATGAAAATGATGCAGAAACTGATACTTTTGCTTCCTATTTTTTAGATGCTGCATGGAAAGAAGCAGAAGACATTTTAACGAAACAAGGCAGGTTTGTAGATGGTGGGGGCTGGACGATTCGAACGACATTAGACACTACCCACCAAGAAATTGCGGAGCAAGCGGTCGAAAATGGCTTGCCTGACACTGATTTAGAAGTCGGATTTGTTTCCATGATGCCTGAAACAGGTGCCGTTACTGCACTTGTGGGGGGCAAAAATTATACAGTAAGCCCGTTTAATCGTGTGACACAAGCAAAACGTCAACCTGGTTCAGCGATGAAACCCATTTTATATGCAGCTGCATTAGAAAATGGTTTTTCGCCACTAACCTTTTTATTTCCCGAAGAAACCGTGTTTACATTAGATGACGGACGAGAAACGTATGAACCGCAAAATGTGAACGGAGAATTTGCCGATCATCCCATTTCACTGGCGCAAGCACTTGCGATTTCAGATAATGTATTCGCAGTAAAAACTTTAGAAGAAATTGGCTTTGCTCCTTTTCAACAAATGATTGATCGACTTGAGATTCGCACTAAAACGCCTATGACATTAGCAAGCGCGTTAGGAACTGCGGAAGTATCTTTACTGCAGATGACGGGTGCGTATAATGTTTTCGCTGCAAACGGGCAGAATCATTTGCCGTATACCATTATTTCGATTCAAGACCGTAATGGGAAAACCGTGTATGAGCGAGAACCTAAACAAAAACAACTGGTCGATGAAAAAGATGCTTTTGTATTAAGTCATTTAATGACAGGCATGTTTGACCCTGTTTTTAATGATTATTTGCCAGTTACGGGGATGTCTATGCGTCAACAGCAGACACGACCATACGCTGCAAAATCAGGTACAACGCTTTCTGATCAATATTTAATCGGCTATACGCCCTCTTTAACAGCTGGTATTTGGAATGGCTATGATGATGGACGGAAAATCGAGCAAGTGATAGATCAAGGGGTCACAAAGAAGATTTGGATGGAATTTATGGAAACGGTTCATAGTGGCAAAACACCAGAGCCTTTCATTCCACCAGAAGGGGTTGAAAGTGCCATTATTGATATCGAAACGGGTGGACTTGCGGTAAGCGAGTGTCTTAAACAACGGGTCATGTATTTAAAAGAACGAGACGTGCCTGTTAAGCTTTGTACAGACCGCTCCTTACAACAAAGAAAAACGACAGAAACAGAGGAGAAAAAGTTCAACCTTTTCCCTTTTTCATTTTTCGATTAACCATTGTTTTTCATATTTCTCTATTCAAAAAACCTCTTTCTTCTAATTGGAAGAAAGAGGTTTTTTACCAGTTGTTACAGCATTTAAAAGAGAGTTGTGTCATGCTTGGGTTGGATATGACATTGCTCAATTAAGATGTCGCCACTTCTGGTTGTCCTAGCTTTACATGTATAAGCTATATTATATAGTTTACTTCCTTTTCTTTCGACATTCAACAGTACAAGCAAATTTTTTATAAGTTCATTATTGAAAATATTTTAAACGTCTAATGCTTCATGCAATTCCGCTGTACTACGGTTCCAAAACGCCTCATTATGGTCAATTAAAAATTCCTTTAATACACGTTTTGAATTGTCATCCATTTCATCCACAATGATATGACGTTTTAATGATTTATCCATTTTATTCACATGGTCAACGAAGTTTTTATATCCGCGACGTGCTTGGCGATCAATGACCATTTCACAAGCGGTTACACCTGCATAATAAGGACCATCTTCTTTATATTCTACGGTTACCCAATTAATCCAATATTGTTTCCCGTTTTTAGATTCTTCCCGCGTCGGTAAAAACTTTAGACTACGCTCTAGTTTTGTTTTGGCGTGCATCGCGGCCATGTCAATCCAAGCCTCTTGCGCTTCAACGTCGATGATGACAGGAGTAACGTTCTCCAACGACAAAGAACCGACGCCAAAACCTTTATCGCCATCTAGTGGATCATTTTTTATAATGGTAAATTCCATTTTAGGTTTCTTTTGCTCATTCCCCATCTTTCTTATCCCTCCAACATCAATAATACATTTAGTATACTGGATTTTTCGTCATAATGCCGAATTACTGTTTATCCATGATACTGTTACGATAAAGCCAATTGTTCTAACTCGTCAATGAAATGAAATGCATCTTCCATTTCACGCGTTGAAAAATTGAGTTTACTTTTCACAATCTGAACCTTTTCGATTTGTTCTTCTTTCTCATATTCATCAAAATACAATAAAGTAGACACAAGCTCTAAAAAACGCGAAGACTGCTGTTGCATTTGTTGGATAAACCCTTGTAAAGCACCTGCTTCCGCTGACATTTCCTTTAAGAAATGTTCACCTTCGTCAGATACATGGTATTGATATTGTACATAAGCTCCTTGGTCAATACATTGCTCTTGTAAAAAGCCCATCTCACATAATTCTTCTACGCGCAATGTTAATTCCTCAGAATACGGACCGTACATATGCAAACGAAATTTTTCCTGAAACGGAAACTTCATCTTCTTGGCAATGAAAATCATCTTTTGTAATTTTTTTCGTCCTGTTATCTCTTCTGCAAGTGAAATAAACTGAACGAGTTTCGCGTGTTCTTGTAACAAAAATGGCCACCCTCTCTATTCATATAAAAGCGCTAAAATCTCTTGATAAATCGGATTGTCTCCGTCTTGTAATACATCTTCTGGAAAATATAACTTATGGTCCGTTCGCCGTTTGCCAGAAATGGCATCAACGATATCAGACGAACGTGATAGCTCACTTAATTCATCATTTGGCAATTGTAAAAAAATCGGTAATGTTTCATTTTCCTCACCAGGACGATAAAAATCATAAGGCAAATCCGATGATGAATCAACGACTAAATAATATTCTGGGTCAATTCCCGCTTTTGCAAATAAATCTTCCAATTGTTGTAATTTTTTATACTGTGTAGCAGGTGTAATTTCCACATATTGAAATAGTTTTCGATTTAAAAAACGACGGCTTAAATCACGTAAAACCGCGTCTTCTTCTGTCGACCACAATTGGAAATACGTCATCACAATTCCTTCGTCCAGTGTGATATAAGCGTCAAGATTAATATTTTGATTAAAAAACGCATGTAAGTGAACAGGATCTTGCTTAAATGCATAATTCGATTCGTATAAATGTTTCGCGCGGTGGAAAATTTTCGTCAAAATAACTTCTGCGCTACGTGAAACCGGATGAAAATATACTTGCCAATACATTTGGTAACGGCTCATAATATAATCCTCAACTGCATGCATGCCACTTGATTTCACGACAACTTGCTCTTCAGATGGGCGCATGACACGTAAAATCCGTTCCATATCAAAATGCCCGTAAGAAACGCCTGTATAATAAGCATCTCGTTGTAAATAATCCATGCGATCCGCATCAATTTGACTAGAGATTAAGCTGACGACAAGCTTATCTGGATAAGTTTTCGCAATGACATCTGCTACTTTTTGCGGAAATTGTGGAGAGACTTTACGCAATACTGCATTCACTTCAGTATCTCCTAATAAAATTTTCTGTGTAAATATTTCATGATCTAAATTAAATACTTTTTCAAATGCATGTGAAAATGGACCGTGCCCTAAATCATGTAATAATGCTGCACACAATGTGACGAGACGTTCTTCTTCATCCCATTCTGGACGTTCACTAAATCCATCATCAATAATGCGTCGAACAATTTCATATACACCTAAAGAGTGCTGAAAACGACTATGCTCCGCCCCATGAAAGACGAGATAAGTCGTTCCTAATTGTTTAATGCGCCTTAGTCTTTGAAATTCTCGTGTGCCAATGACGTCCCAAATGACACGGTCGCGCACATGTACATAACGATGGACGGGATCTTTAAACACTTTTTCTTCTTGCAACTTCTCATATTGATACCCCATATTTCGCCTCCTTCGTTGTAGTCGTTCAAGGTACTCAAATATCGTCAGAAAACGAACTTCTCTTTATCTTTGGAAAACGAGCACCTTGGACATTTATTGTTTTTTCATCGTAATTGTTTAGCATTGATGCAGTTTTTACACTGTTCATCTACCCGATGATTATAAGAATCATGTTGTTCATTGATCATCAAAAACAGTTGCGAATACATAGCCACTTATCGACTATGCGGGATTGTCCATTGACCTAATAACCGCGAAAAAGTCCTGCGATTACCACAAGTTCCGGCATTCAATGATGATTACATCAACGATCTTTATAAAATGGACTCGCTTATCTATCAGTTTACCATTTTTCGTTGCCTAGAAAAAGAAAGTGTAAAGATTGATTGAAGTGGAGATGTGGTGACGCTTGTGGGAACAGCACGAGCTGAAGACCCACAGGCGTGTAGCGACGTGGAAGCTAAAGCCGTCCCACGGCAAGCACCACCATCGAAACGGAAATCAATATGAGGATTGGTTGTTACATTTTTCCCCCATAAATATTTTACTCATACTAAAAATTGTTCTCGTGTGAATAAATTCAATGAAGTTGTACAAACTGTTACTAGAAAAAGAATACGAATATTGTAGGAGGAAATTTTATGGTTAAAATGAGACAAGATGCATGGCTTTCAGAAAATGATATTTTATTAGCTGAAACGGTCCTTCGCCATGTGCGTGAAGGAAGTACACAATTAAGTGCTTTTGAAGAAGTTGGCGATCAATTAAATCGAACTGCAGCGGCTTGTGGATTTCGTTGGAACGCAGTCGTTCGTAAAGATTATGAGGATCAATTAGAAGATGCAAAACGAGAACGTAAACAAGCAATGCGCATGCTTGGAAATGGGTTTAAGCGCCGCGGACAACAATTATATTTACCAAATGCTGATAAAAACGAAGAACAACAGCAAGATATTCCCCTTTCTAGTTTAACGTTAGAAACTGTAATCGCCTATCTCGTACGCTTACATCATAATGGTGGAAATGATATGGAAACGCTTCGTTGGAAACATACCGCACAAGCTGCGACATCGAAAATCGAAACGCTAGAACGTCAGATTACTACTTTACAAGAAGAGAATGAAACGCTTCGTGCGGATTATGATCAATTCGTTCAAATTATGAATCGGGCACGCCGTCTCGTCACACTAGATGATGATCATGAACATACAGCACCCATTTTTACAATGGAACCAAATGGGAATTTAATCGCAAAAGAGCCACCTCTTCAATGAAGATGGTGGCTTTATTTGATTATGATTGTTTCGTTTTTCGTGCGAGCATTTTTTCGTTACGCTCGAAAACACGTTGTAAGTAAAAGGAATAGAGCTCCATTTCCTCTTCTAAAAAACTTTCGATTTTTACGTTTCGCGTTAGAATATGCAATACTTGTTGTGCTCGAATGACAACATCGCTCACTGTTAAAGGCATATTCAATAATTCCGCTAATGACGCCATAACTTCAGGACGAATTTTCGGATATTCGAACTTCGTCTGCTCTTGTTTTAATCCAATGCGATACATATCACGAATTAATTCAGCACGTTTAGAACCGCTGCCTTCCACGCATAAATAGACTTGCACCGCAATGCCTTGACGCAATCTTCTTTGAGAAATTCCCGCAAATTTTTTGCCATCAATGCTTAAATCATAGGATCCTGGACAATACGATCCGACAATTTCATATGCCTCAATGCGGTCTTCTGCTTCTGGAAACATTAAACGAATGAGGCTTAGCATGACTTCATAACCTGTGTCAATATCAATCGACCCTTCACGTTCTGAAATCACGAGAGATAAGTTTAAAACGCCTTCGTCAAGGACGACTGCAAGCCCTCCTGAATTCCGAACGATTGATTGATAGCCTGCTTGTTCAATATGTTTCACTGCATCTTCTACATAAGGTAGACGGTGATCTTGTATCCCAAGAACGACCGTTTTGTTGTGCACCCAAGCACGAACAGTAGGTGCACTCATTTGTTGACCGACAAGATGACAAAGTGTATCATCCGCCGCAAAAGATTCTAATGCTGAACGGTTTCGTGCGCTCATCGATTCATCAATAAAGCGCCATTCAGGAATTTGTAAATAAGATTCGTAGTTTGTCATCATTCGTTACTCCTATTATGATAAGCTTTGTGCTGCTGTTATTAAGCCTAATTTATACACATCGTCTGTTGAACAGCCGCGTGATAAATCATTTACAGGTGCATTTAATCCTTGTAAAATCGGACCAATCGCTTCATATCCACCGAGTCGTTCAGCAATTTTATAACCGATGTTTCCTGCCTCTAAAGATGGGAAGACGAACACGTTCGCATCTCCTTGAATGGCAGATTCAGGTGCTTTTTTCGCCGCAATTTCTGGCACATATGCCGCGTCAAATTGAAATTCACCATCTAAAGCTAATTCAGGTGCTAATGTCTTCGCAATTTTCACTGCTTCTGCTGCTTTTTCAGTTTCTTCAGTGACTGCTGAACCTTTTGTAGAGAATGATAACATCGCTACACGTGGATCGATGCCAAATGATTGAGCTGTATGCGCACTTTCCACCGCAATTTCAGCCAACTCTTGCGCATTTGGTGCGACTGTAATTGCACAGTCCGCGAAAACAAGTTTTTCATCGCCTTTCATCATAATAAACGCACCACTCGTACGAGATACCCCTGGTTTTGTTTTAATAATTTGTAAGGCAGGACGAACTGTATCTGCCGTCGAATGAACTGCCCCACTTACTAAACCATCTGCACGTCCTGTATATACGAGCATCGTTCCAAAATAGTTCACGTTTTTCAGTAATTCACGTGCTTGTTCTTCCGTATTTTTCCCGTTACGACGCTCGACAAAGCTTTCAACAAGTTCATCTACATAAGGAGCTGTCTCTGGATGAATGATCTCGATATCATTTAATGAAACAGATGCTTTTGTAGCCGCTTCTTGAATCGCTGTTTCATCTCCTAAAAGGATTGGTTTTACAAGGCCTTCTTCTGCTAAGCGAACTGCCGCTTGTAAAATACGCTCGTCAGTTCCTTCTGGTAAAACAATCGATTTTTGTGTTCCTTGTAACTGTTGCTGAATGGTGTTGAATAATTGTGCCATTTCGTGATTCCTCCGTTAAATTTTCTCCCTTTAGCATACACTAGAAGAAGGTTTAATTAAAGAACATGAACTTCTGTCAATTTCGTGACAATAGAGGTCCGCAAAGGTCAATATTTTCTGAATATGTTACACTATTCTCGGCATCAAAATTTTTTAAAGGAGTGTCAATCAAATGAATGAAGCAGCAGTCACATTAGATGGATGGTATGTATTACACGATCTTCGTTCCATCGATTGGGCATCATGGAAATTGATCTCAAACGAAGAACGTCAAGCGATGATCGAAGAGTTCCAACAATTTTTAACCGGCCTACAAGAAGCAGACGACGCAAAAACGGGCAGTCATGCTTTTTACACAGTTGTTGGACAAAAAGCAGATTTCATGCTGATGATTTTACGACCGACAATGGACGAACTACAGCAATTGGAGACCGCTTTTAATAAACTCGCAATTGCAGATTTTACAATTCCGGCCTACTCATACGTTTCCGTTGTAGAATTGTCAAATTACTTAGCGAAGGAATCCGATGAAGATCCTTACGAAAACCCTTACGTACGCGGACGCCTCTATCCTGAATTACCAAGAACAGATTATATTTGTTTCTACCCGATGGATAAAAAGCGCGATGGCGACGATAACTGGTATATGCTCGATATGGATACACGCAAAAAACTAATGTATGACCACGGAATGATCGGTCGTCAATATGCTGGAAAAATTAAACAAATCATTTCTGGCTCTGTCGGTTTCGATGATTATGAGTGGGGCGTTACATTGTTTTCAGACGATGTACTCCAATTTAAGAAAATCGTATATGAAATGCGCTTTGATGAAGCGAGTGCGCGTTACGGCGAGTTCGGCTCATTCTTTGTCGGAACTCTACTCGACAACGAAAAAGTCGCTTCATTTTTAGAAATTCAATAAATGATCATCATGAAAACCTGCCAAACAGTTGGCCCAGCCGACTGTTCAGCAGGTTTTTACATGACGTTGTCGTGTCTGGAATTCTCCAGAATACATCTATAAATTTTTTTTTGGGGGGTTACAAATCTTATGGGATATCGACAAATTCTCTTGGGATACCTACAAATTTTTGCTCAGTATCTACAACTTGCTTTTGTAAATCAACAAACTGGGATTTACCTACAAAGTCGCTCGCGATATCTACAAATTTCCCGGTGATATCTACAAATCCTCGCTCAGTACCTACAACTTTCTTCCGTAAATCAACAACCCCAGGATTTACCTACAAATTCTCCTTCGATATCTACAAATTTCCCGGTGATACCTACAAATCCTTGCTCAGTATCTACAACTTGCTTTCGTAAATCAACAAACTCAAGATTTACCTACAACTTTCTTCCGTAAATCAACAACCCCAGGATTTACCTACAAATTCTTTTCCGATATCTACAAATTTCCCGGTAATATCTACAAATCCTCGCTCAGTACCTACAACTTGCTTTCGTAAATCAACAAACTGGGATTTACCTACAAATTCTCTTCCGATATCTACAAATTCCCCGGTGATATCTACAAATTCCCCGGTGATATCTACAAATCCTCGCTCAATACCCACAACTTTCTTTCATGAATCAACAAACTCAAGATTTACCTACAAAGTCGCTCGCGATATCTACAAATTCCCGATTCAAATCAACAAACTTAAAGCTCGGATCTATAAATTTCAGCCTGCGATCGAGAACGGATTCCTTTTTCGACGGTCGCTACCTTTTTCCATGCGGTCGGCAACTTTGTTCATTGATTTTGTTTGGCATCCGTTTGACTTCTTCTTTTGTTTGTTCATAAACTTGGAAAGGTTGTGCATATACTATCACGAGGAGGTTGTTTTTTGGCTGTTATTGCGCATAATGAAGCAGAAGTTGAATTATTAGCGCGGCTCATGCGTGCGGAAGCTGAAGCAGATGGTGCTGAAGGAATGTTAATGGTCGGCAATGTTGGTGTGAATCGCGTACTGGGTGATTGCTTGGATTTTCAGGACATTCGCTCCATTGAACAAATGGTTTTTCAGCGTCCCGGTGGCTTTGAAGCGACGTTAAAAGGATATTTTTACCAACGCGCACGCCCCGAAGAAATTCAGCTTGCTAGACGTGTATTGGCTGGCGAACGTTTTGAACCAGCAGACCGAGCATTATGGTTTTTTCGTCCAGAAGATGCTTGTCCGGCGCAATGGTATGGACAATGGAATACAGGACGCTATAAATCGCACTGTTTTTTCGCCCCTTTAATCAGTGTTTGTCCGAGTGTCTAACCTTGTCAATGCATATATCACGTATTTTTCCAGCCTCTTATGTCCTCGAATTTTGATGAATGAAAGGATGAATTGATGGTCCAATATTATTGGAATCCAACTACGCAGCAACCCTATTTTTACCCTCAAGGAAATCAACAAGTATCACCACCGCAAGCTGCAGTTCCCGGTGGGCAACCTTCTGGCTTACCAACCGGTGAACGTTCTTTTATTGAAAATATTTTGCGATTGAATATCGGAAAACCTGGAACGTTTTACTTTTCATTTTCCAATGTTGTCGGCGAACGATCGAACACACGAAGTATCGTCGGCTCCGTGAAAGCTGCCGGACGGGATCATGTCATTGTAACAGAGGACTCGACAGGTCATGACTTTTTATTTCCGATGATTTACTTCGATTATGCCGAGTTCGATGAAGCAGTGGAATATTTTCCACAAACGATTGGGACGCGTGAAGTATAAATTACAAGACATAAGCTTAACGATTGAGGTGACGTATGATTAATGCGTCGCCTCGTTTATTTCGTTCTATGTAATACACCACTAGCCCTCTACCACTATATGTCACACAAATGGACAAGCCCATTTCCCCTTCAAAATCCGACCATAATCTTCTCATTTCACTAGATTACGAATTCGCTATTCCTGTTGTCATCAAATGTCTTATTTCAATCACTGAAGATATCAACATCTTTTTTCCGTAGAATCAAAAAAAACAACCACTCATCATCATAATGAATGGTTGCTTGTTTCATGTTCGTTAGCGTTTTAATGTCGCAATGATTAAGAAAATCCAACCGATAATAAAGGCAACGCCGCCAATCGGTGTAATTGCGCCTAATACGCCGATTCCTGATAAACTTAATACATATAAGCTTCCTGAGAAAATAATAATCCCTGCTAAAATGAAATAGCCCGCTTTTTTCAATGTTGGATTGTCCCCAAAAATGGCATCGCTTGCGAGCACGCCAATGATTAATAAGCCAACTGCATGGAACATTTGATATTGAACAGCTGTCTCCCAAATGGCAATATATTTTTCCGTTAACTTTCCTTCTAATGCATGCGCACCGAATGCGCCTAATGCAACGGCTAAAGCAGCATTAATTGCACCAGCAATTATAAAGAATGGCATCTTGAAACCTTCTTTCTATTGTCATTAATTTATCTTTCAGTATAGCACGAACCTGTCAACATCACCGTGTAGATTGTGTTTCGTCTTGAATTTGTCAAAAGTGCTCAAAATTTGTTCATTTTTTTGGAATGAAGAACCACCTTTCATTCACACTAAAAATCAAATAAAGAATCGCCGTTAGCCCCATCCTCTTCTTGTAACCGTGTACCGTCCATTTGATCGAGTGATTGAACAGACGATGCTGATTGTTGCTGAAGCGGCAAAACATGTGGTGTAATTGGCGCTCCTGCACGTGGCGGCATTGGCGTTTTTGATGATGTAGATGGCGTGTTCGATTGAAGCGCAACAGCTGATAATGAATGAATCGCCGCAAAGACTTCTCGCATCTTTCCTTCATCATCGGCTATTTTTGCGTTTTGTACTTGTTTGTCGATTTCCGCTAAAATATGTTCGTATGAAATCATCGTGATACTCCTTCCTTTCGTTGAAATTTTAAACAATCCATTCCTGAAGATTGTTTTACGACAACAGATGGCATTGCTTGTGATTTGAATTGATAAGCTTTACAACCACGTGGTGTCGCATGATCCCATGTGATATAAAAATGTTTACATTGAAAACAGTTTACCATTTTATCCACCTCAAATGCTTTGTTTCACTTCTATTCAAATCGAATGAGGTACATCATTTGTTTCGCACCAACGGATTGGTTCTTTCCCCCAAGCGATGAGTTGTGCATTCGTTGTCGAATACGGTGCACTGCCAAAAAATCCACGATGAGCACTTAATGGACTTGGATGTGCAGATTCAACAATGGTATGTTTTGTTAAATCAATTAACGCTTTTTTTTGTTGTGCTGCTCTACCCCATAAAATAAAAACAAGTCGTTCGTGTTGCGCGGATAATTGCTGAATGACAGCATCTGTAAAGTGTTCCCATCCTTTATTTCGATGCGAATGTGCTTTACCTTGCTGAACTGTTAAAACTGTATTTAATAATAAAACACCTTGCTTCGCCCAACCTGATAAATTCCCAGTTTGTGGCATGGGACATCCTATATCAGTCGTTAATTCTTTAAACATATTACGCAAACTTGGCGGCATCCGCACGCCTTCATTGACAGAAAAACTTAAGCCATGTGCTTGTCCTTCTCCGTGATAAGGATCTTGACCAAGTAGGACCACTTTGACGTCCTGAAATGGCGTCAATCGAAAAGCAGTCCACAATTCATCCATCGGTGGATAAACAATTTGCTCTTCATAAGCAGCCTTTAAAAATGTTCGTAATTGTGCATAATAAGGTTGTTCAAATTCATGTTGTAATTGGTCATCCCAATCATTTTGAAAAAATTTCTTTGGCACAATGGGCGCCCCCTCTTCTCTCTTGTCTTTTCATTATAACAAGTAAGCGGAACTTGTTGCTAGGTGGAGCTATGAACAGCCCATTAGAAAATGATTTTCGCTACAATTATCGTGTTAGGCGCTAACGGCTCGAGACAGCGTCACTTCGTGGTTACGGCAAGACTCCGTGAACACGTCTTATGCCCATCGCAGTTGAACGAGCGCTTTTTGCGTTCCAGCCTTTTGCGTCACCGTTTCATCTCGCACTGCTCCTCTCCTCTCCACTTCCATCAATATGTAAATGAAGATCACCAGTTTCATGAGCTCCAACTTAAAATGAACGTACAACTCATACGTGGTCATGATATGATGAATAGACGAGGGGGATGCTTATGTCGAATATGCAAATGAAGGAGAAAATTCGAGCGTTAACAATTGTAGCAAAAGATGGAGCGCAAATTGAAGAATCTTCCAAAACAATTGGTATGCGGATTTTTGCGGTCTTTTGTCATCTTGCCATTATTGGCCTTTTTCTATTTGCGGTTTCACTGTTCTATTATCAGCATATAATTGCCGGCATCATTACAACAATCATTGCTTGCCTCATTACCTTTTTCTGGTATAAAATATGGTTAGCAGACGATTTGCCGAAAGATGTACAATAGTGTGCAATTCATTTTCAGTCTATTTTTTAATTCCAACTAAAAGGGGTTTATTCACATGACATTAAAGAAGACATTGACGATTGCCGGATCAGATACTTCGGGTGGTGCAGGGATTCAAGCAGATTTAAAAACATTTCAAGAACATGGGACATATGGCATGACAGCGTTAACAGTTGTCGTAACAATGGATCCAGACACATGGAGCCATAATGTGTATTCGCTGCCGGTTGATATTTTAAAAGCGCAAATTGCAACCGCTTTATCAACGGGCATTGATGCGATTAAAACGGGCATGTTATCTACGGAAGAAGTCATTCAAACAGCTGGAGAAGCAATCCAACAATCAAACTTAGCGAATATTGTCATCGATCCAGTAATGGTTTGTAAAGGGGAAGATGAAGTATTAAACCCGGGTACAGTCGATGCCATGATTCAATATTTATTGCCGCACGCACTCGTCACAACACCAAACTTATTCGAAGCGGGTCAACTGGCAGGTATGAAGACGCCAAAAACGATTGAAGAAGTGAAAGAAGCGGCGAAAAAGATCCATGCACATGGTGTGAAAAATGTCTTTATCAAAGGTGGCAAAGCGTTAAAATCAGAAACGGCTTGTGATTTGTTTTACGATGGTGAAACATTTACATTATTGGAAGCTGAAAAAAGCGACAACCATTTCAACCACGGTGCGGGTTGTACGTTAGCTGCTGCCATTACAGCGAACTTAGCAAATGGACGGGCTGTTAAAGAAGCAGTGATCGAAGCAAAGAAATTTGTCACAGCTGCCATTGCAAACGGTTGGCAATTAAATGAGTTTGTTGGTCCCGTTGATCACGGTGCTAAAAACAAATTTGGTGCTCCAAACATTACAGAAACAACCATTTGAAATTTGAGATTCATGATGAAAAGCAGCGTTGCATATTCATAAAGATGCAACGCTGTTTTTTTTTCTGCTTTTTTTAAGCGTTGTGAAAATCGCTCATCCTTTATTCGCTACCGCACTGTAACTTACCAACCATTTTAAGCACCATCGCACTTTTCATTTCAAAGATTGGCTTAAACAATCCTACATCAACATGCCTAAATGAATAAAAGCAGACAAATCGCCAACGACATGAAAAAACGCTATACTTATGATGGAATTGTTTTTGAACAGGAGGATTTTGTATGGACATTGTAAACGTAGAACATGTACAGGAAGTCATTACATCCTTTGCAAATAAAGACGTGTACATTCATTTAGAAACGACAAATGGATCATACGCGACACATTTTAATGCAAATTTTTTAAATGCTGGGGCATTTATTCGTAATATTCAACTCAACTATGAACTTGGTAAAATTGTTGGAGAGTCGCCACATCGCGTCGGCTTAAAACTGCCACATGGCTGGGTATACGCGCAAGGCATTACGCATTATGAAATCGATGAAGAAAATCGATTAATTCTTCATGGCTTAGACCATGAAGGAAAATTATCTGTAGCGCTTCAAATTAGCGAAACACCGTTTAGAGATTAAGGAGGAATCATCATGCTTGAAAAAGAACGTCATGTACTCATTATATTGCCACATCCAGATGATGAAGCATTTGGGATTTCCGGCTCTATCGCAGCATATCGTCAAATGAATGTACCTGTTACGTATGCATGTTTAACATTAGGCGAAATGGGACGTAATTTAGGCGATCCCCCTGTCGCAACACGTGAAACATTACGCGATATTCGTAAAGCGGAATTACTACAATCTTGTGAAGCAATGGGCTTAACCGATTTACGTATGCTTGGATTCCGTGATAAAACTGTAGAATTTGAAGATGATGAGAAGATGGTCCAAATTGTAACAGATTTAATCGATGAAACAAACCCTTCGCTCGTGATTTCATTTTACCCGGGCTATTCTGTACACCCTGATCATGAAGCAACAGCACGTGCAGTCGTTCGCGCCATTCGTCGAATTCATGAAGAAGATCGTCCAAAACTGTATGCTGTCGCATTTGCGAATGATACAGAAGAGAATCTTGGCGAACCAACGATTATTCACGATGTAGAAGGAACGATTGAACAAAAATTAAATGCATTGCGTGCACATATTTCTCAAACGATTTGGATGATGAAAGAAACAGATGAAAAGCTCGCTGCAAATGATCCCGAAATTACAAAATGGCTACGTTATGAACGTTTCTATGCGTATGACTGGGCCAATGATTTCGAGGCATCTTTTTGAATCAATACACACACGCCCCCTACTTTCCTATTGAAATGTAGGGGTTTTTATTTTCACTTCCTCCCAAAACTAATATTTATGCGTTTTATACATTTTTTATGCAAAATTTCGGAATTCTCCTGTTTTCCCCACCTTGCTTCTCGATCATAACCGACAAATTCCAACAACCGCCAAATAACAGTAGTTTTTTAAAGTGATGTACAGTATAATACGAAATGGGGCGAATTTTGACTGAATATTGTATGTAATATGTCATCAGACACAATATGGACATATTTTATAGATGATAAGGGGGTATCATTTATTTCTATTTACAAATGAGTTAAAATTCGTTATCATGTATAAATATTCATATACATGTAATTGCACTCTAGGGGGAGAAATGATGAAGAAACATTCACTTTCAACGTGGTTTTTATTTTTAGTCCCATCGATTTTAGGGATTTTGTTCTTTATGGTACCAATCAAATTAACAGATGATTGGAAAGTTCCAATTGCAACATTTGCAGACCTTTTGTCGACTGCAATCGCACCGGTTATGCCTTGGGTAGCGACAGTGATATTAATCATTGCTGCGGTTGGATCCATCATCTTTTTATTCAAACCAACAGAAGATCAACAACCAAGCTTTTTTGTAAACTTATTTAAAGTGTCGGGATTTTGGACCATTACGAGAGTACTTGGTGCCCTATTCGCGATTTCAACAGTGACACACTGGGGTCCTGAATTTTTATGGGGGGAAGATACAGGCGGACTTTTATTAAGTGAAGATGGTTTAGTGACCTTCTTATTCACTGTTTTCTTATTCGCGGGTCTTTTATTACCGCTATTATTAAACTTTGGATTGCTTGAGTTTTTCGGTACGATGATGGTAAAAGTCATGCGTCCATTATTCAAATTGCCAGGTCGTTCATCAATTGATGCGTTAACATCATGGATTGGCGATGGAACGATTGGCGTTTTATTAACAAGTAAACAATATGAAGATGGTTATTATACTAAGAAAGAAGCGGCGATTATTGGAACGACATTCTCCGTTGTATCTATTACGTTCGCGATTGTTATTATTGAAGAAGTGGGCTTAGGCTCTTATTTCTTACCATATTACGGAACAGTTATTTTAACAGGCATTATTTTAGCCCTCATTATGCCGAGAATTTATCCTTTACGTGGTAAAGGTGACGAGTATATTGACGGCAGACCGTTCACAGGTGAAGAAGAAAAATTACCTGAAGGGTATAATGTCATATCTCACGGATTAGAAAATGCGCTCGACAAAGCAAGTCAAAATCGTTCATTCACAAAAACATTCGGTGAAGGGTTAAAAAACGTCTTCGACATGTGGATTGGCGTCATTCCAGTCGTTATGGCTTTTGGGACAATTGCGCTTGTATTAGCAGAACACACATCGGTTTTCACAATTTTAGGGAAACCATTTGAACCATATTTAGCATTATTAAACATTCCACAAGCAGCAGATGCAGCTCAACTCATGGTGGTCGGATTCACGGATATGTTCCTCCCTGTTATTTTAGCGAACGGACTTATTACGTCTGAATTAACATTATTTGTTGTTGCGACGATTTCTGTAACACAATTAATTTTCTTAGCTGAAGTCGGTGGATTACTATTAGGATCAAAAATCCCTGTAAACTTCTTTGATTTAGTCATGATTTTCTTACTACGTACAATTATTGCATTACCAATCGTTGCAGGAATTGGACACCTTATTTTTTAAGTCACCTATTAGCTTTATTAGAAACCTGTAGACCATGTCATAGGAAACCCCCACTTGAAAAACAGCACGTTTTAATTGGGAGAGGTTTATTTAAGAATCAACGGCAGATACGCATCTGCCGTTTTTTCATGCTTTTTTTTGAATAAAAAATAATTATTGGAAAATTGAACTTTTTATTGATATTGAGAATGATTCTCATTATCATTATATGTAGTTGAGAAGTATTCTCACTAAATAAAAACGATTTATTCCAAGGGGGAATTTTTATGTATATCGTATCGAATACAGCAATTGTTACCAAAGGGGAAGGTCATCAATTAATCGGTCGCTTTAATAAAGTTGGTGAAGTAGAAAAGATGGAGGGTTTTTTAGGACTAGAAGTGTTTGAAGGACAGCGTTTGAAAGATCATGATGAAGTAACGATTATGACAAGATGGACAGATGAAGATTCCTTTAAGAAATGGACACAAAGTGATGCTTTTAAAGCTGCTCACCGCCATCGAGGTGGAAAACCGGATTATATCATCGATAACGTCATCTCCTACTATACAGTTCCGATTGTTCGCCAACCGATTACGGCGATTGCAGAATCATAAACATTCGTTCCAACACCTTTGTCGTCTTCATGGAGAAAGGTGTTTTTTTATCCTCTCCTTTCATGATGCATGTATAAAATCCATTCATTTCAAATGAAAAATGCATATTTCATTTTAGATATTTTTACATAAAATCCCTTGAAAACCCTTACATAACAACATTTGTCACATTTCATTCACAATCTCTAAAATTTCTCCTGATGAATATTCTTATTGTGTGTACAATTAGATAATTTCGTGTATACTAATAGTCAGATCGATTGTTTGGTCAATCAATAAATACATTTTACTACAAATTTTGAAAGGGGTATTTTCAATGGAAGTAGTTCAACATAGAGTAGGAAACCACAAATCAACACTGTCTGTTTTACAAATGATGTTTATGGCGGTGAAAGGCTTAGGAAATTTAGCAGCAATGGCTGGTGTAATTTATACATTTACAGCAATTGTAAATGGTGCTGTTGCCGGCGTTGAAGTTTCAACATTTGCTGGTGTGATCGCAGGAATTTTCATGGTCATCGGCGGTCAACAATTAGTTTCTTTAGGTGATCAATTAGAAGAACGTTATATGTTAAAATCTGAGCATTTAGAGCTCGCAATTCAAAAATCACTTACTCGTGTATTAGCGATTACAATCATCGCTAGTATGTTAACACTTATATAATAACCGGTACAATCCGTCCAACATCTCCCCTCTCCCCCTATTTGATGCATTTCGGGCGGATTTGTACGAGAATCAATCGGATTCTTTTTTTAAAACTGTCCAGAAAATCAGTGAAAACTGACGCTCTGGGCAGTTTTTTTATGTTATCCCAGAATGGTGATTTATATTTTGCCGGTTTGATGATACTCGTTGTCCGGGGATATAACGCTTTTTTTGTTGATATGACGGAAATGTTTGTAGATATTGGTGATAAATTTGTTGATTTTAACAGGGAAATTGTTGATTCTGCATTGAGATTTGGCGGTATTTTTGGTGTTGTTGATTACTGGAGGATTTGTGTTGATATTGGAATGCTAGTTGTAGGTATCAGCCATATAATTGTTGATTTCCCGCTCAGATTTGTCGATTTTTCTGGAGTTGTTGATTGCGGGAGGATTTGTGTTGATATTGATATGTTATTTGTAGGTATTAGCCATATAATTGTCGATTTCCCATTCAAATTTGTCGATTTTTCTGGAATTGTTGATTACTGGAGGATTTGTGTTGATATTGATATGT
>ERZ808040.53-NODE-53-length-112320-cov-18.980471_pt1 | contig 112320 bp, 104 predicted proteins | sample MGYA00380191_ERZ808040 | MGnify/ENA primary metagenome ERZ808040 (study PRJEB31490, sample SAMN06133395) | mouse gut metagenome | isolation source: J6 | host: mice | place: China: Chengdu | collected 2015-05 ...
CCGCAGCAGGGGTCGTAGACCCGCCCGTTGTAGGGCTGGAGCACCTCCACCAGCGTGCGCACCACGCAGGCGGGGGTATAGAACTCCCCGGCCAGCTTGCCCTCCTGCTCGGCAAATTTGGACAGGCAGTATTCATAGGCACGGCCCAGAATGTCCTTGCTGCTTCCATGCTCAATCATCTGGATGTTGGTGAACAGATCCACCACATCCCCCAAGCGGCGCTTGTCCAGCTCAGGCCGGGCGAAATTTTTGGGCAGGATATCCTTCAGGCGCTTGTTCTCCTTCTCAATCGCGCGCATAGCTTCATCAATCACCGCACCCACCTCCGGCGTGTGGGCGGCGGCAGAGATCACTGACCACCGGGCAGACTCCGGCACGAAAAAGATATTCTCGGCGGTGTATTCGTCCTTGTCCTCCTCGAAGCCGTCGCCCTCGGCCACCAGCTCGTTGTACTTTGCCTCAAAGCGGTCAGAGATATATTTCAGGAAAATCAGGCCCAAAACGACAGACTTATACTCCGAAGCATCCAAGTTGCCGCGAAGGACACAGGCTGCGTCCCAAATTTGTTTTTCAAAGCCGATGCTGCTTGTATTTGTTTCTGCCATCTCAACTTTCCTCCCAAATTTCACTCGATCTGTTTATAGGCATTATATACTATTTATTTCTTGGTTGCAATCTGTTTTCAGGCCGATTCGACAACTGGATATCCAGCAAATGGCACACAACTGCTTTTCAAAGTTCATCAAGGTTGCAACACCTTGTGTGGTCACACCCACCCACTGCACGATAAGTGTCTGCGAAACCCGCCCGTGGTTAGCTACGGGCGGGTTTCGTAGGCACTGCGGTATTCAGCGGTTTCATTCTTTTCTCGTTGGTCAAATCAGGCTCCACTTACAGATTTCCCGCACCAATCGGCTCCCAACGGTAGTACCCTCCGGCAGCAAAAACATCGCCACCTGGTTTTCCACTCCGCCGTCGCTGATCAGATGGGCGTAGTCCCCATCAATGGATTCCACAGTATAATAGACAGGCTCCATCACACTTTTCCTCTCAATTTCTTTAAAATCGTCTCGTCCGCCGGACAGAATTCATACTGCGGGATCTCCTCCACCGTGATCCAACGGATGTCGTTGTGTTCCAGCATCCGTGGCGTTCCTTCGCTGATTGCAGCGTTAAACAGCGTCAGATGTACATTTAGATCCGGGTACTCGTGGTCTACCTCCATGAACACCTCGCCCACCGAAAGGGTGACGGCCAACTCCTCCTGGCACTCCCGGATCAGGGCTTGCTCCTTTGTCTCCCCAGGCTCCACCTTGCCGCCCACGAACTCCCACAGCAGGCCCCTGTCCTTGTTGGCAGGCCGCTGACAGATGAGGAACCTGTCCCCGTCCCAGACAAGGGCCGCCACCACTTCCGTCACTTTTTTCTCCATGCCGGCCGCCCTCCTTACAGTAATTCGTCGATCCGATCCTCCGCTTCGCTGAGCAGATCCTCCAAGCTCTCGTGGGCCTCCGCCCATTGCTCGAACTCCTCGCCAGCCATGTCCTCCGGCTCGTCATCGTCCATATCGCACAGCCGGGCTTCCAATTCCGCCCGGTACTCCTCCAGTTCCTCCAGGAGCAGGCTGTCCAGCTCGCCGCCCAGCGCCGCGAACCACTCCCCATCCCGTTTGGTAAAGCGGATGGTCAGCTCCAAATCCAGTGCCTGCTCCACCAGTTCTTTGAAAAAGTCAATCATCATGCTGCCTCCAAGTGCAGGAAGGATTTGCTTTTCAACCCTGCTCGTGCTATCTTATTGACAGTATATCACAAATCCGCCGCCGGGGAAAGTCCCGGCGGCGATATTGGAGGAGTTGGTATCTATGGTTCGTGAGATCATGCACGATGAGACGTTTTTAGCCCAGAAGGCCGAACCCGCCGCGCCGGAGGATCTGCCCGTGGCCCAGGATCTGCTGGACACCCTCGCTGCCCATAAGGACGGCTGTGTTGGCATGGCGGCAAACATGATTGGCGTGAACAAGCGCATCATCGTCCTTGACAACGAGGGCGAGTACACGGTCATGTTCAACCCGGAGATCGTCAAAAAATCCGGGCCCTACCAGGCGGAGGAGGGCTGTCTGTCCCTGTCCGGCGTCCGCAAGGCCAAACGCTGGAAGTCCATCAAGGTGCAGTATCAGAACGAGAAGTTCCAGACCCGCTTCAAGACCTTTACCGGCTGGACAGCCCAGATCATCCAGCACGAGATCGACCACTGCGAAGGGATCTTGATCTGACGGTCATCCTTTTGTGAATCTGCACAAAAATATCTGGACATCTCTCAAAATATATGGTATATTTAAGAAAGATTATCCCCGCCGCGGAGATGAAAAGGAGGAAAGACCATGGAACTCAAGTTTTTTAAAATTCCCATCAGCGTCGGCAGCGTCTCCCTGCGGGTGGCCAAGGGCCACTTCGCCACCAGAAACAGCCACACCAACTACTTTATTGACGTCACCGAACAGCAGTCCTGTCTCCGGGAGGCGGAGACCGTGGCCCGCCAACTGGCCCAGCGGGACCTGACCCGTAATACAATGGTGGATACCATCCTATGCTTGGACGGAACCCGGGTCATCGGCACCTGCTTGGCCCACGAGCTCACCCAAGGCGGCAACCGCTCAATCAATACCGGAAGGGATATCTACCTGCTCCGCGAGAACCTGAGCCGCGACGGAAAGCTCATTTTCCGGGACAATGCCAGATTTATGCTGGATGGAAAAAACGTACTGCTTCTGCTCGCCTCCGTCACCACCGGCAGCACCGTCCGCAAGGGAATGCGCTGCGTCCAGTATTACAAAGGGAACGTAGCGGGAGTCGCCTCCATTTACAGCCATGTGAAGGAGGTAGACGGGATACCCGTGGTGTCTCTGTTCAATACCAACGATCTCCCCGACTATGCCAGCTACCACCCCGACGAGTGCCCCCTCTGCAAAGCGGGCCAGCCTTTAGACGCCGTGATAGACAAGTACGGCTACGCCGCGCTGTAGCGGCCCAGTCAAACTGATGAGCCCCCTCTCCTGTCATCGAGCAAGCCCGAATGATGGGAGAGGGGGCTTTCATATGATCCCTTCCTCAAACTGCGGATATCTCGGCCGCATTCCTTCGCCGCAATGCGGAGATTTGCCAACTATTTTGGGGAGGCTTGACCTATCATATCAAACCTACAAATTCTGGGTGTGCCAGAGGACACTGTTCGCGCCGCCGTGCCCTACGCCCTGGTGGGAACTTGGCCGGGGCGCTTTGTCACCGTTTGCCCCAACTTGGCTGTGCTGGCCCGGCCGGACGACTTCTGCTCCCCCAAAACCGCCTGTGGGTGTCCAACAAAAGCTATTTCGAGTGCTACGACCAGGAGCCGACCCTCATCTCCCGCCACCGGCTGGCCGGGAACGTCCGCAGCTTCCATTTCACCGAAAATGGAGATATCTGCGCTGTCACCTTCAAAGACAGGCGGTATTTGCTTCGGATCTATCGGTTCTCTTGACCTGCGAGCGAGTACGCTTACCTCTTAATCCGTGCGCCCCCATCCCCAAATCACGGACATACTATCTGCGGGAGTACTTTGACAGCTTTTTAAACTGTCCAAAATACTCCCGCTGCTTATTACACATTTTTTGCTTCCTTTAATTCAGAGCTCCACCACATCCATCGCCGCCCGTTCCACGCACAGGGCGTTCCGGGTGTCCAGCACTAAGGACAGTTCTGCCACACCTGCCACATCCATACGGGGATGGAGCACAGCGGCGTATTGCAGCGTCTGGAGATTGTCTACCATTTGCTCTAAGGAAAACCGCAGAGGCTGCGCCTCTGTAAACGCCCCGCAAGGGGTCTGCCTGAGGCAGATGGCCCCCTCGCCCCTTGCCGGGGGCATGGCACGCGCGGTCAGCGTACACCGAACCGCGTAAGCCGCCCGCCGATCCAGCCTGATCTGAGTCGGATTACACTCATTCCAGCAGATGCACTCCCCACAATGGGACTGCTGCCGCCAGGGCAGGCGGCAGCCCGGACTCCACAACAGCCCTGCCTGCCGCTCTATCAGATGGAGCGCACATTTTGGCCCTTTCTCCGGCCAGCCGGACGGCGGGCACACCTCTGGCCTGCAGACAGGGGGAACGGTCGGCGGACAAGGTACACAGACGGGAGGACACGCAGGCGGGCACGGCCCGGGGGGCGGACCAGGCGGCGGGAGGGGCGGACATACCTCCAGCACCTTTTCCAGCTTATTTTTCAGCAGCATCTGATTCTGCGCTACCACATCCAGCAAGGAGGCAACGCTTTTGTTTACCACCAGCACCTCCTGTGCCGTAGCGCAGGGCTTTGCGCCCGGTAAAGTGCCCAGGATGTACTGCAGCTTCTCGCCCTCGGCGTTGATGATGTGACTCAAAGCCAGCTCCTCCATGGCGATGGAGGCGATAATCATGGTCAGGGCTTCCTCCCGCGTCAAGTCTGCCCCGTTAGGGGGAAAAGAAGGCATAGACATATACGATACTCCATAGCGCCCGCCCGGCTCAGGACCGGGACGGGGTTGTGCGGCAGAGGAAACCCTGCCGCCGTTCCATCTTATGCGGCTGAAACTGCCCTGTTCCGCGGTCACACACCGTCAACCGCGGGCATAGAATGCCGTGGAAGCCTCGCCGGGGAGGGCATTTTGCCCGCGCCGTCGCTTCGGTGCGCCCGGCCTGCGCCAGACTTGAAAGGAGACACATTTCTATGTCTATGCCAAGTTTTCCCAACATTGACCCGCCCATTCAGCGGGAGGATGCGGTCAATCAAATCCTCTCCTCCATCGCCATGGAGGAGTTGGGCCTGAGCCACATCCTCAACGCCGAGGGCGAAAAGCTGCAATATATTCTGGGCACCATCCCGGGCCTCAGCGGTCCCGCCGCCACCGTGAGCGACGTGCTGTCCGCCAACGAGAGCGTCCGGAGCCTGCTGGAGACCGCCGCGCAGAACCAGATCTTTTTGAAGGCCAAGATGCAGGGCGCGCTCACCGCCTCCCCCATGCAGGGTCCTACGGGACCCACCGGCCCCACGGGAGCCACCGGCCCTGCGGGCGGTCCCACCGGGGCCACCGGAGCCACCGGGGCCACGGGCGCCACCGGAGCCACCGGGGCTACCGGAGCCACAGGCCCTGCCGGGGCCACGGGTGCCGCAGGTGCCACCGGGGCCGCCGGGGCCACGGGCGCGGACGGAGCCGCCGGGGCCACGGGAGCCACCGGACCCACCGGACCCACCGGGCCCAATGCCACCGCCACCTCCGCCTACGCCGCCAACACCAGCGGCTCGCTGATCGCCATCGTCCTGGGGGGCACCCTGGTGCCCCTGCCCGACGCCCAGCTGCTGTCCCCGGACATTACCGTCAACGGGGCCGGGACCATCTTCACGGTGAACACCACCGGACGCTACCAGCTGTCCTATGACATCAACATCACGGGCACTCTGGCCAGCGGCACCCGCCTGCTCATCAACGGCTCGCCCATCACCGCCTCCACGGTGGCCCCGCTGCTGTCCCTGAGCCACTTCTCTAACGAGCTTCTGCTGGACTTGAACGCCGGGGACACCGTCTCCCTGCAAATGTTCGGCGTGGCGTCGGGGGCCGCGCTGCTGCCCGGCTCTGCCGGGGCGTCCCTGACCATTCTGCGTCTGAGCTGAGGAGGGTTGCGTTATGTCTCAGCCCACATTCCCCCAGATCGATCCTCCCCTGACCCGGGAGGGAAGCCTGAACGAGATCATCTCCTCCATCGCCATGGAGGAGCTCAGCCTGAGCCACATCCTCAACGCCGAGGGCGAGAAGCTGCAATACGTCCTGGGCACCCTGCCGGGGCTTGACGAGGCGGCGGCTCTTGAGGAGGTACTTCAGGTCAACCAGAGCGTAAAGGACACCCTGTCCAGCGTCATGGAGCAGCAGATGGCACTGTCCGCCAAGCTGAGCGCGGCCTTAAAGGCCCCCACTGCTCCCGGCCCAGCCGGGCCCACCGGACCCACAGGACCCACAGGCCCCGCCGAAGGGGCTACCGGACCCACCGGGGCCACCGGGCCCACCGGGCCGGACGGCGCGGAAGGGGCGGCTGGAGCCGCCGGACCCGATGGGGCCGCCGGGACCACCGGGGCCACAGGCCCCACCGGAGCGGCGGGAGCCGCCGGGGCCACCGGGGCCACAGGCCCCACCGGACCCACCGGATCAGCCGGCCCCAACCCCACGGCCGCCGCAGGCTTTGCCGCCAACACCCAGGGCACCTCCATCCTGGTGCCCCTGGGGGGCACCCCGATTCCCCTGCCCGACGACCAGGTGCTGTCCCCGGGCATCACCGCCAACGCCGGGAACACGACATTTACCGTGACCGCGGCGGGCACCTATCAGATCTCCTACCATGTGAACATCACCCTGGCCCTGCTGATGGGCACCCGGCTGGTGATCAACGGGGTGAACAATGTCCCGTCCACCGTCGCCCCGGTGGCGGCGGCCACCAACTTTGAGAACAAGATCAAGGTTGTCCTGCCCGCCAACTCCACCATCACCCTCCAGATGTATCCCATCGCCCTGGCGGGGACGGCGATCCTGGTGGGGAGCGGCGCGGGGGCGTCGCTGACCATTATCCGGCTGGAGGAGACCAGCACTGCAGCCGGCTCCGGTCCAGAACATGAGATTGAACCGCCCAGCGAGGAAGAATAAATCCGATTCGTGGTGGCCGCTGAAAGGTGTTCTCAACAGCCCATTCAACGATATTCTTACCGAAGGGGCGGCGCGGCCGCTGCTTTGACACACCATGGCCTCCCGCCGGCAAACCGGCGGGAGGCCAAACACCGTAAAGCAAAGGAGGCTTTGTCTATGGTAAGCGTCAGCCTGTGCATGATTGTCAAAAACGAGGAGGACGTGCTGGAGCGGTGCTTGAACAGCGTGTCCGATCTGGTGGATGAGATCGTCATCGTGGACACCGACTCCATCGACCGCACAAAGGAAATCGCCGCTCGGTTTACCGACCTAATCTTCGACTTCCCCTGGCGGGATGACTTCGCCGCTGCCCGAAATGAGTCCTTCGCCCACGCCTCCATGGACTACTGTATGTGGCTGGACGCGGACGATGTGCTGCTGGAGGCGGACCGGGCCGCCTTCCTGAAGCTGAAGGAGACGCTTGACCCCGCCGTCTCGGTGGTGATGGCCCCCTACCACACCGGTTTCGATGAGAGCGGGCGGTGCACCTTCTCCTACTACCGGGAGCGGCTCATTAAGAACCATGCCGGGATGGACTGGACCGGGGCCGTCCACGAGGTGATTTCCCCAGTGGGACAGGTTTTTTACGCGGACTTCGCCGTCACGCACCGCAAAATCCGCCCCAGCGACCCGGACCGCAACCTGCGGATCTACCAGACCCAGCTAAGCGCGGGGAAAACGCTGGAGCCCCGCCAGCAGTTCTACTATGGCCGGGAGCTTTACTACCACCGCCGATGGGAGGAGGCTCTGGAAGTTTTTGAGGAGTTTCTGGCAGCGGACCGGGGCTGGGTGGAAAACTGCATCGACGCCTGTTGCCACTGCGCCTACTGCCAGGAAAAGCTGGGGCGGCCCGACGCGGCGCTGGCGGCACTGCTTCGTACCTTTTTCTACGACCGTCCCCGGGCGGAGGTATGCTGTGAGCTGGGCCGGTGGTTTTTCCAACGGGAGCGGCACGGCCAGGCGGCCTACTGGTACGCCCTGGCTCTGACCTGTCCTCGGGATGACCGCCGAGGCGGTTTTGTCTCTCCGGACTGCTACGGTTATCTGCCCTGTATCCAGCTGTGCGTCTGCTACAGCCGCCTGGGCGACCAAAAACGGGCGGAGGAGTTCAACGAGCTGGCCGCGGCCTATAAGCCGGACGACCCGGCAGTGGCCCACAACCGGGCCTATTTTCAGACGCTATAGCCTGTTTTAAGATCATAAAGCACTACTAAATTGGACTCAAGTTTTATTTGCCAAAAATATTCTCCAACGGATAGAGCAAAGAAAATCCTCCGATTTCCACAGAAATCAGAGGATTTCTTTTCTCAATAGCCGGATTCGAACCTACGACCTTTGGGTGATAAGCTGCTGTCTGCGGTGCTGGCGGGAGCTTTTCAGCACCTTTGGGTTGTATTTTTCTGGGGCGCAGCCGCTCCAATTCCACTGCTTCCGCCCGTTCTTTTCCCACTTGGGGCTCAAAATTTGGAGCGGCTCACGAGGCTTCCGCTGTCAAAAGGAAAATACTGCGCAGCCTCGTTTTACAGCTGCCCATTTGCAGTTGAGCTTCCTTACACAAATACCAGTGAAATTGCGGGCACGTAGGTCAGGATCAGCAACAGCACAATGGCCACCAGCAAAAATGGGAACACCCACTTGAACATATCCTCCATTTTGATCTTAGCCACAGCGGCACCCACAAACAGATTGCAGCCGTAGGGCGGTGTGCACAGACCGAAAGCCAGGTTCACCGCCATGATCACGGCAAAATGGATGGGACTCACGCCCAGCTGCACAATGGTGGGCAGCAGCATCGGCGCCATAATGGTAATAGCAGGCACCGTGTCCAGGAAGCAGCCGATCACCAATAGAATCAGGTTAATCACCAGCAGCACCACCATAGGATTGCTGGACACGTTGGTGAGGAAGGTGGTGATGGCCTGCGGCACCTGCTCAAAGGTCATAAAGGTGGAGAACACGGTGGAGTAGCCCAGCAGGAAGGAGGTTGCGCCGTTGAGTACTGCTGCGCCCACCAGGGTCTCATACAGTGATTTCCAATTCATATCCTTGTATACGAATACGGAGACAATCACCGAGTACACCACGGATACAGCGGCAGCCTCAGTGGGAGTGAAGAAACCGGAATAAATGCCGCCCAGAATGATGACTGGAGCCAGCAGCGCCCAGAACCCATCCTTGGTGGCCTTGCCGACCCGCTTCAGACGGGTCCACAGAATCTGCTTCAGCGGCAGCTTTTCCGTCTTCACGGGCACATCGGTCTTTGTGCGCCTACAGATAATCACATTGACCACCAGGAAGGTAACGCCGATGAGAATGCCGGGTAGGATACCCGCCTTGAACAGATCGGGCACTGAGGTCTTAGTGGTGGCGCCGTACAGCACAAAGGACAGCGACGGCGGTATAATCGGGCCTACCGTGCCGCCAAAGCACACCAAGGTTGCGGCATAGGCGGGGTCGTACCCCTTATCCTTCATCTCCGGAATCATCATGCCGCCAATCGCGGCGGTGGTGGCCATGCCAGAGCCGGACAGCGCGCCAAAGAACATACACGCCACCATGGCCACGCAGCCCACCGCGCCGGTGAGGAAGTCCACCAGCGCCGAGGCAAAGGCCACAATCCTTTTTGCGATGCCGCCTGTGGAGATCACCGAGCCGGCCAGCATGAAAAAAGGGATCGCCATTACCGTAAAGGAGAAAATGCCGGAGTAGCAGTACTGGGCGTTTACCACCATATTCAAATCAGAGCAGTAGAACATGGCGATCATGGTGGCCCCACCGATGGCAAAGCCCACGGGCACGCCCACCATCAGCATGATGATCAGGACAACCAGCAGCACAATGAGGGCGGTATTCATTCCTCCCTGCCCCCTTCCTTCTCCTCCGGCTTGCCGTTTTTCAGGCACACCGCCGAGTTCACAATGCTGCCCACACAGCGCAGCATCATCAGCCCGCAGCCCAGCACAACCGCCAAATAGCCCCAAGAAGTGCTGATTTTAATCCCGGCATAAGGAGATGTCCACTGGCTGACCACCAGGGAGACGCCATAATAGAAAGTGACAGCGCAGATGCCAATCACAATGACGTCGGAAATCACGTTGAACAGCTGGGCTACCCGGTAGGGCAGACGGTCCACCAGCATGGTAATTTTGATATGCTCACCCTTGCGCTGGGCGATGCTGATGCCCAACCAGGATATCCAAACAAAGAGGAACTTGCCCAACTCCTCCGACCAGTACAACGAGTTATTCGCCTTGCGCATAATGACCTGGATGAAGATAATGAGCACCATGGCGGAGAACAAAACCACCAGGATGATTTCCTCTATTCGGTTTAGAACGTCAATGATACGGTTCAACATTTTCATAGAAACCTGGAGCGCGACTGCATCGCGCCCTTTTCCTCCTTTTCTCGCAGGTTGAGGCGGCGGGCCGAGCCTTCCGGCCCGCCGCCTTGTGGGTTTATCTAACGGAGGCTTGACGGTTGATTATTAGGGCACGGTGTCCAGCCAGCGATCCATCATCTCATCGCCGATGCGTTCGCGCCACATATCGTACAGAGGCTGCACGGATGCCTTGAAGGCGGCCACTTCCTCGTCGGTAAGCTCCTCCACGGTGGCGCCCTCATCTTTAAAGCGCTGGATGTAGTCCATCTCATTGGCGCGCTCCTCATCGCGCTGCTGCTTGCAGGCCAGGGTCACGGCCTCCTCCACCAAGGCCCGGTCCTCAGCGGACAGGGAGTTGATCCAGTCCAGGGAGCACACGATGGGGAAGGGAGAGCTGGCATGGTTGGTGATGGTGATATAGGGCGCGATCTCATGGATGGAGAAGTCGTTGAAGACGCCCAGGGAGTGATCCAACGCCTCCACAGTGCCGGTGGAGAGCGAGGTAATCACCTCACCCCAGGACATGGGGGTGGGGTTAGCGCCCATATCCTTCCACATCTCGATGTTCAGCTCATCCTGGGCAATCCGGATTTTCTGGCCGTTCAGGTCGGCGCTGCTGTGGTAGCAGCCAGTGCGGCTGATCACCTGACGCATCCCGTTATAGTACATACCAATGCAGTAATATCCAGATTCGGCCAAGGTCTCGTTGAACAGCTCCAGTCCGCCGTTCTCAAAGGTGCCCTTTTCCCAGTCCTCATAGGTTGGGTACAGGAAGGGCAGATCCACGCAGCTGGAGGCGGGGCCAGAGATCGAGCTGACCACAGAGGACAGGTCAAACTCCATGGTAAGGGTGCCCAGCTTTACACCGGCTACCATGTCGGGGGAGTCGCCCAGCTGCCCGTCGGGGTAGACCTCCACCTTGAAGCGGCCGGGGGCCTTCTCCTCCAGGTAGGTGCCAATCCACTCGCTCCAGACATGAGTGGACCGGGTGGAGGAATCCGTGTGGCCGATCTTAATCACGATGGGATCGCCGGAGTTGTTGCTGCCCTGGTTTTCCGCGGGCTGACTGTTCTCAGCGGGGGGCTGGGAGTTGTTGTTCGCATTGTCGCTGGGGCGGCCGCAGGAGGCCAGCAGGGTGAGACACATCGCCGCGCTCAGCGCAAGAGCAATCCATTTTTTCATTTTCATCATGTTCTCCTCTCTTTCAATTAGCAGTTGTGTTTCTCTGTCCAAACGGCGCTGCCGTAAAACAGACTCAAGGATTGAGGTTCAGGATAGCCCGCGCCTGCGCCGGACTGGCCACGGGGCGGCCCAACAGCGCCGCCATATCCGCCACCTTCTTCACCAGCTCGCCATTGCTTTTAGCCAGCACGCCTTTTCTCAGATAGAGATTGTCCTCAAAGCCCACCCGGACGTTTCCACCCATGGTGATGGCGGCGGCGGCTAAATCAAAGGCGGACTTTCCAATGCCGGTGGCCGTCCAGGTGGAGCCGGCCGGAATGGCCTTCACCATCCAGTCCAGGTTGCCAGCGGTGGGCGGGGTGCAGCCGGGGACGCCCAGCACAAAATTGAACTGCATGGGAGCGCCGGGAAGAAGCCCTTTCCCAACCATTTTCAACACAGTATCAATGTGTCCCATCTCAAAGCACTCATACTCCGGCTTGATGTGATTTTCCAGCATTCGTTTGCCGAAGGCCCGCATGGTGGGCATATCGTTGACAAAAATGTCGTCCCCGAAATTGCAGGTGCCGCAGTCCAGAGTGGCCATTTCCGGCATGAGCTCGGTGGGCTGAAGGCGTTCCTCCGGCGTCATGCCGGTGGCGCCACCGGTGGACGGGATCAGGATGACGCCGGGACAGGCGGCCTTGACGGCGTCCATCACCACGCGGAAACGCTCCCGGTCTTGGGTGGGCGTTCCGTCGTCCCAGCGCACATGGATATGGATGACGGAGGCTCCGGCATCATAGGCTCCCCTGGCCTCCCGCACCATCTCCTCCAGCGTGTACGGCACCGCCGGGTTTTGCTCTTTGGTGACCTCCGCCCCGCAAATCGCCGCAGTAATAATCAGTTTTTCCGTACCAATCTCCCCTTTCTTCTCCTATTTGATGGTTACTTGCAGTAGCGCTGAATAAAATACTCCCTCAGCTTGTCCTCCCGGCGCACGATGTCAAAGGCAATCTCCGCATGGCCAGGATAATAGCCGTTGCCAATGAGCATGGGTACGTGCTTGCCAACCCCTTCCGCTCCCAGGGAGGCCTTTACAAAGTCCGTGCTCATGCTGAAGAAGTAAATCATCCCCTCGTCCTTGGTCACCAAAATTGTGGCCAGCTCCGTATCGGCCACGCTCACGGTGCTGACTGCGAAGTCGGCCAACCGGCCGCCCATAGCTTCCATGTAGCGCTGGTACGCCTCCAGGGGCTGCTGGCCGTTAGCCTGGATGACCACGTCTGCTATGCCCAGCCGCCGGACGGTTTCACACTGTTCGGCAGAGTATTCCATGCACACCACCGTTCCTGTGGGTGAAACGCGCTTTTTCGCCTCGGCCAAACACAGCAGACCTGCCTTGCCTGCGCCCATGACCACCACAGTATCCCCCACCTTGGCGTTGACGGACACCTGGGCGGGAGCTCCGGCCACATCCATCAGGGCCAGGCTGAGCTGGTCCCCCAGATCCTCCGGAAGCTTGGTATAGATGCCTGTCTCAAACAAAACCGCATCCGCTCTACAGTAAACCTGCTCGGTGTCCACATCAATGCGGGTGATTTCATAAATCTTCAACGGAGTTAGGGACAGCGACACCAGCGTAGCGATCTTGTCTCCCACCTTCACCTTGGCGGAGGCCGCCAGATCAGCGCCGATTTCCTTTACCCGGCCGATAAGGATGCCGCCGGACTTGCTCACCGGGTCCTGGAACTTGCCGCGGGCATTGACGATTTCCAAAATGGCCTGGGCAATTCTCTCTTGATCCCCGCCGCACTCCCGCTTGATGCGCCCGAAGGCGGTTGCGGTTGGCTGAAGGGCAATTACGTCAATGAGCATTTCGTTATCGAAAATGCGGGGATCGTTGCTAATTTTTTCCGCTGCCTGGGGCAGCAGCCCCTGGGGGAAGATGGTGCGGTGGCTGCCGTATTTATCCGCTCTCATAAAAAAGCCTCCTCGGTTCATTCGCACAGCTTAGAGCTCCTGCTGCTTTTATCTGCATATCCCGTGCCAAATTGATTCTGCCGAAACAAAAAAACTGCACAGGGGGATGGGCTGAGCGCCCCTCCCCCTGTGCGGTTCCTTTTTTAAGCCGGAGAATAGAAAAAAAATTTTTTATCCGTACCGTCTACGGTCCTTATTTAGCGGCCCATGCCCATAAATCCGATTTAAATTCGTATCGGAGGATTATTTTCGAATCGAGGTGATTCGTTTTTGTATCATCTCTCCTTCGAATCTAACCCGATGCCGTACTGCCGTAGCTTGCGCACCACTGAGGGTTGACTGATTCCCAGCAGCTTCGCCATTTTACGGGTGGAGCCGCATTTCTGCCTGCAGTCCCGGAGGATAGATTCCTCATGCCGGGCCAGCATATCCTTCAGCGTCCCCGACTCCGGCTCTGCCAACGTCGCCAGGGTCCGGGTTCCGGATAAGCTCTGCTCTACGGGCTCCTTTTTGTCGTAAGACAGCGCGGCCAAAACATCCCGTATTTCAATGACCTGGTAGTCGGTGATAATCATAAGCCGCTGGATCAGGTTTTGCAATTCCCGGATGTTCCCTCGAAACGGCTGGTTTTCCAGAAAATTCAACGCCTGTCTGCTCAGCACCTTATCCAGCTGAAATTCCCGGTTATACCGCTCCACAAAGTGCTCGGCCAGGGGCGCGATATCCTGCCGCCGCTGGCGCAGGGGGAGAACCGTGATGGGGTAGACATTGAGCCGATAATAGAGGTCCTCCCGAAAGGCCCCCTCTTTCACCATGGCCGCCAAGTCCCGATTGGTGGCGGCCACAATGCGCACGTCCACTTTAATGGGGTTGATCCCGCCCACCCGGACAATCTCTTTCTCCTGGATGGCTCGCAGGAGCTTGGCCTGAAAAGACAGAGGCAGCTCCCCCACCTCGTCCAAAAACAGCGTGCCCCCCTGGGCGGCCTCCCAAAGCCCCATCTTCCCTTTCGCGCTGGCTCCCGTGAAGGAGCCTTTCTCATAGCCGAACAGCTCCGATTCCAGCAGATTTTCCGGAATAGCGGCGCAGTTGATTTTTATCATCGGGAAGCTTTTGCGGTCACTGTTCTGGTGGATAACTCGGGCAATGATCTCCTTGCCCACTCCAGATTCCCCGTAAATCATCACATTGGATGTATACCGAGCCACCTTTAGCGCCTGTCTGAGCGCGGCCTTGGACTGGCTGCTGCGAAAGATATAGCCGCTGGTGTTGACCGATTCGGTCTCGTTACAACCCTCCGCCCTGGCCTCCCGCTGGTAGTCCAGCCGGTGCCACTGGGAGCCGGCAAACTCTTGCTGAATGGCGTCTTGCATCTGTGGGTAACGCCGCAGCAGGTTCAGAGTGTACTCCGCATGGCCGTCCATAAAACCGGTGTAAGGTATGATGGATACCTGCTTGCCGATTCCCTCGGCCGTGAGCCCAGCAAATTTGTAGTCGCAGCCCAACGTGGCAAAATAGATGGTGCCCCGTGGCTTTACGGCCACAAGAGAAGCCACCTCGGTACTAACGGAGTTGATACAGTTAACCACCACATCGAACCGGCTGGTGAAGGCGGGATCGGTCTGTGTACACAGCCGCTGAACATCGGTGGCGTTCAGGCTCAGCACTTCATCATACAGGCCGTAGCGCTCTACAATATCCCGGTGGGCCGCATTGCGGACGACCCCCACCAGGCAGCCTGAGCTCCCCAGCTTATCCCGGGCCCCGTAACCGCTGAGCAGGCCGCTGCGCCCTCCAGCACCCAGCACCAGCACCGACTGTCCCCGTTCTACGATATGGTTGGTGCAGGTCGCCACGCCTGCCTCATCCATGGCGGCAAGGGCCACCTGAAGAGGGATATCAGTGGACTGTTTTACCACGGGAGAGGTGGCAAACAAGATGGCCTGCCCCTCCACAGTGAGCTGGGCGCAGTCATAGTCCACAGCCAGAATGCGCTCCAGCCGCAGAGGCGTGATCGTCAGGGAGGTCAGGGAGGCGACCTCATCCCCCACCTTTAGCCCATAGTGGTTTGGGTACTCCGAACCCATCTGGGCTACCACCCCATAGAAGCTGCCCCCGGTGTTTGTCACCGGGTTGTGGAACTTTCCACGTTCCTGGATAATCTCCAACACCCGGTGACACAGCAGACGGTCAATATCCCTGGCTTCCTCGCGGATTTCATTGAAGCTCACCAGGTTGACGCTGACTACCTTCACGTCGACCAGCAGCTCATCGGGACGCAGCTCCATCGTGTTGTCCACCCGCCATGCCTGCTGGGGCAGGGCCTGAGCGGGTTCGATGGATCGGCCGATGCCAAATGTGTCGCTCATAGGACTTCCCTCCTAACGGCACCGCTCGGATGCCCTTGCCAATAGTATAGCGCATTCGCCCAGCAATTCCAACAGGAATTGAAGACAGCAACAGCAAGAGGGGATCCCAACGGATCCCCTCTCCTGGATTATTTCCGCTTGCAGGCGGCAGGCGTCACACACGTCCCGCTGGCCCGGCAGACGAGTATGGGCTCGTCCAGAACATCGGCGGCGGAGGCGCTGATCTCAGCCCGGGTGGTGATGACCTTGTACGCTGTGAACACCATCTTCCGGGAGGTATTCCCCACGGAGACAATCTCGCCTCTGGCCTCAATGTAGTCGCCAGCATAGACAGGCGCTAAAAATTCCACATTGTCGTAGGCGCAGAACAGGCCCTCATCCCCATCGCAGCGAATGAGCATTTCGGTGGCTATGTCGCCAAACAGATGCAGCATATGGGCACCGTCCACCAGGTTTCCGCCGTAATGGGCATCCTTGGCCGACATCCGTACACGCAGCTCAGAAGTGATTTTGTTCATGACTATGACGCTCCTTTCAAGTTTGGGCAGCTTACGCTTTTCCCTACTCTATACTGTGGAGCAAGTTCTATGCCAAACTGCGGGCCAGCAAGCCCGTTCACCCCTACCGCCCCGCCTGAAGGCTGCGGAACTGGCTGGGCGAAACACCATACTCCCGCTTAAAGGCCCGGAAGAACGTGGAATAATCGGCAAACCCCACCCGTTCGTTGATGGCCTTCAGCGGCACGCCCTGGACAATGAGGGATTTTGCCGCGATCAGCCGCCGCTGCGTCACGTAACGATAAAAGCTGACCCCCAGCTTTTGGCGGAATATCTGACTGATTTTGCTCTCGCTGACCCAAAAATACCGGGCGGTATCCGCCAGCGTAATCTGTTCGCTCAGGTGGCTTTCGATATACGAGAAAACCAGGTCCAGCAGCTCCGGTTTTTCCGCCGGAGCCAGAGGCACCCCCTTTCGTTCGGCCAAGGCCCGGGCCACCTGGGTCAAGAGGATGGTGGTATTCCCCGCCACATACGCCTCCCACCCTGGAGCCCGGCGCCGCGCCTCCCGAACCCCGTCCTGGATTTGATCGCCCAATTCCTCCCATGCGGTGCCTCCAGTGCGCAGCAAAAACCCCTGTCCCCAGTCGGCGGAAGTCAGAAAGGGGAAGTTCAGTCCCATCTGGATTATAAATTCCGGACTCATCCACACTACATCTCTCCGATAGGGTTCCGCCAATCCTTTGGGCAGGATGGGCCGGTGGCTGACCCCTGGGGGCGCGAATATCAAGTCTCCTCGCTGAAGCCGATACCGGCTGGGGCCCAAAAGATACTCCACGCCGCTGTTGCTTCGGCAGAAAAGCAGCTCATAAAAACTATGGCTATGGAGGGAGATGAACTCCCCCGCCGCGCTCTCATCCCGGTGGGTGTCCACATAGCGGTGGGACATCTCCAGCTCCTGGTACATATTGGCCCAATCCACGCCCTCATCCACCAGCTGCTCCCGCAGCTGTTCCCGCTCCTGGAGCGTAAATCCATAAATCCCCGTTCCCTTTGTGAGCAGACGATTCAATTCGTCTAATTTCATAAAGTTCTTCCCCTTCAGCTCTCCACTTTTATTGCAATTATAGCATATTTTGCTGGAATTGCAACCTTTTATGCGAACATTGCAATTTCATTGCTAAAGCTTGTCTGTTATGCTGAAAATGTCAGGATAATAGACAGACAAATTGAGAGGGAGGTAGTTTCAGTATGTCAAAAGCTCCAAAAAAGCCGGGTGGGCTGACCAAAAAGCACTGGATCGGCTATGCCGTGGGTGATCTGGGCGGCTGCATGACCTTTGCCCTGATGGGCTCCATGGTCACCCGGTACTACACCAACATTCTCCATATCGACACATTGGTCCTGGCGGGCCTTCTGCTGGTATGGAACATCTGGGACGCAGTAAATGATCCCATGATGGGCGTGCTGATGGACAAAATTTATTCCAAAACTCACAACAAGAACGGAAAATTCCGCCCCTGGCTGCTGCGCTCTGCGCCGCTGCTGTGCATCACCTTCATTGTGCTGTGGACTGTCCCAACCTTCTTTGAAGGCACCGCTCTGCTGGTGGTGCTGTTCTTCTGCAAGATTCTCTACGAGGGCTGCTACACCATGTTCAACATTCCCATGGGCTCCCTGCTGTCCGCCATGGCCAACAACGACGAGGAGCGCGCCTCCCTGTCCTCTGCCCGCGGCTTCGGCGGCATGGTGGGCAATATGCTGCCCATGCTCATCTTCCCCATCCTGCTCCAAACCATGGGCGAGAATTCCGCCGCCTTTGGCGCGGGCGCCGCTGTGTGCGCCGTCATCGGCTTTGTCTTCTGCCTGCTCCACTATTTCTGGACTGAGGAGCGCAATGTGACCTACGCCCCCGTCACAGAGGAAAACAAGGTCAAGGTCACAGACATTTTCCAGATTTTCAGCAAAAACCGGGCTTTTGTGGCTCTGTGCCTCCATGGCGTGTGCATCTGCACCATGCAATATGTATCCTCCACCCTGGGCACCTATATGTACAGCGACGTGCTGGGCAGCATCGGTCTGATGAGCATGACTACCGTCATCTCCATGCCGCTGATGATTGTGGTGCTGTTGGTTTCCCCAAAAATCGCCAAAAAGCTGGGCCTGGAAAACATGATCCGCTACTGTCTGCTGATCGGCAGCCTGCTGTATGTGGGGCTGTTCGCCGCCCATGTGGTCATGGCGGTCAATCCCTGGGTCCATATCGTTTGGTCCTCCCTGGCCGCCGGCATCGGCATGGTCTCCATCCAAATGCAGTGGGGACTGGTTGCCGAGGTCACAGACTACAACGAAATGCTCACCGGCAAGCGCAATGAGGGCACAATCTACGGAACCTTTAATCTGTCCCGCCGGGTAGGTCAGACTGTGGGCAATTCCGCCGCCGTCCTGGCCCTGGGCTGGATTGGTTACGATAGCGTGCTGGCCGCATCCGGCGGCATTCAGAGCGCAGGCACCATCTTCGGCATCAAGGCGCTGTGCGTACTACTGCCCGCAATTTTCTGCATCGGCTCCTGGGCCGCGTTCAAGTTCGTGTGGAACATCACCCCCGAGGTGCGCGCCCAGATCACCGCCAATAAGGACGCAATCGCCGCCAACCAGGTAGAAAAATAACATCCCCATCACCAACCAGCGGGCGGCGCGGCACAGGCCGTATCGCCCGCTGCCCAATTCTGAAAGGAGCGTATCATTGATGGAACTGCGCACCCGCATCCTGCCCAAAATGCTCAACAGCGAAGTGGAGGCATATCTGGAGCACAATGACATCATTTTTGTGTCTGTGGGCACCGTGGAGCTTCACGGCGGCTACCCCCTGGACAGCGAGGCCGTGATTAGCGAAGCCTTCGCTCTGGAGATGGCGGAGGCCGCCGACGGGCTTATGCTTCCCGGCCTTCAATACTTTTACGCCGGAGCCACCGCCTCCGGCCGCGGCACCACCCAGGTCAGTGTCCGCCAGGGCATCGACTACCTGTCCGCCATCGCCCACAGCCTGCTGCGCCAGGGCTTCAAGCGCCAGGTGTATATGAGCTTCCATGGCCCAGCCATGATGACGTGCAGCCCCATGGTGCGGGATTTTTACGACGAGACCAGCGTTCCCATCCTGTACATCGACCTGGCGACCCAGATGGGCAAGGCTGCCCAGAGCATGGCGGGCAATCTGGGCGACCTGGGCCCGGAGGCCATGCTGAAGTTTATGCGGATGTTTCACGGCGTTACTCTGGGCTCCTATGACAAGCTGGGCCGTCTGGAGGACGTGCCCCTGGTCACCGGCTATCAACACCAAACGCCCCAGAGCTGCGCCCGGTTCAACGACATTCTCAACCTGTCCGCCCAGAGCGGCAGCGTAGGCTACTGCTTCCAGGAACACTCCGACCATATGTCCACCATCGATCTGCCCGATGAAGCTGCGCGGGCCGCCTTAGCCGCCGAGGGCCGGGAGGTCATCGCTCAAACCGTGAAGCAGATGGATCCGGCCCACATTGTGGCCCAGCTGCGGAACCTGAACGAATATAACCGCCTCACCAACGAAAAGTTCCCCTGGACCCCCAGCGCCCGGAACACCAGGACGGTGTGAGATGGACTACCGTGTAAATACCCCCTGCGGTCCGCTGCGGGGAACAGCTGGCCGCCTGCCGGGAATAGCGGCTTACAAGGGCATCCGCTACGCCAGGGCTGGGCGGTGGGAGTACTCCGTGCAGGTGACGGGCTGGGAGGGAGAATATGACGCCTCCCGCTATGGGAACTGCTGCTATCAGCCCCGGGCCTTTTACGACGAGGCCCAGGCTCCGGAAAAGGCCTTCTACTACCGGGAGTTCCGCCAGGGTGAACACTACGACTACAGCGAGGATTGCCTATTTCTCAACATCTGGACGCCGGAAAACGCCCGGATTGGGGACGGCCTGCCGGTGATTGTCTACATCCACGGCGGCGGCTTCACCGGCGGCTGCGGCCATGAGAAGCACTTTGACGGCCCCGTCTGGCCCCTCCACGGCGTCATCGCAGTGACAATCAACTACCGCCTGGGCCCTCTGGGCTTCGCCTGCCTGCCCCAGTTGAAGCAGGAGGCGGGCCGCACCGGCAACTACGGCCTCTATGACCAGCTCACCGCCCTGCAATGGGTGCGTGACAACATTGCCGCCTTTGGCGGGAGCCCGGACCGGGTGACCATTATGGGTCAGAGCGCCGGGGCTATGAGCGTCCAGCAGCTGTGCCTGTCCCCTCTGGCGCAGGGGCTGTTTTCCGGGGCTGTGATGTCCAGCGGCGGCGGCGTAAGCCGCCTGCTCACACCCTCCGCACCGGAAAAGCACTTCCCCTTTTGGCAGGCGGTGATGGAGCGCTGCGGCTGTCACGACCTGGCCCAGCTGCGCGCGGTGGCGCCGGAGCGGCTCTTTGCCGCTTGGCAGGCCGCCAAAAAGGAGCTCAAGGGCGGCGGCCGGGCCGCCGGCCCCTGCCTGGACGGCCGTCTCATCTGCGCCGGGGGCTCGGAACTGCTCAAGGCCGGAAAGCTCCGGGCCATTCCCTACCTCATCGGCTCCACCAGTCAAGACGTAATGCCCCCAATGATTCACAAAATGGCCGCTGCATGGGCGCGAGCCCAGGCGGATCAGGGCAAGCGGGACAGCTACTGCTGGTTCTTTGACCGGCAGCTCCCAGGCGATGACTGCGGAGCGTGGCACTCCAGCGATCTATGGTACTGGTTTGGAACCCTCTCCAACTGCTGGCGGCCCATGATGCCCCAGGACCATGCCCTCAGCGCCCAAATGGCGGGCTACCTCACCAATTTTGCAAAAACCGGCGACCCCAACGGCGATGGACTCCCCCGTTGGGAAGCCATGAGCCGAAACCAGCGCCTGGTAAATCGCATGGGTGAGGCCCCCACCCATATGGCCAGCGTACATATGCTGCCGCTTATCAAAACTATGCTCACCAACAAGGCGGTGGGTGAGTAGCGTTTAGAGCACCGCCAGCGCTGCCGTCATCAGAAGGAGGAATTGTTATGCTGTTTGTGGAATATCCGAAATGCTCCACCTGTCAAAGAGCCCGAAAGTGGCTGGAAGCACGGGGCCTTTCCTTTGAGGCGCGTCACATCAAGGACGCCCCGCCCACCGCCGCCGAGCTAAAGAGCTGGCACGAGCGCAGCGGCCTGCCCCTGAAGAAGTTTTTCAACACCAGCGGCTTGAAATATAAGGAGTTGGAACTGAAGGACAAGCTGCCCCAAATGAGTGAGCAGGAACAATTCGCCCTGCTGGCCTCGGACGGAATGCTGGTAAAACGGCCCATCCTGGTGGGGAACGATTTTGTGCTGGTGGGCTTCCGGGAAGCAGAGTGGGCCGAAGCCGCCGGCTTGAGCGGCCTTCAGCCGGAATAATCCTCACCCTTGGGGGAAAACACCAGCTTGATCTGCATCTCGTCCCGCTCGATCTCAGCGGACACCCCTCCGCCCATCCGCTCCATCAGCTCCCGGACAATGGCCAGTCCCAGCCCGGCCCCGCCCCTCCCCCGGGCGAGGCTGCCCTGGTAAAAACGGTCAAAGAGATGATTCGGGTCAGGCCGGGGGCCAGGGCCCAGGGGATTGGAAAAAACGACCTCCCCCGCTCTCCCGGAAACGCGCAGCCCCCCGTCCCCATGGCGCAGGGCGTTTGCAATCAGGTTGCGGTACACTCGGCCCAGCGCCGCCGGCTCTGCCCACACCGCCAGCTCCTCCCGGTCAAACCGCAGCTCCGGCTCCACCCCTGCCGCCTCCAGCTGGGGGTAAAACTCCGCCAACGCCTCCCACAGGGGCGGCAGAGCCGCCACCTTCCCGCACTCCAGCGGCACGGCTTCATTCAGCAGCCGGGTGTAGAGAAATAGCTCGTCTAACAGACCGTCCAACTCTGTCAACCGCTTTTGTACGATGCCCAGATATTCCTCCCGGCGGTCCGGCTCCACTTCCAGCAGCTGCAAATAGCCCATGGCCCCGGCCAGAGGGGTACGGATGTCGTGGGAGATACAGGCCATGGTGTACCGCAGCTCCTGCTCCCCCTTCAGGCTCTCCGCCCGCAACCGCCGCCCCTCCTCCAAGCGCCGGTTCACCGCCCGGCACAGCCGCCGGGCCGGGGCGCTGTCCATCCCAACCGTCAGGCGCAAATTGCTCTCTGCCGGAGTCTCCTCTAAAACGTGGGCCATCTCCTCCATCTGGCGGCGGTAGCCCCACAGGCGCAGCGCCGCAAAGCCCAGGGCGACAAGGGCCAGGATCAGGGCAGGCAGCATAAAAAGTCCTCCTTTTATAAGTCCCCCGCCCTATGGGCGGGGGACTTGGTTCATATATCCCGTCTCTCCATTGCAATCAAGCTCCCGGCGGCGTAGAGCGCGGCCCAGCCCAGGGAGCAGCCCAGGATCATGGCGATCCGGCCCGCGTCCGGCATGGGCGCACACTGGAAACGGACCACCATATTGAGCAGATGCTGCGCCAAGTCAGGCCATCCAAAGCTCTGGCACAGACTTTGCAAAAGCGCCGCCACAAGACCGCCCCCGGTAGCCACCGCCATGATGACGCCCAGTGTGGGACTGCGGGTCAGCAGCACCAGCGCCAGCCCCAGCAGGCTGAAGGCCCAGGTGGGAAGCCACAGCCAGAAGGTGTACTGCAGAATTTCGGCAAAAGAGCTTGGCTCCAGGCTCAGTCCCATAAGGACAGGGCATACCAGCGAGACCAGAACGCCCAAAATCGTAATGATGGCGCTGTAAAGTCCGGCGACAAAAATTTTGGACAAGACATATTCCCACCGACGGGGACGGGCAAAGCAGATGTTTTTCACGCATCCGCTGGAAAAATCGCCGTTGACAAACAGTGTCAGCCCAGTGCAGGCCAGCATCAGCAGAAAGCCGCTGCCCAGGCACTCGTGAAGAAAGTCCAGCCGGTTCATGCCGCGCAGCATCTCAACCATATCCTCGCTGTCCCCGTTGGTCACTACAATTCCGGTGCTTTGGAGTGCGTCCAGCTTCGCCTGGTCGATTACGGCGGACACCATGGCTACTGTCATCGCCAGAAGCGCCGCCGTCACTCCCAGCACAATGTAAAAGCTCCGGGTCTTGAACAGCCGCCGCAAATCCATACGCAGCAAATTAAACATGATCGCTTCCTCCCATCCGCTCCAGAAAGTAGCCCTCCAGGTCCTGCCGGTGCAGGCCCATCTCCTCCACCGCGATGCCCGCCTGGATGAGAATCCGCCCCACCGTTTTGGTATCCACGGCTTCATAGATCCGGATTTCCCCCTCCGGCCGCATTTCCCAGCGGGTCAGGCGGAGCTCCCGCTCCAGCACAGCCGCCGCCTTTTGCGGCTGCTCCGCGCGCAGGTGCAAATAGTCGGTGCACTTCTGTTCCAGCTCCCCGGCGGTGATCTGCTCCACCATCCTGCCGTTCTGAATGATGCCGTACCGAGTGGCAATCTTACTCAGCTCGCCCAGGATGTGGGAGCTGATGACCAGGGTGATCCCCCGATCCCGGTTGAGCCCCAGCAGCAGCTCCCGCATCTCCCGGATGCCCTCCGGGTCCAGGCCGTTGATGGGTTCGTCCAGCAGCAGCAGGTCCGGCCCGCCCAGCAGGGCCAGGCCCACCCCCAGCCGCTGCTTCATGCCCATAGAGTAGTGCTTCACCGGTTTCTTCTCTCTGGGAGCCAGGCCCACTGTCTCCAGAATCTCGTCCACCTGCCGCTCCGGGCTGTCCAGCCCCAGGAGCGTGGCGTACAGCCGCAGGTTCTCCCGCCCGCTTTGGTCGGGATACAGCCCCGCCTGTTCAATGAGGGCCCCAACCCGCCGCCGGGCCACTCCGTCCCGAATGGGTTTGCCGAAGATCAGCGCCTCCCCCTGTGTGGGCCGGGCCAGCCCACACAGAAGCTTCAGGGTGGTGGATTTACCCGCGCCGTTCCGGCCGATAAAGCCGTAGATGTCCCCCTGCTCCACCCGCAGGTCCAGGTGGTCCACCGCCCATTTGTCTTTGTAGCGTTTGGACAAGCCCGCCGTCTGTATGACTGCCATGCAAAAGCCTCCTTGTTACATTCCAGCCTCTTGATGGCCTCCCGCCCCGGAGGGGACGGAAAGCCATCAAACCGGGATTTTTTGATTGCAGGCTCAGTCTAACAGGCGAATGCCCAAACATCGCAAAGGAATACTAAAGAAAGTGCAAAGTTTTCAGTCCACCCGCCCCTATGGGTCTACCCTCGCGCTTCCACTTCCGACAGCTTAAACCCAATCCCCCACACTGTCTGAATATAGCTGTCGGTGCCGCTGGGGCGCAGTTTGGCGCGGATGTTGCTGATGTGGACGGTGATGGTCTTGTCCTCTACGGCGCAGGCTTCCCCCCACACCGCCTCGTAAATCTGCTGTTTGGTAAACACCCGCTTGGGCTGACGGGCCAGCAGCTCCACAATTTTAAACTCGTGGGCGGTGAGGCTCACTGGCTGTCCTGCCGCCGTTAACGTCAGCTCGTCCAAGTTCAGCGCCCAGTCTCGGTAGCGCAGAACCTCTCCGCTGGGAACGGCGCTGGCGTGGCGCAGCTGCACCAATATCCTCGCCCACAGCTCCTCCAGCTGGTAGGGCTTCGTCAGATAGTCATCCGCCCCCAGCCCCAACAGCTCAACCTTGTCGGACAACCCCGCTTTGGCAGACAACACAATGATGGGAATTTGGCTGGTTCTGCGAATTTCTGCGATCAGCTCTCCGCCAGATAGCCCGGGCAGCATCAGGTCTACCAGCAGAAGATCAATCCCACCCGCCTGCCAGAGCAGCCTCCCCTCGGTGCCGGAGAAGGCCTGGACGCACTCGCACCCCTGCCGCCGCAGATACCGGGCGGTGGCGTTGTTGATATCGGTATCATCTTCAATCATCAGGATGCGGGGCATGGGACGACCTCCTTAGTCAGCGCGCGGGTTGGCGGTACACGCTTTGTCCTTCTTAGTATACACAATTTGGCTGCTATTTTCAAGGCGCATACCGGCAACAGCGTGTCCTTCCATTCACTCCTGAATCACAATTCCCCGGCTGGCGCTATCCACCACGCCCTTGGATACAACCTTAGCCCCCGTATACTTTTCCAGCAGTCCTGCCAGCTCGTCCAGCGCCGCCCTCAAGTCCCCCATCCGCGCCGGGTCCACGCACTCCATGGCAATGAACTCGCTGGTCGTTGCGTCCTTCACCGCAGTGCGCTTGCCGTCCCGCCAGTTCCAGCAGCGGCACACCACGCCGGCAGCGTCATAGTAGGCCACCTCGCCGGGCCGGGGAGGATCGGGCTCGTCCGCGCCGATAGGCAGAAAGTCCTCGCCGCCCGCCATCACGCCCAGATGGAGGTCGCCGTCAAAGGCATCCATGTCCTCCGCCCCGATGGGCAAAGCATACTTCAGCGAGATGGCGTTGGTGATGTCCACCGTAGGCGCGATATTCCCTACCGGCTCCCCTTTGGACACTCGCTTCAGCAGCGCCTCAATGGAGCAGCGGGCCCCCTTCTTGGTGGGAAACCTCTGATATGCCTCCCGCCACACAGCTACCGGCCGGTTCTGGGACAGGGCCACGCCCTCGTCCAAGTGGGCCAGGGCGGCGGCGTTGGCGTTTTTCAGCAGCTCCGCCACCTCGGCGGCCTGCTCCGAGGCAAGCTGTGCCCCTTCGCTGACATCTTTTACAGTGAGTACGCCGATGGCGGCATCTGGGAACAGCTCCCAAAAAGAGGGATCCGCAATAAACTTTTTCATGATGATAATCCTCCTAAAATAATAATTCTGCATCGGTCCCCGAACCAATCCGGTGGCCGAATATGCACACATGATATTCTCACCCCTGCGCCGCCTTCACCGGCTGAAGCACCCTTCTCTCCAGCCATGTGCGGTCCACGCCTTGGGGTTGAGCCTGATACGGAAAGAGGCCGCTGCCGGCCCTATGCCTTATCTCGCGGCCTCAATCCGCAAAAAACATGACGCCAGCCCTTCTATCTTCTGTGGCCTAACGATAGAAGGTCTGGCGTCCCCCTCTTTACCCGGCGGCAAAGAGTTCCCCATTTATTTTTTCACATCATACCACGGGCCATTTGAAAAGTCAACCGCTTTTACAGCCCCTGCAGCCTTTACGCAATATCCTTCCCCCGATACCACCACAGGCCGAAGCCCGCCCCCAGCGCCCCCAAGGTGCATCCCGCCAGCACCGGGGCTGCCTGAATCTCTCCGGAGAAAAGCCGGGCAGCATCGGCATAGTAATACGGGGTCAAAAACCGCAGCCAGTCCAGCCCGCTGTCCAGGTTGATCAGGATGCCCGCGAAGTAGAGCAGGGCGGCCAGCCCCATGGCCAGTCCAAATCCGCCCCGGCGCAGCAGAGACGACAGGCCAAAGCACAGCCCGCCGAGCTCCAGCTGCATGAGCAGCAGAGCGCCGTGGTAGCGCAGCAGATCGCCCCAATCCGCCTCCTCGCCAATGAACAGGATGCCGCCTGCGCCGCAGGCCAGACAGATCAGATTCATCCCCAGCACCATGAAAAATAGCGCCGCCAGCTTCTCCACCGCGATTTGAACACGGCTGACAGGATGGGTAAGCAGGAACTCCGCCGTATGGCCGCCCTCCTCGCCGGCCAGCAGACCCATTGCGGTAACAGCGGCATAGAACGCCCCACCCAGCCCCAGAATATTGCCGCACTCCGTACCATAGAAGCCCATGATGGAACCGAATTGCAGTTTGTCCAACCCAAAGGCAGCGGAAAACTCGCCCATGCCTGCAAACAGGGCGGACATATCCTCCATGGACCCTGCCATAGACGGATACAGCCCCACACACACCGCCATCAGCCCGCCCACAACGGCGGACCACACCAGGAAGCTCACTGCGCCGGCGCGCAGTTCCTTGCGCAAAACGGTCATACTTTCACCTTCCCCTCGTAGTAATCGAAAAAGCGGTTTTCAATGTCCAGCTCCGCCGTGGTCCCCTCTACCACCAACCGTCCCTCTCGGAGAATGGCGGCGCGGTCGCAATACCGCTGGACTTCGTAAAGCACGTGGGAGGACAGAAGCACCGTGGCACCCTCGTTCTGCCGTGCCTTCAGCTCAGACCAAAAGGCCCGCTGCACCAACGGGTCCAGACCGCTGGTGGGCTCGTCCAGAACATACAGCCGGGGGCGGTGCTGCATGGCGCACACAATAGACACCTTTTTGCGGTTGCCCAGGCTCAGCTCCCGGATACGCTTTTGGGTGTCAAGCTCCAACACTTCACAAAGAGCAGCGGCCTGGGGCCGACAGTCCTGCTTCCGCAGATCGGCGGAGAGCCGGATGACCTCGCCCGCCCGCATATCCGGGTAGAACATGGCCTCGGAGGGCATATAACCCACCCGAGCCAGGATTTTCTTTCGCTCCCGGACGCAGTCCAGCCCCAGCACCCTGGCCGACCCGGCGGTGGGTGACAGCAGCCCCAGCAGGGTGCGGATGGTGGTGGACTTGCCCGCCCCGTTGGGGCCGATGAAGCCAAAGCACCCGCCCTCGGGGACGCGGAGGGTCAGGTCTGTCACCCCCCGGGCCTTGCCATAGGTCTTGGTGAGATGGTCGATATGAATCATAGATATTCCTCCTGATAGAGATGCTGCCGCAGCATCTCCGCATATTTTTTGTACTCCTCAAACAGAGCGTTGATCTCCTCGGCGGTACACGCGCCGGTCTCCGCCAGCATCCCCTCGGCGGCCAGCATCAGCAGCCGCACCACCGCCCCAGGATCTACCCCATCCTTGAATTTGTGCAGATCCATCCGGCTGAGGAACTGGTCGGTGGACTGGGCTAATACGTCGTCCAGCTTTTTTCTCAGCTTCGGCGTAAGGATGCTGTCCCGCTCATAGTAGGCCCGCATAACGAAGCGGAACAGACCCGGCATCCGCCGTACCATGTCCATCTTAATCTCCTGCCCCTTCTCCAGTGCCAGGAAAAAATCCCGTTCCTCAAAATACTGAAAAGAGGCCAGAAAAGTCTCCATGCAAGCGTCAATGGCGTGCTGGAACAGGTAAAGATACAGCTCCCGCTTGTCCTTAAAGTAGTGGAACAGCAGGCCCTTGGACACCCCCGCCCGCTTGGCGATGGAGTCGGCGGAGGTCTTTTTAAAGCTGCCTGCCCCAAATTCCACCATGGCGCTGTTTCGGATGAGATCCTGACGTTCTATGGAAAGATTAAAAAACTTCTGATTCACGGCCGGCCCTCCTTTCCTCTCCACCATACCGCCATTGACCAAATCGGTCAACCCCCGTACGAGCGAAATCTTCCGTCCGCGAAATAAAAATCAAATCTGTTCCGCCATGCCTGTCCTGTGAAACGATATCAGCCGCCTTCTCCTTCAAGAGATATTGACATCATTCCCCAAAAACCTTACAATGTACTTCCATACATTTTTCATCCACACCATAATAGAATAGAGCAGAAAGGATGGCAAAATATGACAGTTGTAAGACGTTTCCTCTCCAAAGCGCTCAGCCTTTTGCTGGCGTGCGCCCTGTTCGTGACGGGCCTGCCCAGCGCTTTCGCAGCGCAGGGGCCTGTCCAACGGCAGACGGGGTCCACCGGCTCCATCGGAGTCACCCTCCGGTTTGACCTGCCTCAGACGGCTGAAAACGCCTCCGGCCGCGATATCCGGCTCCAAATAAGCGGAAGCGCCGGTCAGACTACAATTTCCCTTCCGGCGGGTACGGCAAAGGCCAACGAGCTGGCCGCCGGCATCTACACCGAAGTGAAAAATGTAGACGGCGAGGCGCTGACCACGGAGGAGCGGGTGGGCTATTATCAGGCGGAGCTCACCGGCCTGACCGCCGGACAGACGTATACCGTGAAGCTCACCGGCACAGGCTACAAGCCCTTCCAGACCACCGTCACTTTGGACGAGTACTCCAAGCACCTGATTGTGGGCACCGGAGACGGCACCTTCTCCTTGGGCGACGTCAACGGCGACGGCGTAGTGGACAGCGCCGATCTGGACGCCATGAATGCAAAGCTGGGGCAAGATCCCAACGGCGCCGGCCTGTCTATGTTTGACCTCAATGGCGACGGCAGGCTGGATGTGACGGACCTGTCTTATATCAACCACAACCGTGGAAACGCCGGTCAAGCTCAGGTGCTGGACACCTCCGCCACCGTTCCCGCCGTGCTGGACACCTCCGCGCTCACCGTCAGTGGGGGCGACGCGGACAGCCTGTTCCAAGCGGAAGGGACCGTAACCCTGTCTCCGGCCGCCGGAAGCGGGGACGTCATTCTCCCCATCCAGCTGGCCTCCGCCGTGGAGACCAGCGTCATTCAAATTACCTGTCCCGACGGCGGCGGCGCCATTCAAGCCGGCCAGGCCGAGGTAGAGCTGGCGGACGGAACGAAGCAGACCGTTGCGTTCGACACTTCCCTCCCCGCCGGGGTTCACGCCATTGGCAGAACTGCGGGAGCGCGGGTGGTTACGATCGACCTGGGTAAGAAGGTGGCGGTCAAAAAGGTGACCATCACCGTCACGGCCACCGCCGGCGGCACGGATTACGTCACCGTCACCCAGGTGGAGTTCTTGAAGGAAATCGTCCCGGACAGCCCCAAGAACAACCAGGCCCAGATTCTGTCCGCCGTGCCGGGCGACAGCAGCGTAACACTGGAGTGGGCCGGGGTCGCCAACGTGACGGGGTATGCCGTCCAGTACTGGCTCTCCGGCAATCCGGATCAGAAAACGTCCTCTCATGTGAACACCACCCGCACCGTGATCTCCGGGCTGGAGAATTTGAAGACCTACCAGTTCCAGGTCACCGCCGTAAACGGCGAGTGGAGGGGCACCCCCTCCGCCCCCGTATCCGCCACGCCGGAGCCGGGCAGCGTCCCCGGCGCGCCCTCCAACATCCAGGTGACTGCCGCCGACCAGTCCCTGCGGCTGAGCTGGGGCAAAACCAAGGACGCCACCTTCTACCAGGTATTCTACCGCCAGTCGGGCCAAGGCTCATTTACCCAGTTCGGCGGAAATGTGTATGGCACCTCCGCCGCCATCACCGGCCTGACCAATGGCGTCACCTATCAAGTGGCCGTGAAAGCGGGCAATGGCAAGGGCGTGGGTCCCTTCTCCGCCACCGCCTCGGGCACGCCCAAGCAGGAGAGCCTGGATATGCCCGACCTGCCCACCGATGGCCGTATCGACAACAGCCACGTCATCGACGTGGTGATGACCAACCCCAACAACGTAGACCGAAGCCTCTGCCCCAATTTTGCGCCCAAGCAGGTGGTGGACGGCAGCGCGGCCACCTACTGGATCGCCAAGGCCTTCTGGGAGAGCATGGAGTTCACCTACACCTTTGATCAGCCCCAGGACATGAACTACGTGATATGGGTACCCTACCTCCAGGAAAACTACAAGTACATGATGGCCCGCTACGAGGTAAAGGCCATGGACGAGGAGGGCAACGTGATCTCCTCCGGCACCTATCCCGCCCCTCAGATGACGGATAAAAACTACCTGGTGCTCACCTTCCCCATGGTCAAGGGTGTAAAACGGCTGTCCATCAGTCTGGCCCAGGTGGAGGGACGCAGCTCGGTCAACATCGCCGAGATGGCTTTCTACAAGAGCGACACGCTGGCAGACGAAATCGCCGCCCTCTTTGCTGACGGAAGCTTCAGCTCCCTCAAGAGCGGCGTCACCGCAGACCAAATCGCCGCCCTCTCCGCCCGCCTGGAGGCCAAGGCCGACTTCTATCTGAACCTGTCCCGGCTCCAGGACGAGCTGGCTCTGGCCCAGGCGCTGCTGAGCGGCCAGACCGACGCCCTGGGCGTGGTCAAGGCGGACTTCCAAAGCCGCGGCGGCAGCCAGGACAGCCAGTATGGCCAGGGTGGCAGCGCCCTTCAGCCTCTCGGCATCTCCGCCCAGGAGGGAGCCACGGTGGCCGTCTATGCCCAGCTGCCCGGCGACAAGCCGGTGTATGTGGTCCCCACCCAGTTCTACGGAGAATCCGGCATCTGGCAGGGCGCCCCCGTCCAGCTGGTCAACGGCCGCAACTACATCACCGTACCCAAAATCGGCTCTTTGGACGCCCAGCGGGGCGGGCCGCTCTACCTGACCTATGCGGGGAGCAGCCCTGACCAAATCAAGCTCCAGGTCCGGGGTGACGGCAACACCTTCCGTATGCCCATTTTGGAGCTCTCCGGCTGGTACGACATGAGCGAGACCGCCCGGAGGGAGACGATTCGAAGCTATGTCACCCAGCTGGAGACCTACGTGGGCTCGCTGAACTCCACCAATCTACAGCTTGACGTACGCAACGCCACCGAGGTATCCACTCCCAGCGTACTGCTGTCCATCCCCGCCGACCGGGCGCTGGCCGGGCTGAAGGGGGTCAACCGCAACACGGAGGAAATGGTGGAGGCCATGTATCAGAACGTGCTGGCCTGGGAGGACGTGCTGTATGTGGCCAACCAGGTCCAGGGCATCATCCCCGCCGCCGGAGCCCGCCCGGACATCTACCGCTATCCCATGAGCGTCCGCCAAAACATCCGCTATATGCGTATGTTCGCCGGGGCCTTTATGTACGCCGCGGGCAACCATGTGGGCGTGGGCTACGGCTCCACCTCCGGCCTGGTGTGCGGCAAGCCCGCCTCTGTCACCGGAGCAGAGAACGCAAACGCCCTGTTTGGCTGGGGCATCGCCCATGAAATCGGCCACAACATGGATAAGCTGGGCAAGGCGGAGATCACCAACAATATCTACTCCCTGGCCATCCAGGCCTGGGACGGCGCGTCCATGCTCCGCCCCACCCGCCTGACCAACAGCAATATCTGGGCCAAAATTTATGACAAGACCTCTATGGGCCGGCCTGGCAGCGCGGGAAATGTATTTGTCCAGCTGGGAATGTACTGGCAGCTCCATCTGGCCTACGATGAGGCAGACAAGCCGCTGGATTTCTTCAACCGCTTCTTCACCGCCTGGAAGGCCAAGGAATACAACGGCTACACCTATGACGAGCGCGTCGCGCTCATCGCCGCCAAGACGGCCAACCGGGACCTGACCCAGTTCTTCACCCGCTGGGGGCTTACCCTGGGAGACAAGGCAAAGGACATTCTGGCCGGCTATCCCGCCGAGACCCGCGCCCTTTGGTATCTCAACGACGATGCCTACGCCTACCGCCTGAACAATGGGGCGGGCTTTACGGGCACCATCTCAGTGTCCGCACAGACTGAGGAGAACAAAGCCAGCCTGACCATCACCGGCGGAGACGACTCCATTCTGGGCTACGAGATCCGCCGCAATGGACAGCCCATCGGCTTCACCACCGAGGACAGCTACACCGACAACCTGGGCTCCGCCAATAACCTGACCTATCAGTACACCGCCATCCCGGTGGACCGGCTGGGCAATCTGGGTTCCGGCGCAGCCGCCAACGAGGTGCGTATCGCCTGGGATGCGGCCATCGACCCCAGCCTGTACGCCATGGCTCAGGATGGGGATGCCGTCACCGCCACCATGAGGGACCGGGCGGTTGCCGTAACCGGCGTTAAAATCACCGGGACGGCGCTGAGCGGAACCTATACCGTGGAAATCAAGGCGAATGCCGCCAGCCAGAGCTGGGTCAAGGTGAAGGAGGGAACCCTGTCCGGCGACAGCACGGTGGGCTACTTCACCAAGCCGGGTGCCGATGCCTCCGACACCCGAATCTGGACCTATGACGCGGCGGCCGTGCGGATCACCGGCGTGCCTGCGGGTGCCTCTGTAACCCTTCTGGACTATCCCGGCGACCGGGTGGACTTCCACTCCCAGGCCGCGGTGGGCAAGCTCAAATCCGACTACCGGTACGGCGATGGAGCCGATGATGTCATTCCGGCCGGCACCTTGGTGGTGCTGGGCACCTATCGGGGCGACCCTGCCTACAACACCGTGGAGCTGGAGGTGCGCTACAGCACTGCCGGCGAGGCGGGGGAGGCCGCTGAAACCCCGCAGGCCGGAGAGAACGACGTGGTGGAGCGCGCCATGGCTGGCTACGCCCTGCTCTTTGCCGAAATTCCCAGCGATGGCAAGGTCAGCGACACCAGCGACGGCTTCTGGCTTTTCGTGCCCAACATGGAGCAGGAAAAGGCCCTCAACGCCCAGGCCGGCATCCCTGAGATGAACAACACTCCCATGGAAATCCGCGCTGTGTGCCGCCGCTACGACGGAATAGACCACACCGGCACCCCCCGCACCACCACCACAACCCTGTGGATCAGCTTCCCGGAGCTTGACACGCTGCCCGAAATCGCCTTCACCGGCGAGGGCGTTCAGTAAGGAGGACTGTGCCAATGAAACGCATCCTTTCCCTTTTCCTTGCCATGGCCATGGCGGCGGCCCTGCTGGTTCATCCGGCAGCCGCTGCCTCCTCCCCCTGGGTGCAGATCAGCGGACAGGGCACCGGTAGCCAGCAGATCAGCCTTCAGGGCTTGTCCCAGCGGTACACCGATGTTCAGCTCACCTTGAACCTGAGCAGCACTCCCGGCGGCATTGACTTTGTGGACGCCGGCATTGACGGCACCCAGGCCTACACTACCTATCGCCTGGACGGAAACAGCCTGACCATCTACCTGACCTCTAAAATTATTCTGAACCAGGGAAGCTCTCTGGACCTGGGCACCCTTACGGCAAACGGCGGCTTCACAGTGGCCTCCGTCTCCGGCCTCAAGCTGCTCAACGTGGGCGCTAACGACACGCAAACCGTCATCTACGATACGGTCAGCATTGGCAGCGGGACCGGCTCCGGGGGGCCCGGAGCCGGCTCCGTGGTGGGCTATTACCCGGTGTCCGCCACCGGCGTCAGCAATGGCTCCATTCAGATCAGCGTCACCCACGCCCAGCGGGGGGACACGGTCACTGTCACCGCTCTGCCCGATTCCGGCTACCGGGTGAACGCCGTCACCGCTGTGGACGGCGCGGGGCGCAGCGTCGCCATGACCAGCCTGGGCAACGATCAGTGGTCCTTTGTCATGCCGGACTCCGCCGTCACCGTGAGCGCCGCCTTTGTCTCCCAGCAGTCCGGCCCGCTGCCCTTTGTCGATGTGGCGCAGAGCGATTGGTTCTGGGAGTCCGTGGACTATGTCTACCGCGCCGGGCTGATGAGCGGCACGGGGGACACCATCTTCAGCCCCAGCACCGCCACCACCCGGGCCATGGTGGTCACCATTCTGTACCGTTATGAGGGCAGCCCCGCCGCAGGACTGTCCACCTTCCCGGACGTGCCCGCAGGCCAGTACTACAGCAGCGCTGTGGCCTGGGCCTCCGCCAACGGGGTGGTCGGCGGCTATGAGGACGGCCTATTCCGGCCCAACCAGGCAATCACCCGAGAGCAAATGGCGGCAATCTTCTACCGTTACGCCCAGTACAAGGGCATCAACGTGAGCGGACGGGCGGATTTGTCCTCTTATTCCGACGCAGACTGGATCAGCCCCTACGCCGCGGGCCCCATGGCTTGGGCCAACTACGCCGGGCTGATTACCGGCATGGAAAACCGCACCCTTCAGCCGGGCGGCTCCGCCACCCGGGCCCAGGTGTCCGCAATCCTGATGCGGTTCTGCAAAAATATCGCGGGACGGTAAGCGGACAGCTCGGCAGCATATAAAAAACGCCTCTGATTTCTATAGAAATCAGAGGCGTTTTTAATGTGTCAGCGTCAGATTCCCCGCATACCCTGCATTCTCTCCAGCACCTCCACCATCGCTTGATTGGCGTCGTACGCCCGATAGGTATATGGGTTGGTGCAGCAGGGATTGGGCTTCCAGGCCGATTTAATCCGCGTCATGGTCAGCACGTTGCCATAGACCGCCTCAAGGGAAACCATGCTCCCCGCGAACAGAGCGCTGGTCATAGGGCCCCGCCATGCGCTGGCATCAAAATCATAGACGCTGCTCCCGTGATTTTCCGTAAAGTATTCGTCCGACATCCGACCAATCACAATGAGCCCGCGGTAGCCCAGCACCTCAAGGTCATTTTGGTTGAGAATGCCCTTGTCCGCCAAGTCCTCCAGGAAGGAGTCGTACTCCCGCTGAGACATACTGGTGGGGCGGTACTTTGCGGCAAGCTCGGCGATATCCGCCGCGGTGGCCGTTTTGCGCGGCGGGTCGTTTTCCACCTTCTCCGGGGCCTTGGACGTTTCCTGGGTCTGTGCCACCCCATGGATCTCCTTTGCCTTGCCCCAATAATTCAGGACTTCGCCGGTGTCTGACCGCCGCGTAATATAACCCCGTTCAGGCGAACCGCTCACTGTGATTCTCCACGTATCTTGAATCATGGAAAAAATCTCCAATCAAACAATTCAAATTAATTGAACCCACCGGCAATCATAAATAGAGCATTTGATGGATTGCCGGATGAACCTTACTGCATCTACTGTACCACAATAAATGCCCGCGCGCAAGTACAAAAGACTTGTGCAAATCAAAAAAATGCGGTAAAATGCAAAGATAGCCAGCAACCCTAACTGAGAGGAGAACACCATGAAGCCATACGCAGAAATGACCGAGGAGGAGCTGAAGGCGCTGAGAGCCCAGCTGAAGGCGGAATACAAGGAGTATCAGGGAAAGGGCCTGAACCTGAACATGGCCCGGGGCAAGCCCTGCACCGAGCAGCTGGACCTGTCCATGGGAATGATGGATGTGCTGGGCAGCGGCGACGACCTGACGTGCGAGGACGGCACCGACTGCCGCAACTACGGCGTTCTGGACGGCATCAAGGAGGCCAAGGAGCTCATCGGGGACATGATGGAAAACCCCATCGACAGCATTATTATCTATGGTAATTCCAGCTTAAATGTGATGTACGACACCATCTCCCGCTCCATGACTCACGGCGTGATGGGAAGCACACCCTGGTGCAAGCTGGATAAGGTAAAGTTCCTGTGCCCCGTCCCGGGGTATGACCGCCATTTTGCCATCACCCAGTATTTCGGCATTGAGATGATCAACGTGCCCATGACCCCTACCGGCCCGGACATGGCTTTGGTGGAGGAGCTGGTGGCCGCCGACGAGGCGATAAAAGGCATTTGGTGCGTGCCCAAGTACTCCAACCCCCAGGGGATTTCCTACTCGGACGACACAGTCCGCCGCTTCGCCCGGTTAAAGCCGGCGGCAAAGGATTTTCGTATCTACTGGGACAACGCCTACGGCGTCCACCACCTGTACGACCACGACCAGGACCATCTGATTGAGATTCTGGCCGAGTGCAAGCGGGCGGGCAATCCCGACCTGGTGTATAAATTCGCCTCCACCTCCAAAATCAGCTTCCCCGGCTCCGGCCTGGCGGCCATCGCCACCTCCCCCAACAACATGGAGGACATCAAAATGCAGCTGGCCATCCAGACCATCGGCCACGACAAGGTGAACCAGCTGCGCCACGTGCGGTTTTTCGGCGACATCCATGGCCTGATTGAGCATATGCGCCTCCATGCCGACATCCTCCGCCCCAAGTTCGAGATCGTCACCAACACGCTGGAGCGGGAGCTGGGCGGCCTGGGAATCGGATCGTGGACCACCCCCAAGGGCGGGTACTTCATTTCCTTCGATTCCCTGGACGGCTGCGCCAAGGCCATTGTGGCCAAGGCGAAAAAGGCCGGCGTGGTGATGACCGGGGCGGGCGCCACTTACCCTTATGGCAAGGACCCCCAGGACAGCAACATCCGAATTGCGCCCACCTATCCCTCTCAAGAGGACCTGCACACCGCCATGGAGATTTTCACCCTCTGCGTGAAGCTGGTCTCCATAGACAAGCTGCTGGGAAAAAGCGCGGTCCATTGATTGTGTGAAACCGGCCCCCGTAAAGACAAACGGCCCCCTGCCGCAATGGCAGGGGGTCGTTTTGCCTATTTACTTTTGCCGCCGATTACAGCCGATTCAGCGCCTTGGCCACCTGAATCAACTGCACGTTCAGGTTCTTCACCGCGTCGTCCATCTCCTGCTGGCTCCAATCCACAAAGCCGCGTCCCTGGGACTTGAAGCCCAGCCGGCCCTCGCTGATGTTCTGCTTCAGCAGAGGCTGAGCCTCATGGGCGTCTTCAATATGGGGGAACAGATAGCTGTGGATGCTCTCGGTCAGGTCCAGCCCACACATATCCATCACCTCGAAGGGGGCGGAGATGCCCACCCGCATCCCGAAGCCGTACTTGATGGCCTCGTCCACGTCCTTGGGGCTGGCGATGCCGTGCTCTACAATGGAGATCGCCTCCCGGAACAGGGCGTGCTGGAGGCGGTTGGCCAGGAAGCCGGGCACATCCTTTTTTACCAGCACTGGATGCTTACCCGCGGCATTGAGAATTTCAAAGGTGCGCTCCACCGTTGAATCGGACACCTGCTCCGTGCGGATCACTTCCACCAGCGGAATCAGGTAGGGGGGATTCCAATAGTGAGTGCCGATGATGCGGTTTTTGTAGGTGGACTTGAAGGCGATCTCCGTAATGCTGATGGCGGAGGTATTGGAGGCCAGAATGGTGTCCGGCCCGCAGATGCCGTCCAGCTTTTGGAAAAAGTCCTGCTTCACCGCCAGGTTTTCCACCACGCACTCAAACACGATGTCGGCGTTGGCAATGGCCTGAATGTCCTCGGTGTAGGCCACACGGGCCAGAATGGCGTCGATCTCCCCGGCGTCTACCACGCCGTTCTCCGAAAGGAAGGTGAGGTTGGCGCGCATATTCTTTGCCGAGTCGTTGCGCTCCTTGTCGTTGCCTACGTAGATGACCGTGACAGGGTAACCCTTAGTGGCAAAAAGCTGCGCGATGCCCACGCCCATTTTGCCGCCGCCGATGACGCCAATGCTCCAGTTGTTCATTTTAAAATCGTCTGCCTTTCTTTAATAATCGTAACATAATTGTGGGAATCATTGTGAAAAAACTCCATATTGCGAATCGTTAGTTAACGCTGTATAATACTACAAGTAACGTGCCGTTCCGATTCGGAAGGTCCGAACGCATCAAAAAACAGTGCGGAAAGGGGAATGTCCATGAGCAAAACAATGCGCCAGCTGCGGCATGAGGCCGAGGCGCTGCTGGCCCGCCGGGAACTGTGGGACGGCGCCGTGCCGGAGCCCGTGCGCGCTCTGATCCAGGACTTGGCCGCTGTGGAGGAGCCGGAAATCGACTTCAAGCGGATCGTGGATGCCATTGATGAAGGCATTTTTATCACGGACAAGAACGGTTACGTGCTCTATGTCAACCCGTCCTATTCCTGCAACACAGGCGTGCCTGAATCCGATGTGCTCCACCGCTATGTTCGGGACATCATTGCCGACGGGGTGTTCAGCGGCGGCTCCACGGTGCCAGTGCTCCAAAGCAAGAAAAAGGTATACCGCCTGTCCACCACCTACCGTTCCGACCCGCCCCGGATGGGCTACACCGCTGGCGTCCCCATTTTCGACAAAAACGGGGAGCTTGAGCAGGTGGTGGTGACCTCCCGCCCCATCCGCAATCTGATGCAGCTGCGGGACGAATTTCCCCAGTTTCTCTCCAAGGCAAAGAGCATTGCAGAGAACGAAATCCAAATCCTCCAGGAGGCCGCGCCCGCCCAGGAGGGCAGCCTGCAGTGGAACGCGCCCCAAATGGAGCAGGTGCACAAGCTCATCTGCCGCACGGCCCCCACAGACGCCACCATCCTGCTCACCGGCGAATCCGGCGTGGGCAAAGAGGTGGTGGCCGATGAGATTTACCGCCTCAGCAAACGGTGGGACAAGCCATTTGTAAAGGTCAACTGCGCCGCCATCCCGGCCAATCTGCTGGAGTCAGAGCTGTTCGGCTATGAGCGGGGGGCCTTTTCCGGAGCGGGAGCCAAGGGTAAAAAGGGTCTGATGGAGCTGGCTCACCGCGGCACCCTTCTACTGGACGAAATCGGCGAGCTGCCCATGGACCTCCAGGCCAAGCTGCTGCGCGTCATCCAAAGCAAGGAAATCCGCCGGGTCGGCGGCACCCAGGACATTCCGTTAGACATTCGGTACATCGCCGCCACCAATCGAAACCTGAAGCAGTGCGTGGCGGAAGGGACCTTCCGGCAGGACCTTTATTACCGCCTCCGGGTTATCCCCATTGATATCCCGCCCCTGAGGGAACGGCGGGCCGATATCGGCCCGCTGTGCAAATATTTCGCACAGCGCTTCAACGAACGCTACCACACCGAATATACATTTACCGACAGGGAACTGGCCCTGCTGGAGGGTTATTCCTGGCCGGGGAATGTGCGGGAGCTGGAAAATGTCATTGAGTATTTTACCATCTGCCGCACCGGGACACAGAGCGCGGACGAGCCCATGCTCCGAAGCCTGCTGGATGCGGATGGCGGCCAAAGCGCAGCCGGGAGCGATGCGGGCGGCATGGCCAGCGCCCTGGAGAATTTGGAGAAGCATCTCATTGAAGACGCGCTCATGCGCAGCAAAAACCTGCGGGACGCGGGAAAGCTGTTGAACATCAGCGCCCCCACCTTATCCCGTAAGATCAAGCAGTACCACATCGACTATCCCCGGAACAAGTAGGATTATTGGGCCAGCTCCACCATGCAGGCCATTCCCTGGCCGCCGCCGATACACAGCGTGGCAATTCCATAGCGCACCTGGCGGCGGCCCATCTCGTAAATCAGCGTGGTGAGAATCCGGGTACCGCTGTTGCCCAGGGCGTGGCCCAAGGCGATGGCCCCGCCGTTTACATTCACCCGGCCGTACAGCTCGCTGCCCATATCCATGCCCAGCTCCTTGAGGCAGCCCAGAGACTGGGCCGCGAAGGCCTCGTTCAGCTCGAACAGGCCGATGTCCTCCAGGGTGAGCCCGGTTTTGTCCAGCACCTTACGAATGGCGTACACGGGACCCAGACCCATCAGGGCGGGATCGCAGCCCGCACTGGACATGGCCTTGATGGTGACCAGGGGCTTACAGCCCAGCTCTTTGGCCTTGGCCGCACTCATGACGATCACCGCCGAAGCGCCGTCGTTCATGCCGGAGGCGTTGCCGGCGGTGACGGTGCCGCCCTGCTTGAAGGCGGGCCTCAGCTTTGCCAGACTGTCTACCGTGGTTTCCGGGCGGGGGTGCTCGTCGATATCGAACAAAAAGGACCCCTTGCGCTCCTTCACCTCATAAGGCAGAATTTCCTCCTTAAATTTCCCCGCCGCCATGGCCTCCTTGGCCTTGCGCTGGCTGTCCGCGGCGAAGGCGTCCTGCTCCTGCCGGGTAATGTGGTACTTGTCCGCCACGTTTTCCGCAGTGAGCCCCATATTCAGGTTGGGGTAAAGCGCCTGGGGCTGCACAATGGTGACGCCGTGGGCAAAGGTATCGTACAGCATCTTATCCCCGCCCCGCAGGGGGGCGTACCGGGCGGAGGGATCCAGATAATAGGTCAGCCGGGACATGACCTCCACGCCCCCCGCGCAGATAATGTCGGCCTCGCCGGACATGATCTCGTACGCAGCGCTCATCACAGCCTGGAGAGAGGAGGCGCACTGCCGGTCCACCGTATAGGCGGGCACCTCGACAGGCACTCCGGCCAACAGGGCTGCGCACCGGGCCACGTTGGGGGTATAGCCGTACACATCGCCCAGAATTACCTGATCCAGCTGGTCCAGCGGCACATTGGAGCGGGCGGCGGCCTCTTTGATCACTGCGGCGGCCAGGTCCTGGGCCTCCACCGTTTTCAGGCTACCCAGGTAAGCGCCCACCGGGGTGCGCACGGCGCTGGTGATGACAACATCCTGCATCTTTTTCATCCTTTCTATCTGTGAATAGGATTTGCGAGAAGGGCTTTCCGGGCAATCGGAAAGCCCTTCTCGGCAGTTTACTTAGAAAATCATGGGGAACAGGAGCAGTCCGGCAATAGTGAACACCAGCCAGAACACGCACATGAACGCCATAAAGCCCCAGACGTCCTTCAGCTTGCTGCCCGTCATGGCCAGGGCGGGGATGATATACAGAGGCTGGATCAGATTGGTGACCTGGTCGCCGTACACAAAACCGTTTACAACCGTGACCATGTCTGCGCCCAGCTTCTGCGCCGCATCCATCAGCAGGGGACCCTGGATGATAAACTGACCGCCCTGAGAGGGAATGAACAGATTGACCACGGCAGAGGACAGGTAGGCCACCACGGGCAGGGTGCGGGCGGTGGAAATCTGCACCAGGCCGGCCACCACGATGGCCGCCAGGCCGGAGTCGGCCATGATGCCGGCGATGCCACCGTAGAACGGGAACTGGAACATAACCTCGGTGCCCAGCTTCATGCAGTCCTTGTGGGCGCCGATAAAGGCGGTGGGCGTGCTGTACAGGAAGCAGTTGATGGTGAGGAAGATGGTAATGATGAAGTTCAGGCTCAGCGCGCCCAGGAAGCCCTTAGTGACAAACTCGTGAACAATCACCACAACGCCCATGATGCCGATCAGCCACATGATGATACGGCTGCCGTTCATCTTGCCGGCAAAGGTGGTGCGGTCAATCTTCATCCACTCCGCTTCCTCCTCCGCAGCGGCATCATCCGCAGCATAGGAGATACCTGCGGAGACGGGAGGACGGGTGACAACCGCCAGAATCATGGTCAGGATGGCCAGGGTCAGAAACATGGCGATGTTCACAGGGTTGTAAACAGTCTCGGCCTGGGAAAGCGTGCGGCCAAAGTACTCCTGCATATAATTGCCTTCCGTGGCCAGCAGACCGTAAACCGCACAGGTGGGGCTCAGGGTCTGGCCCAGGCAGGAGGTGCAGTACCCCGCCACAATCATCAGCGGGAAGTGAACGCCCTTGATGCGCTTAGAGATGGCAATGGCGAACACGGTGCAGGACATGGTGCAGAACGCCCAGTTGATGAAAGAGGCGATGTAGCCCCACACCATCAGCACACACATGGCCACAGCCGGGCTGCGCAGATAGGTGGCCAGCTTGTTTACCGCGCGGGTTACATACTTGGACTTCGCGGTAGCGGCGCACACAATAACCATCAGGGACATCTGCATGGAGAAGGCCAGCTGGGTCCACATTCCGTTGAACCACTGCATACACAGGTCCACAGGGTTAGTCCAGGTGAAAATCAGAGCTGCGAAAAAGACGATGAAGGTCAGGATCAGGCAGAACACCATGGACTCAGGGATGATCTTGTCAGCGGCAAATTGGAACTTCTGACTAAAGCGCCACAGGAAATTGCCTCTTTCTTCTTTCGGCTGTGTCATAGCATATTCTCCTTTTCTCGTTTTCTGTTCCAGATTATTTCAGTCCAAGAATCTCACGGGCCTCGTCCGGGGTAGCGGCCTGACAGCTGTACTCCTCAATGACCCGCTTGGCCCGGGCCACAAACTGAGCGTTGCTCTCCGCCAGAACGCCCTTCGCGTACATCACATTGTCTTCCATACCCACGCGGATGCCGCCGCCCAAAGCCACAGCGCCGTACAGCATCTCCAGCGCGGTGTGTCCCACACCGAAGCAGCTCCAGGTGGACCCGGGACACAGCTGCTCCATGGTCTCCTTCATGAAAATCAGGTTTTTCATGCTGCCGGGGATGCCGTTGGCGCAGCCCATGCAGAACTGAAAGTGCAGCGGAGCCTTGAGCACCCCCTTTTTCAGATAATAGGCGGCATTGGCGATCATGCCGGGGTCAAATGCCTCAATCTCCGGCTTGATGTGGTTGTCCTGCATGATTCCACCCAGCTTTTCCAGGAACGCGGGAGGATTGAGGAACAGGCCGCTGTTGAGCCAGTTCATGGAGCCGCAGTCATAGGAGGCCATCTCGGGGTGGAGCTCGACGATGTGCTCATAGCGGCATTCCTCATTGGGGAAGGAAGCGGCCCCGGAGGTCGTCATATTGATGATAATGTCACAGTCGGGGTGGTTGGCCCGGAGCAGCTCCACCGTTTTGCGAAACTTCTCCTTGTCCATGGTGCCGTTGCCCTCATCGTCGCGCATATGAAGATGGGCCATGGCCGCGCCTGCCTTCCAGCAGGTGTAGACATCCTCGGAGATCTCCTCCGGAGTCATGGGCACATTGGGATTGTCCTTCTTCTTGGGCCATGCGCCGGTGGTGGCTACGGTAATGATACGCTTGTTTTTCAGATTTGGCATGGGCAGTCTCTCCTTTGTCTGTAATGTATGGCGTTCACCGGAAAAGTACACACATCAAGATCAAAAAGCAAACAGCGTGCCAATTTCACAAGCGTGGTTTGGAAGAAAACAAAAATCCGTCTAAAGACGGAGAATCAGCCAAAATAGGCTTATTATTATCAGAAATTTGATTTTAGCAGAAATCACAGCGCGCCCAAAACAGAACATAAATCCGCCAATCCGGCCATTCTTGTTTCAGCCGTGAAAGCTTGTTTCATTTCATAAATAGGCTGGACTCTCTTTCAGCGCCGGCTCCCAGCTCTGAAAATTTCTTTTGACTCATCGGCATCGCGCCATTCCAAATGCAGACAGCACATCTCCAAAAAGCATATTTGTCTAACGAAGACGACCGCACACTCCATGAGTGGCGGCCGCCTCGGCGACGATTTGGTTTTCTATCAACTGGACGCAGATGCCATCGGGTATTCCTGCGCCAAATAGGCGTGTACCACCCATCGGGTCTCCGGCCCGCCCGCCGCGGTACAGGTGGACAGGCTCAGGATCCGGTCGTCCACCCCTGGAACCACCCCCGTTTCAATCTCCGAGCTGTCAACGCAATACTCAATGAACTCCTCCTCCAGCGCGCTCTCCTCCAGGTCCAGCCGATACACAATTTCTCTCACTCCCGCCTCCTCGGCGGAAAAAATCTCATAGCGCCGTACCGTCCCCTCCGTGGCCACATACACGCTTGGGTGCTCCCGCCAAAAGTCTATCCTGTCATAATATTTTAATGTGCCGAACATGGTCTCGTTGTTCATTCTATGGGCATAGACGATGGTGTTGAACCCCATAAAATCCGAGCTGTTGGTGCACTCCAAGAACACTGCGCCGCCGCCGCTGGGCTCCTTTTTCCAGTTGTGAGTCAGGTAATACTGGTTATCTGCCCCCTGCACCACGGGATAGGACAGCTCTGTACCGGGTATGAGAATCCAGCCAATCACGTCCCCGTTGACCTCCCGCAGCCCGTCCAAGTCCAGCTCCGCCAGTGCGGCGGCCTCCTCCGGCAACGGCTGGAGCGTCGGCTCCCAGCTTGGGGTCGGTGTCGCGCTGGGCAGCGGCGAAACCTTTGCGGGCGGCAGGCCGGCCACCCGCTCCGCCTCCCCCCGGTCAGCCACAATTCTGCGCTGCTCTATCCGCCAGCGCACTGCCATAATCGCGCTGAACGCAAATACCAGTGTCAGCGCCGCTCCCAGCACAGCGCGCAGCTTCTTTCCCATCACAATTCCTCCTTTGATAGAAAGCGCGGCCCGGTAAACCGGGTCGCGCTTTTTCCTCGAGCATGATTTTCGCTTACTTCTCAGCCTCCGTGCGCCGCTTGCCTTCAATGGCCAGGAAAACCAATCCAAGCCCGGAAATCAAAGCGATCTCTCCCCAGACAATGGATTCGTCCCCAGTCTGAGGCACATCCGCCAGGGGCACGTCGGGGTTCTCAATCTCCACGATATCAGGCTCCTCCGCCAGCGGCACTTCAGGCTCCTCAATCTCCACAGGCTCCTCAACGGGCTCCTCCTCAGGCATTTCAGCCAGAGGCACCTCGGGCTCCGTAATCTCGACCTCGGGTTCCTCAACCACGAGCACGTTGGACTCCTCAATCTCGATCTCAGGCCCGGGTTCGGGCTCAGTCTCCGTATCAGTCCCGGTCTCAGGCGGCTGGCTTTCGGTGGGCGTGGCCGTATAGACAACCTTACTCTCCACATTGGTCAACACCCTCGGGTCAGGCGCTGTCACGGTTCCCTGGTCCGGGGTATAGCCTTCCTTACTGGGGGAAACCACATTATCCAGGGACTCTGTCTTCACCGTAAAGGGAATTACCTTGACCGCAAAAGGCTCGTCTTCGTTTTCCAAATAGTATCGGATGGTCCAGGTGTACTCGTTGAGCATATACTTGACGGTATGCTTCACATCTGCCGCAGGCATTTTGCCCTCAATGACCTCCTGCTCCGGCGTGTAGCCAGCAAGGGGTTGGGAGACTACCCTGTAATCGTCGCCTGCCTTGTGCTGCTCAGTGACTGGCTGGAAAACCTCCTCGCCGCCCGGGAACTCATAGTGAACAGTCAGGGTGTAGGTCTCAACCTTTCTATAGGTTACGGTGAACTCCATGCCCTTGCCGTCTGTACAGGTGCCCTCGACAACAGCAACGTCACACTCATATCCCTTGATCTCCGGCGAGGCGATCGAGTAGGACGAGCCTTTCCACACCGCTTGGGACTGGTCGCCGCAGGCGGGCTCGCCCCCCTCGTACACATAATGGACCGTTACCTTGGCCGGGGAGTTGCAGATATCGGTGATCTGAACGGCTCCGCATTTGGAGCACTTCATGGTTGTGAGCACCGACTGTCCGTCCTCGGAAAGCTCCTCCGTCTTAATGCCCCAGGAATGCCCCTCGCCCAAATCGTCACAGTACTGGTTGTCACCATCGTTGCGGATGGACTTCTGATTTCCACAAACAGCGCAGTAGTGCGCCACAGGCCCGTTTTCATCTTTAAGGATAGACCACCCGCAGCTGAAGGTTTTCTTGTGTCCACAGCTTGCACAGGTCTGCTCATGCGTTTCGCCGCTGATGGGGACGCCGACATTGCCGTAGTCGTGCTCGCCGTCCGGACAGTACTTGCCGTCGCTGTCGCCATCGCCGTACTTGACCCAGCCGCAGACGGTGCATACCGCGCCTTCTGCGTCGTCGGTCGCTCTGAGCTGGCATTCTTCCGTAGCCGTTTCACTGCAGTGAGTTCCACACTGGCGGGTATGCGTACCGTTGTTGTTGGGTTTCCACTCGCCCCAATCGTGAACGTCTTCGGCATTCGCCTGCCAGCCGCACCCCAAAGAGCATCTAACCGCAGCCATACCAAAATAGTCAAAGCGCTCCGTGGGACAAGACTCTTGATGTGTTTCGCCGCACCCAGTACAGGTCGCCGTGTGGGTAAAAAATTGCCAATAATCTTGGGCGTAGCTCCAGCTGTGCACGTGCTCCTCAGGCTTTTGGATTTCCTCGGGTTTCTGACTCTCCTCAGGCTCGTCATACTTGCTCGCGCCACAGTTTTTGCATTCGCCGTCGCTGCTATAATCGTGCCCATTTGCACAGGGGTCAGGCGTCTCTGTCTCTGCAGGCTTGCTTTCCTCCGTATAGCCGCAATGCTTGCATTTTCCGTTTTCCAGCTCGTGGTTGCTGCCTGTACAAATGACGGGCTTCTTTTCATTGTCCTTATCCTCGTCCAGCGTCTCGTCGGGCTTTTTGTCCTTGTCGTCAGACAAATCATCCACATACTTTGAGCAGTCCGAGGTATGATAGCCGCCCGTGCACTTGCATTCGGGGCATTGGACGGCATCCGCGAAGGCGGTCAGGTTCAGCAGGCTGACGCACATCACCAGGGACAGCACGACGGCTAAGCCGCGATTCAAAAACTTCTTCATTCCTTTTACTTCCTTTCTTTGCACTTTTCGGACGCAAAGGGTCCGGCGGTCGGGCTGCCGTAGCGGAGCCGGACGTGTCCGGCTCATACCGTAGGCCCCATAACTTTGCTGTCCCACGGTTTCCCGTGGTTTGCTCAGTCGCAGTCGGACGGGCATAGCGCCAAGGGATTGGTACGATTTCCCTTCGACTCCGCAGCCTCCAAAACTTTGCGCCCCATTGTTTCCAATGGTTTGCCAAAATGCCGCTTTTTTGTCACCCCGCCGCCGTCGGCACATCCGCCGGCGGGCTCACCCCAAGGCGGATCGGACCCCATCGCTCACACCCTCTCTCATTTTCCACTTCGGATCAATCCTCTGCCCGTACCCGCTGCGGCACAACCGCGCGGCGCCGGCCGGTCAGGTTTAGCTCTTAGGTGAAACGGCTCATTTCATCACTGTTTTCTTCCCAATCCCTGCAGGGGACAGAATTTACCGTCTGTCGCCGCCTTGGCGGCTTCCCTCGGATAAAAGCGAAAAACAACCGCAAAAAAGCGTCCGCCGAAGACCGGCAGACGCAAAAAAGGGCGAAAAAACTATGGGCGAAAATAGCATTTTTCCGCTCTTTGCTTTTTGCACCCAAAAAACGCCTGAGAAGGGGTTGCGCCCCCTCCAAGGGTATGCTATAATATTTTTACCGTTATGTAGCCTCTGCTTTTAGGCGACAGACGGTAAATTCCGTCCCCTAACTGATCAACCCAAGCCGCTCCAGCCGGCGCACGTGCTCCGTGCCGGTGGTCATCAGGTAGATGCGGGTGGTATTCACGCTGCTGTGGCCCAGCACGTCGGCCAGGCTGACAATATCCCTTGTCGCCCGGTAAAAGGTAACGGCAAACAGGTGGCGCAGATTGTGGGGAAAGACCTTAGACGGCTCCACTCCCGCTTGCTTGCACAGCCCCTTCATCTCCCGCCAGATTTGCTTCCGGGACAAGCTGGTTCCACTTTGGGTAAGAAATATTTTACCCAAAGTGATTTTTTGTTTTTTTGCGTATTTCAACAGCTTGCGGCACAGCTTATTGGGCAGCAGAATGCTGCGGATCTTGCCCTTGAGCCGAATTTCCGCCCGTCCTGCCCGGGCGGCCTCCACAGTAATGCAGCGCGCCTCGGACACTCGAATACCAGTGGCGCAGATGGTCTCCAGCAGCAGCTCCAGCCGCTCCCGACCCTGATCCCGGGCGGCGCAGAGCAGGCGTTGGTATTCGCTTCGTGTCAGCTCTCGGGACGAATCCCGAAAAGCCATCCGCTGAATGCTGAGAAGCCTCACCTGACAGTCCTCCCGACCCAAAAATCGGAGTATCCCGTTTAGCGCAGACAGCTTCCCGTTGACTGTCATCGGAGCCCGTCCATCCTCCAGCAGCTTTTCTTTCCAGGCAAACGCCAGCTCTTTTGTCACCGCTCTGCCGTTCAGCCACATGGAAAAGGCTCTGATATCCCGCAGATATTTTTCCACAGTGGCGGCCGCCCGTTCCTCTTGGCGCAGATGCTTTTGGTAATCTCTCATCTCTCTGCTTCCAATGTGCTGTTCACGCATATTTGTTCCTCCTTGTCATAAATGCACTTAGTTTACCACAGTAAAGGAGAAATATGCCGATTTTTCTACCCGTCCCAGTTTCAGCAAAACCAACGCCCTGCACCGCCGCTTAAAAACGCGGCCGGGAGGCCGGACAATTTGTCCAGCCTCCCGGCGTTTTTTCTGTCCTCCTCCAGCCCTCCGGCAAGGGAAGGAAAATTGCAGGCATCTTAGTTTTTTCCTTTGAAGCGGAACGCTGTCACCAGTCCTGCCAGCAGGGTCAAAGCGGAAGCCGCCAGCAAAATCAAGGTTCCGCCCTCCTCCCCCTGCGCACTGCCGCCGGGCGGCTGCCCCTTCCCGTTCCCGCCCTCTCCAAAGACAGACGAGTCAAAGCCTACCGGGGATTGCTGCTCGGACTGTTCCCCGCCCTCCGCCTCCGGCTGAGCGGGGGCAAACGGACCTGCCGACCCAAGGGGCCGGAAGGCGTCTGTGTCCGGCCCCTCCCCACCCAGGAAACCTCCAGGACCGCCGTTGCCCATCGTCCCCAGGTCAGACAGGGCAATGGCGGATGCGTCCACCAAACCGGAGCTGTCCGCGGCTTGCCCCTCATCTGTGGAGGAAATGGTTCCGGCGAGCTGGCCGGACACACTTTCTGCCCGCAGGGTGCAAAAGGCGGTCAGCGTCTCCACCCCCGTCTCAAATTCCTCCGTGGTGCAGAATTTGGTGGGATCCCGCTCCACATAGGGGGCAATGAGGGCTCGGGCCTCCTCAATGATTACATCAAGGTTTACTGTATTTAAAAATTCCTCAAAGTATTGGTGGTACAGTGCGGTATACGCCTCATCCGCGAAAATCCAGTCCGCCATGGGCCGGTCGCCGTTTCCGCTAACGGATAAGGGCGAGTCGATGGGATCATTCACTGCCTCCGAAGCGTCGCTGCCCTGGAAAGTCCCAAAAGCCAGATTATAGTCCCAGGGAATCATGGACAGCCGCCCGTCCTTCTCATAGAGATAGTAGTTGTGCACCATGGCGCCGGTGTAGCTGTCGCCGTTGACCACAAAATTGTGCACCACAAAATAGCGCAGTACCTGGTCTATGTCCAGAGCGTCCTCCACAGCTTCGCCTGTGTTAAGCGTTTTCAGCGCCCAGATGAGCCGGGCCTGGTCTGCGCTGGACACATCGGTTTTGGCGCTGTCGAAGATGTTGGAATAGCTGTCCGGATTGTCATCCGTATATTGCAGCTTCACGTCGCCGGAGCCCATGCCGCCGAAGCCGCCCCCCGGCCCGCCGCCAAACCGTTCCCAGGGATCAAACCCTCCCTGGGGCGCGTCTCCGCTTCCGCCCGTTTCAGGAAATTGGCCGCCGAAGGAGGGTGGAGTAAAGCCCTCCGGCGCAGCTCCCTGTTGTTTCGGCGGCTGCGTACTGCCGGACGCACCGTCAGCCTGCTCCCCGTCGTCACGGTTCATAAACTCGTCCATGTCGAAGTCCCGGCCGTTTCCCCGGCCCCCGCCGAAGCTCATACTGTCCGGCTTGTACAGCTCGCCGTGATCCCGGCCGTAATTGCGCTGAAGGAAGGCGTCCTCCACCCCCTCCACCGCCAAATACAGCCCCCAGTCCTCCCCGTTTACGGTGAGGTACACATAACTGCACAGCGGCGCCTGCGCCCCAAACTCCCCCATCATGCGGTAGGTGAGGTAATCCTTCATCATGGTGTTGTCCTGGATGAGATTGTTCAGGCACAGCTTATCCAAACCGTGGTAGCTCTTGCCCTTGTCATAGTGGTCAAATTCCAGCTTGAAGCTGTAGCGGTCGCTGCCCATCTGGGACACCGTGGACAGAGAGGTGTTCCCCTTCGCCCGAATGCCAATGCTTTGATACGCCTCGTTGTCAATGACCACTGCGCACAGGGCGTACTCCTCATTCTCACAGGTTTCAATAAACTGCTCCCAGTCGTCCATCACAATGTCGATGGTATGTACCTGGGACGTGTCAAACAGCTTCGCCTCATAACCCATCACCCTGGAGGCGGGCTGGACGCCCAAGGCCTGGCCGTTCATAAACAGCAGAGTGAGCAGCAAAGACAGCAGCGCCCCAGCCAGGCAAATGCGGTCGATGTATTTGTGCGCCGCCATCCCGTCACCCCATGTAGTCGCCGTTGTAGCTCACCAGCACGGCGCTGCGCACGCCGTCCATGCCGCACAGCTCATTCACAAAGCCGGTCTCGCCGTCCCTGAGACGCACCTCCAGATTCAGCTCCACCAGCCCCTTCTGCACCGTTTTGCTCTTGACCGAGCACCGCTGGGTAAATTGCTCCAGGTACGCCTTGGCGCGGCCCTCGCTGTCGCCGTCCTCGCACTGGAGCACAACGATATAGGGATTGGCAAAGGACTTTCGATTCACAAACACCAGCAGAATCAGACCGATGACCACGCTTCCGATGACAGCCAGGGGGATCATCCCCGCCGCCAGCACAATGCCCACGGCGATGGACCAGAACAGAAAGGCGATATCCAATGGCTCCTTAATGGCGGCGCGGAAGCGGACGATAGACAGTGCGCCCACCATGCCCAAGGAGAGCACCACGTTGCTGGTAACGGCTAAGATGACCATGGTGGTAATCATGGCCAGGGCCACCAGCGTCACGCCAAAGCTGGACGAGTACATCACGCCGGAGAAGGTCTTTTTGTATACCAGCAGGATAAAAAGACCGATACCAAACGCCAAAATGAGCGCCAGCGCCATATCCAGCAGACTAACACTGGTGACGTTCTCCAGAAAGCTGGATTTGAAAATGTCTTGGAATGTCATAAAAAATTTCTTTCCTTTCATTCATGTATTCACGCCTCGCCTGCTCATAACGGCTCAGACACCATAAATCCGGCAGGCGGCGTATTTGGAGAACGCCCCGGCCCGCCGCCCCTCTAACTGCACAGCGTCCCGGATGACGCTGGGAAGAAACTCGTCCCACTTCACCTCCAAAATGGTGACAGGCTCCCCCGCCGGGATGGTAACGCAGCCGGGATTTAAAAAGTCGGTGCAGCCCAGCCCCGTGCGGATGTCATAGTCCAACGTCACCCGCACGTTGCCTGGAGCGTAGACGAAAGGCTCACGGGTGTAGTCCACAATGGTGCGGGGCCGCAGACCCTGTGAACGCATCTTGCTATACAGCTCTTGCACCAGCGGCCTTCCGCTGTCTCCCATCCAGTTCAGTTCCCCATTCACAATGGCCTGGGCCTCTTGAGCGGCGAGCTGGACCGACACCTTGGTCCCCAGCCCGTTCCGCTTGCTTTTCTTCTCCAGGCGGATCAGGGACAAATCGCCGTTATAATAGCGGATGCGGAACTTCTCCCGGCAGTTTACTCCGTCGATCTTCTCCCGCAGGGCCTTATCCTCCAAGTTGTCAAAATACAGGCTGCGGACCTGATATTGTCCATGGGCGGCGTGGCTGTCCGCCCGACACACCGCCCTCAGCCGCGCCCGAACGGCCAACTGGTCAGACAGGCTGATCTGATGCTTCCACTCATGCCGGTATTGCGCCATAGCGTCACGTCCTTTCCAGAAAGCACTTTAGCACAGAACGCTGAACCGACGCTGAAAATTCCAGCACAAAATGTGAAGGAACTGTAAATTGACTCTTTTTCAGCTTCATTTCAGCCTTGCCTGATAGTATAATAAGGTTGCTAAACCAATCGCGGCGGGAGGAACTTATGAAAATTTTGGTGATTGAGGACGAAAAACCGCTGGCCGACTCTATCAGAGCGCTGCTGGAAAAGCGAGGCTTTGACGTAGAGTGCATATATGACGGCGTGAATGGCGCGGAGTACGCCCAGCTGGGCATTTACGACCTGCTGATTTTGGACGTGATGATGCCGGGGATGGACGGCTTTCAGCTCGCCAGAAGCGTGCGCGCCCGGCGGTGCGCCACCCCCATTCTCATGCTCACCGCCCGCTCGGGACTGGAGGACCGCATTCAAGGGCTGAACGCCGGGGCGGACTACTACCTCACCAAGCCCTTTGACACCAGGGAGCTGTTGGCCTGCATCAACGCCCTACTTCGCCGCCAGGGCGGGCAGGTGGACGAGCTGACTCTGGGAAATACGGCGCTGGAGCTGGGCTCCTGCACCCTGGTGTGCGGGGCGCAGAGCGTGCGGCTGTCCGCCAAAGAGTTCGATGTGATGCGCTTTCTCCTCCAGGCCAGGGACAGCATTTCTCCCAAGGAGACCATACTGGCCAAGGTGTGGGGATACGATTCCAACGCCGTGGAAAACCATGTGGAGGTCTATGTAGGCTTTCTGCGCAAAAAGCTCCATGGCATCGGCTCCAATATCCGCATTGAGGCGGTGCGCCGGCTGGGCTACCGGCTGGAAACGGACGGCGGCTAAGCCAACAACCATACAGATTGACAGCAAAAGGACGGTATGCCTCAGCATACCGTCCTTTTTTCATCACGTTGACTGCGCCGCCTCGTTCAGCGCACACTCCATCTGGCAGTCAAAGGGCTCCGCCTCGGTATGCTCCCGGCTGTACTCCTGTGCCTCAACGCAGCCCATCCGCCGGTAAAATGCCTGGCTCTCTACCGCTGAATGGGCGGAGATATACAGCTTTTCCGCCCCGTGCTCTCTGGCCCACTCCTTTGCCTGCCGAAACAGGGCGGAGCCGATTCCACTCCCCCGAGCCTCCTCCGACACATGAATGCTGGTCAGGTCCAGATACCGGTTCTCTCCGCCGAACAGGGTCCCCTCCACAGAGGCAAAGCCCTTTAGCGCACCATCCACAAAGGCGGCGAACACCACGCCTCCCGTGACGATCGTGTTTTTCAGGCAGGACACCAGCGTCTCATAGTCCGCCTCCGACCAGTCATCCACAAATGGGTCGTCCCGAATCACCCACGCCCCATTCTCTCTGCGCCAGCATTTCGTGACCACCTGCCGCCGGCGAAAGCCCCGGAACAGCGCCCGGCAGATTTTGCCCTCCCCCAATCTTCGGTACTGGATCATATTCCTCACACCTTCCTCCGTATTGGGGTAATGATACCACATCGCGCGCCCGCTTTCAACCGCCGCCCGCCCCATAACGGGACCATCCGCAAAAGCGTTTGCCACGCCGGAATTTTTCTGGTACAATGCTGGTATAATCCGTGAAACAGGCCAACTCAGCGGACTCTTTCGCACAGCCGGTATTGATAGGGCTCCAGCACCCCTGCCGAGCAGGATGCCGCCTCCCCGTCTATCAGATCGGTAAACTCCCCTTCCATGGCGTCCAAGGCATAGGACTTGGGGATTCCAGCGAAATTGAACAGGCACACCAGCTCCGCCTCTCCCGTCCGCCGCACCAGGGCCAGCACCCGGCGGCTGTGGGCATCCCACGTGGTAACACTGCTCTCCGGCCCAAAGCAGGGGTGCGCGGCCCGCAGCTGTTCCAGCCGCCGCAGCCCGTCCCAGATGCGCCGCTGCACCGTCCCCGCCTGGGTGCGCAGGGCCGCCTTCTCCCAGTCGAACCGGGTGCGGTGGAGGTTCCGGCTGTCCTCCCGCAAATCCGGGTCCTCATGATAGCCGTAGCCGTTGAGCTGGCCGATCTCATCCCCGCTGGACAGCATGGGAAAGCCCCCCATACACATGATAACGGCGTGCATCATCAGGTCCCGCTGTACGCCCAGCGCCACTTGGCTCTCGTCTCCCTCGTACAGTCCCTTCTCAATTCCACACAAGCTGGCAGTGGTGCCGCAGGTGCGGGCGTCCTGGGTGGCGGGGTTGTAGTTATACCGCTCCCCCCTGGCAAAGCTGCCTGGGAGGCTGCCTTCAAAAAATTCGTACAGATATTTCTTGTGGGCCAGCGGGTCGATGCCGATGGTTTTGCCATACTCCTCGTTCAGCCCCCAGCCGATGTCGTCGTGGCAGCGCAGGTAGTTGACGAAGCAGCAGTGCGCGGGCAGGGAGTGCAGGTCGTCCAGCTGGCGCTTGAGCTGCCGCACGTCGCCGGAGGCCAGGGCGCTCCACTGGGTGGCCATGGTGGAGGCGTTGTAGAGCAGGTGGCACTCCGGCTTGTCCGCCGTGCCGAAATAGGGGGCCAGCTCCCTGGGGGCCATCACCACCTCCCCCTTTAAAATCACGCCGGGGCACACGCACTCAGTGATCAGCCGAATCATCCGCATGATGGTGTGCACCTGGGGCAGATTCCGGCAGGTGGTGCCCAGCTCCTTCCACAAGTAGGGCACCGCGTCGATGCGCAGCACCTCCACCCCCAGGTTGGTCAGGCGGAGCATACTGCCCACCATGTCGTTGAACACCGCGGGATTGCGGTAGTTCAGGTCCCACTGGTAGGGGTGGAAGGAGGAGCACACATACTTGCCCATCTCCTCCACGTAAATGAAACTGCCCGGCGCGGTCTCAGGGAATACGTCGGGGATGGTCTTTTCCATCTCCCTGGGGATGTCCGGGCTGTCGAAGCAAATGTAACGGTCGATGTACTCCCGCTCGCCCGCCTTGGCCCGCATCGCCCATTTGTGGGTGTCGGCGGTGTGGTTGATGACAAAATCCAGGCACAGGCTCATCCCCCGCCGGCGCATGGCTGCGGCCAGGGCGCTCAGGTCCTCATTCGTCCCCAGCGCGGGGTCCACTTGGTCAAAGTCCTCCACGGCGTAGCCGCCATCGTTGTCCGGGTGGGGCATTTTCAGCAGGGGCATCAGGTGCACATAGGTAATCCCCTGCTCCTTGAGGTAACCCAGCCGCTCCTCCACCCCCTTGAGGTCTCCGGCGAACAGCCCCGGATACATAGTCACCCCCAGCATTTTGCCCGCCCGGAACCAGTCCGGCTGCGCCTCCCGCTTTTTATCCAGACGCCGCAGCGCCTGGCTGCGCGCCCGCCAAACCTGGGACATCATGACCTTCAGTTCGTCCAGGCGGGCCCGGTCGCCATACAGCTCCATATACAGCCAGTCCAGCTCGTCCTGCCGGGCGGCCAGACGGCGCTCCAATTCGTTCATGCCTTTTCCTCCTCCATCTCTCCGGCCAGCAGCCGACGCACCTGCTCCGCCTCCGGCATACTGCGCAAGGCCCCCTTTCGAGTGGTGACTAAGTAAGCCGCCCCATTGGCAAACTGAAGCATAGCGGTCAAATCCTCCCCGCTCAGTCCGTCCAGCCCGTGCTCCAGCACAAAATCCAGCACGCAGGCGCAGAACGTATCTCCCGCGCCGGTGGTCTCAATGACGCCGCCCAGCTTACAGGCGGGCACGAACACCCGCTCATCCCCGCAATAGGAATAGCTTCCCTCCGCCCCGGCGGTGACGTTGAGCAGCTTGATGTTGGGGTATTTCCCCCGCAGAATGGCCGCGCCCTTGTCGAAGTCCGTCTGGCCGGTCATGAACTCCAACTCGTTGTCGGCGATCTTCAAAATGTCGCAGCGGGCCAGGCCGTACTCAATTTGCGCCCTGGCCTCGTCCAAGCTGTCCCACAGGGACGGGCGCAGATTGGGATCGAAGGAGATCAGCGCGCCGCCCGCCTTGGCGGCATCGATGGCACGGCGGGTGGCGCGGCGCACCCCAGGGTGAGTCATAGACAGGGTGCCGAAGTGGAAAATGCGGCTGCCGGCGATCACATCCAGAGGCAGCTCATCCTCCGTAAGCATCATATCCGCACCGGGATTTCGGTAGAAAGAGAAATCCCGGTCGCCGTTCTCAAAGGTTTTTACAAAGGCCAGGGTGGTACGGGTGTCTTTGTCGAACACCAGGTGGTCCATGCAGATGCCCGCTTCCGCCGCCACGTCGTGAAGAAGATGGCCGAACAGGTCCTCCCCCACCTTGCCCACAAAAGCGCAGGAGCGGCCCAGCTTTTTCAGCATGGCCAGCACATTGCAGGGCGCGCCGCCGGGATTGGCCTCAAACAGCGTGTTTCCCTGGCCGCTGGCTCCGTTCTCCGTAAAGTCAATCAAAAGCTCGCCCAGCGCGATAACGTCATACATAGCCGTTTCCTCCTCGAATGCGTGTTGTGTGCGATAGAAAGGATGTGCCCAAACATGAGTGAGTTCTCCTTTTCTGTGTTCCCCAATGAAAACTTTCTGGACCTGCGGCTGTTTCAATACGGCTGGGAGCAGTGCGCCCCCCTGCACTCCTTCGGCCCCTTTGTGCGCAACCACTTCCTGTTCCACTATGTCATCTCCGGCAAGGGATATCTGGACGCCAACGGTTCGGACGGCGTGACTCGCCGCTATACTCTGGAGCCCGACCAAGGCTTCCTCATCTGCCCCGGCCAGGTCAACACCTACTGTGCGGACGAGCGCGACCCTTGGAAGTACGCCTGGCTGGAATTCGGCGGCCTGCGGGCGGAGGAGTTCCTCACCGCCGCGGGCCTGGGCCCCGCCCAGCCCATCTACCGCCCCAAAAGTCCCGCCGCGGGGTGGCCGGCGCGGGACGCCATGCTCTATATCGCCGACCACTCCAGCGCCTCTACCCTGTGCCTCATCGGTCATCTATGCCTGTTTCTGGACGGACTCATTCAGTCCTCCTCCACCCGGCGGGAGCTGCGGGGCAGCCGCCTTCAGGACTTCTACATTCAGGAGGCCGTCACCTTCATGGAGCACAACTACCAGCGGGAGCTCACCGTAGAGGAGGTCGCCGACGTGTGCAAGCTCAACCGCAGCTATTTCAGCAAGCTCTTTCGGGACACCATGGGCTGCCCGCCCCAGGAATTTCTCATCCGCCTGCGCCTGTCCAAAGCGGCGGAGCTGATGCAGACCACCAAGTCTTCCATCGGGGATATCTCCGCCGCCTGCGGCTATCCCAACCAGCTCCACTTCTCCCGGGCATTTAAAAAGCGCTATGGCGTTTCACCCAGGGAGTGGCGCGTCCAGAACAAGGGGCGCACAGACGCGGCGGGGCAGCCGGCCTCACCCGCGCTCCGCTTCTAAGTGCAGCTGGAACGCCTGATAGTCCCCCGGCAGGCTGGGCAGCGGATACCCCGCCGCCATCAGCGCGTCCCCTGGATAGAGCTCCTCTCCCCCGTTTACCCGATAGTCCAGGTCCGGGTCCAGCCCCTTCAGCCGAAGCAGGGCAAAGGGCGCGTTGGCCCGAACCGCTCCTGTCACCACACTCACCAGCGCCTGCCGCCGGTTGGCGGACACCTGCTGCCACGCGGTATAGGGCCCCGCCTCAAAAGGAGATGTCAGGCGGTAGTAGTCTCCGGTCTGAAGCAGCTCACGGCGCTCCCGGAAGGCGCAAATCTGCCGGCGGACGATCTCCTTTTCCTCCTCGGTGCACCGGCCCAGGTCCATCTCATAGCCAAAGGTTCCGCTCATGGCGGCCACTCCGCGGGTCTCCAGCGGTACGCCCCGCCCGGTCTGCTCATTGGGCACGGCGGAAACGTGTGCGCCCACTGCGCAGGCTGGATAGCCAAAGGAGGTCCCATACTGGATGCGCAGGCGGTCCATGGCGTCGGTGTTGTCGCTGCACCAAATCTGGGGGGTGTAATACAGCATCCCCCCGTCGAACCGGCCCCCGCCCCCGGCGCAGCCCTCGATGAGAATGTGGGGATAGTCCCGGCGCAGCCGCTCCAGCAGCTCATACACCCCCAGCACATAGCGGTGGAGCACCTCCCCCTGGCGCTGGGGCGGCAGGGCGGCGGACCACACATCGGTGAGGCTGCGGTTCATGTCCCACTTCACATAGGTGAGCCCCGGACAGGACAGCACCGGGCGCAGCGACTCATAGATGTGGTCCCGGACCTCCTTGCGGGAAAAGTCCAGCACCAGCTGGCTGCGGCCCCGGGTGGGGGCCCGGCCGGGGGCCGCCAGCACCCAGTCCGGGTGGTCGCGGTAGAGCTGGCTGTCCTCACTGACCATCTCCGGCTCAATCCAGATGCCCAGCTCCATCCCCAGCTCTCCGATGCGTTCGGCCAAGGCCTCCAGCCCGCCAGGGAGCTTTTCTTCGTTTACCCACCAATCGCCCAGGCCCCGGCGGTCGCTGTCCCGGCGGCCAAACCAGCCGTCGTCCAGTACAAATAGGTCCACCCCCAGCTCCGCCGACGCCCGGGCCAGCTCCACCAACTTTTCCGTGTCAAAATCGTAATAGGCCGCCTCCCAGCTGTTAATCAGCACCGGATGGCGCATTCCCCCCTGAGGCGGACGGATGAGACGCTCCCGGATGGCCCGGTGAAGCTGTCGGCTCATCGCCGTCAGGCCGTTATGCGCGTACACCATCGCCGCCTCCGGAGCGGTAAACGCCTCCCCCGGCTCCAGCGTCCAGCAGAACTGGCGGGGCTGTATGCCCATCACGAGGCGGCTGTTGTCAAACTGGTCCCGCTCCACCTCCGCCTGGAAGCCGCCGCTGTAGAGCAGCATGGCCCCCCAGCATCCGCCGTTGTCCTCCCCGGCGCCCGGCTCGCACAGCACCACAAAGGGATTGTGCTGGTGGCTGGACATACCCCGGACGCTGCCTGCCCCCTGCACGCCGGGGCGCAGCGGGGCCCGGCTGGGACAGCGCTCCATGGTGTGCCGTCCGTCGAACATAATCAGGTCCAAATCAGCCCTCTGAAAATCCAGGCACAGAGAGGATACCTGAAGCAGACGTACAGAGCAGCTCCCTCCATTCACCACCCGCACCGCACGGGTGATGAGATCATACTCCTCCAGCACACCGTAGAGCAGCTCCACCCGCAGCTGGGACACCGGGTCCTCCAGCTCAATCACCAACGTATCCGCCGCCCCTTCTCCGGCATAAAAGGCGGGCATACCGTCCAAGGCGTACTTTCCGGGGCGCAGCTCACAGCCCGCATAGCGCAGGTCCACGACCTGGCTGCCGTCGGCCAGCTCCGCCCGGATAGAGGGCTGGCGGAAGTCCCCCACGCCGCTGGCGGAGTACTCCTGAGGCACGGTATCCAGAGAAAAGGTTCGCCCGTCTCCCGCTTCCGGGGGCGCAGGGGAAAATCCCCGGTCCGCGTATTGGATCAGGTAGGCCAAATCCCCGCCCCGCAGCCGGGGGCCGTAATAGGTATGCAGCAGCACGCCGTATTGCCCCACCTTCATCTGATAGGTGGTGTTCCGGGTGTGGAGTGTGAACAGCTTCGCCTGTTCGTCGTGTAAAATCATGGAGATCTCCTCCTGCTCATGAAGTCCTGCCTATTTTAGCACAGCCCCGGCGGGTCGTAAAGACCGACGCCGGGGCTGTGACGCATACAAGCGCAGATTTTATTTGCCGCCGGTGGTGGCAATGCCCTCGATGAACTGCTTCTGGAAGATCAGGTAGAGCACCACCATGGGCAGCATGGCCAACAGGGAGCCGGCCATCAGCACCGGGAAGTTGGTGGAGAACTGCCCCCGCAGCGTAGCTAGTCCGGAGGACAGGGTCATCATATTCAAATCGCTGTTTACCACCAGGGGCCACATCAGGTCGCCGAAGGCGAACACGGCGGTGAAGATGGTCAGCGCCGCCACCGACGTGCCCGTGAGGGGGAACATAATCTTTGTGAAGGTCTGCCACTGGTTACAGCCGTCCAGATAGGCCGCCTCGCCGATCTCCTTGGGAATGCCCATATAGGTCTGGCGCAGGAAGAAGACGCCGAAGGCGCTGACAATGCCGGGGAACACCAGAGCGAACACCGTGTTGGCCAGCCCCATCTTGGCCACCATCTGATACTGGGGAATGATGAAAATCTGGCTGGGCAGGGACATCTGCACCAGTACGATGCCGAACAGCAGCTTCTTCCCCTTGAACTCCAGCTGGGCGAAGGCGTAGCCCGCCATGGAGCTGAAGGCCACCGCGCAAATCACCCGGAAGAAAATCATCAGGGCTGTGTTGATATAGAGGTTGAGGAAGGGCAGGCTTTTCACCGCGTCCACAAAGTTGTCCCCCATGATCTGATTGGGCAGAATGGTGGGCGGGATGGCCATGCTCTCGTCCACTGTCTTAGAGCTGGTGAGGAGCATCCACACAAAGGGGAAAATCATGATAACAGCACCCGCGATCAACGCCGCATAGGTCAGGACCGTGAGCTTGGTTTTGGAGGACCCCATGGTATGTTTTTTCACAGTTTACCCCTCCTTAAACATCGTAGTTGACCCACTTCTTCTGGCCCACGAACTGGATGATGGTCACCATACCGATGAGCAGCACCGTCCAGATGACGATGGCGGAGCCATAGCCCCGGTCGCCGGCCACGAAAGAGGAACGGTAGAACAGATACATCAGGCTCTGCACATTGGTGACGGCGGGGTTGGTCTCCTCCACCATCATGTAAATCAAATCGTATACCTTGACCGAGGCCATCAGGCGCATAATCATCACCACAAACAGGGTGGGCGACACCATGGGCAGGGTGATGGTGAAGAACTGGCGCACCTTGCCCGCGCCGTCGATGCTGTTGGCCTCGTACAAGCTCTTGGGGATATTTTGCAGGCCGGCCAGGAGCAGAATGGCGTCATAGCCGATATTGCTCCAGATGGCCACGATGGCGCAGGACACCATCACCACGTTGGGATCGGTAATCCAGCCGATCTTCGTGCCCAGCACCTGGTTGAGAATGCCGTACTCGCCGTTGAAAATCCAGCGCCACACCATGGTCACTGCGGCGGGGGCGCACACCATGGGCAGAAAGAAGATGGTGCGGAAGCCGCCCTTAAATTTGATTTTGGCGTTGAGCATGACGGCCACCAGCAGGGACAGGAACAGCCCTACGGGAACGGTGAGAATACAGAACAGAATGGTGTTCCATGTGGCCCGCCAGAACTCGGGGTTCTGGAACATCTTGATGTAGTTTTCAAGACCCACAAACTGATAGTGGCCAAATCCCAGATGCTCGCAGAAGCTGGTATAGACCGTCTGAACGAAGGGCCACAGGTTGAGCACAATCAACCCGATGATGGTGGGCGCCACCATGATATAGGCCCAGAGCTGCTCTTGGCGGGAGGTCCGGGACAGCTTATTGTTCTTCTTCATAAATACCCTCCTCTCAGTCAGCCGCCAGTTTCTTGGCGGTTTCGGTGTCGATGATGCGCTGCATATTGTCCAGCGCGTCGCTCAGGCTCTGCTGGCCCGCATACACCTTGTTCAGCTCGTCCAGCACAGGACTTTTCCACTTTGGCTTGGCGGAGTTGTTCACGTTCTGCACCCCGTACTCAAACTGGTCCATCACCATCTCCACGTTGATATCATAGCCCGCTTTGTCAAAAGCATCGAAGTAGGGCTGCTCGGTTCCGTTGTAGGCGGAGATGGCCGCGCCGTAGGAGCTGGCCAGCAGTTGGGCCTCCTCGGTGCCAAAGAATTTGATTACGTCTAAGGCGATGTCCTTTGTCTTGCCGTGGGCGGCGGTGGCGTAGCACAGACCGTTGGAAATGGTGGCCCGGCCGTCGCCGCTGAGGGGATCGGGGCACTTGGGCATGGGGGCGATGTCCCACTTGCCGTCCATATTGGGGAAGTTGACGCACTTGTTCATCAGCTCCCAGTTCCCCTCCACGTACATGGAACCGATGCCGGAAAAGAACGCGGTGCCGGGAGCGGTCTCGGCGAAATAGGTCTGCTTGGGGCACCAATCGTAGTCCTGAAGGCCCACGTAGAACTCCATGCCCTTCCTGGTGCCGGGCTGGTCAAACCCAGCCCTGGTGAAGTCCTCGTTCAAAATATAGCCGCCCGCCTGATAGACAAAGCTCCAGTAACCCATCTGATCATCGTTATACGCCAGGAAACCGTAGTTTCCGGTCTTATCGTAGATGGCCTGGGAGGCGCTCACCAAATCGTCCCAGGTCCAGTTCTCGTCGGGGTACGCCACCCCGGCGGCATCAAACATCTCCTTATTGTAAATCAGGAAGATATTGTCCTTATCCTTCGGCACGCCGTACATACGCCCATCGCTGCCCTGGGCGTTGCCGATGGAGATGTCGGAAAAATGATTCTCGTAATAATTGGCCTCCACATCATCGTAGAGTTCGGTCACGTCCGCCAACATACCAAAGTCGGAATAGTACAAAATCTGATTGGTATGCATCCAGAAGATGTCCGGCATGGTGTTGGACTCGGCGGCCGCCTCCAGCTTGGTCCAATACTCGTTCCAGTTCGTTACCTGCACCTCAATGACCACATCGGGGTGTTTCTCCGTGTAGGCATCGCAGATGGCCTGCATACTCTCGCGCTGGGCAATGTCCCAGATCTGGAATTTGAGATGGGTCTTGCCGTCCACCGCGCCACAGCCGCACAGGGACACCAACAGCGCCACAGCCAGCGCAAGCGCCGCAATTCGGGGGATTTTTTTCATAAACACCACTCCTCTGCTTCTCTGCTCCGATTCTTTTCTGCGCCGCCTCTCCGGCTGCGTTTTCACGGAAATCATACCCCTTCTCCCGTGTCGCTGTAAATGGACTGCATTTTTACGAATATACCAAAATGTTGTGTGTAACGCTTTTTGTGCAGTTCACCACACATACTGGCATATTGTTGTAATTTTCGTCCTAATAGACAGAATTTAATTTATATTTTTAGCTGTTTTGACGACTGATTTTCTTGTTTTCCCCTGTCTCGCCAAACGGCAACAGCAAGGTCCATATTTCACCTGGCAAAATGCGTGTTTTATGGAAGAAAAAGGACGGCCCACTGCCTGCGCTGGACCGCACGCCGCCACAGCATTTTTCACGGAGCATATTTCAGGAATGCCCTTTCATTTCCAGTTTCCATCTGATATGATAAAGGGCACGAATGAAGTTCCTGAATCGGCAGATCTCCTCCGTGGTGCAGAGCAATGTGGCCGCCGCAGAGACCAGCGCCGTCAGCGAGGAGCTGTCCGGCCAGGCCGCCATGCTGAATGATTTGGTCTCCAAATTCCGGCTGAAGAAATAGACAAAACGAGGGCGGCCAGCTCCCAAACAGGGAACTGACCGCCCTCTCTTGTCCGCCCGCCAGGGCATTGACAGCGCCGCCCAAACCAGGTAAAATATTGAAAACCTTTGACGGAGGACGGGCAGATACCCATGGAGAAAGATTTAACCCGGGGGCCGGTGATGGCCTCTATGCTTCGCTTTGCCGTCCCCATGATTCTGGGCGACCTGCTCCAGCAATGCTACAACGTGGCGGACACCCTGATCGTGGGCAATTATCTGGGGAAAAACGCCCTGGCCGCCGTGGGCTCCTCCTTCACGCTGATGACCTTTCTCACCTCCATTCTGCTGGGGCTTTGTATGGGCAGCGGGGCGGTGTTCTCCATCCGCTTTGGCCAGCGGGACACAGAGGGATTGCGGGAGGGCGCGCTGGCCTCCTTCGTACTCATTGCCGCGCTCACTGCGGCGCTGAACGTCCTGTCCTTTGCCTGTCTGGACTGGCTGCGGCTGTTCCTGCGGGTGCCGGACGAGGTGTGGCCCATGATGCGGGACTACCTCTCGGTGATTTTCTTAGGCATCACCGCCACATTTTTCTATAACTTTTTCGCCTGCTTCCTTCGGGCAGTGGGCAATTCTCTGGCCCCGCTGATTTTTTTGGCGGTCTCCGCCGCGCTCAACATCGCCCTGGACCTGTGGTTCGTCCTGGGCTTGGAGCGGGGCGTGGCCGGCGCCGCCGAGGCCACTGTCATCGCTCAATATCTCTCCGGCCTGGCCATCGCGGCCTACGCCCTGGCCCGGTGTCCCCAGCTGCGTCTGTCCAAAGGGCTTCGCCTCCGCTGGGCCCGTGTGCGGGAGATCACCGGGTTTTCCATCCTCACCTGCGTGCAGCAGTCCGTGATGAACCTGGGCATCCTCATGGTTCAAGGCTTGGTGAACAGCTTCGGTCCCACGGTAATGGCCGCCTTCGCCGCTGCGGTGAAGATTGACGCCTTCGCCTATATGCCTGTTCAGGATTTTGGCAACGCCTTTTCCACCTTTATCGCCCAAAACTACGGCGCGAAGCAGGAGCAGCGCATCCGCGCCGGACTGAAGGGCGCGGTGCTGACCGCCTTCATCTTCTGCGCGGTGGTATCCGCTTTGGTGTGTGCGTTTGCCCAGCCCCTCATGGGGCTGTTCGTGGAGGCCGCAGAGGCGGAGACCATCCTGGAAGGCGTGCGCTACCTGCGCATTGAAGGCGCGTTTTACTGTGGCATCGGCTGCCTGTTTCTGCTGTACGGCCTGTACCGCGCTCTGGGCCGGCCGGGGATGTCGGTGGTGCTCACCGTGGTCTCTCTGGGCACCCGCGTGGCGCTGGCCCACATCCTGTCCGCCATTCCCGCCATCGGCGTGGCCGGGATTTGGTGGTCGGTGCCTATCGGCTGGGTGCTGGCGGACGCGGTGGGGCTGAGCTTTTATCTGCTCAATCAGAGAAAGCTGTTCGCCTGGGACAGTCCCCCATCGAACGGTTAAAAAACGGCCCCCGCAGAGCTTCCCTCTGCGGGGGCCGTCTTGCGCACGCTCAAGCGCCCTCCAATACCCCGTCATCCTTTGTATAGCCCTCCAGGGAGTTCTCCTTCACCTGGATGCAGATGAAGCGGATGTCAGCATCCTCTGCCGCGGAGAACTGGCGCTTTGCCGCCGGAGAAACGCGAATCCAATCGCCAGCCGCCAGTTCCACGGTTTCCCCGTCAATGACGGCCTTGCCCTTTCCCTCCAGAATCCCGTAAATTTCCTCGTTCTGCTTGTGGGAGTGCACAAACGGCACGCCCACCCCCGCCGGGAGATGATTGACGCTGATTTCCGCCCCGGTGAGGGAAAGGCTGTCGTGCAGCTCAGCCCTGGCCTCAGAACCCACCGTTACCTTTTTGTAGTTTGCCATCAGAATAACCTCCTGTCTTGTTGTAACCATCGTTGGCACATTACAGATCATACCACCTTTTCGTTGTAATGTCAATGGTTACATCACGACTTTTTTCATATCGTTCCAAACATCCTGCATTGTGATTGAGCTCATCTCGTTCTCCATGGCCCTTTGAATCCGCTCCAGCCTTGCGTCCAAAACGGCGTGAATATTTCTTCCCACAGGGCAGTGCTCATTCGGGTCTTCATGAAAATGAAACAGCGCTCCCGAATCCACGCACTCTACGGCACGATAGAGGTCAAGCAGGGTAATCTCCTCCAGCGGCCTTGCCGTATCCGCCCCTCCGCTCCCCCGCCGGACACAGACAAGCCCGGCCTTTTTCAGCTGCTGCAACAGCCTTCTGATCACAACCGGGTTGGCGTTTACACTCGATGCGAGAAGCTCGCTCGTCACTTTATGGTCATTCTTAAACGTCTCAATACATATGAGCACATGAACCGCAACCGTGAATCTGCTTGAAATCTGCATCACGCGCCTCCTCACCCAGAAAAGCAATCTCGCCATATTCTCAATATGAACAAAACCTATTATAATGCACTGCCCGCCAGCGCTAAGCAAAGCGCCGCAGCTAAAAGCAGACCTACTTTTTTCATGCGCAAATTTCATTCCTTTCCTGAGAATTGTTCTATTGTACTACAGTTGTCACCCAAAGTCAAACCGTCAGAAAACGCGAAAGGGGGACGCTTCCTCAAAAAGCGTCCCCCTTCTTTGTTCAAACGTACCCGTCAGCTCAAATTTATTACGAGAAAAATTTCTCCACCGCCGCCACGAACTGCGCGGGGGACTCTAAATGACACCCGTGCCCACCCGGCAAAACCTGTTCCTCATACCGTCCGCCATTGGTGGCGTACCGCTCCAGCACCTCGCGGGTCTGGGCCACCATCGGCTGGGGTGGGATAACCTCCGCCCCCGGCCAGCCGGGAACGATCCCCGCCTGCCCCAGATAGCCGAAATCGCACAGGGAGGTGTCGCTCACCATGATGTCACTGTCCCCCCGCACCCACAGCACCGGCGGCTTGGCCGGTGTGTCCGCCAGAGCGGAGAGGTTGCCGTGATTGGGGGCCATGGTGTTGCAAACGCCCTTGTCTCCCGCCGCCACAAAGGGCCACTGGGAAACCTGCCGGGTGTCGCCGGGGTACATCCCCTCCCCCACCTTGGTTTTGAGCATCTCCGTGATGAAGCGCTCCTCCCACTCACCCTCCATGCGGAACGGAGGCTTAAAGTATACGCTGTTGAGGGTGGTGCGCAAAAACTCCCGTTCGCCGGACAGCAGGGACTGCACCAGCTGAGCATTGGCGCAGCCACCGCCGGAGGCCAGCCCCGGCGGGTCCAGCATTACGCCGTCCGCCCCCTTCGTCCCCCCAAAGCCACAGGGAGAACCGGGGTTGATGAGAATCAGGCCCGTAAGCTGCCCGCCGTGCTCCATGGCATACTGCATGGCTACGCAGCCCCCCATGGACCAGCCAGCCACGGCAAATCGCTCCCAGCCCAGCGCGGCGGTAAACTCCGCCAGATCATCCGTCCAGTCCCCAAACCCCCGGGTGGCGTCCACTGGAAGGGCCTCAGAATCGCCGAAGCACCGCAGGTCCGGGGCGACCACGTCAAACCTCTCCGCCAGGGCGGGGAACAGCGGCAGATAGAACACGGAGGAGGACACATTGCCGTGGACGAGCAGTAGCTTCCGACTGTTCCCCTCCCCGGCCCGGTAATAGGCGGTGGTCAACCGCCCAGTGGTGAGAAATTGCTGTTTGTACATGACGCTTGCTCCTTTCAGCAGGGCAGTCAGTCCTCCGGCGCTTCCTCCCCGGCGGCGGGGTCCTCCTCCCCTTCGTCGTCCAGGTCATCATCGTCAAATTCCACCTGGATTCGAATCGCGGGCGGAGCAGGCGGGGGCGCTACCGCATCGGTCCTGGCAAAAATGCCCCCTTCGATAATGTGCATGAAGCTCTCCACCACCCGTTCCACATCAGTGGGGTAATCCTGAAACAAGCCCCAGTTCAGACCCAGAAAGTTGGACGCGCCCATGAGGGTGTAAGCCAGCACCTCGCTGTCAATCTCCTGCCGAAGCTCCCCCGACGCCTTCGCCGCGTCTATTCCCCGCATATAAGAGCGGCAGAAGCTCACATAGTAATCCGTGAACAGCTGCTTATCAATATACAGGGATTCCCAAATGATGTGGTACATATAGCGGTTTTCCCGCACGAAATGCAGCCATTCCCGCAGACCCACCTCCTCCGCCTTCCGGCGGGTGGCGCACCCCTGAATCGCTTGATTCAGATGCTTGCGGATCATGTGGCTGCATTGCAGCAGCAAAAACCGGTAGAGATTGTACTTCCCGTCAAAGTAGACGTAAAAGGTGCCCGAGGCCACCCCTGCCCGCCGGGTGATGTCGTTGATGGAGGCGTTGTGATACCCTTTTTCATAGAATTCCTGGGCGGCGGCGCTGACAATGCGGTTGAGCGTCTCACGCCCCTTTTTAGTTTTAGGCCGGTTGATCAAGGCTCTGTGATCCAAGTTGAAGTCTCCCCTCTTTATTTGAGCCGGTTCATTGGAACCCAGTATAGCCTTTTCCAGTCGCAAAATCAATCAATTTATTCAGGATATGTGATATTCCGTCTTAGATGCGTTGCAAAAGCCCAGAGTGAGCGCGGCGAACAGCACCGGCTGCTCATACATGGAGGCGTGGCCGCAGCCAGGCAGGACGGCATAGTGGCTGTTCGGAATCTGACAGTGGAGCAGCTGCTGCTCCTCCACAGGAGTGAGGTAATCCTGCTGGCAGGACACGATAAGGGTGGGCGCCTGAATCTCCCTCAGCCGGTCCGTCACATCATAGTTTCGGGCACTGTTGGTGAGGCGGATCATGGGCTGGATAAAATTAGGGTCGCCGAACACAGGGCGCAGGGTCTCCCTCCGCTGGGCCATCCAGTCCTGCTTCTCCCGGTAAAACCGAGGCGAGTAGATCACCGGGATGGTGGTGAGATAATAGGCGTCCGCATCGCCGGCGGCCAGATTCCACGCATCCCCGATGTCCCCCAGCCAGGGGCCGGTGCGGGCGGTGGTGTTGAACAGCAGCAGCCGTTCCACCCGCTCTTGGTACTCGATGGCAAAGCGTAGCGCCACCTCCCCGCCGTAGGAGATGCCCAGCACACAGACCCGACCGATGTTCAAGTGGTCCAGCAGGGCCAGCGCCACCTCCGCCTGAAGGGCCTGGTCGAAGGGACCGTCCATCCGGGCGGACCGGCCCTGATCCAGAAAGTCCAGAAGAATCAGCCGGTTATTTTGGGAAAAGGGCTCCACAAACTCCGCCCAGCTCCTACAGGACATCATGATGCCGTTGAGCACCAGCAGAGGCTTGCCCTGGCCGTGCTCCTCGTAATAAATCTGCTTGCCTTGAAATTCAAAATATGCCATCGCTGAGCCCCCCTTATCGGCGCCTGCCCAGGATGCCCACCTGGACAGCCTGCTCCCACAGCTCCTCCCGGAACTTGGGGTGGGCAATCTCGATGAGCCGAGCTACCCGGTCCCGCAGGCTGGTGCCCCGCAGCTCAGCCACTCCGTACTCCGTGACCACCCGGTCCACATCGTTGCGGGACAGGCTCACCGCCGCGCCCATGGTGAGCTGAGGCACAATCTTGGACACCTCGCGCTTTTCCCCCGTGGCGGGGTCCTTTACCATGGCGGTGGAGTAGAGGGCGATGATGGACTTGCCATTTCTGGACATCTGGGCGCCGATGGCGGTGTCCGCCTGGCCTCCGGTGCCGGAATACTGCCGGGAACCGATGGACTCGCTGGCGCACTGGCCGGTGAGGTCCACCTCCAAAGAGGTGTTGATGGAGATCTGGTTGTCGTTCTGGGCGATGGTGTAGGGGTCGTTCACCCAGGCCCCGTCCATCACCGCCACAGCGGGGTTGTAATCCACAAACTCATACAGCTCCGGGATGCCCATGGCGAAGGTGGTGACGATTTTGCCCCGGTTGATCTGCTTATACTTGCCGTTGATGACGCCCATTTTCGCCAGACGCATCATGCCGCTGGTGAGCATCTCGGTGTGCGCCCCCAGGTCATTCTTGTTCTCCAGGGCGGCGGCCACCGCGTTGGGGATGCCGCCGATGCCCAACTGGATGCACGACCCATCGGGCACCATCTCGGCAATGAGCTTCCCGATGGCGGCGTCCTTCTCTGTGAAGGGCAGATCAGGCGTGACGGGGGGCAGGTAGTCCGCCCGGATAAGGTAGTCCACGTCGGACACATGGACCTGCACGTCTCCCAGGGTGTAGGGCATATTGGGATTGACCTCCAGCATCACCAGGTCGGCGGCCTCCAGCATCCGCTTCTCGTAGGTGTTGGACAGGGACAGGGAAATATACCCGTGCTTATCCGGCATGGACGCCGCGCCCACGTAGATGTTGGGCTTGACAAATTGAAGGCGCTTGGTTGCGGCCAAGTGGAGATGGTTGGGAATATAGGCCATATTGCCGTTGCCGTGGGCCTTGCGCATCTGAGGCGCAAAAAACCACCCATCCACCTCAAAGGAATCGGCGTACTCCGGCTTGTAAATTTCAGAGGGGTGGGTGGGCAGGCAGTTGGTCACCTTCACGCCCTTTACCCGGTCGGCAATGGTGTGCAGCTGGCCCATAAACAGCCCGGCCTCCGACGCGCCCAGGCCGGTGACGACCACATCGCCGGATTTGACAAAGGACAGCGCCTTCTCCACGCTGATGTACTTCTCCTCATAGCTCATAAAAAACAGCTCCTTTTATTTTGCATAGGGGCGCGGTCCCCCGACCACATAGGACGCGCAGCAGGGGAGGAGCCCTCCTCCCCCGCCGCGCCGGTTTCACCTGCTATAATAGTTCGGTCACTTCACCTGGGCCATCACATCGTCCAGGGACATGATGGGGGAGACGGTGGTCAGGGCATAATTGCCGTCAGCGTCCGGCTCCAGAGTGACGGTGTTCAGCGCCAGGTCCACCACGCCCAGGCGGTCGCCGCCGGCGTAGTCCACGCTGCCGCCCATGGGGATATTCACGGGGGCGTTCTCCATGGCCTTCACATAGTTCTCCCAGGTCAGCTCCAGACCCATGGCGTCCAGCTGGTCCAGGCCGTGGATAAAGGTCTTGGCGGCCACATAGCCCGCCATAGCGTAGGAGTTCAGAGCATAGCTTTGGTCGGCGGGGATGCCCTCCTCGGCCTCCCAAGCCATCTGGACGGCGGCAAACTCCATGTAGTCAGCCATGCCCTCCTCCGTGCCGGCATCCAGCCAGGCGGTGGAGTACACCGGGCGCTCGGCGGTGACACTGCCCTCGGCCACCCGCTGGCCCAGCCAGGGAGCGGAGGCGCACACATAAGAAGTGATCACCTTGGCGTTGTAGTTGGCGTCGCGCATAGAGGCCAGCACGGTGGCCACGGGGCCCTGGTTGGCGCAGATGATAACCACATCGCAGCCGGCGTTCTTCAGCACGTTGACAGCGGCGGAATACTCGGTGGCGGAGGGATCCACATCCTGGTAAACGATCTCCACGCTGACCTCCTCGGCCTGACGCTCCACGCCGGCCTTCAAGCCCTCGCCATCATCGGCGGTGGTGGCAATGACGCCGATCTTGGTGCCGCCCAGACCCACGCCGTTCTCAGTGGAGGCCAGAGCGCGGGCCAGCAGAACCCGCCCCTCGGCGTTGTAGATAGGCTGGACAGAGAACACCACCGCATCGTTGCCGGTGGCCCCCTCTTGGTACAAGGGAGAGATGCCGGTGGCGGCGTACACCATGGGGACGCCCTTCTCCTTGATGTAGTCCAGAGTTGCGCCCACGGTGGGGGTGCCGAAGTGGCCCACCAGGGCGAATACCTTGTCGTCCTCCACCAGCTTCTGGGTGTAGGTCATGCCGTTGGCGGCGTCAAAGTCATCGTTGTAGTTGATGAGGCGCACAGACCGGCCACGGAAGCCGCCCGCGTCGTTATAGGCTTTGAGCGCAGCGCTCAGCCCCGCGTTAAAGGGAATGCCCACGGAGGCAAACGCGCCGGCGGTGGTGGCGGTGTTCCCGATGACAATCTCGGTCTCGGTCACGCCCTGGACATAGGCATTGCCCTCATCGGGCTGCTGGTTGGGCGTATCACTATTTTGCTCCACGGGAGCGCTGTTGTCAATAGGGGCGCTGTTATCCGAGGGCTTGTCGGACGCGCAGCCGGCGCACAGGGCAAACAGCAGGGCGGCGCAGGCCAGCAGGGCGATGAGTCTTTTTTTCATTTTCATTCTCCTTTTTGATTGGTTGATGGTAGTTGCAAATATATAAAAGGGTATTTGCAGCTTGGTTATGCCTTCTTTCCGCCCAGATAGGCGTCAATGAGGCGCTGGTCGTGGATCAGCTCTGCGGCGGGGCCGGACATACTGATACTGCCCAGTTCCAGCACGTAGGCGTAATCCGCGATTTTCAGGGTAGCCAGGGCGTTCTGCTCCACAATAAGGATGGTGGAGCCCTCCCGCCGCAGCTCCTGGAGGACGTTGAAGATATCCTTGATGACCAGGGGCGCCAGCCCCAGAGACGGTTCGTCCAACAGCAGCACCTTGGGATTGGCCATCAGCGCCCGGCCAATGGCCAGCATCTGCTGCTCGCCTCCGGACAGAGTGGAGGCCTGTTGCTTTTTGCGCTGCTCCAGCACGGGAAACAGCCCGTAAATCCGGCGCAGGTTTTGCTGAATGCGGCCCTTCTCCCGGTCAGTGTACGCCCCGGCCCGGAGGTTCTCCTCCACGGTGAGGCCGTAGAACACCAGCCGTCCCTCGGGGGACATACTCACCCCCTGCCGCACCACGCGGCACGCCCGTTTGCTGATGGGCTGGCCGCCCAGGCATACGCTGCCTCCGGTGGGCTTGATGATGCCGCTCACCGCCCGCAGCGTGGTGGTTTTACCCGCGCCGTTGGCCCCCAGCAGGGCCACGATTTGCCCCTCCTCCACGTCCAGGTCAATGCCCCGGACAGCTTGGATGGGTCCATAGCTGACCTTCAGGTCTCGAACTTCCAACAGCGCCATGCTCACCCCTCCTCGCTGACGCCTAAGTAGGCGGATTGAACGTCCTTGTCGGCCTGGACCTGCTCGGGTGTGCCCATGGCCAGCAGCTTGCCAAAGGAGATGGCGCACACCGTGTCGCAGATGTCCATCACCAGCCCCATGTCATGCTCCACCAGCAGAATGGTGCAGCCGTACTCCTGCTGAATGCGCCGGATGAGCTTGGACAGCTCCGCCGTCTCGGTGTCGTTCAGGCCGGCGGCCGGCTCATCCAGGATGATGAGCTGAGGATCACACATGAGGGTACGGGCGATCTCAATCTTTTTCAGCACGCCGTAGGGCAGGCCCATGGCATACCAGTCCTTATAGGCGGAGAGACCCATAAAATCCAGCACCTTCATGGCCCGCTCCCGCACCACCTTCTCCTCCTGGCGCAGAATGGGCAGGTGGAGAGCCTGCTGGGCCAGGTTGGCGGTGTACTGCCGGTGGCCCGCGATGAGCAGATTGTCCAGTACGGACAGCTCCCGAATGACCTCCACGTTTTGGAAGGTGCGCACAATGCCCTGGAGGATGACATCATGGACCTTTTCGTGGTTCAGATCCACCACCTGGCCGGATTTGTTCTCAAAGTGAAGCTGCCCGGCGGTGGGCTTATAGAACTGGGTAATGCAGTTGAACACCGTGGTCTTGCCCGCGCCGTTGGGGCCGATGAGGCCAAATATCTCCCCCTTTTTCACCTGGAAGGAGAGGCCGTCCACCGCCTTCACGCCGCCGAAATACATACACAAATCCTTCACGTCCAGCACCACGCCATCGGGGAGGGACAGCCCTGTGGCGGGCAGCGCGGCCTCCGCCTGGGCCAGCTTTGCCCTCACGCTCTGAAGCTTCCCCTCATACTTTTGGGTGCGCTCCAGCTCGCCCAGGCGCTGGTAGAGCTGAACGCGCCGGCGCAGCCGGTCCACCTGGCTGTAGCTTGTGTTGGCCATTACACACCCCCCTTTCCGGACTTAGCCAGCCTCTTTTTCGCGCCGGCCCAGAGCTGGCTGACAATCTGAGCGAAGCCGCCGGGGAAGAACATCACCACCAGGATGATGAGCACGCCGGTGACCATGGTAATAAAGGCCGGGTTCTCCCGAAAAAACGGAATATTGCTCAGGAACATGGATTGCAGCCCGTAGATGATGAACACGCCGAAGGTGGTGCCCCACAGGCTCTTGGCCCCGCCGATAATGACCGCACCCAAAATATTCAGCGACGTGGTCAGGGTGAGCAGGGTTGAGGTGGACGTGGTGATGGTGCGGATAAACAGCATATACAGCAGTCCGCCCACCGCCGCAAAAATCACCGAGATGACAAAGGACATCAGCCGGAACTTCATCAGCGAAATGCCCATGGCCTGAGCCGCCGAGGTGGAGTTCTTCATGGCCAGCATGGCCCGGCCCGTGGGACTGTCAATCAGATTGAACAGCAGCCACATCAGCACCGTGAACACGGCGAGAATCAGAAAATATACTCCGGTGGGGCTGATTTTTGTGCCAAACAGGCGAACATGGTCCACGTCGATTTTAATGGTGGACTTAATCACCATGAGCAGGTTGCGGATGATCTCGGACAGGCCCAGGGTGAGGATGGCCAAATAGATGCCCTCAATGCGCAGTGAGATAAAGCCCACCACCGCCCCAATGACGACAGCCGCCGCAATGGTGAGGACCAGCGCCGCAGCAAAGGGCAGTTCGTACTCCTGGATGATGTAATAGGCCAGGTAGGTACCGATGCCGATGAAGCCGCCGGTGCCCAAAGTGGCCAGCCCCGAATACCCCAGCAGCAGGCAGAAACCGATGGCCACGATGGAATAGATCAGCGTATTGCCCACCGCCTGCACAAAGGAGGAGGAGATCATCCCCTGAAGGTTGAGGAACTGGATGGCGCTGAGTACGATGACGAATACCAACAACTGACCAAGAGGGCTGCGCAGCACATCCAATACGGGGTTCTTTTTCTTCATACCGCCGCCCTCCTTACACTTTTTTCGCCACCGGCTTGCCCAGCAAACCCTGGGGCCGGATGAGAATCACAATGAGCATCAGCACGTAGACGATGACCATGTTCCACCGGGAGATGCCGGAAAACGCGGGGAAGTTGGCCAGAAAGCCGATACAACTGGCCGCCACCGGAATGCACACCGCCCCCAGCACCGGGCCGTAAAAGGTGGAGAAACCGCCCAAAATCCCCGCCAGGAAGGCATTGACCTGCACCGTCGTCATGAACGTGGCGTTGATGGCGGTGCCGCTGCCGGCGTACATCACCGCCGCCAGCACGCCCAGCGCCCCTGCGATGGCCCAAGACACGGCGGTAATAAAGTGGGAGTTGATTCCCATCAGCTCCGCGGTGAATTCGTTGGACGCGGTGGCCCGCACGCCCAGCCCCCAGCGGCTGAACTTCAGCAGCAGGAAAATGGTCCCCAGCACCACCACGGTGATGATCAGGCAGATGAGGGCGTGCTTGGTGATAACCACCTCCCCGCCAAAGGCAGGAATGATGAAGTTGGGGGACACCCCCGCCTTCTGCGTGTTGTAAAACGCCTCGAAGGGAATGGACTCCGGGGTGCCGAACACCAGCGGAATACCGCCCAGAACGATGGACACGATACCCATGGTGATGATCTGCTTGCCCACGGCGTTTACGTTTTTGCCGTTGCGGAAAATCGCAATGTCGATGAACAGCCCCACCAAAACGCCCACCGCCATACCGATCAATACGCCCAGGTACACCGGAATGCCGTATTTGTTGAGCATATCCGCCGTCACGTAGCAGCCCAGCGCGGCGATGGACCCCTGGGCGAAGTTGGTGGTGGTGGAAGTTTTGAAAATCAGAGTGACCGCGAAGGCCGCCAGGGCTGTGACGCATACGCTGAGCAGCGTACCGCAAAGGGTGGAGAGAAACGCGGCGAACATGGATTCACCCCCATTTGATGACGTTGGCCGCCCAGGTATAGCCGATGCCGGCGGCAATCATGGCCACCACCGTACCGTCCTCCACCCTGCCCTCGTCCAGCGCCAGCTTTAGCTCCAGAATCTGGTCGATCTGGCCCACGTGGCCATAGTTTTCCAGGTAGATGCTCTGCTCCTCGCTCAATCCCAGTTCGGTCAGCAGGCCCTTATGGCCGGAGCGCTTCATGTGCAGCACATCCAGAAATCCGATGTCCGACCGGGTCATGCCCGATTTGCGCAGTGCCTCGTCAATGCAGTGCAGCCAGTTGGGCATGGACACGGTGTTGAGCAGCCCCTTCATCTTCGGCGCGTCCATCAGGCGCAGGCGGTTGAGTTCCCCCATATTCTCCACAGTAAGGGGGTTGCAGATGCCACCGACCTCGCCGCCACAGGTGTGAACCACCGACCCATCGCTCATCAGGTGAGTCCCCAGCAGCAGGTTTTTTCCATAGCCCTTCTTCAGCAGGATAGCCCCCCCGCCGCAGGCCAAATCGTACATGAAGGACAAATCCTTGTCGGTGTAGTCAATGAGGTCGCAGTTGCGGTAACCGCCACACACCAGCACGGTGTCCATCTCCTCATCGGCCAAAAGCATATCCTTCGCTATCTTCATGGCGGACACGCAGGTGCAGCAGCGGTTCTGCACATCAATCCCCCAGGCGTTCCGCGCGCCGATGCGGTCCTGCACGTAGCAGGCGGAGGTGGTCAGCGGGTACTCCTTCCACTCCTCCGTGATACACAGGATGGCGTCGATGTCCAGGGGGTCCACCCCGGTGTTCTTCAGGCAGTCCAGCGCGGCCAGTGCCCCCATCTCCTGGGTGCCGTCGCAGGTCTCCCCGGAGGGAACGTACTTCTCCACAATGCCCAGCTTGTTGATGACCGCTTCCTCGCTCCACGCGCCCGCCGTGGCCTGAGAGATTTCCTTGGCCGTCATTTTTGTTTGGGGAAGATAGATTCCCAGCCCGACAATGCCCACAGTTTGCTCCATACTCAGTCTTTCTCCTTATCCCGCCGCCCGGACGCGGGCTGCGTATTTTATATGAATAGCGGTTCAGTATCCAAAAAGAAGAATATCCCATCTTCTCGTGTTTGTCAAGCCGCTTTTATAAATTTCGTTTGTTTTCTGCAAAATTATTTCGGACTTTCTGGTTGACATTTCCCACATTCCGGAGTATGATACAAAATGAATAGCGGTTCATAATACATGATTTCCCCAAAATAGTTCGAAAATCTTGAAAGGAGCTTCATAAAAATCATGAAAACCATTGATACCATCCAAGTGGGCGACAGCGCCAGCTTCACCAAAACCGTCACCGAAACCGACACCATCCTGTATGCCGGCATCAGCGGCGACTTCAACCCCGCCCACATCGACGCGGAGCACGCTAAGGCCTCCATGTTCGGCCAGCGCATCGCCCACGGAATGCTGTCCGCCGGCTTCATCTCCAACGTGCTGGGCACCCAGCTCCCCGGCCCCGGCACCATCTATATGGGCCAGGAGCTGCGCTTCGTCAAGCCCGTCTTCATCGGCGACACCGTCACCGCCACCTGCACCGTCACCGAGCGTATCGTGGAAAAGAACCGCCTGAAGCTGGAGACCATCGTTACCAATCAGAAGGGGGAACAGGTCATCACCGGCACCGCCACCGTCATGCCCCCCAAGGCATAACCGCCCCCGCCGCCCGCGCGGAAAAATTTCCGCCCCGCCCCAATTTTTCCTCCCATTTTCCACGGCGCTGTGCTATACTAAGGCCATAACATTCTAAAGGGAGGCAAAAAGTCTATGAAGGTACTTATGCTCAACGGAAGCCCCCGCGCCGGGGGCAATACCTCCATCGCTTTACAGGAAATGGAGCGGATATTTCAGTCCGAAGGGGTAGACACCCATATCGTCCAGGTGGGCGGACAGGATATCCGAGGGTGCGTAGCCTGCAACGGCTGCGCCAAGCTGGGCCGGTGCGTGTTTGACGACGTTGCCAACCAGCTCGCCCCGGAATTTGAGGCCTGCGACGGTTTGGTGGTGGGCAGCCCTGTGTACTACGCCTCCGCCAACGCCACCCTGGTGGCTCTGCTCACCCGGCTTTTCTACAGCACCCACTTTGACAAGACCATGAAGGTGGGCGCCAGCGTGGTGGTGGCCCGCCGGGGCGGGCTGTCCGCCACCTTTGACGAGCTGAACAAATTCTTTACCATTTCGGGGATGCCGGTGGCCTCCAGCCAATACTGGAACAGCGTCCACGGCCGGCTGCCCGGCGAGGCCCAACAGGACGAGGAGGGTCTGCAAACCATGCGCACCCTGGCCCGAAATATGACCTTCCTCATGAAAAGCATCGCCCTCGGCCGGGAGGCCTACGGCCTGCCCCAGCCGGAGCCCCGGCAGGCTACCAATTTCATCCGATAAGCGGCCTGCACAGCGGCGGGCCCCTCCCCGCAGACGGCACGGGGAGGGGCCCGCCGGTTGTTTCCCGCACGCAGCCGTAAAAATCCTGTTTTTGGCTTCCTATTTTTCACCAAATGTGGTAAGATACCTTTATCATTTCTACGGACGCTGTGGGGCGGTTCCCGCCGCGGACACCATATACAGGAGGTCACGGACCATGGAGCTCAATGAGACAACGCTGGCCAGCGAACTGATTTTTGACGGCAGGCTGCTGAAAGTTTATCGGGACCAGGTGGGCCTGATGGACGGCGGGCAGTCCATTCGCGAGTTCGTCCATCATCCGGGCGGGGTGGCGGTGGTCCCCCTGGACCGAGACGGAAACGTCTATCTGGAGCGCCAGTTCCGCTACCCCTACCGCAAAGTAGTTACCGAGATTCCCGCCGGCAAGCTGGAGCCGGGAGAGGACCCCTTCGACGCTATCCAGCGGGAGCTCCAGGAGGAGATCGGCGCCACCGCCGCCCGGTGGGACGCTTTGGGCTACATCATGCCCAGCGTGGGCTATACCGACGAGATGCTCTATCTCTATCTGGCCCGGGACCTCACCTTCGGCCGCACCCATCTGGACGAGGACGAATTTTTAGAGCCCTTCAGGCTACCTTTTGCCCAGGCGCTCTCACAGGCGGCGGACGGGCGGATCAACGACGCGAAAACGCTCAGCGCCCTGTTCCGGGCGGATCAAAAAATGCGGGAGGAACGCAATGAGTAAAAAAATCCTGGTGGTGGAGGACGAGCGAAACATCGTAGACATTCTCACCTTCAACCTGGCCCGGGAGGGCTATGAGACCGCCGAGGCCCTGGACGGCGCAGAGGGGCTGCGCCTGGCGCTGGCCATGGACCCGGACCTGATTCTGCTGGACCTGATGCTGCCCAAAACGGACGGCTTCGAGGTGTGCCGCCGCCTGCGCGAGCAGGGCAGGGCCACCCCCATCATCATGCTCACCGCCCGGGAGGAGGAGACGGATAAGGTGCTGGGGCTGGAGCTGGGCGCGGACGACTACATCACCAAGCCCTTCTCCATGCGGGAGCTGCTGGCCCGGGTAAAAAGCAATATCCGCCGATCCGATATGCTCAAGCGCCCCGCCCCCCTCTCCAGCCAGCGGCTGGACCTGGGCCGGATTCAGGTGGACACGGAGACCATGCTGGTCTACAAGGACGGCGAACCCTTGGACCTCACCCAGCGGGAGTACGAGCTGGTGAAGACCCTGGCCTCCAGCCGAGGGCAGGCTCTGTCCCGGGAGTCGCTCATGAAACAGGTTTGGAATTTCGACGGCTTCGTGGGAGACGTGCGGGCGGTGGACGTAGCCATCCGCCGCCTGCGGGAAAAGCTGGAGGACGACCCCGCCGACCCCAAATTTATCATCACCCGGCGGGGCTTAGGGTACGCCTTCGGCAAAAGCGCCGAGCCGGCCTGACCTGCGCGGCAATTTCTCAGACAAAGACAAAGGGGGTCCTCCCATGCGCCGCAGCCTGCATTTAAAGCTGGTGCTCATCATGGTACTGCTCATCGTATCGCTGATGGTGGTGGTGGGCGCCTTTCTGATGAACTCCGTCACCGGCTATTATATCAACGATTTTTACAGCCAAACCGCCGCCGCTTTCGGCCAGGACAATGTGGACTTCGTCCGGGACCTGCAAACCGCCGGCGAGGACGAGGAGGACGGAGCAGCCATGGTAGAGGCGGTGCTGTCCACCTATTCCGGCGTGCTGGGCGTAGACCGGCGGCACCGCAATTTCTACGTGCTGGACGGCGCCACCGGGCGGTATCTGGCCGGTTCCGCGCCCGAGCCGGAGGGCGGTATGTCCATCACGCCCAACATCGCCACCGCCCTGCTGGGGACGCCGGGCTTCGCCAGCAGCGTCACCGCCGACTATATGGACGCCGCCATCCCCATCGTCCGGGGCGGGCAGAATTATATTGTCTATATTCTGGACAATCGAGAGACCGCCCGCGCCCTGAACGCGGAGATGTTCAGCCTCATTGTGGAGGCCCTGGTGCTGGGGCTGGTCATCTCCATCCTTCTGTCTTTTCTTCTGTCCAAGACCATGGTCAATCCCCTCCAGCGCCTCACCGACGGCATTGAGGAGGTGGCCAGAGGGGACTTTTCCCGCAAGCTGGAAGTCACCTCCGGGGACGAAATCGGCCAGCTCACCGAGAGCTTCAACGCCATGGCCTTACAGCTGGAGAGCACCATCGCCGACCTGGAGCAGGAGGAGCAGAAGCGAAAGGACTTCGTGGCCAACGTCTCTCACGAGCTGCGCACCCCGCTTACCAACATCAAAAGCTATGCCGAGACCCTGGCCGACGGCCTGGGCGACCTGCCGCCGGAGATGGCCCAGCGCTTTTTGGGGGTCATTCTCAACGAGTCCGACCGCATGACCCATATTTTGCAGGACCTGCTCACCTTGTCCCGGTTCGACTCAGGGCGAAGTGAGCTGCGCCTCACCCGCTTCCCCTTCGCAAAGGCGGTGGACGACACATATCAGGCCATTCTCATGGACGCCCAGAATCACGCCCACACGGTGGAGCTGCGCCTGCCGGATTGGCTGCCTCAGGTCCGGGCGGACCGGGAGCGCATCATGCAGGTGATGATGAACATCGTCTCCAACGCCATCAAGTACACCCCCGACGGGGGCCGCATTGTGCTGTCCGCCGGCATCGTGGGGGACAAGGTCTGGATGGAGGTGGACGACAACGGCATCGGCATCCCCCCCGCCGACCGGGACCGCATTTTCGAGCGTTTTTACCGGGTGGACAAGGCCCGCTCCCGCCAGTCCGGCGGCACAGGTCTGGGGCTGTCCATCGCCCAAGAGATCATGCTGCGCCACGACGGCCGCCTGTACCTGGTGGACAAAACGGAGCCCGGCCTGACCATCCGCATGGAGCTGCCCATCCAGGGCCCCCGGGAGGAGGCCGGCCATGAGGGATAAGCGCCGATGGATCGAATGGGGGAAGGACGCCCTCATCGCCTTGCTCACCCTGTCCGCCGTATACCTGTTGTCCATGACCCCTCTCATCCGGGACAGCGGACTGCTGGACCTGCTCCACCCCAAGCCAACTGGCGCCCGCTCTCCCTCCAGCGTCGTCCACACCGGAACTGTGCTTCCCGCCCGGATGGCGGTGTACCGCACCGGCGGGCGCTTCGGCCTGCAATACGATGAGCATCAGATGGAAGAATCCTTTTCCGCCCTGGGCCCTCTGCTGGGGGATGCCCTGTCCAGCGCCGGACAGCCCATTCCCCTGTCGGAAAGCGGCTGGCAGGCCTATCTTCAGGATACCAGCGCCTATTTCGATTTCTCTGGAGACATCCCCCTCACCGCCCTGTGCGGCTGGCTGGGCGGCGCGGGAGAGTGCCCTCTTGCCGGCTCTGCACGGCGATTGGCGCTGGCGGCAGGGGAGGACGACCAGGTCCTGCTGTGCTGGCAGGATTCGGACACAGGCGCCTTTTACTCCTGCTCTACCGCCCTGTCCCGCACCCTTCACCTGGACTTGGCCGCCGCCGGCGTAACCGAAAACGGCGCCTATTTCGCTTTTGAGGACCCCTCCCTGTCCCAACTGCTGGACCCCTACACCCTCATCACCGAGGTGGGCACCGCCGGACAGCGCTATTCCGTCACCGCCCCCCTGTCTACCGCCGCCGGAACCCAAGCTCTGCTGGAGTCCCTGTCCTTCAATACTCAGAACCATGTTTCCGGCAGCGGCGGCGAGGTCTATCTGGACGGCGGCGACCGCTTGGTGGTCAGCGACAGCGGCACCGTCACCTACCGGGCCGCCCAGGGTGAAAAGTACCCTGTGGGCGTCCCCGCCGCCCCTGTCACCGCACTCCAGGCTGCGGACGGGGCCCGGTCTCTGGCCGCCCAGTCCATGGGGCCGCTGTGCGGCGAGGCCCGGCTGTACCTCATCTCCGCCCTGCCCCATGCGGATGGCTGGCTGGTGCGGTTCGGCTACCGGCTCAACGGCAGCGCCGTCTACCTCTATGACGAGGGCTGGGCGGCGCAGTTCCTCATTCAAGACGGCTATATCACCCAGTTCACCCTCCATCTGCGCTGCTATACCGCCGAGCAGGGAAACACCCTGCTGCTGCCCATCGACAAGGCCGCCGCCATGCTCCCCGACCTCATCCGGGACCAGCGGGAGCTGGTGGTGCAGTACCGGGACCGGGGCGGGCCGGCGGTCTCTCCGGACTGGGTGGCAAACTGACGCGCTCCGGCGCGGCGGGAGGAGGCTTCCGCCATGGAATGGCGAAAACTGAAAAACCTCATCATTTTTATCCTGCTCATGGTCAACGGCTTTCTTCTGGTGCTGGTCGCCGCCCGGCGCGGGGAGTCCCTGCGCTATGAGCGTTCGGCGCTGGAGGGCGCGGTGCAGGTATTAGAGGGCAGCGGCATCCATGTGGAGCCCTCCGGCCTGTCCGCCGCGGACAGCTTCGCCCCGCTGAGCGCGGAGCGGGACTTGGACCGGGAGCTCCAAATGGCCCAGGCCCTGCTGGGCAAGGGAACCGTCCAGGCGGAAAACCGCGGGGGCGGGCTGTACCTCTATCAGAACGGCAATGGAGAACTGAGCGTCCGGGCGGGTGGGGAGCTCTCCGCCGACATGGCCGGCAACCCAAGCCTCTTGGCCGACGGCGGTCCGGAGCGCCACGCCGCCGGCCTGCTGAAGCAGATGGGCATTGACGCGCAGCAGCTTACCGTAACCGAGGAGGAGCAGTGGACACGGGTGCGGTTCCGTCAGCTGTGGAACGGCGTCCCTGTGTTTTCCTGCGAGGTGGAGTTCACGTACGACTGCGATTCCCTGCTGTACTCCGTTCACGGCACGCTGCTCACCACGGACAGCGCAGCGGCAGAGACAGGTCAGGCTATGGCGCTGCCCACAGCCCTGCTGCGGTTTTTAGAGGGCGTCACCGCCACCGGCGACGTGTGCTCCTCCATTCAGTCCATGCAGGCGGGCTACCGGGGAACGGCTCAGCCCCTATCCGGCGGCACACGGCTGGCCCCGGTATGGCTGGTGTCCACCGACACCGCCCAATACTATCTGGATGGCGTCACCGGATCGCTTACCCGATTATCCGAATCATAACAGAGATACCGCCCCCCGGCCTTTGCCGGGGGGCGGTATGTTAGACAGGCCCCCGCTCATAGGATAAGGTACAACCTATTTAAAGGGGGGCGCGCCTTTGTCCGCAATTCTGGCCGGAACTCTGCTGCTCACCGCCACCGGCCTGTTTTCACAGGCGGTGGGGTTTGTCTACCGTATGCTGCTCTCCCGCCTCATCGGCGCGGAGACCATGGGGCTGTACCAGCTGGTCATGCCCGTGTATTCCCTGCTCATGTCAGTCACCGCCGTGGGGCTGACCGTGGCCGTATCCACCCTGTCCGCCCGGTATCACGCCCTGGAGGACGACGGCACGGTGAAGGCCGTTCTCCGCCGTGCGCTGGGGGGCTTTTTCCTGCTGGCCATTCCCCTGGGCATCGCGGTGGCTGCCCTGTCCGACCCCATCTCCGTCTACCTGCTGGGGGACGCCCGCACCCGTCTGGGCGTGGTGATGCTCGCGCCCTGCGTGCTGCTCACCGGCGTGGAAAATCTGCACAAGCACTGCTTCTACGGCATTGGCCGGGTGCGCCCCCCCGCCGCAGTGGAGACCGCCGAGCAGCTCATCCGGGCCATCGCGGTGCTGGGGCTGCTGGCCGCCCTGCTCCCCCGCTCGGCGGAGGAGACGGTGGGCATCATCGTGCTGGGCATGGTGCTGTGCGAGGTATTTTCCGCCTGCGCCCTCACGCTGCTGTTCCGCCGGCATTGGAACCGCTTCCCCCCAGCCCCCGCCCAAACCGAGGTGAGCCTCCGCCGGCTGTTTTCCGTCGCCCTGCCCGTAGGCGCCACCTCCCTGCTGGGCACGGTGCTGGGCTGCTCTAACTCCGTGCTCATCCCCGCCAAGCTGGTGGAGGGAGGCATGGCCCTGCCCGATGCCATGGCGGAGTTCGGCGTGGTGTGCGGCATGACGCTGCCCCTGCTGGCCCTGCCCACCGGGTTTATCGGCGCGCTGTGCCTGGTAATGGTGCCCGACCTGGCCCGGCGCACCGCCCAGGGAGACCGGCGGGCAGCGGGCGGCTTCCTGGACCGGGTGATGTCCGCCACCTCCCTGCTCATGGCCCCCGCCATGGCCCTGCTCAGCGTCATTGGTCCCACCCTGGGCCAAGCCATGTTCCGGGACGGCCGGGTGGGCGAGCTGATCCTCCCTCTGGCGGCGGGCACCCTGCTGGGCTGCTGGCAGTCGGTGCTGTCTGGGGCGCTCAATGGCCTGGGACTTCAGGGCAAAGCCGCCCGCAATGCCATTGTCAGCGACGTGGTTCAGCTTGCCTTCACCTTTTTCGCCGTGGTCGAATGGGGTCTGGCCGGGTTTGCCGCAGGGTTTGCGGCCTCGGGTCTTGTGGGAGCCGGGCTCAACCTGGCCAGCGTACTGCGCGCCACCGGGCTGCGGACCCAGCTGTTCCGCTGGTTTATCCGCCCCCTGCTGGCGGCCGTCTTTATGGGGCTGTGGTGCAATCTGTTGTTCCAGCTTATGCTGGACTCCGGCTGCGCCCAGGGATGGTCCGCCTTGGCCTGTACGGCCTTGGGCGTGGTGCTATACGCCGCCGCCCTGCTGGCCCAGGGTCTGTCCGTCAACGTGGTGTTTGCCCGCTTTCGCTCCCAGCTGCGCCGGAGGAGGTGGGAGCGGTGACGCCCAGCATTTTGATTTCCACCGGAGGCGGGAGCGCGGAGAATTACCTTGCCGCCATCCAGGCCGCCGGAGGACGGGGGGAAGCCCGTTATCTGCCCGCTCCAAGCTTGCGCTATGACGGTCTGCTGCTAACCGGGGGCGGTGACATCCACCCCCAGCTCTTTGGCCAGGAGAACCGGGGTTCCCGGAACATTGACCGAGCACGGGACCGGGCGGAGCTGGCCCTGCTGGACGCCTTTTGCGCCGCCGGAAAGCCGGTGCTGGCCATCTGCCGGGGGCATCAGGTTGTAAATGTGTGGCTGGGGGGCGATCTCGTCCAGGACCTGTCCCCAGCTCTGTCCCCCTTCCACGCCGGCGTGGAGGGCGACCTCATCCACCTTATTCACGCCCGGGAAGGCTCCCTCCTCCACCGGCTGTACGGCCCGGTGTTCCCTGTGAACAGCTGGCACCACCAGGCTTTGGGGCGGCTGGACCGGGGGTTGTCCGCCACCGCCCGCTCGGAGGGCGGGGTGGCGGAGGCGGTGGAACACGAGAGCCTTCCCCTGATCTCCGTCCAGTTCCACCCCGAACGCATGACCGGGGAGCGGGCCAGGGCGGACACGGTGGACGGTGGGCTCATCTTCCAGGCGTTTCTGAACCTGGTCCGCCAGGCATGACAAAACCTCGCCCCTCCGGCTGGAAGGGCGAGGTTTTGTCATGCGCTCAGATTTCACAGGGGCTTGCCGTCGGCGGAAAAGAGGGGCAGCTTCTCCAAAAATAGGATGTCGCCGCGCTTGGCCGCGTCCCCCTCCGCCAGAATGGCCATCCGGCCCACCACGATTCCCTCCGCCTGGTTCACCAGGCTCTCCACCGCCGCCAGCGACCCTCCGGTGGAGATCACGTCGTCCAAAATCAGGATGCGTTTGCCGCGCAGCTTCTCCGCGTCCGCGCCGTCCATGTACAGCTTCTGCTCCCCTTCGGTGGTGATGGAGAGGTCCACCGCCTCAAAGACCCCGTTCATGTAGGCCTTTTTCTTCTTACGCACCAGGAAGTACTCGTTGCGCCCGCTCTGCCGGGCCATCTCGTGAATCAGGGGGATGGCCTTGGCCTCGGGGGCCACCATGTAGTCGAACTCCGGCGCAATCTTCAAAAGGTCCCGAGCGCAGGCACAGGTGAGCTCCACATCGCCGAAAATGACGAACGCGCCGATCATAACGGTGTCGCTGATTGGACACAGGGGCAGTTGGCGCTTGAGGCCCGCCACGGTCATTTCATAAGTCATAACTGCTCATCTCCAGTTGTGATTTTTACGAGAGCTATTATACTATCCCTGTGGCTTCTTGTCAAAATATAATGAAGTTTTCAAAAAATGAAAAAATTTGTAGAAATTTTCCGCCGGCTGTGGTATGATAATATCGTCAATTCAATATCCTTCGGTATAATCGGGGCGAGACGGGCCCTGAGTCTCTACTGCCCAACCTAATTGGGCTGCTACCGTTACAAAGCAGGCGCGGAACCAGGTTCGTTTCCGGGCCGATTTTGTTTTCTCTCTCCGATTCTGCCAAGGAAAACTTTGGAGAGGGAGTTTTTTATGGAGAAATTTTTCAAGCTCAAGGAGAACGGCACCACGGTCCGCACCGAGATCGTCGCCGGCCTCACCACATTCATGACGATGGCCTACATCATCGCCCTGAACCCCAACCTGCTCACCGGCTTCGGCGCGGAGGGGCAGGACCTGTGGAACGGTGTGTTCCTGGCCACCTGCCTGGCCTCCGCCCTGGCCATGTTCGTCATGGCCTTCCTGGCCAACAAGCCCTTTGCCCTGGCCCCCGGCATGGGCCTGAACGCCTTCTTCGCCGTGGTGGTGGTCAACATCATGAACATCACCAGCATGAGCTACGTGGCCAGCTTCCAGGCGGCGCTGGTCATCATCCTCATTGAAGGCGTCATCTTCCTGATTCTGTCCGTGCTCAACGTCCGCGAGAAGATTGTGGACGCCATCCCCCTGGGCGTGCGTCTGGGCATCGCCCCCGCCATCGGCCTGATGCTGATGAACATCGGCCTGGGCTCCAATGCCGGCGTGTACTCCGAGGCCGGCGGCCCCTTCTTTGTCATGCGCGACTTCTTCGGCGCCCTCACCCCCAGCGTGGCCCAGTCCTCCATGGGCTCCGGCTATACCGCCATGGTGCTTAACGTGGTCACTATGTTCATCGGCCTGTTCGTCATCGTCATCCTGGCTAAGTACGGCGTGAAGGGCGCGGTGCTGCTGGGTATGCTGGCCGCCTCCGTGCTGTACTGGATCGGCTCCTTCCTGTTCCTGGGCACCAACCCCTTCGCCTCCCTGGCCACCGCCTCCTTCCTGCCTCCCTTCGGCGACATGGCCGCCACCACCCTGTTCAAGTTCAACTTCCAGGGCTTCCTGGACATCGGCGTGTTCACCGTCATCACCCTGGTTATCACCTTCTGCATGATTGATATGTTCGACACCATCGGCACCCTGGTGGGCACCGCCTCCCGGGCCGGCATGGTAGACAAGGACGGCAATATGCCCAACATGAAGGAGGCCCTGCTGGCCGATGCCGTGGGCACCGTGGCCGGCGCCTGCACCGGCACCTCCACCGTCACCACCTTTGTGGAGTCCGCCTCCGGCGTGGAGGCCGGCGGCCGCACCGGCCTGACCGCCCTCACCACCGGCATCCTGTTCCTGGCCTGCATCTTCATCGCGCCCATCGCGGCCATCATCCCCGCCGCCGCCACCTCCTCCGCCCTGATCTACGTGGGCGTGCTGATGCTCATGGGCCTGAAGAACGTGAATTTTGACGACATTGATCAGATGGTGCCCGTGGCCCTCATGCTCATCGCCATGCCCATCTCCAGCTCCATCGGCCACGCCATCGGCCTGGGCCTCATTGCCTACACCGTCATCAAGGTGTTCACCGGCAAGGCCAAGGAGGTCTCCATCCTCACTTATGTGATCTCCGCCCTGTTCCTGGTGAAGTTCTTCCTCATCGTGTAAGCCTGAAAGAAAAGCGCTCCTCCCGCCATATGGCGGGAGGAGCGCTTTTTTATACCGTCTCCAGGTCCAGCTCCCGCCGGTAGCGGGCCATGGACTGGGCAAACAACTCCCCGTTGGTGGGGGGCGTGTATGTAATTGCGTTGGCTCCGGCGCGGATGGTGTCCACAATGGTCTCATCCGTAGGTCCTCCGGTGGCGATGATGGGCACCTCCGGGAACCGCTCCCGAATGGATCCCACAATGCGGGGCGTATTCTGTGCCCCGGACACATTAAGAATATCCGCCCCCGCCATCAGACGCGCGGCCACATCCGTCTTATCCGACACTACCGTAACCACCACCGGAATATCCAGCACCTGCTTGAGCATATGCACCACCTCGTTGCTGGTAGGGGCGTTGACCACCACGCCGAAAGCGCCCTCATGCTCCGCATCGTTGGCCAGGTTCACCACCCGCATCCCCCGAGTGACGCCTCCGCCCACGCCGGCGAACACCGGCATATCCGCCGCCTGCATCACCGCCCGGTGAATGGCCGGCTGCGGCGTGAAGGGATAGACGGCAATGATGGCGTCGGCGTTGATGTTGCGGATGATAGCCACGTCAGTGGTAAAGGCCAGAGACTTGATCCGCCGCCCAAACACCCGGATGCCGGAGCACTGGGAGATGCAGGTGGGGATTTTTATCATATGGCTGCGCAGTGTTCCATCGTATTCCGGCACCGTCTTACGAACGCGGAGTTCTTCTGTCATGGATTGCTCCTTCCCTTTGTTGTAAAGCAAAATTCCTTGTTACTCACTGTACCAGCAGCCTTCTCCCGCCAGCCCCGCCGGGGCCACAATCCGAAGGGACGCATCGTCCAGCCCGGCCGCGGCGAGAATCTCCCGGTAGTGCTGCACGTCCACCGCCTTATCCAGCCAAATTCGGCCCGCGTTCTGGGCCAGCACGGCGGCGGTCATGCCGCTGTACACCGTCTCGCCGGGCAGCAGCTTCTCCCCGGCATACACCGACAGGCATACCCCCTCCTCCGCCAGCTCGCCGCTCAGCCGCTGCCAAAAGGCGGCCACGGGGACGGAGAGGTCCTCCGGGTGGTTGTCGCTGGTGGCCAGCACACTCACCTGCCCGTCATAGGGATAGCCCGCGCTGTCCAGCAAAATTTCGTCAAAGCCCATTTCCGCAAGCTCTAAGCACAGCTGGGATAAATAGTCCGCCGCCTGCTGGTTGGCCGGACTGGACCAGCACACCCCCACCCGGTCATACCACACGTTGCCCCCCTTGGTCATGAGAGTGCCGATTCGGGCGTTGGCCAGCAGCGGGTCCTTGAAGCACTGAATCCGGGCCACCAAATACAGCTCCCCCGCCTGGGCCAGCTCCCGCACCGCCTGGGCCGCGCGGTCGTCGTCGGTGTTGGACCACAGGCTGTCCGACAGCGCGGACTGAGAGTGCCAGCCCAGCCTGCCCGTACCAGCCTTCATCTCCACCACCAAGGCGTTCCCGCCGCCTGCGGCCACCACTTGGGCCGCCGAGCCGTCCCGCAGTTGGGCAGCTGTCACCGTCACCGCCCCAATGGCCTCATAGCTGGGCTCGGGCACAGGGGTGGGCGTGGGGGGCGCTGGCGTCTCCACAATTACCTCTACCGGGTCGCTTTCTATTACCACCGGGTCAGTAACCTCCGGCGGAGCGGAGGGGGCGTCGCTAAGCCAGGGCCAGTTGATTTGAATGCCCGTGGGCGTATATTCAATGTACTCGCCCATCACATACATGAACGCCACACCCGCCACCAGCAGCACTGCCAGCAGCGCGATGATAAAAATCAGCACCGTGCGCCCACGGCTGCGCCCACGGTATTCTTGGTAACCGTACCGATTTCTCTGTCCGGCCATGTAAATCCTCCCAATCAGCTGTATCATTCTTCCGCTCAGGCGTCTTCTCCCAAACATAGACGACCTGTGCTATAATTTTTCAGTTTATCTTACCACAGCTCCGGGAGAGAATCCATATCCAAAATTGAGTTTTTTATTAAATAATTGTAAATATACTGGAGCCGCTTCTATCGCGCCACCCACTGAGCCATGAGCAGCAGCGCAAACCCCGGCAGGCCCAGGACGCCCAGGATCAGCCCATTGAACAGGTTCACCCCAAGCTGAACGCCCAGCAGCGCCCCGATTCCACGAAACAGCCACAAAAACACCAGCCCCAAGCCGGAACGCACCGCCAGTCGGCACAGCGCGCCCAATGGGCGGCGGCACAGCGCCAGCACCACCACTGCCGCCCCCGCCGCCGCCCACCAGCCCCAGCCGGTCATCCGGCGTCCTCCCGCTCGGCTTCCAGCTGCTTCACTTGGCGCACATAATAGGAGTACCTGCTCTGCAAAGCGTTGATTTCATAGACGCAGGCGTCTACCAAATCTGGGTCACTGTAGAAATTGAACTGCGCGTAGGCGTGGTTGAGCTGGGTCTTGGTCTCCCGCATTCCCGCCAGCAGCTGCCGGCGCTCCTCCTCACGCATCGCCGCTGCCCGGCGGCGGCTGAGCCGGACCGCTTCTGCCATGGGCTTCACCTTCCTTTCCCCGTGGACGGGCCGCGTCAACGCGCCCCTCACCAAACTTTATGTATAGTCTGGGCAAATATTCCAATTCCTATACTTTCCTGAATCCGCCCCAACGGAAAAATAAATTTTCGCATTCCTCTTGACAAGCGGACAATTTCTTGCTACAATCCTTTTTGTCGTTGCGAGTGTAGCTCATCTGGTAGAGCGCCACCTTGCCAAGGTGGAGGTAGCGAGTTCGAGCCTCGTCACTCGCTCCATCTAAAGGAAAGCACCTGTTTTCAGGTGCTTTCCTTATTTTTATATCACTGGGACCCACTGCTTTCACCTGTCAGCACGGCGCGCCGCCGTGCAATCAGAGGTGTGGGGTGTTTGAGAGAGTATCCGTTTGATGCCCTCTCCTTTTTTCATCGTCTCCCTAATAACACCATTCAAGTAAACGGAGCCGCCAAAACGGCCCCGTTTATTTTAAACTCCCCTCTCCTTCGACATCTCTCCCCCCGTGTCTATTTTCTATGAATAGGGCTTGCAATTCCCGCCCAGATTATGATAAAATTACCTCCATAATGGGAGGTTATGCAAACGCCCTTTTGGCCTCCCACAAAGTGAAAGAGGTGAGGAATATGTCTTTAGAGGCCATCCAACAGGTCACCGCCGCCGAGCAGGCCGCCCGCGAGCAGAAGGCTCTCGCTTTGGATGAGGCCAAGCGCATCGTCGCCGAGGCGGAACGAGCCGGAAAACAGCTCGTTGCCGACGCGCGCGCCCAGGCTGAGGAACAGGTGAAGGCACTGCTGGCCGAAGCCGAGGCACGGGCCGGAAAACGGACCGAGCAGGCTCTGGCCGACAGCACCGCCCAATGTGAGGCGCTGAAGCAGACCGCACGCGGCCGTCTCGACCGCGCCGCCGGCCTTATCGTGGGAAGGGTAGGGAACAGCTGATGGCAATCGTAAAAATGAAGCGGCTGCGCCTGCTGGGCCTGCGCTCGGACCGGGAGCGGCTGCTGCGTCCCCTGCAAAGTCTGGGGTGCGTGGAGTTCAGCGAACCCGCCATTGACCTGAGCGACCCCGCCTGGGCCGCCCTGGCCAAGCCGGAGGGCACGGGGCTGTCCAAGGCCAAGGAGCAGTACCAGCAGCTGGACAGCGCTCTGGATGTTCTGCGCAAATACGTCCCCACAAAGGACGGACTGCTCAGCGCCCGCCCCACGCTCACCGAGGCGCAGCTGTTCGACGACAGCGTGTACACCGACGGACTGGCCGCCGCTTGGGACATTACCAACGCAGAGCGGGCCTTGGCCGCCTGCCAGGCGGAACAGGCCAAACTTCAAAGTCAAAAGGCATCTCTGGAACCCTGGCTGTCTCTGAACGTGCCCTTGGAGACTGAGGGCGACTCCACCGTGTCCATCCTGTTTGGCGCAGTGCCCTCCAAGGTGGACTTCGCCGCCTTCGAGGCGGCAGCGGCCCAGGCTACCCCTCTGGCCCAGCTGTTCCCCGCGGGCAGCGACCGGGAGCTGCAATACTTTCTGCTCGTCTGCCACGCATCTGTTTTGTCCGACTGTACCGAGGCCATGCGGCCCTTCGGCTACTCCCGAGTCACTCTGCGGGGATGGACCGGAACGGCTGCGGACAACATCCGCTCTCTGGACAACCACATCGCCGCTCTGGAGCGGCAGGCGGAGGAGCACAGGAACCACATCGCCTCTTTGGGAGACAAGCGGAATTTGCTGCGCCTGTGCGCTGACCGTGCCTGCCAGGAAATCAGCCGGGAGGAGAATAAGGCCCGGCTCATCGACACCGACGCCGCCTATCTGCTGGAGGGCTGGCTGCCCGCAGACAAGGAGCCGGACCTGGCCAAGCTGCTCAGCGGCTTCTCCTGCGCTTGGGAAACAGCTGACCCCATGCCGGAGGAGTACCCCCAGGTGCCGGTCAAGCTGAAAAACAACCTGATTACCCGCTCCATGAACACCATCACGGAGATGTACTCGCTGCCTGCCTACGACGGCGTGGACCCCAACCCTCTGATGGCCCCCTTTTTCATCCTGTTCTTTGGAATGATTATGGCGGACATGGGCTACGGGCTGCTGATGATCATCGCATCGGCGGTGGTGCTGCTCAAGCAAAAGCCCAAAAACCCCAGCTTCATGGAGATGATCTTCTGGTGCGGCATCAGCACCGTGCTGTGGGGTGCGGCCAGCGGCGGCTTCTTCGGGGATATGATCCCCCAGCTGGTCACCATGCTCAACCCCAACAGCACCTTTGAAATGCCCGCCCTGTTCACCCCGCTGAACGACATCGTGGCCATCATGATCGGCTCGCTGGCCCTGGGCTTTATCCAAGTGATCACCGGCATGACCATCAGCGTGGTGAAAAAGTCCAAGGACGGCCAATTTATCGACGCGCTATTCAGCGAAATCTCCTGGTGGATTGTGCTGGGCGGCCTGGCCCTGTTCCTGTGCGGCGCTATGGTGGCGGGTCTGCCTCCCGTGTTGGCCACCGTGGGCAAGGTGATGCTCATCGTCGGCTTCCTGATGCTCGCCCTGGGCGGCACCCGGGAGGCCAAGGGCTTCGGCAAGGTCACCAGCTTCATCGGCATCATCTACAACGGCGTCACCGGGTTCTTCAGCGACATCCTGTCCTATATCCGCCTGATGGCCCTGATGGTGTCCGGCAGCGTCATCGCGTCCGTGTTCAATACCTTGGGCGCCACCACCGGCATCGTCCCCGCGTTTATCCTGATCTCCCTGTTGGGCAATGCCCTGAATCTGGCCCTGAGCCTGCTGGGCGCTTACGTCCACGACCTCCGTCTGCAATGCCTGGAGTTCTTCGGACGATTTTATAAAGAGGGCGGAATGCCCTATCAGCCCCTGTCCATCGACACAAAATACATTGATGTAATCAAGGAGGAAAATTAACATGGCTGCATTTTTCGAGGCTTTCGGCGGTATTGGTCTGGCGTATTTCGGCGCCGCGATTGCGGTAGCCCTGTGCTGCATTGGCTCCGCCAAGGGCACCGGCATGGTGGGTGAGGCCGCCACCGGCGTCATCAGCGAAACTCCCGAGCACTTCTCCAAGTGCATGATTCTCCAGGTGCTCCCCGGCACCCAGGGCCTGTACGGCATCGTGGCTTGGTTCATGGTTCTGCTGAAGCTGAACGTGTTCGGCGGCCAGATGGCCAACCTCACCATTCAGAACGGCGTGGCCATTTTCTGGGCCTGTATGCCCATCGCGCTGGGCGGCCTGCTCTCCGCCATCGCCCAGGGCCGCGTGGCCGCCGCCTCCATCAACATCGTGGCCAAGCGCCCCGACCAGTTCTCCAAGGGCATCATTCTGGCCGGTATCGTGGAGTTCTATGCCATTCTGTCCCTGGTGGCCACCATCCTGCTGGTCATGATGTATCAGCTGTAAGCCCTACCCAAATTCGGAAAGGCGGTAAACCAAACACATGAACGGAATTGAACAGATTACCGCGCGCATCCAGGAGGACAGCCGGAAGGAGATCGACGCCATTCTGGCCGAGGCCCGCGCCAAGGCGACGGACATCACCGCCAAGGCCAAGGCGGACGCTCAGGCCGCCGGCGAGGAGGTCGTGGCCCAGGGCCGGAAGGCCGCCGCTGAGCGGGAGGACCGCATGGCCTCCACCGCCCAGATGGAGTGCCGCAAGGCGGTTCTCACCGCCAAGCAGGAAGTCATTGAGGAGGCTTTCCAGCAGGCCCACAAGCAGCTACTGGCCCTGCCCCGGGAGAAATACATCGCGCTGCTGGCTGATTTGGCAGTACAGGCTTCCGTCACCGGACGGGAGAAGCTGATTTTCTCCTCCCCTGACCGGGCCCAGGTGGGCAAAGCGGTGGTGATGGCCGCTAACGAGAAGCTGGCCAAGGCTGTCGCGCCCAAGCTGCCCGATGAGGTGACCGGCTCCAAGGCGGGCGCCATTCTGGACAAAGTGGTTGCCGGCGCGTCTGCTGTGCTCAACGGCACCGGGATGCTCACTCTGGCCGAGGAGACCCGCCCCATGGACGGCGGATTTATTCTCAGCGATGGCGCGGTGGAGGTCAACTGTACCTTTGACACCCTGATCCGGCTCCAGCGCGGCGCGCTGGCCGGCGAGGTTGCCAAAGTGCTGTTTGAATGACAAGTCCCTTTCAAAATGACGATGAAAGGGGGAAAAACCTTGTCAAAGAAGAAAAAGGAAACTGATTTTTTGTCCATCTCCGCCCGGGTGCGGGTGATGGAGACCCGCCTGCTCACCACAGAGCGGATGGAGCGGATGATTGACGCACGGGATGCCGCCGAGGCGGCCAAGGTACTGGACGAGTGCGGCTATCCGGACTTGGCGCAGGTCACGCCCTCCGCTGTGGAGGATATGCTGGCACAGGCCCAGGACGCCCTCTTTGAGGACCTGGGCAAAGCGGTGGACGATCCCGCTCTGCTGGACCTGTTCCGCTGCAAGTATGACTATCACAACGCCAAGGTGCTCATCAAATCGGCTGCCCTGGGCTTGGACCAGGACCAGCTGCTGCTGCGTGGCGGACGGTACGAGCCGGAAAAGCTGGCGGAGGACTTCCGCCGGGAGGACCTGCGGAGCTGTGTACCCGTGTTTCAGGAGGCTGTGGCCCACGCCCGGGAGCTGTTAGGCTCCTCCGGCGACCCCCAGCAGGCCGATTTCGTGCTGGACCGGGCCTATTACGCCGAGCTAACCCAACTGGCCCAACAGTCCGGCAGCCCGTTTTTGCAGGGTTATGTGACGCTGGCCATCGACAGCGCCAATCTGCGCGCCGCCGTGCGCGCCGCCCGGCTGGATAAGGGCCCTGACTTTCTGCGGTTGGTGCTGGTGGAGGGGGGAGCGGTGCTCCCTGCGGACATCGCCGTCACCCCCGGCCCCGACCTGGCCCGGCTGTACCACAGTTCGCCGCTGCTGCCCGCCGCTGAGGCGGGGGCCGCTCTGGCTGTGCCGAACGGCGGAGCGCTCACCGATTTTGAGCGTCTGTGCGACGATGCGCTGATGGCCTATATGGCCAAGGCCCGGATGATTCCCTTTGGAGAGCAGCCCGTGGCGGCTTATCTCTACGCCCGGGAGGCGGAGGCAACCGCTATCCGCATTATCCTCACCGGCCGCATGGCGGGCATTGACGGTGCCACCATCCGCGCGCGCCTACGCCGGGCCTACTGTTAAGGGGGGAGACGTATGGCAAACAGCTATCAGATCGCCGTTTTGGGCGATAAGGACAGCGTCATGGGCTTCAAGGCCCTGGGGCTGACAGTCTTCCCCGCCGAGAGCGTGGAGCAGGCCCGCACCACCCTCCACCGCATCGCCAAAGAGGATTTTGCGGTGGTCTACCTCACCGAGCAGTTCGCCGCCCAGATGGAGGCGGACATCGCCCGGTACAAGGACGAGCTCACCCCCGCTATCATCCTTATCCCTGGCAAGGAGGGCAGCCTGGGTCTGGGCATGGCCAACATCAAGAAGTCGGTGGAACGGGCGGTCGGCGCGGATATCCTGTGAGGGTCAGGCTATGTTCTATGCCATCGCCGGGCTGGCGCTCATCGCCCTGGGCATTACCATGCTCGTGAACCCGCGGCTTGTTTTCCAACTGGCGGAGAGCTGGAAGCACGACGGCGGCGCCGAGCCGTCCGAGATGTTTCTGTACTCCACACGATTTGGCGGCGTGATGTGTACGCTGGCCGGTATCTGCGGCCTGGTTGTCGCATTCATCCCGCAATAAGGTCCCTCCGGCACCTAAAGTCTTTTAAATCTGAATCTAAAAGCCCAAACCGAAGCCCATCGAAGCGGGTTTGGTTTGGAGAGGAGGCACAACGCAGCGCAGCGGACATCCGGCCCCAGGCCGGATGAAGCGGAGCGAAGTTTGTGCCGGCGAGAAAGAAGGTATGAAAGCCTATGGGAAAAGTAGTTAAGGTCTCCGGCCCCCTGGTGGTGGCCACCGGCATGGCGGACGCCAATATGTCCGACGTGGTGCGCGTGGGTCCCGAGCGCCTCATCGGTGAGATCCTCACCATGAACGGCGACTCCGCCTCCATCCAGGTTTATGAGGAGACCTCCGGCCTGGGCCCCGGCACCGAAGTGGTGACCACCGGCTCCCCCATGAGCGTGGAGCTTGGCCCCGGCATGATCGAGAATATCTACGACGGCATCCAGCGTCCGCTGGAGAAAATTATGGAAAAGGTCCATGGCAATAATCTCCCCCGCGGCGTGGAGGTGCCCGCCATCGACCTGGAGAAGCTGTGGGACTTCACCCCCGTAGCCAAGGCCGGCGACAAAGTGGTGGGCGGCGACATCATCGGCACCGTCCCCGAGACGCCGGTGGTGCTCCACAAGATCATGGTGCCCCCCAACCTGAAGGGCACGCTGAAAAGCGTAGTCCCCGCCGGGCAGTACAATGTCCGCCATACGGTGGCCGTGCTGACAAAGGAAGACGGCACCGAGGTGGAGCTGGCCATGAGCCAGCGCTGGCCCGTCCGTGTGGGCCGCCCGTATAAGCACAAGTATCCCCCTGTCAAGCCCCTGTCCTCCGGCCAGCGTATCGTGGATACCTTCTTCCCCGTGGCCAAGGGCGGCACCGCCGCCATCCCCGGCCCCTTCGGGTCGGGCAAGACCGTGATGCAGCACGCCTTGGCCAAGTGGTCCGACGTGGACATCGTGGTGTATATCGGCTGCGGCGAGCGCGGCAACGAGATGACCGACGTGCTGCGGGAGTTCCCCGAGCTGGTGGACCCCCGCACCGGCGAAACGCTGATGAAGCGTACGGTCCTGATCGCCAACACCTCCGATATGCCTGTGGCTGCCCGTGAGGCATCCATCTACACCGGCATCACCATCGCCGAGTACTTCCGCGACATGGGCTATGATGTGGCCGTCATCGCCGACTCCACCTCCCGCTGGGCCGAGGCCCTGCGCGAGATGTCCGGCCGTCTGGAGGAGATGCCCGGCGAGGAGGGCTATCCCGCCTACCTGGCCTCCCGTCTGGCCCAGTTCTACGAGCGCGCCGGCTCCGTGTCCTGCCTGGGGTCCGAGGAGGATCGCCGGGGCAGCCTCACCGCCGTGGGCGCCGTGTCTCCCCCGGGCGGCGACTTGGCCGAGCCCGTCAGCCAGGGCACCATGCGCATCGTGAAGGTATTCTGGGCGCTGGACGCCTCCCTGGCCTATAAGCGGCACTTCCCCGCCATCAACTGGCTCACCTCTCACTCCCTGTACCTGGACTCCCTCAAGCCCTGGTTCGATGAGAATCTGGGCAAGGAATTCCTTCAGAACCGAGAGCAGGCTATGAGCGTGCTCCAGCAGGAGGCCAGCCTGAACGAGATCGTGCAGCTGGTTGGTAAGGACTCCCTATCCCCCAACGACCAGCTCACCCTGGAGACCGCCCGTATGGTCCGCGAGGACTTCCTCCAGCAAAACTCCTTCGTGGACATCGACTCCTTCTCCACCTATGACCGGCAGGAAAAGCTGCTGGCCATGATTCTGGACTACGACAAGCTGTGCCGGGACGCCATCGTCAAGGGTGCTCCCGCCGCCAAGCTGTTCAACATCCCCGCCCGTGAGCGCATCGGCCGCGCCAAGAGCGTGCCCGCCGAGGAGTACGCCCAGGTGTATGCTGATATCTCCGCTTCCATGGAAAAGGAGATTGACGAGGTCGTGAGAAAGGCTGGTGAGGAACTGTGATCCGAGAGTATAAAACCATCCAGGAGATCGCGTCCCCGCTGATGATGGTCAAAATGGTGGAGCACGTCACCTACGACGAGCTGGCCGAGGTGGAGCTGCCCGACGGCTCCATCCGCCGCGGCCAGGTGCTGGAGGTCAACGGCGACACCGCCGTGGTCCAGCTGTTTGAGTCCGCCGCTGGCATCAACCTGGCCCAGTCCAAGGTGCGCTTCCTGGGCCACCCCCTCCAGCTGGGCGTGTCCGGCGATATGCTGGGCCGGGTGTTCAACGGCATGGGCGTGCCCATCGACGGCGGCCCCGCCATTCTGGCCGAGGAGTACCGGGACATTAACGGCCTGCCCATGAACCCCGCCGCCCGGGACTACCCCAATGAGTTCATCCAGACGGGCATTTCCACCATCGACGGCCTGAACACCCTGGTGCGCGGCCAGAAGCTGCCCATCTTCTCCGGCTCCGGCCTGCCCCACGCCAACCTGGCCGCCCAGATCGCCCGTCAGGCCAAGGTGCTGGGGGACGAGAGCGCAAATTTCGCCGTGGTGTTCGCCGCCATCGGCATCACCTTCGAGGAGTCCGAGTTCTTCGTCCAGGAGTTTAAGCGCACCGGCGCCATCGACCGCACTGTGCTGTTCACCAACCTGGCCGATGACCCCGCCGTGGAGCGTATCGCCACCCCGCGTATGGCCCTCACCGCTGCGGAGTACCTGGCCTTTGAGAAGGATATGCACGTGCTGGTCATCCTCACAGACATCACCAACTACGCCGAGGCTCTGCGTGAAGTGTCCGCCGCTAAGAAGGAGGTCCCGGGCCGCCGCGGCTTCCCCGGCTACCTGTACACCAACCTGGCCACCATCTACGAGCGCGCCGGCCGCCAGCTGGGCAAGGCAGGGTCCATCACCATGATCCCCATCCTCACCATGCCCGAGGACGACAAGACCCACCCCATCCCCGACCTGACGGGCTATATCACCGAGGGGCAGATCATCCTGTCCCGCTCCCTATACCGCCAGGGCATCAATCCCCCTGTGGATGTGCTGCCCTCCCTGTCCCGTCTGAAGGATAAGGGCATTGGCGTGGGCAAGACCCGAGAGGACCATGCCAACACCATGAACCAGCTGTTTGCGGCCTACTCCACCGGCAAGGACAATAAGGAGCTCATGTCCATTCTGGGCGAGGCGGCCCTGACCCCCACCGACCTGCTTTATGCCAAGTTCGCCGACGAGTTCGAGCGGCGCTACGTCAACCAGGGCTATGAGGAGAACCGGTCCATTGAGGAGACGCTGAACCTGGGCTGGGAGCTGCTGTCCATCCTGCCCACAGCGGAGCTCAAGCGCATCAAACAGGAGTATATTGATAAGTATCTGCCTAAAAAAGAGCAGTAAGGAGGGGGAAACATGGCAAACACCGTGGTAAACCCCACCCGAATGGAACTCACCCGCCTGAAGGGCAAGCTGAAAACCGCCCAGCGCGGCCACAAGCTGCTGAAAGACAAGCGGGATGAGCTGATGAAGCAGTTCTTAGACACCGTGCGGGAGCTTCGCGCCCTACGCTCTCAGGTGGAGCAGGACCTGCTGCGGGTGCACAGCTCCTTCACCGTGGCCTCTGCACTGATGAGCGCCCAGGCCATGGAGCAGGCGCTGATGTATCCCAAGCAGTCCGTAGAGCTCACTATGAGCTTCCAGAATATCATGTCCGTCAACGTGCCTGTCTACCACTATCAGACCCGCACCGACGACACTGGTGACATCTTCCCCTACGGCTTTGCCGCCACCAGCGGCGAGCTGGACGGAGCGGTGGCCGCCTTGGGCGAGGTGTTCCAGAATATGCTCAAGCTGGCTCAGACCGAAAAGGCCGCCCAGCTCATGGCGGAGGAGATCGAGAAAACCCGGCGGCGCGTCAACGCCCTGGAGTACGTGGTCATCCCCAACACCCAGGAGAACATCCGGTATATCACCATGAAGCTGGATGAAAATGACCGCTCTACCACCACCCGGCTGATGAAGGTGAAGGATATGCTTCTGGCTGAGGCCCAGGAGGAGCGCCGGGCCGCCAACGATAAGGCGATTCAGGCCTTTGGCGGCAATCCGGGCGATACCACGCAAATCTGAGCGTTCCATTCAAAACCAACGCATTAAGCCCTCCCGGCAGTTCGCCGGGAGGGCTTTTGCCTGTTTTCCAATCCGTCGGGCTCCTCGGGTCAATTTCGCATCAGCGAAATACTTTACCGATTTCGAGCCGTTATCTTTTGATTTACGGCAAGACAGCTAATCAAAATGGCGGCGTAATAGGAAAAAAGCAGAACCGTCGTAATGTCCATTTGCTTTTCTCGCTGCGTAAAATAGACCAGTGTAAACAGGACCTCAAACAAAATCGAACTAAGACCGGTGAGGATTGCGATCCAGCGCATTTGCAGCTGTGTCCTTTTGATAGAATCCTTTTGGGGGTCAAATCCCGCCAGCATATCATAGCGGCCACTCTTGAGCATCACCGTAAAGGCAGTGTAGATCATTGCTGTAACAAAAGCGCACGTCACAGGGAGAAACACGGCGGCAGCGATATTTACCAGGCCGCATATACCGAGGGTCAGGTGGACTACAGCCAGCAGGATACTGACGATCAAGAATATGGGACTAATCTTAATATCCGCCTCCGTTCCTTTCCCCTCCGAGCCGTCTATGAGATCGGAGACCGAAACATCAAGCGCTTCTGCAATCCGCTCAATCGAACTAATATCCGGTTCGCTCAGGTCCCTCTCCCAGCTCGAAACGGCCTGCCTTGAAACGCTCAGCTGTTCTGCCAGCGCGCTCTGGGACAACCCGGCGTTATTGCGTATAGCCGACAGATTAGCGCCAAAGGAATTTTTCATTTCCATTTCTCCTCTCCCCTAACTTGTACCCATTCTATCCGGTTCTCCCAGAAAAAACAAGAAAGGGATCGTTGCATGGGCCGCAATCGTTTGTTGCGGCTGCAAGCCCCCGTGAACCGATTCTGGGTTGTCCTAAATCATATGAAAAGCATCCCTTCCGTGGCAGGAGGGACGCTTTTTTGCGTAAAACCATAGACTGGGACAGCAAAATGGAAAGGAGTTTTCCAGATGAAGCTGTCCCAGCTGCTGTCCGCCATCGGCGCAAACTGTACCCAGGATGCGGACATTACCGCCCTGACCTGCGACTCCCGGGAGGTGACGCCGGGAGCGCTGTTCGTGGCCATGGAGGGGGCCAAAGCCGACGGCCGCACTTATCTGTCCGACGCTCTGGCCCGGGGCGCCGCGGCGGTGGTTTGCCGCCCACCTCTGCCTTCCGGTGTCTCCGGCGCCGCCGTAGACGACCCCCGAACCGCCTTAGCATCTTTGGCCGCGGAATTTTATGGACATCCCGCCCGGAAGCTCTCCCTCATCGCCGTCACCGGCACCAAGGGCAAGACCACCACCGCCCATATGCTCCGGGACATCCTCTCCGCCGCTGGATACCAAACCGGCATGACCGGCACCCTGGGCGCGTACATCGGCCGCACGCCCCTGGCCAACTGCCCCAACACCACCCCGGAACCCATCGCCCTCCACCGCACGCTGCGGCAGCTGGCGGATGCGGGATGCTCCCACGTAGTGATGGAGGTCTCCTCCCAGGCCATGAAACTGCACCGGACGGACGGCCTCACCTTCGCCGCCGCCCTGTTCCTCAACCTCACTCCAGACCACATCGGCGAAGCGGAGCACGCCGACTTTACCGAGTACCGCGCCTACAAGGCCGCCCTGTTCCGCCAGTGCCGCTTGGCAGTGGGCAATAGCGACGACCCCAACTGGCCCGCCATGGCCGCCCAGGTTCCGTCCGGAGTTCCCGTCCTCACGTTCGGCTTCGGCCCGCAGTCCCAGGTGCAGGGGACGCTCCTCCCACCTCAGCCAGACGACCCCCCATTGTCTGTGCGCCTGTCTGCGGACGGCGCTCCCCCCTACCGCATCCCCCTGCCGGGCTCGTTCAATGCCGCCGACGCGCTGGCCGCCATCGCTCTGAGCCGCGCCCTGGGCCTCAATGACGGCGCAATCCGCGCCGGGCTGGCCCACGTCTGCGTCCCAGGCCGCACCCAGCGCTACCCCGCCCCCGCCCCCTACACCATTCTCATTGACTACGCCCACAACGGCGACAGCTTCCGCGCCCTGCTGTCCGAGCTGCGGCTCCACTGCGCCGGAAACATCATCCTGGTTTTTGGCGCGGGCGGCGACCGCCCCAGACTCCGCCGCATCGACATGGGCCGCGCCGCCGCCCAGTGGGCTGACTACGCCATCCTCACCGCCGACAACCCCCGCAGAGAGCGCGTGGAAGACATCTGCGCGGACATCGCCGCGGCCATCGGCTCCGACATCCCCTGGGAGATTGTCCCCGACCGGGGAGCGGCCATCCGCCGCGCCCTGGAGCTGGCCCAGCCAGGGGACATCGCCGCCCTGCTGGGCAAGGGCCACGAAACCTACATCGAGGAAAACGGCGTGCGACACCCCTTTTCCGAGTGGGAGACTTTAGACGAATACTTCCGACAATGACCGTGTTGTCACGCTCCGATTGGCGCACGACGGCTCAGCGCTTCTCCTATAAAAACGGGCCCCCCGGAGCAATCCGGGGGGCCCGTTTATTTTGTGCCTTATCTTACAACTTCAATTAGTCTTAGTTGTAGATGGGGGCCTCGTCAACATGGACCACGTAAATCAGATTCACGTCGGAACCAGTGTTGGTGATGGACACCTTGACATCGTAGCCAACAGAGATGGCGTAGAACAGCTCGGCCACGTTGGTGATCTCGTTGTGAGCATCGTGGTCAGCGCCGCAGCCGCCGGCAGAGTGCATGGTGCTCTTCTTGGTCAGGTCGATCACGGTGGCGTTCTTCACGCCGTACACGGTCTCGCTGCCAGCGTCGCCGATGCGGCCGGTAGAGGTCTCATTGGTGGCGAAGTAGTCGATGTCCTGGTTCTCCCAGCAGGAAGCGCCAGTGGTGTACGCGCCGTCGGTCACAGCCACCAGGTCGTACACATTGATGCCGTTCACCTCGTCGGCCTTCTTCAGCACGTAGAAGGTATCAGCCTCAGGAGCAATGTTGCCAGACAGGAACACGTTGCTCTTGGTGGCGCCCTGCCACAGCTCATACTGAGCATAGCCGGTGGTGTCGCCAGCGATGGTCAGGCCGGTGGCGCTGTTGTCGTGCATATAGTACAGGGTGGTGGTGCTGTTGCGCTCCACGGCCTTCTCGTACACGAACACCTTGGTGATCATGGCGTTCTGCTCGTAGCGGTCACCCACGCTGTGGTAGGTGTCGATGTTGGTCATGTAGCACACATCGTAGGTCATGTCAGTAAGACTGTTCCAATCATGATCAGTACCCTCGGTGTAGCCGCCGTCGATGATGACCTCAGTGGCGCCGTCCAGGAAGGCGGTCATGCCGTTGTAGGTCTTCACGTTCAGGCTGGAGGTACCGGTGCCGGACACCACGTAGAACACGGTGTTGTTGGTGATCAGCCGCTCGCCCACGCCGGCGCCAGCATCAGAGACATCCTTGAAGCCGCGGGCCGCGTCAGCGCTGGTGATGGTCCAATCAGCAGCCTTGTCCAGAGTGTTGTAGCCGTAGTCAACGGGATTAGCCTCGTCGTTGACATACCACTTGCCGTCGGCAGTGATGACGCCACCGCGGTACACGCCGGGAGCAACCTGGTTACCATAAGCAGTGTTACCATAGTCGCGACGGGCGGTCTCGATGCGGTTGAACTGGTTGCCGTCCATACCGGCGAAAGCAACATCAGTGCCCATACGCAGCTGAGTCAGCGCGTGGTCAACGATCTTGCCGCCGTTGGCGTCCACGCCATAGACGAAGTAGTTCAGGTCGGCGGAACCAACATTGCCGTAGGAGTGGTCAGCGAAGGTGCCGTAGATGAAGGTGTAGCCGGGGTCAGAGGACAGGCCCAGGTAACGGCCCCACTGGTCCACCACGAAGGTGTAGTTCACACCAGCGTTGATGGTAGCGGAGTTAGCGGGAGTGAAGCCCACGCCGGTGCGGATCACGTCGCACAGATAGGACTTCTTCAGAGTCCGACCGTCGGTCAGGGTGATGGTGCCCTCAGCGTCCATGGTGCTGACGGTGCCGCTGGGACCCTGCTGCACGGCGATGGTCTCATACTGAGAGTTGATGTCACGGTCGGGAGTGGCGCCGTCATACAGCTTGGTGCCGTCCACGACCCAGGAGGTCACGTCGGTGCCCAGAGTGCGCACGGAGTCGGGAGTCAGGTGGCTGACCAGGATCTCCACGCCGTTACGGCCAGCCGCGGGGCCGCCGTGCTCGCCGTTGGCGAGAACGATACGCTCAGCGGTGTGAGTGGTGTTGGTGTCGTAAATCTTGGCAACCTCAGCGTCCAGAGAGATGATGACATCCAACTTGCCGTTGGCGCTGTTGGAGATCAGGGACCACAGATGAATGTCGTCGCTCTCCACATCGGTCTTGGCAGTCTCAGAACCGTCAGCATAAGCAGTGCCGTTCAGGGGGCCCATGCGGTCGTACTTGTCGCTGCCGAAGATGGCGTCGATGTTGTCAACGTTGAAGCCCTCGCCCTTAGCCACGGTGTAAACACCGGTGCCGGCGGCGCCCAGATCGTCAGTGCCCTCAGTGTGCACGATGGCGGTCTTGGTGGCCTTGTCGAACCAAGCGTAGGTGTGGTACTTGCCAGCGCCGCCGCTGTTGGTGTTGGCGTTAAACCAAACCTTGTTGGCGTGGCCGAACTGGCTCAGGGGAGTGGTGTGGTCAAAGTTGCGAACCACGCTGCCCACGTTGCCGGCCACACCACCAGCGACGTTGGGGGCCACAGCGGTAATGCTGTCATAGCTGTAGCTCTCGTTGGTGATGTTCTGATAGGAGTAGGTCCGGCCATCGGTATTAGTAGCAACGCCCAGCTTGGTGGCGGACTCGCCGGTGGCCTGGTTGCCCACGACAACACCGTAATCCCAAGTCAGGCCGAAGTTGGTCCAGCCCAGGGAGCTGGTGGCGTAGTTCAGGCCAGCGGTCACGTTGCCGGTCTGATAGCCGAAAGCGGGGGTGTACACCACGGTGGGGGCGATAGCGGCCTGGAACAGAATCTCGGCCACAGTATCGCGGCGGGCGGCGGCGTTCAGGTGGCCGGCGCCGTAGTTGGTGGTGTTCACGTTGACCAGCAGGCCGGAGGTGTTGGCGGTCTGACCCACGCGGATCTGCCAGCCACCGCCGGTGAACTCGTCGTTGGCGTCATAGCCCATGGCGCGCAGCACCATGGCCAGAGCCTCGTAACCGGTGACCTCACCGTAGGGGTTGAACTGGGTGCGCTCAGTGTTGCTGCCCTTGATGATCTCGGCGTTCCACAGGTAGCCGACATAGCCGGCGAACCAGTCAGTGGGGTTCACGTCGGAGAAGGGAGCAACATGGGTGTACAGGTTGGCCTGAGTATCGTTCACATCGCCAGTCACCAGGCGGTAGACGATAGCAGCGACCTCGCTGCGCTTGATGTTGGCGGAGGGGCGGAAGTCCTTGGTGCCCGCATCGCCCTTGAAGATCTTCATGCCGGTCACGACGTCGACGCCTTCCTTGAAAGCCTCGGTCACGCCGCTCTCGTCATTGAAGGGCCCCTCGACGCTCTTGGCGTTGGCGGTAATGACCAGGGAGAAGGCCATCATCATCGCCAGAACCAGCGCGAGAAACTTCTTCAGATTTCTCATAGGAATGTTTCCTCCTTTTAATATTTTGCCGAAAAACTGAAACTTTTCATTTTAGATGGGAGGAACAGGATATGTCATCCTCTCATCTGCGAAAAGCGCCGTCCTTCAGGCTGAGGTCATTATAGCGCAGCACCCACGGAAAAGTCAATGGGTCAAGCCCAAGTGTAACACAACTGTAACAAAGGGAAAAAGTTGCCCAAACGTATGTAAAAAGTCCATTTTCTGCCCTCTGGGCAACCTTTGCGATATAGTTTAATGTATCGCCGCCGGACGGGGGGTGCGGCGGCCTCTGTTGTGTTACGGGATAAGATATCCTATCATATCGCCGCAGAAAATGCAATGCTTTCGGGCTTTCTTCCGATTTTTCCAAACTTTTTGCCAACAAATAGGATGACATATCCCATTTCATTCAATCGGTGCAAAAAGTGTCGAAATTCCGGTAAAATATTAAAAGGAGGAAACAATCCTATGAGAAATCTGAAGAAGTTTCTCGCGCTGGTTCTGGCGATGATGATGGCCCTCTCCATGGTCGCCACCGCGAACGCCGCCAGTTGGAACAGCGCCGGGGGACCCTTCGATGACGGAAACGGCGTGCTTCCCGAGTTTGACGAAGGCGTCAGCGTCGTGACCGGCATGAAAATCTTTGAGGGTGACGACAACGGCGACTTCCGTCCTTCCGCCAACATCACCCGCGCCGAGGTGGCGGCCATTGTCTACCGCCTCGCTACCGGCGACGTGAAGGACGCCGAGGGCAAGGACGATTCCTATCTGTACACTCACGTGGCTCCCTTCTATGATGTGGATCCCTCCGCTTGGTACGCCGGTTATGTGGGCTACCTGTGGAACGCCGAGATCATCAAGGGCAGCAACACTGAGCGCACCGCCTTCAACCCCTCCGGCAACGTGACCGGCTATGAGGCTCTGGCTATGGTGCTGCGCGCCATGGGCTATGACGAGAACGACGAGTTCACCGGCGCTGGCTGGCAGATCCGCGTGGGCCAGACCGCTAACGACCGCGGCCTGCTGGACAACGTGAACACCACCAACTATGGCGCCGGCCACCTGAACGCCGCCGCTCGCCGTGACACCATCGCGGAGATCATCTTCCAAGCCGCTATTAGTGCCACCGTGGTGTACACCCCCGCCTTTGGCTATCAGACCGCCAACATCAGCGTTGGCGTAGGCAACCGCGTGGACAACACCTCTCTGGGCCGCGCTAACTTTGGTCTGGGTTGGAACCGCGGCATCGTGGTGGGCAACCAGGACACCGGCGAATCCGTCACCAAGATGGGTATTGCCACCGTGCTGGGTAGGGATGGCACCTATTCCGCCAATGAAATTACCAACGACAGCTACAACTACGCCGGTATCTCCGTTTCTGACCGCACCAACAACAAGACCAATGCGAATCACGCTGATTATGTCACCAACTTCCCCAACGGCACCAATACCGTCGGCAGCGTGACCTACAGCTTTGACCATGACACTCCGCTGACTCAGTTCGGCCACGCCAACAAGGTTTGGTATGACTGCAACACCAACAGCGGCGGCGCGGGCAAGTACCACACCTACGCCTGGTTCGACGAGGCCACTGAGGCCAAGACCGTCTACACCCGGGACGATGTGGCCGCTGGCGACCTGAACAACGCCAACAGCCGCCTGGTTGAGGTCGCCAAGGCCGCGGGCTTTACCATCCGCACCACCACTGACGGCACCAACCTGATCGCTTTCGGCAGCGACAAGTATGACCGTATGGCTCCGCTGTTCGGCGCTGCCGGCAGCAATGATGAGCGGATTGAAACTGCGGGCGACAAGGGCGACGTGGAGAGCCCCAACATCCATATGTACACCCTGATCTCCAACAGCCCCAATAAGGCTCTGGATGTCATCATCTCTCTGGACGCGGAAGTGGCCAAGATTTATGACACCAACACCACCCACACCGACCCGCGCATCGTTCTGTACGAGGCCACTCTGGGCGGCGACACCCCCCGCAGCCCCTCCAGCAACAAGGGCGAGGTGAAGGTTGGCAATCTGACGAAGGATTCCGTGCAGACTCTGGGTGTCAATGTTGAGGCTTGGGTTGTGGACGGCACTGCTACCGTCAATCCTGTTCCCGACCGCGACCTCAACTCCCTCTATCGGACCATCGCCGTGAAGTCCGGTCCCAGCGGCCTGGTGAGCACCATTGACAACACCACCGGCACCATTTATCTGGCCGATGGCACCAAGCTGGAGAAGTCCTACCTGTACGACGTGGTTAAGGGCGGCTGCATTCCTCAGGATCCCATCAGCGCTGGCGTGAGCTACAGCTTCGTGGTGGACCAGTGGGGCCGTTACCTGGGCCTGGATACCGACCCCGGCTACACCTTCATCTACGGCACCTTCGCTGACCACTCCTATGGCGACGTTGGTTCCGCCGACCTGAAGTACGTGGTGACCGGCGTTGACGCCAACGGCCAGCGCATCACCAACCACGCTCTGACCCAGATGTATAGGACCACTGCCGACACCGAGTTCAAGGCTCTGGACGGCACTGTCTACAACACCATCGAGATCGCCCGCCGCGACTACGGCAACACTGCGGTTGGTAACCAGGTCGCTCCCGGCGTGTACCGTGGCGGCGTCATCACCACCGACGGCAAGTGGCTGGTGAACGATGACGATACCAACGGCATCGGCTATCCCGGCATCTACAGCATCGCTGACAAGGCCGGCCGCGACTGGAAGTTCACCGCTGCCGACGTGGCCAACGGCTTCAAGGATGTGTCCACCGATCCGACTCAGGGCCAGCTGCTGCTGACTCCCAACACTGAGTTCTACGTGGTGTCCGGCACCGGTACCAACACTCAGACCGTGAAGAAGTATGTGGGCATGAAGGACTTCCTGGACAACGCGTCTGAGGTCTCCATCGACGTGAACTATCAGGACCTGGACAACAACGACACGCCGATCACCCGCGATCCCACCTGGACCTACGATGTGGCCTACATGACCGACGTTGACACCTATCACAGCGTGGGCGACCGCTACGAACAGAACGCCATGGTTACTAAGGTGTTCGTGTATGAGGAGGCCGTGAACCGCGTGAACAACGCGACCCTGTTCTACGCCCACAGCAGCGAGCCCACCACCCTGAAGATTGCCGGCTATGAGGATGACTACGACCAGTTCGAGTTCTGGCAGGGCAGCGCCAAGGTGAACTACTTCATCGACAACAGCATTACCATCAATCCCGATAAGTTCTACACCCTGGTGAAGACCGACACCAAGAACGGCGTGGACGTGTACGCCGCCACTGAGGTGACCAGCTCCACCAGCCCCGCCATTGACAACAACCGCGCTCCTGTTGGTCAGCTGCCCGGCAACTGCTGGACGGAGCAGAGCTTCGACTACTTCGCCACCAACAATACCTCCACCGCGCGTATCGGCGGCGCTGGCGAGAACAACGTCTACCGCGTGGACAACGCCACTGTGGTTGACCTGACTGTTCTGGCCCGCCACGACGCCGGCGAGGCGGCTACTCACTCCGCTCACAACGAGATCAAGACTGTGTTGGACCTGTTCAATGCTATCTCCGTTGGCTACGATGTGGAAGTGTCCATCGTGAACGACGGTGTGAACACCAGCCTGATCTACGTGATTGGCATTGTGAAGCCCACCGTGTAATCCAACCCAAAGCAAACATAAAACAACCCCCCGGAGCAAACCGGGGGGCTGTTTTTATAGCCGTCGTGAGCAGCAGCTCAGATGAAGGCGATATAGGGGTGAGACCCCGTCTTCAACGGGTTGGATGTGTTGGGAAGATAGAACCCTCCGGTGACAATTCTGGCAATGTTAGAGGTGTCCTCCCCGCTGGGTATGACCACCATGGTGTTGGCCTGGTCTCCGATGATGACGCATTTGGGGGTGAAGCCCACGTAAATGGTCTGCTCCATGCCGCCAACACCCTTATAGCTGCCCACCGCAAAGCGGTGCTGCTCCAGCTTGGCTACCCGTGCGCTCAGGGCAGCGGTCTGGGCGTCTCCGTCATCGCTCCGGCCGGACAGGCCATCCAGGGCCTGCTCCACGGCCTCCATGTTTTGGTTGAGCGGGTCCGGCGAAAAGGTGTCCGACGGCTCCACCAGATTGAATTGATACTTTTCTGTCTTCTGCACTGCGCATCCCTCCTCGCAGCGACGTGGACGCGGTTTTCTCGTTGTCCATCCCCGTGCAAAACAAAAAAACAGCGCCTCCGCGCAAAGCGGAAGCGCTGTTCTCGTGTTTGGATTACACCAGCTGGATGATCGCCATCTCGGCGGCATCGCCCCGGCGGGGACCCATTTTCAGCACGCGGGTGTAACCGCCGTTGCGGTCGGCGTACTTGGGGGCAATCTCGTGGAACAGCTTGTTGGCCACGTCCTCCTTGGTGATATAGGCCAAGGCCTGACGGTAAGCGGCCAGGTCGTTCTTCTTGCCCAGGGTGATCATCTTCTCAGCAATGGGCGCAACCTCCTTCGCGCGGGCGTAGGTGGTCTTAATCTGCCCATTTTCCAGCAGATAGGTGGTCATGGCGCGCAGCATGGCGCGGCGCTGGTCGCTGGGACGACCCAGCTTACGGTTCATAGCCATTTGAAACACTCCTTCGACCTCGCGTAGCGAAGTCTGTTAAATTCGTTCTGGCGCCCTTACGGGACACAGTTGTGTGCACAAACAGGAACGTTACATACTTTTGCGCCGCCTCTCCCCCGCGAAATCCGCTCCGTTAGGCTTTCGTGGGGGCTCTAAAACAGCGCAAAGCGCTGTTTTAGAGGTTTTCATCATTGGCCAGGGACAGCCCCATCATGGCCAGCTTGTTGATGACTTCCTCCAGAGACTTGCGGCCCAGGTTACGCACCTTCATCATCTCGTCCTCGGTCTTGGAGATCAGGTCCTCCACGGTGTTGATATTGGCCCGCTTCAGACAGTTGAAGGAACGCACAGACAGGTCCAGCTCCTCAATGGTCAGCTCCAGCACCTTGTCGCGCTGGGCCTCCGCTTTCTCCACCACGGTGGACTTGGAGCCCATAGTCTCAGACAAATCGGTGAACAGGGTAAAATGATCCACCAAAATCCGGGCGCCCAGAGATACGGCGTCCCGGGCAGAAATCGTGCCGTTGGTCCAGACCTCCAGGGTCAGCTTATCATAATCGGTGGCGTCGCCCACGCGGGTGTTCTCCACGAAGTAGTTCACCTTGCGCACGGGGGTGTACACCGAGTCCACGGGAATGACGCCGATGATGGTCTGGGCGGGCTTGTTCCGGTCTGCGGTGACATAGCCGCGCCCTTGGGAGAGGGTCAGCTCCATATTCAGCGTGGCGTCCGGGCCCAGGGTGGCGATGGGGTGGTCGGGATTGAGAATCTCCACATCGCTGTCGGTCTTGATGTCGCCTGCGGTGACAACGCCTTCACCCGCAGCTTCGATGTAGACCGTTTTGCTCCCCTCGCTGTACAGCTTGGCGATGATGCCCTTGATATTGAGTACGATCTCCGTCACGTCCTCTTTAATCCCAGGGATGACGGAAAACTCATGCTGCACGCCGGCGATTTTAATGGTGGTAACCGCCGTGCCGGGCAGAGAGGACAGCAGGATCCGGCGCAGGGAGTTGCCGATGGTGGTGCCATAGCCCCGCTCCAGCGGCTCAACCACGTACTTCCCGTAGGACTCGTCGCCTACATTCTCGTTGCATTCGATACGCGGCTTCTGGATTTCTACCATAGTCGTGTGTTACCCTCCTTTTACTGTGGCGTGTGTTGCCGGGAATCGCTCGGTAGGGTCGTTGTAAGGCGGGCCGCCCGCCGCCCAGAGACGGCGAGTGCCCCGGAATACCGACTGGCTGCCGGCATTACTTGGAATACAACTCCACGATGAGGTTAACAGCAACTTCGAAGTCGATATCGTCACGGGCGGGCATGGCAACCACCTTGCCCTCCAGCGGCGCGTTTTTGGTCTTCTCCAGCCACTTGGGGGCGGCCACAAAACGGTCGTCTTCCACCAGCTTCTTGAACTTGGCGGAGGAGCGGCTCTTGTCACACACGGCGACGACCTCACCAGGCTTTACCAGGTAAGAAGGGATATTTACCCGCTTGCCGTTGACGGTGAAATGGCCGTGGTTGACCAGCTGGCGGGCCTCACGGCGGGTGGCGGCCAGGCCCAGACGGAACACCACATTGTCCAGGCGGCGCTCCAGCAGAGTCATCAGCTCATCGCCGGTATTGCCCTTCATGCGGGCGGCCTTCTCATAGTAGGCGTGGAACTGCTTCTCCAGCACGCCGTAGATGAACTTGACCTTCTGCTTCTCGGTGAGCTGAAGCGCATACTCGCTCTTTTTGGGGCGGCGCTGGGGGCCGGGATTCCGGTTGGACTCCTTATTCACGCCCATAACGGCGGGAGAGATGCCCAGCGTACGGCAGCGCTTCAGGTAGGGCTGCATATTCTTAGCCATATTGGTTTTCCTCCTTCCAGATCAGACGCGGCGGCGCTTGGGCGGGCGGCAGCCGTTATGGGGCACGGGGGTCACGTCCTTGATGAGAGTGACCTCCAGGCCCACGGCCTGCAGCGCACGGATGGCGGCCTCGCGGCCCTGACCCGGTCCCTTGACGTACACCTCAACGCTCTTGAGCCCGCACTGGTCGATGGCGGCGTTGGCGGCGGTCTCAGCGGCGGTCTGGGCGGCATAGGGAGTGGATTTCCGGGAGCCCCGGAAGCCCATCTCACCGGAGGAGGCCCAGGACAGGGCGTTGCCCTGCATATCGGTGACGGTGATCATGGTATTGTTGAAGGAGGAGCGGATATGCACCTGACCCTTCTCTACATTTTTGCGCTCGCGGCGGCGCTTGATAACCTTCTTGTTAGCAGCCATGTTGAATATCCCTCCTTACTTCTTCTTGTTGGCGACGGTGCGCTTGGGACCCTTGCGGGTGCGGGCGTTGGTCTTGGAGCGCTGCCCGCGCACAGGGAGGCCTTTGCGATGGCGGACGCCGCGGTAGCAGCCGATCTCGGTCAGGCGCTTGATGTCCATCGCCACATTGCGGCGAAGGTCGCCCTCCACGGTGTACTCGTGGCTGATGATCTCACGCAGCTTGGCCTCCTCGGCGTCGGTCAGGTCCTTCACTCGGGTATCAGGGTTGATGCCCGCTTCGTCCAGGATCTTCTTGGCGCTGGTGCGGCCGATTCCATAAATATAGGTGAGTCCGATCTCGACTCGCTTCTCCTTCGGCAGATCAATGCCGGCAATACGTGCCATACTCTATGCCCCTCCTTTAACCTTGTCTCTGCTTGTGCTTGG